>PDWJ01000147.1_pt1 | contig 126012 bp, 92 predicted proteins | sample 1430881 | NCBI WGS metagenome assembly PDWJ01 (sample SAMN01162460, study PRJNA174530) | Oral metagenome, whole genome shotgun sequencing project. | biome: Marine environment; feature: Marine mammal; material: Swab sample of the gingival sulcus; isolation source: swab sample of gingival sulcus... | reverse complement strand
ATGCTCGATTTGCTTAACTCAATCACTTTAAGTATTCTAACTAAAACCTAATCACTCCTTGGGATTACTACTACGAGACTCTTGAATCGTCATAATACCCCGAGAAGTCTCCTTTTTGATGCGGATCAACTGACCCTCATTATCATACTCATAAAACGTCGCATAGTTATTATCATCTAACTCCGCTGTGAGCCATAATGTCTCAGGATCATATACATATGATTTCATACTTGCATTAAAAGGATGCACGCGTACATCATCAAAAAAGGCCTCTATAGATGTACTTTCATTCACTAGGTCGATTTGCATATTTGTTGCTAACGGTGGAATCGTGAACTCTCCAACAATGCGTTGCCATCCTTCAATAATATCTCCCGAAGGGTGTAACTGAACGGGGTTACCATTATCAAATGAGAACTCTATGTAAGTATTTTCATATGTCTTTTGCTGTGTCGCATGGTCCTCTTTTACCCAAGCGCTCAACCAGTAACGGCCTTCGGGTACAGGAGCAAAATTGATACAGCAATAAGTTGCCGCTCCAAAAGTCAATGTTTGTTCACACAGGTATTGACCATTATTGAAGTTCACTACTTGAGTAATCGTATACGTGCCATCATCTGGGTAGGTGTGGGAAATAACCTCTCCTGAAGCAAATGTGCCTGACGTCCCATCACCAAAATCGACATCAACTGAATTAATTGTGTAGGTATTCGACGAACCTCCTGCATAATCGGAAAGCGTAAAGGTATATACGTATTGTCCATTTACAAATGATTGTGTAACCGTTATGTCCGATAAATTGAAACACGGATTATCCGTATCGTACATGACTTGTTCGGTACATGTACATCCCGGTTCTATCTCAATCGTTTCTGTAAATAAATAATTCTGATAATCTCCGAATGGCAACTGTAATTGATCCGTTTGATTGGGTGCAGAGATTGTTGTACCGATAGAATTAGACCCACCACTTCCAGAGACTGTTACACTATTAACCATACCATCCAACGTACTATTTCCGCTGGAAGAACTAGTTACTTCAGCATCAAACTCGGTGGGACCAATATTATCGACTGAGAAACCTGTAAACAGAGGGCATAGGTTTTCAAGAACAATATAAACCGTTTCATTGCATGGACACACCTTATCTATTTGCACAATATTATCATAGGCTTCTGTTCTTTTTTGACCAGAAATTTGATAGTTTTCATAAATAATTAATTCAGTCGGGATACTCAAATCTGTAAAATCACTTCTACAGTAAAAATGTGGACTAAGACTCCCCCCCCCGGCAATTTCATTATTATTGGTTGTATTCAAACCATTCCCTTCATAAACATCACCGTCTCCAAAACCAAACTTGTAATCATAGGTAGAAGCATCTCCTGTACCTGTGTATATAAACTCATAAGTATTGGGAGCAACTAAAACAGCTGTATACGTAGGGTCAATTTCAGGAACAATGCCCGTATGGTCATAAGTTAAACCAATACCTGCGTCATGCCAACTCAAACCTTGCTTGTATTGTAGTGTAATATCAACTGTTGTTCCAGTTGCAGCGGTTGTGAACGTTTTACTCCACGTCAATTCTTGATTATTACTACACAGATAACTTGCCTCAGTAGAATACGAATCAGTTCCCCCTTCACTGTAGCTAATGCTTACGTTTCGTAAATCCTGTCCAGAACACAACGAATAATCCACTTTTCCATTACAGCCAACATCAACATTAAGCGCAAGGTAAACTCCCGGCACAACCTCTTTGTTGTAAAAAAATTGTCCAAATGCCCTATTGCCGATACTAGATAGCACAAGTAATACAACTGCTAGTACTTGTTTGGAACGATTCGATAATAATAATTCAATCATAAAACACATATCTTATATTTCTTTCACTATTGATTTTGTCCTGTACCAGAAGTACTTCCACTACTTGGATTATCACACGTTAGTTTCTTTTTCATTGTTGCCCGCCCACCAGGAGCCACTTTCATAGAGTACTTTCCAGAGTGCGACTCTGTATCTTTTAATTCTCCATCCGAGAACTTGAAATGTGAGCTATACGGACATGAACTGTTAAATCCTGGTCCGTGATCTTCGAAACCATCGAATCCAATTTCACTATTCATGGTATTGGCACCAACTGCAATTGGGAACATATTATTGTAGCCATATTGAGCTGCAGAATACCGGTTCAAGGCATCCATGTTTTCTAATTCAAATCCATAAGGACTATACTCTGATACCTCGGCGACAAATGTCCAATTTGTTAAATCTTGCTCCCAATCGTCCCCGTTTGTCAACTTCTTATACATCGGAGAGAATTCAGTAAAGAAACCTTGTTTTCGCGGGGTCACATCCGACTCGAAATTTCGACCTGTGAGATAGGTTCTTGAAGACTTCGTTCTCCACACACCTTTAGAGTTATTACGGAAAGGATTAAATGCCTGTTCTTCTCCAGTTTGAACACCACACTCACATCCAACTTCCCATCCGTCGGTATAATCCACTCCTCCAGCATTGATAATTCTCCAATCTTCCCAGTTACTTGAATTTAAGTAAGAAGTCCCGATAAGTGAATTACCACTTTCCAAGGGGTTCTCCATCAACGTAACGTTCATGATGCCTGCAGATTGTAAGTTACGATGTCCCGAACGAATCAATTTGAAACTAAGCTCAGTTGCTTGAGCTGGAAGCGAATAACTATTACCATCCTCATCCATCAACGAAATAATATTAGATGCCACAGCAGCCACCCATAATTTTTGAGGGGTAGCCCCCACAACGTCAGGAGTAGCCAAAATTTCATCACCTGCAATTAGGAGGTCTTCTGAAGACAACTGAGATCCCGATGGCATGAAAAGGCTAAAGGCTCCACCACTTTCCATAATCGTACCTTCCATTCCAATATTTCGTGCCGCTTGTCCCATACCATCATACACCCAATGTGCAGGATAATTCATCGTATAGTACTTATCATTGTACTCGTCAACTGTTTCAGTTACCAAGACTTCACCTGTTGCCTGATCCCACGCAAGGTTCTTTGTATACACAGTAGCTCCTGCATCATAAGCAATGGTTTCTTCTAGCAGACCAAATGTATTGATCACTTTCGTGGTTGATATAGAACGGAATCTGTCTTCAGTCTGAGCATAATCAGGTATAGGCATTGGCGCCAATACTGGGAAAGCTGCAATCACAAAACTAGCCAAGTTACCGTTAACACCAACGATTTCTGATTTAGATTGATTCTCTCTCAAATCATGTACAACATCTACCTCTACACCAATTGTTTCAAAGCCTATTGTTCCGTTCGGACGAATGACCTTCACCGAATTATTCAAACGACCCTTATTCTGGTCGGGGTTACCACTTACGCTTACCCCACTTGGTGCGTCATGTGTCCTATACTTATAATCCACACCTGAAATAGCGGTCTCTTGACCCTCTGCGTAAACACGTTGGGATTTTTGCTTACCATTCATATCATTAAGATGGATCACATATCCCTGCGAAGCCGTAAAATGTTTGCGGACATTTAGCTTCAGAATATTATCTAATAAATCCTGGCGGTCCTCCACTGCATTCATTGCCGTTTGATCAACGATTGTAGGAAAGTCCTTTGAAGTATAGAACTCTGTTACAACATGTCCCGTTTTGTGTAATCTCTTCACATTCATCCCACTTGATGGAGTGTCTCCAGCCTGAACATTGTTTACTGAAACACGACTATACGTTACTTGTGGATTCGGAAAGAACGACTCTCCAAATGGCATTTCCATATAATTTTCCTCATCGGGAGCTAATAGGTTTCCAACATGTGAAAATACAGGCTGAACAAATGGGTTCTCCTTATTTCCTATGGGTTCATACGTAGCAACACCACTTGTAGTTCCTTCAGCTGTTTCATAGGTATATTGCTGACCGTACCTCATCGTTTGGTACCCTGCAACGCCTGGGTTCATCTCCTCCCAAACATCGCTCATTCTAATTTCACTTACGCGATAGCCTCCTCCTAGCTTCTCTTGACTGGCATCCATTAATCGAACCCATGATTTCTCCTTAATGAAACATCGACCAATATTTCTTTTCTCCAAATAACCATTAGCGCCTGTTACAACTTGCAATAGATTATTGATAATTTGAGGTGAAACAAGTTGTGACACATTCGCTTGAATATCATTTTCAGGAACACCATTTGGCATCATGCTATAAGCATGTTTGGAAAGGTATTTTCGAGCAAAATGCCACGAAGCTTTTGCTATTGGATTCACCGTAGCCCCACCTACAAGAGCCTCCTTGTCTTCCAATGATACAGGGATTGCTAAATAACTTTCGCCTGCAACACCATCTCCGTCGAGATCCACATCGTGGTGTAGCACAGCCGATAATGATCCATTTATACGGAAATATCCAGAAACGTAATCAAAACGTCCTTCATTTTCATTCCCAACCGTTCCCCCTAAGTTGGTCATATTCATTAAGAATCTAAACTGGACAGGATCCGTACCTATAGCTCTTAAATAATCTTGGGCCGTGTAAGATGTGTTTTCGTCTACTTGAATATATAAGAAGCTTTTGTGATTGATGTTTAAGAGGCTGGTAAAAAGCGTTCCTGAAGCAACAGTGTGGTCAATGTCATCCCCTGGACCTATACTTGCCGAGCTTGAACCTCCCGCACCAATTACCTTGAACATACGCATCACCTCTCTGTCTTGAACGTAAGCATAGTCATCTGATTCGTAACTGATCGAAATGGTTCCTCCTGAAGGCAAATCAATTTTGCGCAAATTCCAAACCGAAGAACGAACATCCTGTATTGCTTTATCTTGTTCGGTGAAATTGAATTCAGGTGCTGTAGGAGCATCTGCATTATTACACCCTACATTGTTCGGCAAGTAGTTCCCCCAACTGTCGTATGCTCGCATGTTGTAATCAGGATTGTATTCGCTCATCTCTTCATTATAGTCGAAACTATACCCTGTATATTTCCCCATTTTTGAATTACGATAAGTGAAATAAATTTTGGTCAACGTTAGTTTACCTCCCTCATTAGATGGATCATTAGGCTCCAACAAAGGGTAATTACCAATGTTATTTGGAACACCTTTACAAAGAGCATAAGAGTATTCGAAATGAACCGTTTTGATCGGAATAGCATTTGGTTGGTTATACTCTCCCATCGAATAAAGGTCTACTTTATCCAATTTGTAGGATTTCTGATCAACATCAATCCCTCCAGCTTCTCCAAGGACGCCATGTGCATCTTTACGATCAGAATACGTAAACACCGCCACGTGTGTTTTGGTTTCAATCGTTTTAACTAGATAAAGTTCTTTCTCTCCGTACTCGTAATTCGCTTGATCATCTTCGGGCTCTGTTTTTAAACCTTCATTATGGGAAGCCATGTTTTCTTGATATGGCACGCGCCAACGATAAAACTCATCTGTAGTAATTTGACCATGCACCTCTTGATCTATTTCTCGGTAAGTTTTGTAAGTGAACTTCGTATAACTTCCGAAATCATCTGGTGATGGACCATCACTATTTCTATCTGCATAATCAGTTGACAGAACTGACGTCAACAAATGCGTATGAACATAAGCTGGAGTTGTGATACGGTTAAAATATTTGTCGTTAGGAAGTGTCTTCCAGTTTTCAGGCCCCGAAAGTTTTTCAGGTTCATATTCAACAAGTCCCGTTACACAGTTCGCATTATCTCCTTTAATGGCAAAGGTCGCCTCTCTTTTTGTCAAGTTATAAGCTGGAAGTCCATATACATAACGCGCTCCGTCATTTCGAACAATTTGAACTTCCGCAGTATGATGATTTTCTGCTCCTGCTGGGAATTCATTTTGTGAGCCAACGCGAGGACCGTATCCAGCACCATCCTCTACCTCCTTCTTAGTAAGCATTAGAATGGCTTGATTTCTCATCTGCCGTTCATTTCGCTTAACCACAGTACCAGCCAAATTTGAAGTTCCTCCCATAGCGTCGCTCTTTTTGTCAAAACCAGCTACTGCATAACGATTGAACTTTCCTCCTTCATGACGAACACGAAAGGGTTGATAGTTCCCCACTTTATCAAAGAGGTTAAACTCAAGGTCTGCGGACAAGTCACCAACATTTTTGTAGTGAACTTTTTCGTATTGAGGGTCATCATCCTGAACTTCCTTTAAAAAGTCAAGGATGTAATTATCGTTCTTCCAGACAGAAGAATGGCTTTGGGAATTTGCAACCTCCACATCTACCCCGAAATGAGCTGACCCCCCCGTTCCAACTTCAAAACCATAAGTTGATGATCCTGAACCGTCCGTTACGCGCGAATCAAAGACATACCCTACCTGATTTCTGAATGGACGAAATGTACCACCAACACCTTGTCCTTGAACAGCATATATATCATACGTATAGTTTGTAACTGGAAGATTTGTAGAGTTCATGCTAAAAACTCCATCTTTTTCCCTGTTGAAATCCAACACATCATATTCTCCAGCACGTTCGGTGTTATTGTAACCATAAGCCTCAACATTTTTAACAAGCTCAGATGGTTTAATGCTCATAATTGTACCAAATCCTGATACCTGACCTTGTCCTTCCGCACTAAATACTTCCGATCCTAAGGCTGCATTCACAGTAAAGTTTGCCGTTTGCATAGCCACGCGCTTAGAGGGCGTATATAGTTGCTCGGCAAAACCAATCGATGAACCAACACTTCTACTGAAAGTTGTTTTCTGTGATTTCTTTCCTTCATCGAATACTCTTTTTCGAGAAACTCCCATGGTTAAATGAGAAAGCCCACGTCTAGAGTTCCAGGAAGTACCAAAATTTAATCCAAGTTTATCACTTCTATTTCCTTTCTTTTTCACAGTAGAATGTATAGATAGGTTTGGGGATACTGCCAAACCATCAGGTCCTGACTCAACATTGAAACCTACAGAAGCGATATTACCTAAGTCTACACCAATACCTAAACTTGGCTTCATCGTAAACCCTGTGTAATTATTGAATATCGCTGCTCCCCCTGCTGTTAAATTAACGTTGGCTCCCAAAACGGCTGGAGTAAACTGAAAGTCTGCTCCCGCAGTAACGTTGGGTTTGATATAATTCTCATAGGTCATTTCATCACCATTAAAATCATCTGGTAATCCCCGAACGTTTCTATTTATCTGTCCGATAGATAGATTCCATCCTAATCCAACCCATGAAGCCTCATCGTCCATTCGTGCGCCACCATTGTAAGCAATGTTTATTGGGTAGCCGCCTACATCCATAAGTGGAATATTATAACTCACATCTCCAGATGACAAATCAACCATGTCCGACGTGCCGACAGGAGTAAATGAACTAAACTCTGGTTGAGCTGGACCTCCTGTTAAGGCCCAAGTAGCAGTAGGGTATACCAACTGCACAAATATGCTTAACGCTATGGTTAAACAAACTCCCTTAAAGGACCTACTCTTTCTAATCTTAGCAATCATAATTAACTTATTAAGCTGTTAGGCGTTTTTATCATTTTAATGAGTCCGTTCCCGAAAACACGGTCAACATACTCTATTTCAATCTTTTTAGACAGGTCAACTTCTTGAAAGAAAAAGGTAACCCGAATCTTATCTCCTATAATCCCTTCATAATGTGAGGCTGCAGGAACGAATGTTTTATTGTCTTGGTAGATTTTAAAGTCATCTGATACTTTACCTATCAAATACTGACCAAGATCGTCTTTTGAGAGTTTCAAAAGTGGTGAGTCCTTAATATCTCTATGGCTGTCCTGAAGTTTAAACTCCAACATAAAAACACTTTCCTTCTCCAAGTCAGCACGATCGGCATCCAACACTTTTTCACCTTTTCCATTCAGATAATCCAACGCTGTAAGCTCCTTAAACATATAGCTCACTCCTCCAAACTCTATTTTCTCAGGAACACCGGATTCTCCCTTTTCATAAATCAAAGAAATAGACTCACCATCAGTCACTACTGAAACATCAGAGTTGGACGAAACCTCTTCCTTTTCTTTCTCAGGGTCATTCGAACAACTAACAGTTAACAACAGAGTGGCAAAAACAAAGAATCTATGCATCGTACTTTACAATCGATTAATTCTCAAACCTGAGATAAAACTTCTCTTTCTTCTCATTTTCAACTTCCAAAATGAACACACCAGAACTGATGTTAGTTACATTAAGTACAAAACGATTATCTCCATATTCGACACTTGTTGGAACCGTCTGCCAATCTTGAGCTGGAGTTACACGGTCGTCTTCAGAAAAAATACGATACCTTAATGATCCAGTTGAATTATATTCTTCATCAACATAAAAGCGCAATGCGTTCTCGTATACTCTATACTTAACTCCTCGTAGCTTGCGGTCTACTTTTGCATATATATCAGGAACAATACAAGGCATATTAGTAAGTACATTATAGATTCCCGTCCCTAAATTACCCGTATTAACAGATAAATGGGTAGGATTTCCCCCTACACTGTACGAAGGAATTAGTGAAGTTGTACCATTTCCAAAAGTAGACTCTTCTAACCATGCTTCCAAAGTAGAAGAAGAGTAGTAATAACCGAGGCTCGCACCATTCGAAACAGGTGCAAAAGCCGTTTGAGGACCTTGAATCCCTTGCATTACCCCATTAACTAATTTTCCAACGAAAACACCATTGCTACCACGGACAAATATAATTCCCGTAAAAGACTCTTGCGAAATCCCCGAATATAACGTAGCTGCGACATCAACTTGATCTGTCCATCGAAGAATGCAATTATCAAGAACATTCGGAAGGTTCAGATTAAAAAACAAAGCATTATCACCTGCAATATCCAGCTCGTGTTTCACTTGAGCACTCCCTACAATTTCACCAGAAGACAGACTATTACGTGATAAACTCTCGCTTTGCGGAAAGTTCCCCAAAGGTGAATATTCAGTCTCAATTAGGCCAGTCCATACAACCTTGCTATGAATGTGAACAACTTGCGGAGTAAAAGGAACAACAACTGTAGAACTGCTGGTTGTAAAAGTTCCTGAAGGATAAACAATATAGGTTCCTGGCAACAAGTTTGAAATGCCATAAACCCCAGGAGAAACCGTATTCATTGTAGTCGTCACATTTGTCAAGATATTCGTGACTGTTGGTGCATCAAACTGATAGTACTGCGCGAACAAACCGCTCACAGTATACCCCAACTCAATTGTGCCATTGGAGTCAAAACATGACCCCGGTGTTACATTAATAGAAACGGTTGGCATAGATTTCAGCGTAAAACCTTCTACAATTTTTACGTCCATCGTTGAACTCTCGGCTGTACCAAGTGCAACCTGATAAGCATAGCTTGATGGAAGTATCTCACTGAGATACTCGTCTCCATTAGAATTACGTACCTCTAAAACGCCCGATTTAATTTCAAAAACTAACGAACTCATCGACAAAGGTATAGCAAAAGTATCGGTCGTATCTACAACTCCATTGTACACAGTAAACAATTGATCTTCGTCTAAATAAACCCCATACGATAAATTTTCAACTCCTTTTAGTCCAACCTCTTTACTCATCAAGCCCACAAATTGGGTCTCTCCAAGCGCTCTACTTAGTTCGACCTCAAAACCTCCATCAACCTTTTCGGAAGTGTAAAGCGTTAGCGAGCCATACCCCTCACCATTCACAGAAGAAATAGTACTTCCTTCGGAAACAAGCCCTAATTCCGTTTCAAACTGCAAAGGAGGCGACAAATAGGCTACTTCATCTAAGATTCGGTTTTGTTGTGAATCAAACACCGAAACAAAATATTTGCCTGCTTCATAACCTTCAAATGTGTGAGATGTACCAGTATAGAACCCCTTAAAAAAGGACACACTGTCAATGGTAATTGGTAAGGAGTCAGAAATTAACTGATAACTTTCCACTAAATCCGGAATAGGATCACTTGAAATTATATAATGGTATGGCCCAGTAGCTGAAAGTGATGAAACATCTACCTGAACTTCACCCAGTCCGCTTGTAACATCCCACGAGACGGATACAGGAAGTGATAATTCAAACTTAATCCAAGGGCGTGTAGCAGGGTCTGCTGCATCCGAACTATAGTATTTCATTCGGGTGTATTGATCGTTGTACAACTGCAACTGCAACATTACACCGTAGTTTTCAGTATTACTTAACGCCCATTCATTCCAAAATGAGCGCATATCCACCACTTTGTTTTCATTCCCCTGAGGGGTAGCTGAAAGAACCTCCAACGGAGTTGATCCTATCGTAGGTCGGCTATGATGGGTAACTTCATTTTCCTCCCAAGGCTCGATAATCTTTCTGAACTCGGACGTATTCGGACGAGAAAGCGGATAATGATCGTAACCTGACAAATATAAATCTGCCTTATTAATATTAAAGGTTGGATCCATCCACAATCGAAATTTGAGTAAAGATCTTACATCATACCATGAACCATAAGTCCAATTTTCTGCGCGAAATGAACTATAAGTTCCGTAATTGTTCTCACCATAATCCACTCCATTTCTCACCAAGTCATAGATCATTGCATCATCGGTGTAATTAGGACCAGGGTTAAAATCAACTGTAAACTCCCCGTCTTTGGCACCAACAATAAACGCCATATAGAGCTCCTCTGAAGTGCTATCATCAGTAATATGGACCCCGTACCATCCAGAGGACAAACCATTCAAAGAAGCGCTTGAACCTAGGTTTGATCCAGAGCTACCTTCAATCCAACTATATGTATAATTACCACTTCCTCCTGAAATGTCAGGGCTGATCGATCCATCGTTTGTTGTAGAATCAGTTGCATGATTAATAACTGCATCGGTAACTATAAAGGGAGAAGAATAAACTACTTCAACATATGGACGAAGAGCTACGGTTTTGTATTCCTTGGAATAAAAATACTCTTCACTATCATTGACTGTTTCGTTACCAGCCCGAAGAAGCCATCCGTAATTCACTTGCGTACCATTGTACATATTAATTACATCCGAAGTAATATCAAAACTATACAATCCATTAGCCTTTTCAAGGAGTTTAATTGTAGTTCCATCAGTTCTGGGTTGACTTGAGTACGATATGCTTGCTTCGCTCCAACTACTCTCAAAGCGCTCTAACAAAAAATCTTCATTACCACTCGTTGTATAGCCCGTGTGCTTATAAAGAAATAGTTTTGCAGAAGAAATAACAGCATTTTCAGGAATACTACTTAAATCAACCTGAAGAGCTGTTCGAAACATCGCAACTCTAACATCTTTGGAGCCCGCAACGAGCACTTCACTATTTCCATAATTAGAGGATGGACTCCCAGATACTAGGTACGCGTCTTTCGACAAGGGGATATTAACCGTTGTTTGAGCAAAACTTAAATGCCACTGCAACAAAGTCCCCAAACACATTAATGTGCACAGAAAAATTCGTTTCATAGGAAAGATTATGGATAATTAATTTCGATTGGAGAGAGATAATTCAGCTGAAAATTCTGCAATTGTACTTTAACAGAGTACTGTCCAGCTGAATCTAGGTATCCAACCGGAACTGAAAGAACATTTCCAGAAATATACCCTTCTTGTAAAAGCTCTGCATGACTATACTTCACTCTGGCCATTGGTCGATTATTTGACTGGTCGTATACGCTAATCATAACTTTACCGACAAAATCAGTATCATTCACCCAAATATTAGCCTTCATTGTCTCTGAAGGAATTAATGTATCCATCGCTAAAGTGGAATCAGTTACAAAAGAAACTGACACCGAAACTGAATCTAATTGTGAGAAAGAAGTATTACAATAGAGACAGAATGAAATGGTTAGAAGTAAAAAATGGTTAATCATTACGGTATTTTTTATTAGGCATTATAAATATTGGACTTTTCACCTATTCGGCGGTCAAAGGCATTAAACGTAGTAAATATACTTACGTTATTAACTTCACTGTCGCACAAACAGCTACGATTTTATAAAGGGTTCTCGATTAAGGAATTGATCAAAAGTGGCCGGGGTCATTAGTATTCAGGTTTAGTAATGTAGAAGGTTCTTTGAAGGATGCATAAGCTCGTATCTCTACTTGCTTATAATCTATCTTATTTTCTTTATTTTCGGTTTAGGTTTATTAAGTATGGTGTAAAAGTACTTTTTTTTTCTGAATTGAACACTCTCGAATTTCCTAAAGGTCATTTTTAGCTTCTAAAAGACACTCATTTTAATATATACTGTCCTTATACCTTTCTAATGAATTGCGAGAACTTCTCACGTTTACTTCTTGACACATCAACGAGATAGCCATCTTCCATCTCAACTTTTCCGCCATCCGATTTTAGATACTTCAAAATACGGTTCACGTTAATCAAATGGGATTTATGTGTCCTAAAAAATATGCTTTGAGGCAAAACATTTTCAAAATCCTTTAAGTTTCTAGATACTGTCATTTTCTTTTCACCTGCCAGAATTAACTTCACATAGCTTCGATCAGCTTCAATTCGAATGATATCATTGATTTGTACAAAATCAAAACCATGAATCGTCGGTATTGCAATTTTCTGATGGTTATTCTCATATACATTCATCATCGCTTGCAATTGATTTTTCTGAAATCCACGCTCTTCTTCCGAGTTGGTTCTTATTTTCGAAATACTCTGTTTTAGCAGTTCTATGTCAATCGGCTTTAGCAGATAATCCACCGCGCTATACTGAAAAGCTTTTACGGCATATTCATTGTAGGCGGTAACGAAAATCACATTTATCCTACTTGAATCAATACAGTCCAATAAATCGAATCCTGTTCCATTAGGCATTTCAATATCTAGAAAGACTACATTAGGATTAGTTGATTGAATTAATTTGACACCTTCCAGAGCTGAACTTGCTTCCCCCGTTACGGTCACATCCTCGCAGAACTCTTCCAAAATTAAACTCAAATTTTTCCGTGCATCCGCCTCATCATCTATTATAACTGCTCTCATTCTATTACTGGGATTGAAAAATATACTCGTGTTCCAACTATTTCACCTTGATTGTCGATTCGATCTTCCACTTCAAAAAGAAAATGCGTGCTCGACTCCTCGTGCAACAACCCTAATCTTCTTTTGGTGATGGATACGCCCGAAGACTTAGCTGTGCTATGTTGTTTCGATCGATTTTTTAATGCCGCATCTCTTCCTACTCCGTCATCAAGTACTTCACAAAAGAATTGCTCGCCAATCGAATCAATTTTTATCTGAACAGTTCCCCCTTCTTCTTTGGACATCAATCCATGCCAGATTGAATTTTCGACAAAGGGCTGAATGAGTAGTGTTGGTATTTTTGAAGATTCATCGATATCGTCTGAAACCTCGATTGTCCATTGCAATTTATTTTTAAAACGGAGTGTTTCGAGTTCAAGGTATAATTTTAAGGCTTTCAATTCGTCATCAATTGGCACCCAAATCTTCTTAGAGTTCTCTAACGTCAACCTCATCAACCCAGAAAATTTCACCAAATATTCATTCGCAATTAAGCGTTCATTTTCAAGAATAAATCGTTGAATAGAATTCATTGAATTAAAAATGAAGTGCGGATTCATTTGCGCTGTCATCGCATGTTGCTGAAATTTCTTGATTTCATTTTTCAACTCATTGGTTTGATGCAATTTTCGAACTCTTCTTCGATAGAGAAGAAGAGTAACTACAACAACTGAAAGGAACATCAACAAGATGAACCACCACGTTTCCCAGAATGGAAGAGCGATAGTCAGAGGAATAGCCTTACTTACCTCCCAATTTCCCTCTGGGTCAAACACCTCAATTTCTAATGTATAAGAACCACTAGGAATAGAGAGAAACATTGCTTTTAGTTCTTTGGTGTACTGCCATTTAGAACTCAACCCTTTTAGTCGATAGCGGTAATGATAATTTCCAGGTGTTTCAAATCCAACCGCAACAAACTTCATCTCAATATTGTTTTCACTGTAATGAAGGTCGAGCAACCTACTCTCTTTTAACGATTTACCGTTCAACTTTATACCGTTAATATGGAGTTGAGGTTTGGATATCGACTTGAATGATTCATTGATATTGATGAGACTAACTCCTTTCGAAGAACTCACACACAATTGATCACCAGATATTGATATATCGGTTAACAAATTGGATAATAGTCCGTCCGATTTTTGAATCAAAATAACCTTTTTCTGTTTTGGGTCAATTCGAAATAACCCAACGTTTGAAGTCCCCCAAATGATACCATTCTTATCTTTTCTCAGGTCTTTAATGAAAGTACTCTTCACGCCTGGCCCTAAATCAACAGGTGAAATGGATTTCTTTTTTGGATCAAAAAGCACAATTCCTCCCTGGGCATTCGAACACCAGATATCATTGTTATCGAGCTGTACAATTCCAGAAACCGAAATGTTTTCCACGTATGGAATTAAGGTTTCTGTCTCCAAATCAAATCGAAATATCCCTTTATCAGAAGTCCCCCAAATATTTTTCTGATGATCAACTAATTGGTCTTGCAATCGATTCCGCAGCGTACCATCTGACTCAAAAAGAATTGAATTTGTATTCTTATTCCATAGACAAATACCATATGTACCAACCATAGAAAATACGTCTTTACTATACTCCAGCATCCTTTTACAACAGAAAATGGGAGAATTAGGAGTAAGTGGTATTCCGAATCGGAACATTATTCCTCTACCAAAACTATCGAACCAAAAGAATCCCGCTGGAGTATGAACATAAAGCTCATTATCAAATAATTGCATTCCCGAAATGTAGGATTCCCCTTGTACAAACAACCTTTTTTCAACTGCCTCGACAGAGACTATATCAATTACACCGGACTCATATCCAACCGCTAACCGATCATTCTCCAAAGAAATTTGAGTAATTACCCCCTCCAATAGCTCTTCGTTAACCCTATAGTTCCAAACATGAAGTAGTATATGCTGGTTTTTGAGCCACTAACCATGGACTTAGGACACAGAACAATATGGTAGCGATTATTCTAATGAGGTGATTATTTTTTGATAATTTCTTTATCCATCTTCCCATAAAAAAACCACCCGCTCAAAACTAAGAGCAGATGGCATTTAGGTAATACGGTCAATCGTATTATTGTAAAAGGTAGGCTACGCAAATGTGCTACTTTTTTCCAATAAACATCATTCGTAACTTCCCATTGGTAGATATGAGTTTCCGAAGTGGGCGATATCGGTACATTGGCTATTAAATGATTCATCATCTCCAAAAAACACGCGTCTCCTTCTGATAAATGACCACCATCGAGTCTCTGCCAATTGTCTTAACCAAAATGCCATCATAAAGCGTTTCTCCCTTTCTTAAGGTGTGCTTGTATCCATCTACACTGAGAATAGCAAGGGGGTTCTTGGATGTTGTTCTACGTACTTGACCATAATATTTTATATCAGGCCAATCGACACCTCTTTTTACAGGACGGGCTACAGGGCGATTAACCGCAGGATCTAATGTTTGAGGAGCCGATGCGTTATACGATTTCTTTGTCTCACCAAAAGGGTCACGATAATTCAACTGAATGGAAAAGGTATCTCGCGAGAGGCTAGCGAACGAAATGGGTTTGTTTCGCGTAGGAGGAGCAATTTCCGTTTCTTCACCAAAAAAACCATCTTTTACACGAAAAAAGGCCTTGTACCAAATAAAGGCAACCACTACAATTAGTATCCCTGTAAGTGCTTTGTTTTTCATTATATGACAGTCAATTCGTTGGTTACAGATACAACTCCTGTATTTCCAGCTTCATCCACGTTTCTAACACGCCAATAATAATTGCCTGCTGCAAGGTTCACATCAGAGGTATTGCCTTGAATTGAAACCGTTTGATCTATCAATGTAAACGAAGCGTCCGTAGTAATTTCCAAAATGGATGTTACGGGCGAATTCACCGTGCCTGGGTCAGTTCCATTTCCCCAGAGAAAAGTGATTGTTCCCTGTGATATTGACGCCATATTATTAGGACTAATCAAGGATGCTTCATTTGGTTCGGTTTCATCAACATATAAGGTGTAGACTGTAAAAGGTGATTCAGTTGTTCCTGAATATGCTTTCACACCCCATGAATAAGCTCCTTCAGTTAGCACATAGCCGGACTGATAAGATGTGGTAGAAATATTATTTTGTGCATCTAAAATTAATCCAGAACCAAAGCTGACTCCTTGGCGCAGAGAAAACTCATAGCTTGTGGCTCCTGACACATGTATCCAAGAGAACCCATTGGAAAATTGTGCGTTCACGTAAGTTCCATCAGAAGGAGCATCTAAAACAACAGAACCGCCTGTTCCTCCTGAAGGCTGAACGCCGACCCAAAATTTAACTGGGCCAAGAATTTGAGATTCATATCCTCCGTTTAATGCGGTTAATCGTAACTCGTATTCATTTGAATCCAAGCCATAGAAGAAGTCTGTTCCTGTAACGATCGTATCCAACGGATAAGAACTGATCGATGTGAAACTAGGTGAAACCACCTCTAAATGGTATTTCAACGCACCTTCCAATTCTTCCCATTTGAAATGAACTGGATTTTGATTCACTGTATCGTTTACCGAAGGTAAAATCAGGACAGGCGTATCTTCTGTGATATCTTCTGCTACTACCTTATCGCAACTTGTTGCAAGAATGCCTAAACCTATAAGTATTAATAATGCTCTCATCTTAAATAGTTTTGAATGAGTATTGTTGTAAATAATCCTTTCTCTCCGTCGGCTTCTTTTTTTGTAAACTCAAATGAAACATTGAGAATTTTCGCCAACTTAAATCGTTTTTCCACTTCGTAAAGGAAGCGGACCGTATTGTTGTAATTTCCTCTCAACACTACCCGATGCGTATTGATCGCGAAATCTGGGTGCTGAAAATGTAGAACTTCATTGATTTCATGTACGGATATCCCTTTCGCATTCGCGGCGAAGAAGTTTAAAAACTCTTGCTGTACCTTTTCAATTGTATTCCCTTCTTCCCCTAACAAGCGATTGAGTTGAGCGATTTCAATTTGCTTGGTTTTAATTTGATCATCCGCCGAGGCTGCTAGCACCAGTTTTTGCTCGAGCTCCGTTCGGTAGTTTTTGATTTCCAAGGTTGGTCCAAACCCTCTTTTGTACGCAACAGCAGCTAGTAACACACCCAAAACGAGTAGGGCATAATTTTTCTGTTTGTAGGTATATTTATCAAAGAATGTCATTCGTCCAACGTAATTTGAAGTTCAAACTCTGCCCAATCTTCCGTCGACTTTAAGTAGTTCAATAGCTCGACACTTTTCACCCAAGCAAAGCGATCCATTTTCTCAATCCAATCGTCTAGGATTTCGTTATCTTTTGTGATTCCCGCAATCCAAATATGCTTTTGATCTACCTCGACACGTTGCTTTTCCTTCAGTTTTCCAACCACGGGAAATACCGTCATATCAGAGAGCGTGATCGACTTTGGAACACTTGCTCCAATTTCATCCATGTAATAAGATAAGAAACTTGATGCATTTACTCCAGCGCTATTGATCAATTGCTCTTTACGTGTTTTTTCTTGAGAGAGTCGATCGAGCATCGAAATGTTCTCGGTATGAACCGACAAATCCATCTCCAATTGAGCGATCTGATCATTCAGGTAATTCTGATAGAAATAGTTAATGATGAGCGCCAAGAAGATCACTCCAACAACACCAATCCCAACAGTCTTGAACTGGTTGTATTGATGAAGGTTCTCTCGATTTGTTTCCCCCTTCTCTTCTCCATCAACGAGCCACTGGTTTTCAGCACTTCCATTGATGCGAATTGCTTCAGCCAATAAGCCTTGCGTTGTCCAAAAATCGTTATGCCAACTTGCTTTTTCCTTTGGAGTTTCAGCTCGCTTGAAGGTTTCTACCTTGCCCTGCTTCAGTGCAATTTCGAACTGGGTTGAAACTGACTCATCTTCCAAGACACCGCAAATCGGAGAATATCCACAACTCACACCATAGAGAAACCATTTTTGGTCCTCAAACTGCTTGAGATAATCAGAAAAAAGTGCTTTTCGACAAAACGAAACCGCCATGTTCTCTCCATCATCGTAGGTCGTGAATAAGAATTCATTGGGGTTTCCATTCATGATTAAGTCTTGGCGATAATTGCCATTACTTTCAATTTTTCGAGAAAGCACTCCCGAACCAAGCACGTGAATGTGATAGGCTTTGTACTTTCCAAAATGTTTGACCACCTCATCCAAATCACCAAATGATTGAAATGAATGATTGGCGCTTGTCCCCATACTCAACTTTCCAGCCGAAATCGTACAGTCACCCTGTCCGAAGTCTAAAAAGACGACGACTAAGGAACGTGGATGCCATATATTGGAGAATCTACTCATTAATAAGTGACAACAGGTCTAATTAATATGTGACGCTTTGATTTAGCGCGAACTCTTGAACGGGAACTGAACAGCCATTTTATCACAGGAATTTTCGATAAGATTGGAACCCCATCTCCTGCATCACTTTTCTCTTTTCTTTCGAGTCCTCCCAATAGGATCATTTCCCCATTTTTCACCCGCACCATCGACTCAAAACTTTGCGTTGAAATATTGGGAGGTGCTGTAGTCCCCTCAGTTCCTTCGAAATCGTCTTGCTCTACTGAAATCGTCAAGGTAACGTGCTCGTCTGCACTCACAAAAGGCTTTATTGTAACCGTCAGGTTAGCGTCAATGGGTTTCCATAGCTGTGATTGCAGCACGCCTTGATTGGTCACTGAAGTTTGAACATTTACTTGAGTTTCCTGATAGTATGTTCTTTGTCCAATGGAAATTGTTGCTTCGTGCCCATTCAATGTGGATATTTTTGGTGTACTCTCAATATCAATCACACTATTCGTTTCCAAAGCTTCGATTGATAAGTAAAAGTTCTCCGTCACCTGCCCTAAATTCACCAATCCAAAGCCTGAAATCGTATTCAAAATTGCGTTGATGGATTGAGCACCCATCATGCTAGTTACACCAGTTTCAGCGCCACCAATAGATCCAGTTGTTGCTGTAGGTCCATCTCCAATTCCCGCTCTAACTCCTGAAGTGTGGGATGTACTTTTCTCCGATAGGATCACCATCACATCAATTTGAACCATTGGGACAACGACATCAATTGAAGAAATAAACGTTTTCAGTTCATCAATTTTTCGTGCACTTCCGGTAAGAATAAGTCCATTTAACTCAACAAACTCCTTTACTTCCAAATCGGTCATCATATCGTTAGGAATTGCAGTCTTCACGGACTCAATGGTTCTGTTATTAAGTCGAATGAGCTGGGTTTTCCGTAGTCCTTCCACTTTATTCTCACCAATCATATATACTTCGCCTTCTTTCTTGATCGAGTAATTGGTTCCATTCAATACCATATCAGCGAGCTCATCAAAGCGTACATCTGTAAGATCTAAATTCACTTTTCCTGACATATCGGAATAAATCACGTAGCGTACTCCCGTTTCCTCGGCCGCAGCTTGAATAAAACCTTCCAAATCAACATCACGTGCGAACACATCGAGCGTCCCCACATCATTCTTCAATAAGACAAAATCGCCATTCTTAATTTTCGATGCGTAATTATCTGGTCGCGCATTAGGTCCTGTAACAGGTTGACTTTTCTGTCCTTTACGGATCGTGTAGTAGTCTCCATTCTTTTCCAGTTCCAATTCATTCGACTTCACAAACATTTCCAACACTTGTTCATGTGGTCGATTCAAGAAATACGCATTCACCCGTTGATTCCTTACCTCTGGGTCTACAACGAAATTGAACTTAGACACCCGCGTCAGTTCTTCCATTACTTGCCACAGCGTATCATTTTTCAAGTCCATTGAAAGGAACTTATTCGCAGGATTGTAAGACACTTCTGGTTTTCTTGGAGGTACCACCACAGGCTTCACGACGGCCTTCTCTCTTTTCTGTATCGAAATAATGCTTCCTACAAATTCATATTCGATTTCAAAATTCAAGTACAAAAACACGAGCATGTCTTTTACTTGCGCATCATAGAAATTGTAGGAAATGAGTTGGTTTAAATCTGGATCTATACTTACGTTCAAGTTATTCTCCAAGGCAACAGAAGTGACCAACTCCGACAGTGGCAAGCCACTCACATTGAGTTGTAACTTATTGTTCAATCCTGGGTGATCTCCCGCCAGATTATCCAAAACATCCCTTAATGTTCCTTCGGAGTATTTTTGTGCTACGGCGTTCATCGTGAATCCGCAAAACAAAAGGGTTAGTATGACAAGTATTCTTTTCATTAAATTCCAGATAGTAAAGGGTAAACTTCCTCCAAAGAGGTTGTTCCTTCTATTAAAACTTCGTAAGCGCGTATTGCAAGATTTTTTACGCCCCGTTCTTTTAGTAATTCATCCACTTCGTGATCATTTCCTTTGATCGCTACTGCTAACTTTTGATCAATTGGGATTACTTCGTACAAGGCCATTCGTCCTTTGTAGCCCGTATAGTGACATTGATCGCACCCCACAGGAGCCATCACTTCTTTTGGTATTTCGAACCCGTCAATTGAAGGCCAATCTAAGGGATTGAGTTCTGCTTTTACCGTACAATTCGTACAGAGTTTTCGCACCAAGCGTTGTGCTACAGATGTGTTTATTGTATTGGCAAGCAAGAACGGAGGAACGCCCATATCGATCAAACGTGAGATGGTTCCCCACGCAGAGTTGGTATGAATTGTTGACAGGACCAAGTGACCAGTTAACGCAGCGCGAATGGCCATTTGTGCTGTTTCTCCGTCACGGATCTCCCCGAGCATGATCACATCTGGATCTTGACGCAGAAACGATCGAAGCGCGCTCGCAAATGTCAATCCGATTGATTCTTTCAGTTGCACTTGATTGATTCCATCCAAGGTATACTCGACTGGATCTTCCACTGTAACAATATTGCGTTTCTCTTGATTGAGCAACTTCAATGTTGCGTACAAAGTCGTTGTTTTTCCCGATCCCGTCGGTCCACTAATCAAGATGATTCCATTTGGTTTTCGGACACCTTCCAAGTATTGTTTCTTCTCAACAGGAGAGAATCCTACTTTGTCTAAGCTGATGGATGAAGCATCATGTCCGAGGATACGCATTACGATTTTCTCTCCGTGTAATGTTGGGAGAATTGACACACGAATATCGAAATTCTGGTATTCAATACGGCCATCTTGTGGAAGTCGCTTTTCCGAAATATCGAGGTTTGATCGGATTTTAATCTTGTTCACTAATTCAGGATAGTCTTCCTTGGCAATAGAAAAACGTTGAATTAGGTTTCCATCAATTCGAATTCTGATTCGTGCTTTCTCACCATAAATTTCAATGTGAATATCACTACTTCCCAATCGATTTGCCTCTTGAATCAATCGATCCACGAAATCGGTATTGACATCGAAGGAAATTTTCGCATCTTCTCCATCCGTATTGCGATAATACCTCCCCAAACTACGTTGAATGGTTTCCTTTGAGCACGTTTCCAGATCCACCTCAATTCCCAATAAAGCCGACAACTCCTCTCGGGTAAGTTCTACATCCATTGTTTCATCGATGTAGAAAGTTACTCCACCATCCCGTTCCGACTTAGGCAAAATTCGGTAATGCCAAGCCAAATCTGATCGGATCAACTGCTGAAGCTCTGCTTCCAATTCGATATGTTGAAGTGTTGCCATCAGATAAGAAGCGTTATGAATTGAAGTTGGTCACTAAATGTTACATAGGCAATTCCTACAAGTGCCATATATCCAGCGTAGGGAATTGATTTCTGCGGTTTGAACACCGTTGCAATGACGTGAAAAACCAAGGTAAGCATCGTGCCGATGGTAAAAAATAGGATGTACCAATGGAAGGAAAACAAAGGAATCATCGCTACTAGAAACAGGATGTCTCCAATAGAAAAGAAGTCATTCGTGATATTTACGAATTCGCCAAATTTCACCGAAAGATAGAGCGTTAAACCTAAAAGTAACACGAGTAAAAAGCCCAAATTAAGAGCCATCGTTTCCCAGTTCAAGTTATCCCAGTTGAGTGCGATTGCTCCAACCAGAACCAAAGGGAATAATACCCAATGAATTCCTCGGAAACGCACATCTTGATAAAAACACAAGACCAAAACGGCTATGAAAGCTAATAATATGAACATTAGTCGGGCTGTACTTCTTTTAAGATTCCTTCTTGATCGATTTCCCAAATGTTATATTGTCCATCACCATTAAAATCCTGCACTGCTTGCGCCCTTGCTTTGAATCCTGTGGGAGATGCTTCCATGATAGAAATTTCATAAAGCGCCGTTCCATTTTGCGTGATTAACTTGTGAGGAATATAGTTGAGTTCTCTCAGATCGGATGAGTACTTCGAATACTGCAAAAAGTAGGCGTATTCAAGGTTATGTACCATCTTCAATTCCTGTTGTGCTTCTAATGCTTTTGTTCGTGATGCCACCCCCGCTTGATTGGGAACGACCAACATGATCAAGATTCCCATGATGGCTAATACGATTAGGATTTCGGCGAGCGAGAACGCATCCACAAATCCCTTCTTCTTATTTCTTCGTGTGAAAATCATTTAATAACGTTGCTAAGGTTAAACATTGGCATGTACATGGAAATCATAATAACTCCCACGACCAAACCAATAATTACTATAATGAGCGGTTCGATAATCGTTCCGATCAGTTTGGTTTTATATTCTATGTCTTCTTGATACTGTTTCGAGATCCGCTCGAAAGTAGTGTCTAGTTGGTTGATCTCTTCGGCAATTTTGGTTAGGGAGATCAATCGTTTGTCAAAAATAGGAAATTTCGCCAAGCCTTCGTGCAATGAATCTCCCTTCATGATGTCTTGTTTGATTTCTTTGATTGCCGCTTCAATGGGATAAAAACCGATCATTTCCTCAACAAGAGACAATGCAGTTACGAGTGGTGTTTTTGCTCCGAGCAATAAAGCCAGACTTTGACACATTCGTGCGGTGTACACCTTTTTCATTAATACCCCAAAAATGGGAAGGCGAAGAATGATTTTTGACGTGATGTTTCGGAACCCATCTTCCTTACGTTGGGTGTAACCATAAATTACAATTGCTCCTACGGCGAGCAAAAAGTACATCATAAACGTGGAAAAGTTCTTCGAAAGCGCAATGATTTTCTTCGTTAGGTACGGAAGTTCTTGTCCAAATTGCTTAAAGACATCTTCAAACATCGGAACAACGCTGTTCAACATGAAGTACAAAACCCCAATAGTAATGAGAATTACAAAACTAGGGTAGGTAAATACGCTAATCAGTTGGCGACGGAGCTTCACTTTGTTGGTGAAATAATCTGCCATGTGCCCTAAAATGATTTGGAGTCGACCCGTTTCTTCTCCAATGCGAATACTTTGGTACTCGTACGCCGAAAAATGCCCTGTTTTTTCCAAGGCTTCTCCGAGCGAACTTCCTCCCACGAGATCCTTCAAAATGGATGTAAGAATTGCGTGGATGCGTTTACTTTCTTGCTCTTCAATCAAAATAGACAAGGCCCGTTGAATGTCAATTCCACTTTCTAGCAGCGAGCTAAACTCCATGTAGAAGTTCTCTTTTGCTTTGTCGGGAAAGGCTTTGCCTAATTTAATCTCCCGTTGAAATATGGATTGTTGTTCACTCATTCTAAATGCGCAAAATAGTCGTTGATTTTATTCTTTACATCCGGCTCAAAGTAATAGCTCAATGTCATCAAGTCGCCTTTCCATTTAAAGTCGAAAATAACGGTAGTTCTCTCATCTACTTCCTCCAAACGTATAGATTCCGCCTTTGTTTTAGTGTCTTGCCAATCAAAACCTGTTGATCGCATCACGTTTTCTTCTTCCAACTTGTATCTGATCACCTTGTTGTTCTCGAAGAGAAGTAACTCACCACCTTGTGAATTAATGGAATCACATGAATACAACTCCGACCAAAGATTCGATCGGAAAGCAAACCACTCATTGAGTTCTTGATTGATGTCTCCCGTCATTTTCAATTGCTCATTGAAACGATTTACGGAAACGGCAATGAGACCGATCAAAACGCCCATAATCGCAAGCACGACGGTTACTTCAAAAATGGTGAATGCCTCGATATGTTGTTTTTTTCTACTCAACCCACCAATCCTGTTTAAGAATTACTTTTCCATCTTCTCCGGTAAATACCAACCGTTCAATTGAATCGTTATCGGTTGATTCTCGTTCCAATTTGATATTTTCGATATCGTCGAATTCATGCTCCATCATGAACAAATGCTTCCATAACTGCGATTGAATTTCTGTTTGCGTTCGCACTTCCTGAAAATTGACAGTAGACTTTGTCGACCGCACGAATACCAGCGACGCAATGCCAATGCACAAAGCGATTACCGAAATCGCAATCACAACTTCCGCAATACTCGATGCCGGTATTTTTCGCTTCAGAAGCATGCAATCAATTTTGGTTTTATCACTTTTTCTTCTTTGAGCCAATTCGGCACAATCATTTCCTTTGGAAGTAAATCGGATGAAATCCGGACGTTCAACAAATGATTCGTGTACTGTCCTCCTCCCGCTCGAAGCGTGAATTTATTCGTGTATAGATGTCCAATTACATCCCCTTTCAATTCTGTTTCTCCGAGGTTGTACACCAGTCCTCCAATTCGACCTTTCTCCATTTTAAGAAGCAAGAGTTTCCTCGAGTTTGGCTTTTGCGAAAATAGCAGCACTCCTCCCAGCACTTGCGATTCCTCTTCCAGAAAGATTCCATGTTTATCTGAAGTTTCGTTCCTTCCTTCTTCATGAAGAATCAATGCGGAGGGATAATTCAATTTCACCTTTTTGCCCAGTCGAATGGTTTCGTGTGCCACCACTTGAACCGCACCTGAAAAACCACCCTCGAAACGCACATTTGGCGCAACGATAATTACATTTTCCAATTGACAATTCGCCTTCACTACAATAGTGTCGAAACTGTGTAGCACGACATTCCCTGAAATTTTATGGTTCAAATAAAGTTGAGATGTCACACTTACCAAGCGTGTTTTCTCACTAAAGGAAAAGTTGGTGTCTCGGTCAATTGGATCAATTTTGACACAATTCTTGCGGTATTTTTGAATGTTTTCCGTTTTCAAACTGGACTTCAAACCCGGCAAAGAACGTTCACTTAATTTTTGCTTTCCATAAATGAGTTTGTCGCCTTTGTATGATTGTCTGGCAATATGTCCACGTTCGGCTCCGCGTTCTCCCAAAAACGCGACTCCTTCAATGCGTGTTTCTCCGCAAAGTTTGAGTGACTGCTTTCGCTCCGGGATATACAACGCGGGATGTGAATGATCCGTTTCGTATCCAACTATAGCTGATCTTTTCACGGTACCGACCTTGTGTCTTGTTTCTGAGACAATCACGCGAAATGCTCCCCAGTCGCGGCGGGTAATCACTGAAGTATCGCCCGAAGCATGAATGAGTTCCTGTCTTCCATTCGATTGAGATCGTGCACCATGAAGTAGGGCAAAATAGTTATTCATCAGAAGGTGCTCCTTCATGTTGTGGTGTCGCTCCAACCGTTTGTTCGCACTGGAAATAAACAATACGCCACTCGCCATTTGGCTCCGTCTCCTTCGTCTCTTCTTTGGGTTTACGCTTAAACCAAGATCGTTTTTTCTTCTCTCCTTCAGACTCCTCTTTCTCGTCCTTTTTCTTTTTCTCAACGACATCATCCGAAGAAGAAATTAACTCACCACGCTTGTATTTTTCGGTTTTCTGATGTTTCCCGTTCTCATAGTAGCGTATTTTTCCGTGGAGTTGTCCATCTTTCCATTGCTCCGACTTCAACAGCTTTCCATTTTCGTCGTTATAGTAGCGATTTTCCTTTCCTGACATCCGTTGAATCACAAGAGTGTCAGCCGAATTCTTGGAGAGTTCATAGCCCCATACTTGTTCAGCCTTGAAAACATTTCCATTTTTATCGTACCACTTCTTCGCTTTCAACTCACCCTTGGACCAATCTTCGACAAATACCAATGAGCCGTCATTTCGCCAGTGCATCCATTCGCCTTTTTTCAATCCACGCTTGAAATTTCCTTTTTCATACAACTGGCCATTATTGTAAAACGATTCGAATTCACCGTCTAATAAAATCCCTGCAGACTCGCCCTGAGTGACCATCACTGCTTGAGCTTTATACCAAAAATAGTACTTGTTCTTTTTGTAATGAAAAATGCCGCATTTGTCTTCATCTAAGACTGAAAACTCGTATTGTAATCCGCCTTGGGTTAGTCTTCGCTTGAGGTAAAACTCCTTGAGTGGTTTCTGTGCAACAATAGGGAATGCGGTTACCATCAATAGGAATAGAAGTAATGATTTCATCAACAATCGTATTAGGAAAGGTGAAGTTAGGGAATTTTAGTTGATGTTATGGGGTTATTGGCCTTCAAAGCTATGAAACTTAACATTATTGAGCAAAATATGGGTTTCATTCACGAAAAATGGCTCCCTTTTCAGGAAGCCATTCTCTATTATCGTTCGATTTTGATGTGATCTAGTACCATGAATTTACGAGTTCGAAAGACTCCCAACTCCATGGGTTTGTACTAATAGCATTCAAGCCACTTCCTCCACCTTGATCAGCCTGTAAGTAATAACTTGTACCTTTAACCTTTAGGTTGTACTTACCTGGATATAGCGCACTTGGAATCAGCTCGAACGTTTCCCAATCCCATGGGTTTGAGCTATCAGCTGTAACGTTTCCGCCACCTCCATTGCTAGCTTGCAGGTAATCACCATTTGTACATTGTAGCACATAATATGGCGCTCCATACAGAGGGCTTTCCATGAGGTGGAATGTTTCCCAAGACCATGGGTTAGCTGAGTTTCCTGACGCATTTCCACCACCACCGTTTTCAGCGACAGCGTAATTTCCGTTCCATGTTTTCAAGCAAACACGAATTCCTTTACCATACAAGTACTGGATTGCTTTCGTATCCTCAGTTGAGAACGACCATGTTCTTGTGTAATCTTGGTAGTTCATGATTGAATTTGCGTCATAAGTTGGCGTTCCTGGAATGGTGATTCTTCTGTATGAAGACTCGTAACCACTAATGAAGTCTGTATGTCTGAAGCCAACTGCGTGTCCGATACAATGAGAAATATTGTACACTTTTTGAGCAAGCGAAAGTGGACCTGAAGAAACGTATTGATCGATATCTATGTTTACTAAAATCTGCGACCCCACTTTACCATAATATGGGTATTCCGCAGCGGCGGCTTGCGCGAGGTAGATTGGATAGGGATCAAGACTCAAAAGGTTATCATCCTGAAGCATTCCAGCATCTGATTTAACCAAAAGGTCAGGTGTTCCTGAACTAATAAACGTGAAGTTCAAGCGACAGTTCGAAATTGCATTCCAATTGTTAAACGCGTCCTCAATCGCCACTCGCCAATTACTTACAGATCCAGACGGAATCGATGGATCAATTTTCACGGTAATGTTTTGATGGTTGTCTAAACTTACCAGATCAGTTCCGTACGCATGCTTCGCGCTTGCTACCCCTTGAATGGAAGTATTTTCATAAATACGATTCTTAGGAAAAAGAATGTCTCCGTCGACGATAAAATAATCGTTCGTTTCGTGGATCAAACGCTTATCGAAGCCTAATGATTCGATAACTTTCTCAGGGTTGGCTACAACGTTATCGAAGACTGATGCCACAGCTGAAGGCGAGCTTTCTTCTCTCTCCAAAGTAGGCACTACTTTCTTACAACTGACGAAAAGGGCGGAGACCGCCAAGGTCAAAAAAATTGAATTTTTCATGTATATGGTGTTAGTTAAATTACAAGTGATATGTGGTTTTATGTTGTCCTGTTGACAACATAATTGCTTCTTAAAGATAGCATCTTTTTACCATCTTGTGAGTAGATCGAAGCTAAAAAAACTGTCGTTTATTTCTTTAAAATTGAAGTGCTGACAATTAAAGACAGGATGATTATCCCCATCACTCTTCTATTTTATCTTTAGAGTTTATGGTAAGAGTTAGAACTTAAGCAGGAACCAGATGGATCAGTTATTCTTCTCATTACCAGATAATTTAATTCACGTAAGCATCCTAACATTGCATAAGCTTTCAAAAATGCACATGATTGAATCATCTATGTCTCATCTTTCGAAATTGGATTTCCTAAACTGCTTTCTGTGTGAGCTCACTCTCAAATCCATTCCGATTGTTTTTAAAAGAGGCCGTCTCAAAAAGGGACAGCCTCTTTATTCTAAATACGTGATTAGGTAACTTATGCAACTCTCGTTTACAGTTTAACCATTTTTGCTTTAGCAAGGATTTCATCTGCCGTTTGAATAGACAACGAATAAACTCCTCGGGTTAATGAACTGATGTCGATGTTTTGTACACCATGTTGGTAATTCAACGAATACGCAGCAACACGTTTTCCTGCCATATCATATACCACCAATTCAGCCTCCAAATCTTCTGCGATCGAATAATCGAACTGAACAAAATCATTGGCTGGATTTGGATAAACAGTAAATGTTGCTTGATCCACCTCTTGAACTTCAATATTTGATAGGTGTTTTGGCGTTAATGTTGGGAAGAACGTGCGCTCATTCGCAACTCCAAATTGATACAAAACACTTTTGGCAATATGCACATGCTTAGCGTCACTTGAAACAATTTCATTAAGAATCGCAATCTGCGCTCCGCTTAAAACATCGTTTGCTTCAATTTGAATCTTCTTGATCTCAATCAAATCTGCCTCATTTGCATCTTGAGGAGCAATCGACACGAGTGCTGCCAAAGCAGTAGCGTACTCTTCTGCTAAGATTGAGTAATTGTATTCAAACCACTTTGCATCGTTTCCAGTCAGTAGATTCTGAGCGGAAACTTCGTTGTAAAACACGTCTACATCTGACGCATTCTTTTCGTTCAAGGTATGCAAAATATAAATTAGTGACTCTTTAGACATCCCTTGTAACTTGCTTTGGTATCCATTTACCAAACCATCGTGTGCTACAATTCCATCTCCTTGATTAGACAGGTGATCACACGTATCGAAACCTCCGATGGATGAATTAGACATGTCTACTTGATGACCACATGACGCTGTAGAATTAACATTGTTACCATTGATACTCACACCGCCAGACACGAAGTTTACACCAAAATTCCCGAAGGAAGTAAGCGGAGGGTTGTCCGTTGCAATATCTGCGATAACTCCCAATCCATTATTGGTAATGAATGAATTTCTTCCTGCTCCTGCAGAGGGGCTTGAACTCGAACCAACGTCGCCCGTCATATTGACCATTTCCATACCGTATGTTGTATAGTTGTACATGTAATTATTCATCAATAAAGGCAGGTTTGAAGGCATGACGTTTAATCCCTCAAAATACATAGCGGTGTTTGCTTCAAACACACAGTTGGTCATGATTTCTGTGGTGTTGTTCGACTCCCCAATTGCGAAGTAACCGATTCCCACAGCATTTCCTCCTGATACCAATTCCATATTAATCGTGTTACACGAAACAGATGTTACGATTGGATTATTCAAGTAAACTCCGTAGATATAACAGTTGTTAATTTCGTTATCTGTTACATAGGTATTGCGCAAGTTTTCCAGTTGAATACCCGTTTCGAAACCTTCGATATAGTTTTCTTTGATGTCATGCAATTGGCCACCATCACAGTAAATAGCTGAGTTGTTACCCGACCATGAAGCAACTCCCTGTTGAGTTGTATTCACTATTTCATTTCCGCTAATCAAAACTGACTGACATGATTCTGAAGCAATCTGGTGCTCATATCCTTGGAAGACATGCGTCACATCAATATTGTTTGATTCCACTTTCGCGTTAATCTCTCCATGTAAAAGGATCGCACGGAATGTATTAGCAAAATTGTTTGAATTTAATGAAAGGTCTATTCCATTTCGTGATTCGAAACCTGTGAAGTTTGTTGCTTCATATGCAGGCGCAATGAAATCGTTTTGAGTAATTGACTCAAGGTATGTCATGCCACTGCTGTAAATCCCGAAGTATTCTCCAACAACTCCCCAAGAACAAGCTGATCCTTCGAATAATGGAATCGCGCCATCGATAAGAAAGGTGTTTCCGGTAATGCTTCTTACGAATGTAGCCTTATCGAGGTAAACTCCAGCTTTACAATTCGCGAAAAGGTTGTTTGTCATTCTTAAATCAACCTGCTTCTGATCATGTGCTTTAATTGCAAAATGTGCATTCTTAAATGTACACTCATTCACAATTCCCTTCGGTTCAGTTGGGGCTGGGTCTGCCTGTGGATTTTCAACATAAAAGTCAATTCCTCTCCACGTTTGATTCAAGTCACAAGGACGGAAAACCGAGTTATTTGCTCTCAATGTTGCTCCATCAATCACATCAATCCCGGCACACTCGCCAAATACAACATCAACATTGGTTACATCAAGAATAGCATTCTCAACTGTTACGGTTACTCCATCAGCAATGTACACTTTGTTGTCCCATGCCATATCTGTTGTAATCGTAACGTCGCTGCTATAAATTAGGGATGCATTTCCTGCTGTCACGTAACAACAGTCATCCGACTCCCCTATTTCGAGCCAATTCGATAAGATATTACATCCATTTGCCATTTCTACTTCGAGGTAATAGATTCCTGGTTGATTCACGGTAATGTTTGTACTCCCAATTACAGGATTAAACGTTACACCGCCATCCGCACTGTAATACCAACTGTAAGACAAAGTTCCGATTCCTAAGTCATCAATATCTGAGTCAATTAAAAGATCTTGTCCTGGGCAGATTGAATCTTCCAAAGAAGAAATTTCAGCAGACCATGCAGGCATCGTGATGAACTGAGGAAAGTTCAATCCGACTACATTACTTTGAGTATAGTATGACGTTTGGATCGATGCGTTGAACGCAGGTGTGCCTGCCGATAAATCGGGCTCACCAATTCTACCAATAAACGTTGCCGTTGGAGTATTTACACTTGCTCCAGTCCAGTAGGCATAGTATATATCTCCATCTGGCCCCAGTTTGATCCCACTAAGTCTGGTTTGATCGAGTGGTAAGGATTGAACTGCTGCCGTTCCCAAAAAAATGTCGTACTGAAAAATATTTCCGTTAGGCGCGTTCCATTCACTCGTGCTGTAATAGAGCATTCTCCCACTTGGTGAATATTCTACGCATACCTCCTTAGAAGTCGTAGAAGCAAGATCAACAACCATCACTACATCTGTAGGACTTGTTGAAATTCGTGTACCAGGTGCTGCAGAAGTACTTGCGTTAAACAAGGTAGTAACTACCATTCCATTGGTATTGTCAAACTGAGCATCAGTAGCTGCAAATTCTCCAAACGCTCCTACTCCAGAACGCTGGCTTTGAACTGTGTAAGCAAAGTTCCCTACCCCCGCAGCTGGATTACCAAACGTATACACTTCTGGAAGGCTGATTCCTGATGGTGAAATTGTGTACACTCTATAGTTTGCTGTTCCGTAAGTTCTTGTTACTAGATAAAAAGTCAGTGGGTCATCCGAACTTGGGATGAGGATCATTCCTTCTGTTACATTTACATTTCCTGGATCAGTACCTAGAATAGGCAAATTTTGAGTCGGTCCAAAAGTCCCCGCAATGTGATTGTACATTCTGTAAGTAACAGGTCCTGTTACAGCACTAGATGTAGGATTGGAGAAAATGTAAAAGGTGCTATCATCATCACAATCTGGATTGGGCAGAATAACGGCTGGTTGTGTTCCTGAAGGATGTCCCCCAAGTCCAGAACCTGGTGTAATATCATTATGCACAGCATCATAGACACGATCCCCATCGGTATAAAACATTAATTGTCCTGATTGAGGATGCGTTGCTACGGCCGTTCCTTCCCATCCAAGCTGAACATTATCCGCAGAGGTAATATCTGTAGGAATACTTGAGTTGGTTGAGTTGCTAAAGGTTCCTCCAACTGGAGCTATTCCTGAAGGTGCGCTAAAATCGAGCATAATCGGTATGCCATTCGCTGGACTTCCATGAAACCCGAAGATCCAATAGTCTTTTTCGTGTTGTGCAAAGGATGAATGCGCGATAAGCAGCAACATCCCTAAAAAGGTAAGTAACTTCATAATGATTAGATTTAATTGTTTCCATAAACCTATTCATTTATGATTACTGAAGTGCAGGTGGTTTTGCCGTTTACTCGGTCTCATTTTGTGAAACACCGTTCTCATTTTATGACGTCCTGTTCAGTTTGAACGTTCAGTGCGGGACACACTGACAATAAATAACTTATCATTAAAAACAAAAAAAGCAACCGTCTCCAATTGCTTTTCTATCGAAGGAAATTTATCCTTCTAGGTTTAGTTGTGGTCAGGTTATAATTGTGATTAAAGTTAACTCGGTTTGGCAGTCATTCAATTTAGTTTACCACTTCTACATAAGTAACTACAACTGATCTTCGCACGATCTTGAACAAAATGATCTCGGTACGAACTGCCAAAAATTTCCGAATTGAATTCTCTATAATTTAACCCGTATGAAAACGATCACTATCGCTTGCTTCAAAACTAATGAAGGATAAAGAAATAAATCGGTCAGTTTTGCGAAGAACGACCTCTCGATTTGTGAAACACCCGTTTCAGTTTATGAAAGCAATGTGCTAATCCTCAAAATGATTTCTTCTCTTCGGTCTGGAGAGATCGGCACTTCGATTCCATCCTTCATGAGTAAGAATCCTCCTTCGGAACGAACAAGCTCTTCTACATGATAAAGATTCGCAAGATAGGAACGATGAACACGCATAAAGTGCTCTTCTCCGAGTTGCTCCGAAACGAATTTCAAGTTTTTGGAGACGAGTATGGTTGTAGATTCTCTGAGCGTAAGTTCGGCGTAGCTTCCCTCTGCTTTTACACAAATGATTTGTTCTTTGTCAATGAACTGTGTTCCATTGGAGCTAGGCAATACCAGCTTATTGCCGTGAGAAGAGCTTTTCGAATCGGTTTTTGTTTGAGCCTTTAATCGTTGCACGGTGTCTTTCACCTCCTTGATATCAACAGGTTTCAAAATGTAATCGAATACGCTAAACTTAAATGCCTTCTGCATGTATTCTTTGTGCGCCGTCACAAGAACAAATTTACACGAATGACTTTCTAGATTTTCCAACAAATCAAAACCTGTTCCGCCTGGCATCTGTACATCGAGAAAAACGACATCCGCTTCAAGTTTTCCAATCAATGATGCTCCTTTGATCACATTTTCGGCTTGTCCAATCACTTTAACACCTTCACAATGATTTTCAAGAATAATCTGAAGGTTTTCTCGCTGGTTCAATTCATCATCAATAATTATCGCTCTTAACATCTTTTCGAATTATAGGTAAGGAAAATCGAACAATCGTGCCACCGCCAACGCGCGGACTCAATTGTAATAAAGGTAACTTGTTTGGCTTATTGCCTTGGAGTTTATGGAGTAATTGAATCCGTTCGTGGGCAATCGAAATCCCGTGTGATTTGTGCTCGGTCATGTCCGACTTTAATCCTACTCCATCATCTTCAATAATGCATTGAATGGTATCTCCCAGCTGCTCGAACTTCATCATAATATGTCCTTCTCCTTCTTTTATCCCTACTCCATGTTTAATCGCATTTTCCAAGAACGGTTGCGCAATAAAGGGAGGGATAAAAATTAATTCGGGAGAAGCCACATTATCTGCTTGAATCTCGAAGGTAAACTTACCGACCATTCGTTTTTGCTCAAGAAGCAAGTAATTTTCCATCAGTGTCATTTCCTCCGTTAACGGAATCAGCTCCATTCGTGAAGCTTCCAGACCAGAACGAAGAAACCTAGAAAAATCAACTATGTATTCGTTTGCCTTTTCTGCATCGCCTTTGAGAATACTATTTTGTAAAGAGCCCATGGCATTGAAGACAAAGTGTGGGTTGAGCTGCTGCGTGAGTGCTACTTGCTGCAACTCAATAATTCTATTTTTCACTTTCTCCTTCGCCTTCAACCTATCCAAGCGCCAGCGGACAATCAGGAAAATGACTACAATTAGAAGGGCAACTATCAAAAGACGGAACCACGCAGTACCCCAAAATGGTGGGTGCACGTGAAAATTAATCGGCTGAGCAACCATCCAGTATTTTCCGTCTGTTGAGGCTTCAAGTTGAAAGGAATACTCTCCAGGAGGCAAGTCGGTATAATTAGCAAAGCGCTCAGTTGTAACACTCCAAGGATTAGACGAGCCAATCTTGTATCGAAAATAAACTGGTTCTCCTGAAAATGACACAGCATCAAACTCGAAGCGTAAATCACTTTCCGTGTACTTAAGCTCGAATGGTTTCACTCCCATTTGGCGACCTCCAACAATTACTCCTTTCGAATAAATTTTAAGATTTGAAGGTGTGGGTGCATTAAAACTAGTAATTCGACGTGCCCCGGTGTTTGTCGCAAGATAGATTGTATCGTTGATAATATTACAGTCCGATATTTTCTCGCACGAAAGATCATTAGAAGTAATATCCCTGATCACATGAACTCGGTTTCCATCGAAATCGACCAACGACATTCCCTTATGACTGACCAACCAAAATTGATTGTCCTTTTTATGAATGATTTTAAATATGAAATTCCTACGGAGTCCATTGCCGCTTGTAAAGTGCCGAAGCGTGTCGCCTAAGACCCAAATCCCATCGCCATGTGTAGCAAAGTAGGTAACGCCGTTGGGAGCTTTTAAAATATTGACAGCTCTCCCTCTGAGCTCTGGTTGGCTTGGTTCAATGAGTTCACCTGTGTTTATGTTCAAAATAGAAGTGCTACGGAAATTAGAAATCCATAAATGATCGTCATCATAGATTTCCAATGCGCGGACGCCCGTTTTCACTTCAATTGGTATACGACTACTATTTAAAAAGCTAACACCATATTGGGTACCAACGATGTATACATTGGACTTCCATTTTTTGACCTCATACGCCACACGATGAAATTTTGAAGCATTTGTTTCAATTGCTTCTACATCATTGAGGAAGTACAAGGGGTGTGTACCATCAGAATATTTTATGAAATCAGAAAACACCGCCAACTCTCCATTTGGCAAAGACAATAGACTCTTTGAGCTATTAAAACTTCGATCGATCTCTAACGTTTTTAGGTTAAGAGCATTGATGGTAGTATAAGAACGTAAGAGCAAATGGTTTTTAACTTTGACAATTGAATGTACAGGTTTCGATCCGCTCTCTGAATTCAAGCTTTCTAGCTTCAAGTTTTGAATTTGAAACAATCCTTCATCGAGCGTTGATAACCAAATACTACCATCTGTTGTTTGCGCAATATCTGAGATCGTTTTATCTCGAAAAAAATGTTCCTCGGAAACAATTGTGCCATTGTCTAGCCTCAGACGTTTTACTCCCGCTTTCGAAAAACCCAGCCAAACATCATTATTGATGAGCGCGATGGTAAGAATTTGTTCGTCGAAAGTATACATGCTAGATTTGTCCCCCTCAACGACCCATAATTCTTTGTTCAAAGCGATGTACGACGTTTCTTGATGGTGAAGCATCTCAAAGCTCATTCCCAAAACAAACTTCTCTTTATGCGTTACTTTATCGTTCTTAAACTCAATATTCTCTTGAGTGCTTGGTACTATTTCAGCGTTTTGCTTACTATGTACAACATGTTGTTTGACCAACGAAAACACGAGGGATTTATCATCATTCGATTGAACGTTTTCAGCATCGAAGATTCCAACCTCTCCCTGATCACTGATTGTAAACGTTCCCAGTTCAAGCGTTGACAACACGATGTTTCCTTCAAAAAGGAATTGATCGTGATACCGAAAAAACGCTGGTTGAATCTCTTTAAGTTTACTGTTGTACTTAAATGGCTTTACTTTTCCATCTTCTAAAAAATACAACTCTGGAATATTTGAAAAGAACCAAATTCTACCTTGCTTGTCTTCTAGAATATCGTACACCGTATTACTTCCCAAGCCGTCGTTTGTGGTAATTACATCAAAAGAATGCCCATTGTATTTCGCTACGCCATGATCGGTTGCCACCCAAACATATCCTTTGGAGTCTTGAAATGTGCTGTAACATTCCATACTCGGGAGGCCATCGTTAACAGTAAAGGTTTTATTTACGGGATTCCAGTATTGTGCCGAGACTTGTCCAAAAACCGAATGGGAAATAATTGCACAGAAGAAGAAAAAGAGAACAGGTTGCACTGTCAGAAAATACACCTTTTCAAACCATACTTGTATGCGATTTTTCAAACTCTTTTTCAATTTATTTGGTTGAATAAAGATATTATGTTTTACACAATAATTACACACGATTGAGCCAATGCGCCTGTTTTCATCTTAAACTGTTGGCATCACTGACAAATGAAGGATCTATTTCCCTATAAACGAGTGTTTGCTGATTGTGCGTACAAAGTGCTAATGCATACTCATCCAAAAACACTTCTGAATGAATACTCCACGTTTCTCCTTTCCAAGTTGGACTCTCTAAGCAGTTTTCTTGATTCGTCCCAGTTTGAAGTCCTCTTCCAATCGCTTTCAAAAAAGCCTCCTTTCGTGTCCAAACATAAAACCATGAAGTCAGTTTATCTTCTGATTGGGAGATATAATTTCTTTCTTCGGGATGAACATAGTTTGATATACTTTGGATATCCACCGAAACGTGTTTTTCAAGATCAAGTCCCAATTCGTCGGAGGCAAATGCCACAGCAACGATGTCCTCAGAATGGCTAATACTAAAATGTGCTGCTCCTTCGACATAGGGTTTTCCAAACTCCCCCAACTTCCAATGCTTCCATGAAAAATCTCTCCCCTTTTCGTGTTCATAAAAGCGAATAATTAATCGACCAAGAAGCTTTAGCTTTTTTTCTTGGATGGAGTTTTGTCTCTGTAGCTCCTGCTGCATACCTTTAGGCAAGCCTTTCAGATCTTCCGCATACGACTCGTTGGAGTAGTTCTTTATATTGATGTACCAAATGTCGATCACATACTTAAAGTAAAGCGATGAAGTGAAAACTTCTTGTTTCAACAATTCACTGCAGCAGTGATTTCGAACTAATTCTTCGTGATGATGTACTCCGTACGCACGTTTTCTTGATGTTCTCCTTCTGTGCAGTCTACACCATCGCGGCATTGATTGATTATTTCCTTCTCTCCCACGCCAATGCCTGAGATGCGAGAAGACCCAACTCCTTGAGAAACAATGTATTCAACTGCGGCTTTTGCACGTCTTGAAGAAAGGTCGAGATTTTCTCTGGAACTCCCTCGAGAATCCGTGTGCGATCGCAAGCGAATATGAATGGTTGGGTTCTCATTCATGAATGCCACGATTTTATCCAGTTCCACCATCACTTCGTACTTTATATCAGCACTTTTATCTTTAAATGGAAGGGGTTCAACATCAATTACAGAGCTGATATCTACTCCAAGCCCGATTCCAACACGGTTCATTTTTAATGCATTTCCATACAATTCGTGCAACATAACATCTTGCATCGATGTAACTGTATGTGTAAATCGAACTTCCTTGGTGAGGTATCCTTCTTTCGCAATTTTGATTGTCAAGTCGAGTGAATCTCCTTCTTTCAAGTCGAGCATTGGCTCAGAAACAAATCCTTCTGGGTCCGAAAGTTCTCTTAGGAAGGTTCTATTCGTTTGATTATCGATGATACTAACCAAGGCGCCTTCCACAGCTAGTCCCGTTTTTGCGGCAAACAATTGCAAGGTAACTTCAATACCGTTATCTTTTTTCATCACAAAATCGTTCTTCAAACCGAAGCCGTCTCCTTTGGTAGACACTTTGATCACCTCAGCATCGTACCCTTCTTTTGAATAACGTACCATGAATTGCTTTTCTTCCTCTAAATCGAGTGAGTAATTCCCTTTTTCGTCGGTAAGCTGAGTGCTAATTACATTCTTGTTCTCATCCATTACCTCTACCAGGATTCCCGCTTTATCATCTACGTCCTCTAACGCAATATTTCCAGAAAGCAAAGGAGTGAATCGGAATGGGATTACCTGATCGAAGCTGTAAATATCATCACTTCCATCTCTATTTGTTGAGAAAAATCCTTTACTCGAAGCTCCAGGTGAGTACGCGAAGTCATCGTTTTCCGAATTAATTGGGTGACCTACGCTCGTGACTCTCGTATAGGTGTCTCCTTTGTAGAGTGCCATAAAAATATCTAGGCCTCCCATACTTTCATGCGACGTACTCGAAAAATACAACTCGTCATTGCTTCCAACTGCGGGGAACAACTCGTGTCCTGCCGTATTTACTTCTCCTGGGATCGGTTCTGGTTTTCCTACATCACCATTTTCCATGATTGGTGCTCGATAGATATCGGAACCACCTTTACCACCTGGCATGTTGGAGCTAAAAATCAAAAACTTCCCGTCATTTGTAAGAACGGGATGTCCCACAGAGTAATCCAAGTTGTTAATCGATAGTTGTTTTTCTTCAATCCACTTATCGTCTTTCACCTTGGCTGTAAAGATTCCAAGATTGATCGTTCCATCCGAGCCCACACTTCCTTTTTTTCCATCGTAATCGCGTGTGAAATACACTCTTTTTCCATCTTTTGAGAAGCAGATCGGACCTTCATTAAATCGTCCGTTCTTTTTCGGTCCAGCGAATTGTGCTTTCTTTCCTGTTTTAACATCCATAACGAAGAGGTCCAAAAAAGGCTGATTCTCTTCATCCGTCCATTCAACAGGCCATGATTTTCGATCACTTAAAAAATAGAGCTTTCCATTATTGGGGTATACTCCAAAGTCTGTGTGATTTTCAGAACTAAGGTTCGATTTCTTTATGGTATAATGGATTTTGTTCGGCCGATTACTATTCACCGAATGGTTCATAGGTCCCTGAGCCAATGCAGTCAAACCAAACATCAAACAAAATACAGCGTTAAAAATGTAAGCTTTCATGTGTTATTTAGTTAGAAGAATCTTGGAGATGCTACTGATGATTTCGAGAAGTTCATATCATACGATAATACAACTTCGTGTGTTCCCATGTTGGTTGCTCTCAACAAATTTGACGTTCCCAAGTCGAACGCATACCCCAATTTAATTTGAGGATTTAGTTTGTATTGAGCTATGAATCCGATGCTCGCGTTGTGTCGGTAATTGACCCCGAAGTAAACGATATTTTTACTTATAAACATTGCTGTTGCATCTATGCTTAGTGGTGTATTCATACCTGCTCGAAGTTGCGTACTTGGTCTGAAGAACCAATCGTTTTTCAAGTCAAACACAACCCCAGCCAAAACATAAGCAGTCATATCATTGACGTAACCACCATTTGTTACAATATTCTTGTTGTCAAGCAAGCGTGGTACCCCTGCTCCCATAAACCATTTGGGCGATTTGTATAAAATTCCAACTCCAGCATTGGGTGTAATGGAATTCGTTAACTCATAGGCACGAGGATCATTTTCCGCATTCGACAGGGTTGAAATATCTGCGAAGTTAAAATCCGCTATTCCCTTTACGCCCAGCGATAGCTTTCCTCCATTTTTGAACTTAAAGCGATACGCAAAATTGGCTGCTGCCGTGGATCGATTCAAGGTACCAATGTTATCGTTCCATAAATCGAGTCCGATTCCCACTGACTCATAATGAAGTGGTGAATGTACCATTAATCCTGTTGTCATTGGAGCTCCTTGAAATCCTGCCCATTGTTGACGATGAATCCCAGCTATCGTAATGTGATCATTCGAACCCGCGTATGCTGGGTTGGAGTACAATTGTGCATCAATGTATTGCGTAAACAATGCATCCTGCTGTGCAACAACCTCCGGAGCGATTCCTAGAAAGGAAATTACGGTTAGAAAGATGATAGTATTTTTCATAGAAATCTAGTTTCTTTTAATCGTTTTCAATTTATCTCCTCAAGTCTATGTATCCACGAACAAGAATAGTCTCATTGTCCTTCTTGATAACATCGAGCACATAGAAATACGTTCCATCTGGAACCTTATCTCCATTCAGTGTCCCTGCTCCTTTTACAGTCACCTCGCCATCCCAATCATTTTGATAATTACGAGATTCATAGATCAAGGCACCCCATCTATTGAATATTTTGAGGTCATAACTATTCACAAACTGAAGTCCTTTGATTTCAAGTTTGTCATTGATATTATCACCATTTGGAGATACAATATAATTGATCATGTTCGTATCCTCAATACCAACATCCCAATCATCGTCAATTCCATTTCCATTCAAATCGGTATTACCTGGAGTAGTTCCATCTGCAATATTATGGATTCCATCAAGATCTTCATCACAACCGTTGTCTAGAACACCGTCATTGTTTACATCAGCATCCGCACCATCTGGTATTCCGTCACCATCTGAATCTGGGTTATTATCATTAGGATCGACATGATCTGGCAAGAGATCTTCATCACTATCCGTTGGATCCCAAGCGACGTCATTCAGTCCATCACCATTGATATCAGGACCATTATCTAAAACTCCAGTAATGTCGTTGAAGGCGTCACATCCATCATTGATACCATCACCATCTGTGTCTACCATACCTGGGTCGATGTTTCCATCTCCATCCGCATCCGCGTCACACCCGTCAAAGATACCATCACAATCTGAATCGATATTTCCTGAGTTTGGATCAAATAAGTTGATCAATCCATCATTATCACTATCCGTATCATCATCAGCTAGATCTGCTGTTGCACTATCGGTGGAACCAATCGTTCCGAGACTCGTCGTTGTGATCGTTACCGTTATGGTTTCCGTTGGTTCCTGAAGTGGGTCGTCGATGACTAACAATTCTATTATTCCAACACCACTGCTATCTGGAATCGTAAAGGTTCCCACGCTTTGATAATCCAATCCTGCTGTTGCTGTTCCTGACAATACGATATCCCCCGTAACTGGAGCCCCCGTGAAATTCTGAAGTCCTCCCTCAAAACTAACTGCAAATAATGGATTTATTGAATCTGGGAATGGCGCTTCCACACCGTCAAGTGTTGCACTAATTTGGAGTGTTGCTCCCGCTAAATCATTATCCTCAATATATGCCGTATCTCTATCCGCGGAGGAGTTAATCGTTCCAGGTACCAGTGGGTTCGCTAAGACTGCAATGAGCGTGTCAAATTGGGGCTCAATATCGGGATCATCAATAACAGGTATATCATGTGTTACTGAAGATGCACCTACTGGAATAGCAAAAGTATTCACATTAGTAAAGTCGAAAGCCGGTGTGGCTGACCCTTCAAAAATAATATCTCCCGTAAGCGGAACACCGAGACCATTCGTTAAACCTCCACCCATTGAAATCAAGAAAGACACATCACTTCCAGCTTCTGCTCCATCTACTGGATTATCAATGGAAATAAGCAGTGCACCCAAATCGTTATCGATTATATTCGCAGTAGAACTATCGGTTGTAATAGAGCCTACACTTGGTGAAGCGATAATTCCAATTACTGATTCGGTGTATTCCACAGCATTATCATCAAGTACTGTGAGTGTAATTGTTGTCGAGCTCGCTCCATCTGGAATAGAGAATGTAGTTGGTAGCGGTCCACCTGATGAATTGAAATCAGCGGAAACAGCATCACCTCCGAAGGTAATTGAACCAAAAATGGGGCTACCCGTTCCATTCACGGCACCACCGTCCAGACCGACTGTAAAGGATACATTGCCGATACCTTCTTCTCCGTCTACTGGAGAGCCAATCGAAATACCCAAACTAGATGCATCGTCATCATGGATAAGCGCAGTCGCGGAAAGGTTTGCAAAACTTCCTGTTGAAGGGGAACCAACACCTGCAGCCAAGGTGGCCGTTACGGATTCCGTAGGTTCAGTCACAAAATTGTCGACAACTGGCACTTGAATGGTCACCGAATTGGCTCCAACTGGTATAGAGAAAGTCGTCACTGGTGTAAAGTCAGATCCTGCTATAGCTGTTCCCGAATAGGATATATTCCCTGTGATTGGCGCCCCGGTTGTATTGAGACCACCTCCTTCAATGAATATATTGTACGATACATATGGCCCTCCACTTGGAGCTCCTTCAGTCGTGTCCGTTGGTGAACCAATCGAAATAAATATTCCTCCTGCATCGTCATCTAAAATTGTAACTGTAATACCATTGTTTGTACCATTTGGAGCTCCCATACTCAATCCAGAGATTGTTCCTATAACTGTTTCTCCAGGTTCAACGACCGTATCATTTACCACATCTATAGTGACTGTTGTGGAACTCGCTCCATCTGGAATAGCAAAGCTGAAAGGAGTCGTATTCGTATAATCAGCATCCGTAGCTGGTGGAGATGTTGCAGACCCCAATAAGGTCATTGTCCCTGTAATGTCTGCTCCTGTTCCGTTTATTTTACTACCATCTAGGGTAATTTCATAATCAAACGTTACACCTGTACCTTCTACCACTGTGGCGACAGGCGCCGAAACTGAAATCTCTAGACCTGCTGTATCCTCGTCAAAAATATATGCTGTATCCGTAAAGTTCGTTGGATGAACAACACCGATGCTAGGATTCGAAATAATCGAAATGACCGACTCTGTATTTTCAACAAAATCGTCTGCGGTAGTCGTTGATGATACCAGAGCAGTACTTGCACCATTGGAAATCGAAAAACTAGATGTACCTGAGAAGTCTGTTCCATCTGTAGCTGTTCCGGTTGCGTAGGTGACATCTCCAGTAATGGGTCCACCCGTTTGATTCGTAGAACTCAACGAAACAGTAAAAGACACAGAACCCGCACCTTCATTTGCATCAACAGCAGAGCCTATTGAAATTTCTAATCCTGCTGCTTCATCGTCTATGATATATGTTGTATCCGTTGGAGTACTTGGTACCGCACCAGTAGCAGTAATCGTAGCAATAATAGATTCTGTTCCTTCAAGGTCAGAATCATCCGTTACTGGAAGGGTAACCGTTGTTGACGCTGCCCCCATAGGAATGGTAAAAGTAGTTTGAGGTGTGTAATCAGCCGCTACAGCTGTTCCTGCATAGGAAATTGTCCCTGTAATTGCAGAACCAGAGGTATTGGTTGCAACTCCCACCATAAAAATTTCAAAAGTAGCATCAGTCCCAGGCTCTGCACCATTTACTGGGTTACCGATTGCAATCTGATAAGAGTCATCATCGGTAATGGTCATGGTGTGCGTTTGGACTGCTCCAAGTGTTCCATCCACATCTCCGTAACTAATTCCAGGACCCAGTACGAGTGAAAACTCAGCTGTTTCAAGTCCTTCATCCACCAAATCTTGATTTATTACTCCCAATGTTGGTGGTGTTATTGTGATCGTATCAACATCGTGGGTTCCCGCAGGGATGTTATAGGTTTGATCTGTGTATGAGTAATCAGGACCTGACGGATCATTTGTTGCATTTCCGCCACCCACTCCATTAACACTAAAGGTAGTAGGAACATTAATAACTCCGTCAATCAACACATCTGTAAATGCTCCCATTGTCTCTTCGTCAATCGATGCAGATGCTGCCATGGAAAACTCAATTTTCAAGTCATTCTTTACCGCAAATGTGAAATACGCACTATCACTAAAGTTAACGGCTGTGGTTGTTTGCCAAATTCCAGAACCAGCAGATGTTTCAGTCAACAAAACTGGAGAAGCTGTTGATAAATCTGCACCATGAAGCAAATATAAATCGCCCTCAAAAGTGGGTATATTATTATCAGCATCGTCTACATCAACTTCAATTTGAACAGCTCCCATTGCCCCTGTTTTCTTTACTCTCCATGTTAATGGAAGAATGGCATAATCAGCTGGAGCTCCAGAAATTGTCCAAGCACCACTTGCAGGGACATTGTTATTACCCCATACCAAGTAGTTTCCATCTCCTACTGGAGGTCGAGCACCATCATTAACCGAAGTGAAGTCGGTGTTCGTAGACATCGTCACGATAGCACTTGGATGTTGAGATTTTCCTACTCTTTGATCCAAAGAAGATCCCGAATCTTCTCCCAATCCTGCAATATCGTACCAATGCGTTGAGAATGTCCATAAATCAGTAATACCATCCGAAGCCAAGTAGTTCCCAAGCGTAGAAGGCAAAGTTAACCCGTATTTTAAGCCTAAATAAGATTGTATTTTCTTATCCTCTGCAACTGACACTGTACTTCGTACAACAATTAATTCAGAAACGTTACCATCAAAAAAATCCGCGTTACATGTACTATAATCACTTCTTTTCCCTAAACAACGCTCAGTAGAAAAGTTTGTAGCGCTAAAAGAAAGCGCTTGAGATACAGTTGGAGTTGCACTTGCCACACCGCCCTCGTTCGTTTGGATAGTGTGATTGGTGCCGTTTCGTTTAAAACTAATTAATGCGTATGGTGTACTAGTAGCTGCCGTGTTTAAAGAAACGGAATTGGCGAGAACTGGAGATCCCGCTACGGTATACTGAACACCTTCAAAGCTCCACTCATCGGTACCCCCTTCATACTTCAAACGATACCCACTAGATGTTTGACACAAATTATCCGAAAACAAAGAGCCACTATTACCCAGTTCACGCTTCGCAACCGAGTAAATACTAAAGGCATTCGTCCCCATCGTGAGTGCATCAAAATCACCAGTAGAAGTTGGACTTGTACCAAATTCAAGACGATCACTTACACCTGAAGTACTAAAGTTAATTGAAGGATTAAAATTATTATCCGAAGCAATATGAGTAGGTCTACGAAAACTGGATTCAGAGCCAACAAATCCGTACGGGCCTTGGTCATACCAATCGTCCACATTTCCTCCGTTGACGTTGGTAATAGCTGGGTCTGGATCTGCCTTTAACCACAATGACACACTACAAGGGTCAATTCCACCAGGAGCGACACCGGTAAAAGGCGTTATATACTTACAGTCAAGATAAGCATGTATACGATTCAATGCTTCTCCACTTAAAACCGCATTGTACACAATAACTTCAGCGATGTAACAATTATTCAATATAGAAGTATCTCGGTTCGCATTAAGAATGTACTGATCAAACACATTTCCATTCGTAGGAAATGGGACACCACTATTCTGAACAGTTCCGTTAACGTAGGTAGAAACATTATTGGTTCCTGAACGTGTTGCAGTATAGTAAATAACATTACCTGCTGCCGACTGTAAGCCGAATACATTCTCCGTACCTATTGCTGTTGTTGCCGAATTCTCTGTTACATAATAGGAAAAGTTCGTTCCTAACGAGTCTGCGCCGATCTGAAAGTGATCGTCATAGGTCGCTGCACCAGTTGTATCAATCCCACTAGAGAAAATAGACGTTCCCAATGGAACGGATGCCGGTTTTTGCTTGAACACGATAAATACCGTATGCGCTCCTGACCATGTTGAAGCCAAGTCGTGGTACAAGGCCGAATTTGCATTAAAGTCTACTGTAGTGATCCCTCCGAAGTTTGCATCGTAAGGTCTGTAGCGAGGTGTATCTGTGAAAAGAGCTGAAGGAGCAGGTGGAACAAAATGTGTTCCTGCAAGCACACCAGACTTATCGCGCCATTCTGTGATTGAGGAATCAGCTGGATTCACTCCGCTTTCTCCCATATCTTCCACAATTCCATCTCCATCAAGATCGCTTGCATCCAACCACAGTTGAATGTTTGCATTAACTCCCGCAGGACCTGTTGTTTGACCAAAGGAAACCGACGAAAAGAGTAAGACTCCCATCACAAGAGTTAAACTCACTTTATTGAAAAATGAAAAAGAGTAGTGATTAAATATTGAACCACCAGCAATTAGTTTATTCGTTAGAAGTGATTGTTTTGCCTTCATAGCATATACATAAGTAAGTAAGTTCTTCGCACCGTATGGAACAGACCAATATTCTATTCTAGAATATTAAGACGTATGTAGTTCTGAGCGGTTGGCTAGTACTGTTTAAAGACGCAATATAAATAAAAAAAAAGAGCTTTTCTAATTTAATTTTCACAGGATTTTCGGTGCTTAAGAACAAAACTTGCCCAATTTTTTCATTGCGCTTCCTATCTTCGTACCAATCATTCTACTGTCCCTATTTCAGGAAACAGTTAAGAGCCATTATTTTTGAATACATTTAAGAAAATAAATCGCATATACATTCCATTTTTGACTATTTGGTTGCACATTCATTATGACAAACATCTCTGAAGAACGTAAGGCATTTTTAGCGGAATTTAATTCCATTGCGCTGTATACAGCCACGGTTTTACATGGAGATGATGTATCCAAAGTGCGTCTCAAGCAAATGAAACAATACTTCAACAGAACTTATAACATGTTGAATCGGCTTCCGAAAAAGAAAGTCATAAACGACAAATCGTTCCGCTATGGATACGGCGGCAAAGTACTTGTTCGCAAAGTAATGCTTCAACTTGGGGTGATTGAAAAGGTGGTCGACTCGCGCCCTGCGGAATACTATTTGAAAGTCCGACCTCAAGATATTGACTTAGAACTTGTCTCCAGAATTATTGTTGAGGTGTATTTAACTCGAAATGATATTCGAGAGTTTTAACCCGTTTTATGCAGTAGAATATCTATTACAGATTCAAATCATTTCAAAATCAACCGCTTTACTTACTTTTCCTCAATCACCAGATCGGTGGATATGATTCATTCGAAAAAGTACCGATTTTATTACGCTTTGAACCTTCATAACGAAACTCTACTGCATAATTCGGGTTTAATAAAAAATCCAGACTCTCTGAGAAAGTCTGGATTCGATAATGCGAATTATCGCGTATCAATTATCGTTTCACAAAACGTGTTTGAGCTGCTCCTTTAGATGTCATCGCCTTCACCACGTAAACTCCCGCTGGCAAGTTTGAAACATCCATAGTATTCCCTTTTTGACTGATCATTAATCTGCCATCTGTTGAAAATACGGAAACTTGATCCACATTCAATTCAGATGAAATTGTAATTACATCACTTGAAGGATTTGGATATACCGTCGCTTCCAAAGCAAATTCTTCATCGATTCCAGCAGTTGACTGGTAGTAAAAATCAAGAATTTCGTATACATACAATGATGAAGAAACGAAATCCAATTCGCTGCTTTCAATTTGTTTTACAAAACCTTCAGTGTCATAGGTGTAATCTTGTTGAACAAACAAGTCTCCTCCCAAATATCCTTGGTAAACAGATAACTGATTATCCGCGTTGTAGGTATAATTCAGTTCAATTTCGGTAGTCGTTCCTGGCACTCCTCCTGAAACTGGATACGCCTCAACCAATGAAGGCAAACCAGCAGAGTATGAATAATCCAAATCGTACGTCCATTCCAATGGTGTAGTTGATGAACCTTCGTAAATTTCTAAACCTGTCAACTCACTTCCCGAGTATGTCATTAAGCTTTGAGATTCTGGATACAATGCTGAACCACTCCAAGAATAAGATATGTGGCGCGTCATGTTGTTAGATGCATCGTAAAACATCGAATCTACCGACTCTGTAACAGGATTCCCTGTAGGATCTGAGATAAATGATTCAACGACAAGGTTATTGTTCGCATCGTATTCGAAATTATTCTCTCCGAGAATATCAAACTGCGTCACGTTCCAGAAAAACAATTCAATTTTCGTCAAGTTTCCAGATGCATCATAGGTATATTCTTGTCGATCTGATTGTGCAATCTCTGAATCAACCAAGTTACCGTTAACCATTGTGTTCTGTCGCGCTTCAGTAAAGGCCAAAGGCATTCCACTGTATAAATTCTCCGTGTTGCATTTGATGGTCGGTAACTCGTACAGCCAATCAAAAACAGGTGAGTCAAATCTGAACTCGGGCTCATTCGAATAGAGCGACCCCTCCCAAGAATTGTAGATATACTCACTTGAATCGATATCCACCATGGTTCCGGTTTCATCAAAGTTTCGTGTAGTTAACCCGATCAGTTTTTGTTGAGCATTTACGCCAAATGCTGTAAGCGCTAATGTGAATAAAATTTTCTTTTTCATATAAGGTAAATTAAGATGCCGACAAAGATCACTTTTTCCGCCATACCAAAAACAAAAAAAAACTAAAAAAACCTTGGGTTTTGGGTCATTTAAAAGCATAATCACGTTGCATTCGGTTTTAACTTTATTTGGATAAACGCGTTATGTTGAATAATTAGTTTTACAAAAAAATACACAATGCGTTTAATTCTGATCCTCACCCTTTCCATTCTTCCTTTTCTTTCGAACGCGCAGCTGAAGGCAGTAAAAGGAAAATCGAGTTACAATTATTGGATTCACCTTCCTGAAGACAGTGTTTTGAACTCAAATCCTCCTGTTTTGATTTTTCTTCACGGAAGAAGTTTATCTGGATCAGACCTCAATAAAGTAAAGCGCTACGGAGTCATCTCAGAACTAGGGAAAGGGAGAAATATTCCAGCGATTGTGATTGCACCACAAGTTAAATCAGGCGCATGGGATCCAGACAAGCTATTGACACTTCTCAAGGATGTTCAGTCTCAATATACAACCGATACAAGTCGTGTGTATGTGTGCGGTATGAGTATGGGCGGATATGGCACTTTGCATTTTATCGGTAAGTATCCTGAGCAATTAACTGCTGGTGTTGCGCTTTGCGGCGGTGGTAAATCGAGTGATGCTTGCAACTTATCAAAGGTTCCATTGTGGATTCAGCACGGTACAGCCGACAAACCCGTTCCGGTGTCCGAATCGCGCAATATCGTGAAGGCAATTAAAGCGTGTGACGGATCGAACTTGATCTACAAGGAAATTCCTGGAGCGAGTCATGGCGCCATGGAACGTGAATTCCGAAAGGATGATATGTACGATTGGTTGTTTTCGAAGGAGAAAGTAGCTCCTTCAACTGAAGATCAAATGACAGAAGAATAGCTTCATTGAACAGCAATCTTCCCCGAAAAAGGTTCCATTCCACCTTTCGACTTCAAAACAAAGAAATAAACACCTTGTTCGAATTTGTCGCGCTGCAGTGTGATGGATTGTTCGGAAGTAACTTCCTCGAAAAGAATTTCTCCGTTTTCCGTAAAGAAAGTAATTGTCACTTCTTCTTGGTTATCATTATCAAAAATCAACTTGGATTCATTGTAAACTGGGTTGGGCGCAACTAGGTACTTTTGATCTCCTGCATCAATTACCTCAATATCTACGATGTACGAAAAACCCACTCCTCCCATACTTAAGCGGTAATAGTTGGTCGTATTCACATCTGGAGCAACATCGGTAAATTGATAATCAATCGTTTCAGCCGTACTACCACAAATTCCTTCAATCGTTCCAATTTGACTGAAGTTAATTGAGTCATTCGAACGCAAAACAGTAATTCCATTGCACGTATTACCTTGAGTGATTGCCCAGTTGAGTAGCACCTTGCCGTTAAACTCATTTGCTGAAAAGTTCAAAACAACACTCTCATTCTGTGAACGCGCAGAAAACGATCCGAAGAAAATTGTTAGAAACAAGAAGAACTCCCATTTTTTCATATTTCAATAACGGAAAAACAATCGAAACATTATTCGGTTCTACACTTTTTACGCTCGAATGTTTTCATCCTCCTGCATCTTGATGATGCAATTAACATTTCTTTCGATCGGAAGATAGGAATCTTCATTTTCCGCATGTACTTTTATCGTCTCGGGTACTAAATCCCCTCGCATGAAATCAAGTATATCTGTCCGAAAACGAAGTAGAAAAGCTTATCGACTTTCCAACCAACTATTGTTTAGCTATCTCTCGCTACACATTGGGAAGAAACTATTCGGAAATCGATTCTACAACCGACGAATCGAGAAGGTACATGCAAAAAATGCGAAACGTGTTAAAGAAGCTATTTCGGAACTGAAAGGACTCTTCACGAAAGCTGGACAACTTTTATCGACGCTCTCCCACATATTGCCCGATCAATACATGGAAGCATTGGAATCTTTGCAAGATGCGGCACCTGCTTCTCCCTTCGAAGAAACAAAGGCCTTAATCGAAAAGGAATTGGATGGTAACATCAACGAGCTATTTGCCTCTTTTGAGTCTACTCCAATTGCCTCCGCATCCATCGGACAAGTGTATCGCGCTACGCTTCAATCTGGAGAAAAGGTTGCAGTGAAAGTACAGCATTCAAACATTGAAGAGCTCGCTAACGCGGATTTGGTGATCATCGAGAAGCTCATTAAGCGTATTTCATATTTCGTCAAGATTCAGGGAATCGAACATGTTTACGGACAAGTAAAATTGATGATTGAAGAAGAGCTGAACTACGAAACGGAGGCAAAATCGATGCTACAGATAAGCGCGAATATATCAGAAGTTGAGAACGTTCGCATTCCGAAGGTCATGACGGATTATTCAACGCAACGTATTTTAACGACTCAATTCGAAGAAGGCGTCAAGATTACCAACATCAAACAGCTCGATGAATGGCAAATTGATCGCAATGCACTTGCAGAAAAGTTCATTCTTGTGTACTTCCGTATGATTTTAGAAGATGGTTTGTTTCATGCAGATCCTCACCCTGGGAATTTGTTGGTGAATCAACAGGGAGAATTGATCATTTTAGACTTCGGTGCAGTCTCTCGTTTGAGTGAAGGCATGCGCAATGAGATTCCCGTTCTGCTCCAAGCGATTTTACGAAAGGACGAAGCCAAAATTCTTGTCTCATTGAAAAATCTTGGCTTTATCGGGTCTGATGCAGAATCGTCGAAAGTTGCGAAGAAGTTAATTGCTGCATTGAGTCAGTTTCTACAAAATGAAGTGAAAATCGACTCTTTGAACGTGAAAGATATTCGTTTTGATGACATCAAAGGAAGCAGCATCGATGATTTACGGAAGGAAATAGGCTTGAAAGAACTCACCAAAATCATTCGCATTCCCAAGGAGTGGATTTTATTGGATCGAACCTTTCAGCTTCTCATTGGAACCAGTGCATCACTTGCTCCTGAAATGAACCCAATGGATGTCATTCGACCGTATATGCGAAAGTTAGTAACAAAAAACGGAGGAGTTCGAAAGATGTTGCTGGACGCAATAAAACAGCAGTTTACCGCTCTTTTACAATTGCCAGGTGAGTTATCTGCTTTCTTAAGTAAAGCAAATCATGGAGAATTGGAGGTGAAGGTTGACTTCGGCAAGGATCGCAGCTATGCAATGGGACAGCAATTCATCTACTTATTTATTGCATTGCCTTCTTTCTTTGCTTATCAGTTTTATGATCATCTCGGCTACTTAATTGTTGCCATTGCCATGGGTGCATTATTGCTTCGATCTATGTGGATAAACAGACGTGTATGAAAGAAATAACAGATCGAAAAGACGTTGAATTCTTAGTGGAATCTTTCTATCAAAAGGTTGTTCAAGATGATGTTCTTGCACCGTTTTTCCAGCATTTGGATTTTGACAAACACCTCCCAAAGATGATTCACTTCTGGGCGTTCGTCCTTCTTGACGAACCAGGCTACACCACAGATGTCACCCAAAAGCATTCCCACATGCGTTTAGCGCAAGTGCATTTCGATCGGTGGTTGGAACTCTTCAACCAAACAGTGGACGCTCATTTCCATGGAGAAAAAGCAGAGGCCGCCAAGCAGCGTGCCTTTCTTGTTGGCTGGACGATTAAAAGCAAACACTAAGAATTTTGGGACTCGATCACTTTCAGTCCTTACTGTGATTTAAAAAAGAAAACGCCCCTCGCCCCGACACGTATCGGGATCAAGAGGCGTTTCACAAATCGAATTATATCACTTATCGAATAAGCTGAACATTTCCATGGATAATGTACTCGTCATTGTTTAAATCACGGTACACCATTTTCCAGAAGTAAGTTCCATCTTTTACTTCTTTACCACTGATGTCTTTTCCGTTCCAGTTAATGTCTGGATCATCTGTTTCGAAAATTACGTTCCCCCAACGGTTCAAAATTGTTGTTTTGGCAGACGAAACGCCATCCATATAAACTGGGTGGAAAAGTCCGTTTGTTGGGTCTGAGTTTGGTGTAAATACGTTTGGCATCACAATCGTTGCTTCACAGTTTTCTAGGTAAATAGAAACTGAAGCCGCTGGACCTTCACATCCGTTTACCGACTGTGTTACGTAGTAATCCGTTGTTCCTTCAATAATTAATGGTTGCAAGCTAAGTCCTGTTCCTAAAACAGTTGTTAAGCTTGGATCACCATACCATGTGAACGTTTGTCCAGGTCCTGAAGTTAAGAACGGAGGAATATCACCACTTGCACAGTATTCTCCATCAGCAGGGCCTACAGTTGGCGCTGGTGGGTATGCCGTTACAACGATATCCATCGAACTTGTATTCTCACATCCATTCGCATCAACTCCAGTTACTGTGTACGTTGTTGTTCCAACAGGAGGCGTGAATGTTGCTCCATCCGTTACTCCGTTGTCCCATGTGTACGTTACACCGCCACTACCGCTCACTTGAGTTGATTCACCATCACATAATGCTTGATCAACTCCAGCACTAATAGCAGGAAGAGCGTTCACAAAAATTGTATCTGTTCCAGATGCAGTGTTCAAACAAATTTGGTCTACCACACCCGTTAAAACGTATGCACCTGCAGCATTTCCAAGGGAAATAGGGCTAGTTGTTCCTGTAGCTGTATTTGCTACTCCATCGAGCGTGTATTCAACTGTCCAAGGTCCTGTTCCTGTTACATCAACCAAAATAGGAACTATTGCATCACCTTCACAATAGGTATCTCCTCCTGAGATTCCAGTTACCGTAGGTAATACTGGAGGGGTGATATCAAAGGTTTCGATACAACTCAATGAATCAGAGAAGTAAACCGTCATCGTTGTTACTGATCCATCATTTGGAATTCCAGTTACGGTGTAATTAAACACTGTACTATCTGCGAAAGGTGGGTTGATCGAAGTTGAGTACGTTCCTGTATTGTTTGTTGCTTCCACTTCGATTGTACCTGTTGTTGGACTGTACGAATATTCGAACGTACCTGTTACATCGAACACGCCACCTGGTTGACAAACCACGTTTCCATCAAAGTTCAAGAAGAAACACTCACATTCGTTCACAAAGATCGTTGAAGTATCTGTTGCAGAACATCCTGTGATTGAGTTTGACATTGCCACTGTGTACAATTCATCTGCTCCAGGACATGCTACTGGTGTTTGAGCTGTTGGATCATCTACTGTACCCGTTGTCCAGTTATACGTAATTGTTGGTGGGTTACATGCAATGTTTACATCATCTAAACTCCAGTTATCAGAAGCTGTAGTACTAGGAAAAAATGCAACTTGACGCCATCTAAAAATCGTTGAAGTAGTTTGCGCACCAACTGGCATTACCTCCGAAAAACATTGTTGAATATTATTTCCATCCCAAAGTCCTTCGTCGTATGTGGCAATTGCAACCCATGTCACTCCTAAATCAGTTGAGTATTCTAACACAACATCATCTCCCATTTCATTATTTTCACAACCTCCAGTACTTCCTCCGGAACCCGTATTTCCCATGAATAAGCAGAAATCAATATTGCCACATGTAGTCGCATCAATCGGAACGGTTTCCGCATATCGATCGGGATTATCTCCTGTGAAGTAGAGGGCATCTCCTGATGCTCCACCCCCACATATTGTTGAAGCTGCACCACTTTGGATATCGCCCCATGTTAGTGGGTCTGCTCCACCTTCAAAATCATCTACAATTGATCCATTGTTTCCATTCAGGAATTGCACTTCTAAATCAGTACAAGAACCACAATCAACAGGGTTTGGGTTTCCAACGATGTCAATTTCCAAAGGAAGTACATTCACAACAACAGAATCAAAACATGTATCAATTCCATTTGTGTAAGTAACGTAGTACGTTGTTGTATCGTTCGGTGCAACTACTTGATCTGGCGTATCTGGTGAACCTGGAACATGTGCCCAATCATACCAGAAACCACAATCTACAGGGATTACTGTTACGTTATCAATTCCCCAGTGATCGTTTACACTACTTGAGATGTTTGGTTGATCCCATTGGAACATCGTGTTTGACGACCATGCTTCTGGTGGCAGGATGAAACAGTAGTTCCCCCACTGGTAATATGGTGTGTTGTTCGCTGAGTTTGACTGAAAGTAGAAGATATCTACCCAAGTTGCTCCGTTATCGATTGAGTAACGGAAGAAAACACCTTCATCTAACAAATCAGGATCTTCACAATCACTACAACCACCACAAGGATCATCCCCGGCAAAATCGATGTCAAAACAAATTTGGGCTCCACATGAGAGGTCAAATCCGTTTGTCGTCAACGTTCTTGGCAAGGGTACATTTCCAAACCAAGCAGCAGGAGTTCCATCCAATGTTGGTCCACATGGGTTGTTGTAAAGCATGATGGCTGTTGTTGACCATCCTGGACCGATGGCTCCTCCATCGAAAGTGGTAGCCAGTGCCGGAGTGGCTGAAAGACCAAGCGCACTAATTTCAGTTGGTGAACCACAATCAATCGTCACCTCAGTTGGTGTTGTCGTGAGATTACATTGTGCAATCAAAGAGGGAGATAATGATGTAATCAAAAGAGCCCCCAGAGCAATTTTTAAAATTTTCATAACTAATAGTGTAGTGTGATATGATTAGCGAACTTTCAGGTCTACAAGTTCGAAACTCGTGAGCGTTTGTTCCATCATTCCTGGAACGTGCTTGATGAAGTTTCCGAAAATGTATACTTCCTTGTTTTCCTTGGTTGTACCATCTCCTTCTATTACTTCTCCTGCTGACAGCACCAATCTGTGATTGAAATCACCATCATATAGCACTTCGCAATTCCAACACGCGTCGTTTCTAAATTCTTTAGCTACCCAAGAAAGTACCACTTCGCGGTCGTTCGTATTTGTGAATCTGAATAGTAGCAAATTTTGCGCACGCATCTTGTCCGTTTCGCATCGTTTCATTCGATACTCGATCTTAACACCATCAATGGTGGTATATTCCTTCCATTCTTCGGATAACTCGATCCCGTCAATTGGAAGCACGGGAACTTGGAATTTCTCATTTGCGAACCCTACGAGTGAACAAAGGAGAAATCCTGAGAACAATAATTTTTTCATACGTTTCATTTCGATTTGTAGTAACCAGTTTAAGCAAAAATACAATAAATCTGCTTTCACATTTAGGGTAAGACGCCTACTTGGCAAATCAGGTTGCACCAATCCGTATTTTGTTGGAAATTAAACAAATTACACAATTAGTGTAACGAAACGTGACTTGATTTCACATCGTCTGCGGCAAAAATTGACGCGTTGGCATCGAACTCGTTGGTGTTCTCTGAAGTCAAGTACTGAACGGAACTATTTTTTGAGCAGAATTGATCGATTTCAGGGTGTCTTTCCAAGTAATCAGCCAAGCTTTCTGCAACGATCTTTCCCTGAGAAATAATCTGTACGTGAGAAGGTACTATCGATTCGAGGTATGCTTTCAAAACTGGATAATGCGTGCACCCCAAAACAATCGTGTCGATTTGTCGGTCTTTCTCCAACAGTGCTTCGATATCTTTTTGAATGAATTCTTGCCCCGCGTGTGTCTCGTGTTCATTATTTTCAATCAATGGAACCCACATTGGGCAAGCGTGTTGCACCACTGTCGACTCTGGAGAAAAGTTCCCAATTTCAATGGTATACGAGTTCGAACTAACTGTTCCTGGCGTAGCCAAAATTCCGATATGGTTCGTTTTTGTAATGGACCCAATGATTTCGGCGCTTGGACGGATAACCCCCAAAACACGTCTATTCGGAGCAATTACGGGCAGGTCTTTTTGCTGAATGGTACGAAGTGCTTTTGCTGATGCAGTATTGCATGCCAATATCACCAAATGACACCCTCGCTCGAACAGTTCTTTTACGGCTTGGAGCGTGAATTCATAGACGACATCGAACGATCGAGTTCCATAGGGAGCACGTGCGTTATCTCCAAGATAGAGATAGTCGTATTGAGGTAATCTTTTACGTAACTCCGAAAGAATCGTTAGGCCACCGTAACCTGAATCAAAAACACCAATTGGTCCCATGACACAAAGATAATTGGATTAATTCGATTATGGGGTTCGCCATTTATTCTGAGGGAACAAGTTCTGCTGGTGGAGGATTCAACTGGCTATCTAGAATTCGCGCTTCTTGTATCACTTCTTCTGTGATATCTGGTCCGTTTGCAATGATCAGCGTACTTTCGTCGAATACATAATCATAGTTGTGTCGGTCTGAGACAATCTTAACGGATTTCTCCACCATTTCAAGAATAGGTTGATTCAATTCATTGGAATACGCCTCTAACTCCATTTGAGCCGATTGCTCACGTTCTTGAATGGCTTGTTGCTTCTTCATCAGCTTTTCTTGTTCTATTTTGATTCTTATTGGCGTCCAACTTTGCTGATTCTTGATTAGATTACCCTCCACTTTTCGGTAGTCGGCAACCATCACCTCAATCTCCTGTTGGACTTCATTTCGATACGCTTCCAACTTCTGAATTGCCGAATTATAGGAAGGTACTGCCGCAAGCACTTTTTGCGTACTCATATGTGCCATTTCAGACTGAGAAGATGCCACATATGGCGCTACTGCGGCAAGTAAAATCAAGAAGTATTTTTTCATGAATTGAAGATAACGACCACCCATTACGCCACAAAAAAAAGGAAGCACAATGTACTTCCTTTTGTATTTTTTTATGAGTTGCTGACTACTTAGGAGTCGTTGCTGATGCAGCTTCCAATTTTGTGATTTCTTCGATCACTTCTTTTGTAATGTCTGGTCCGTTCGCAATCATTAAAGTTGTTACGTCGAATACGTAATCATATCCTTTACGATCAGAAACAGTTTTTACTGCTTTCTCTACCTTCTCCAAAATTGGTTTATTCAACTCTTGAGAGTAGGTTTGTAATTCGTTTTGAAGTGATTGTTGTCTAGCCATTAAATCTTGCTCTTTCTTTGCCAATTTCTCTTGCTCAATTTGATCAAGAACTGGAGAAAGTGAACCACTTTGCGCCTTTTGCGAATATGCTTGAACTGCTTTATCGAAATCAGCTTTCATGGTTTGCAACTCAGTGTATCCATCTTGCTCAAACTTCTGCAATTTTGCTACTGCATCTTTGTATGAAGGCATTGCTTCCATAATTTCGGTTGAATTCAGGTGAGCAATTTTAGACTGTGCTGAAGCGAATCCTGCTCCTAAAACAACCACTGCTATCAATAATAATCTTTTCATTTTCTACTTTTTAATTGTTCTTTTCTAGCTTCTTTGATATTTCCAACCTTTACGGAAACACATTGATTTTGTTATCGGCTTTGCCGTTTTATTTCTGGTTTTGTGATCAATCTTCTTTAAGACTAATTTTTTTGAAGTTCTTTCAATACACTTTCACTAATATCGTATTTGTCATCAGCGTAGATCAAATTACTTTGATTGGCTTTATCGAATACGAACGAGTAATTTCTTTTTGAGGCAACCGTTTGCATTGCATCGTATACTTTGTCCTGAATCGGCTTGATTAGTTCTTGACGTTTCGAGAAGTAATCGCCTGTCACACCAAAGCGTGTTTTTTGCATTTCCATTGCTTCTGTCTCCAACTTATCAATTTCTTCCATTCGTTTCTTGCGTTCCTCAGACGGTAGCAATACTTCCTCACGGGCGAAATTGTCTTTCTTTTGTTTCAGAATTTCGTATCTCTTTTCAATATCCTTTGTCCATCGGTCTGCTAATTTATCCAACTTGGCCTTTGCGTCGGTGTATTCTGGTAAATTCGACAAGATGTAATCTGAGTCGATGTACGCATACTTCTGTGAATAGGCAAACCCTGTGCCAAAAATCAATGTGAGTGCTAGAATAAGTGCTTTCATAGAAATTGTTTTCTGCGGAACGCGAAGTTAATACATTTATTGTGAAGTTTTTGGGATTCTTGTTTAGAGCTCTCCTAAATTCATACCAATTGTAAAGTTGAGCTTCGTATAGAATCCTTGGCGATCGATAGCGCTATCAGACGCTCCACCGTATCCACTTGACCATGCATCCAGTCTATCAAATCCAAGTCCATAATCCAGTCCGAGCATTCCGAACATTGGCAAGAATACACGAATTCCGACACCTGCTGCACGTTTCACGTTAAACGGGTTGAATCGCTCAAATGATGGGAAGGTATTTCCTGCTTCTGCGAATGCCAAGGCAAAGAACGTTGCTTGTGGATTCAATGAAATTGGGTAACGCAATTCCAATGTATATTTTGCAATGAGTGGATCACCATTTTGAGAGTTCAGTGAGTTATCGTCATATCCGCGAAGCGCGATGATTTCACGCCCTCCAATTTGATTTACCCCCGTCAATCCACTTCCTCCAAGTGTGAAACGGTCGAATGGTGTAAGACCTTTACTCGCTGTATATGTTCCCATAAATCCGAAACCAATACGTGGCATTAAGATGAGTTTCTTGTCCATCGTAAGCGGCAAATACCACTCGCCCACAAATTTGATTTTGTAGTACTCCAAGTATTTGTATCTCTCTTGATTCGTGTAATCCGAGTAATCATCTACACCGTCGAAGTAAGAGTATGGCAACGTCGATTTAGCTGAGAAGCGCAAGCTTGAACCTCCTTGAGGGTAAATTGGTGAACTTACCGAGCTTCGTTGTAAACGGTACGTCAATGCGATATCGTTGGCATAACCATTATCAAAGATTCCAAAACGGCTGTCATCCACTACATCGTAGTACTGATAACTCAATTCGTAATACGCTTGGAAATAATCATCTGGCCATTTTTTACGTCGACCTAAACCAACTCCAACTCCAGTAATTCCCAATCCTGCGTAATTCTCATTCGAACGCAAATATCCATTTCCAAGTGCTGTGTGGTTCATCCAAACAGACAATGAATTTGGTTTCTTTCCTCCGAGCCATGGCTCAGTAAACGAGAAATTATATCCTTGATAGAAACGACCATTGGTTTGTGCTCGAATTTGTAAGCGCTGTCCATCTCCACCTGGAAGCGGTGTCCACGCTCCTTTTTTGAACATGTTCTTCACACTAAAGTTATTGAACACCAAACCTAGCGTACCGATCAAACGACCACCTTGACCGTTAATTCCGGCACCACCGTATCCTCCAGAAAGTTCAATTTGATCGGAAGACTTCTCTTCTACTATGTACTCAATATCAACCGTTCCATCTTGTGGATTTGGAATTGGGTTGACTTGAAATGCTTGCTCGTTGAAATAACCCAATTGAGCCAATTCTCGTTGCGTACGAATGATATCGTTTCGATTAAACAAGTCTCCTGGTTTCGTACGGATTTCTCTTCGGATTACGTGCTCGTTGGTTTTCGTATTTCCTTTGATGATCACACGTCGAACCCGAGCTTGTTTCCCTTCATTAAGTCGGATTTGGTAATTGATATGGTTGTCTACCACACTTGTTTCCACCACTATTGGATTGAAGAACAAATACCCGCGATCCATGTAGAGTGAAGAGATATCACGACCGTCAGGACTCATAAAAATACGCTGATCGAACAGAGCTTTGTTGTAGATATCTCCTTTTTTGATTCCCAAAACGGTATCCAAGAAAGAAGAACGGAATTTCGTGTTTCCAACCCATTCGATATCACCAAAGTAGTACAGCTCTCCCTCGTTGATTTTCATATCAATTTGAAGATTCTTGCTGTCTGCCAAGAACACCGTATCTTGCTCGATCGTTGCGTCGCGCAGTCCAATCGCATTGAACTTTTCAACTACGGCTTTTTTATCGCGTTTGTATGCTGATTGTGAGAACTTCGAACGTTTAAAAAAGCGCCAGAATGCTTTCTGCTTCGTATCCTTCATCGCCATTCGAAGCTTCCATTCTTTGATCGATTCGACGTTATAGAAATTGATTTCTCCGATCTTTACGCGATCATTTTTATCGATGTCAATTGTGAAGATTTCCGAGTTGGTAATCAATGAGTCTGTATCTCTTCCAATGTTGACTTGAACAGAGTAATATCCTTTTTCGCGGAAATATCCTTTGATTCTACTTTCGGTAGCAAAAATGAGGTTTTCTGTGATTGTCTTTCCAGAGAATAAATCGATTTCTTCACGCAGTTTATCCGCCTCACGTTTGTTTACACCTCTAAATCGGAAGCGTGATAATTTCGGTCTTGGCGTCACTTTAATCACTAAGTAAATTACGCCTGCAATTTCCTTGTCTGCACTAATTTCTACATCAGAGAACAAGCCTTCATTCCACAAGTTTTTGATTGCACGAGAAATATCTTCTCCCGGTATTGTAACCGTACTTCCTTGTCGAAGTCCAGAAATCAACTTGATCGCATTGTGATCGTAGTTATCTGCACCAACCACTCGGATAGGTCCTACTTGGTACTTTTCAGGACGTAAAATATCTATCCGAATATCACCACCAACCGACTGAGGTCCTTGATTCAAGGTGTCTATTTGACCCGAAGCTTCGAACGTGAAAGCAATGCTTGCCAGTAGTAGTAAAAATGAAAGTTGTTTCAACATTATGTGTTTTTTTCAAGTTGTGCAGAAACCAATCCGAATCGGCGTTCACGTGATTGATAATCGAGCACTGCTTTGTATAAATCTTCTCGTTTAAAATCTGGCCAAAGAACATCTGTAAAATGAAACTCTGCATAAGCAATTTGCCAAAGCAAGAAATTACTTACACGGTTTTCACCACTTGTTCGAATGAGTAACTCAGGATCTGGAATTCCTTTTGTACAAAGCATATCTGACATCAAACAATCGTTAATGTCATCCATCTCCAGCTCTCCCTCTTTTACTCTCCGAGCGATTTCTTTTGTTGCCTGAATCAATTCCCATTTAGCGCTATAGTTCAACGCCAAAATCAAATTGATTCCCGTATTATTTTTCGTACGGTCATATGCTGCTTGCAATTCTTCTTTACACGAAGGGGGCAATCCATCCATATCACCAATACTCGATATCACGACATTACTTTCGTGTAACTCATCTACCTCGCCACTAATTGTTCGGACCAACAAATCCATTAATCCGTCTACTTCTTCTTTTGGGCGTTTCCAGTTCTCCGTAGAAAAAGCGTACAGCGTAAGGTATTCTACCCCAATTTCTTGTGCAGCTTTTAACGTTTCGCGAACAGCCTCCACTCCAAAGTTGTGCCCAAACAAGCGATCTTCTCCTTGTTTTTGCGCCCAACGACCATTCCCATCCATAATAATGGCAATGTGTTTTGGTGTGGTATCACGGTTAATTTTATCGAGCAAACTCATCTATTTCAATAATTAACGAAAATAAGTAAAGTATCGTATTCACTCACAGAAGCGACGATGACACTTAACGTACTTTAACAAACGGAACGCAAAGATAGGGGAATTAGTTGGAATGCATGGATATTCCACAAGGTCGATCGTTGCGCTTTCCAATTTTTCAATGGATCGGTTGTCTGAAGCGAACTCACTGAGGAATGCGGTGTTGGGTTGAATAAATTACAACTCTCCAATGTTGAGCCCAAGGGTGAAATTGAGTTTAGTTGAATAACCATTCGTGTTAATGATGGAATTATGATCGGTTGCTTCCTGCGACCAGTTATCCAGTTTATCAAAACCAAATCCATAGTCGATACCGATTAGTCCGAACATGGGAACATAGAGTCGTAGGCCTAATCCAGCCGATCTTTTGACATTGAAGGGATCAAATTGCCCAATACTAGGAAATGTATTTCCTGCCTCCGCGAATGCCAATCCGTACACCGTGAATTGCGGATTGAGTGAAATTGGATAGCGCACTTCCACAGAATATTTGGCAATTAATGGATCGCCACTTTCCGAACTAAGTGCCGCATCTTGATATCCACGAAGTGCTATGGATTCTTGTCCGTTCAGATAGTTCCCTGACCCAAACATTCCATTTCCTCCCATCACAAAGCGCCCAAACGGGGAAACACCTTTGGCTGAAGAATACGTTCCAAGGTAGCCAAATCCAATTCGAGGAGCGAGCACCAATTTCTTGTTTGGCGTGAGCGGCAAATACCATTCACCCGTTAATTTCAATCGGTAATACTCCAACATTTTATACCGTTGTTGATCCGTCTGATTCGAATAATCATCGATTCCGTCAAATAGCGAGTACGGAAGCGTTGCTTTTCCGCTCAACTTAAATTTCGATCCCGACTGCGGATAAATCGGAGACATCACCGTACTTCGCTGAAGCGTATACCCCAAGCTCAGATCGTGCGAATAACCCGAGTCGAAAGCCACAAAAGATTCGGCATTGGTCACATCGTAGTACTTGTAATTCAACTGAAACGACTCCGAGAAGTAATCATCTGGCCACTTTCTACGTCGACTTAAACTCACTCCTAGGTCGAAAACATCCAATCCACTGTAATCGGGATCTCCTTTTCTCCACTCATTACCATTTCGATCGAATCGTGCCCAAACAGATAATGCATTCGGTTTTTTTCCACCTAGCCACGGTTCCGTAAATGATAATTGCGTACTGAAGTAATTGGTTGTGCTGCTCACGCGGAATTTCAATTGCTGTCCATCTCCCATTGGAACTGGTTCCCATTTTTCTTTACGAAGCATATTTTTCATGCTGAAATTATCGAATGAAAATCCTACCGAACCAATCAATCGCATGGGATTATCCTTGGAGCCATCTCCTCCAATGCTTCCCGACAACTCAAACTTTTCGGCAATCTGCTCTTCTACGATGTATTCGATATCTACTGTTCCATCTTCTGGATTCGGAATAGGATTCACCTGAAACCCTTGTGGATTGAAAAAACCGAGCTGCGCCAATTCCTGTTGCGTTCGGATGATATCATTTCGATTGAACAAGTCGCCTGGTTTTGTTCTGATTTCACGCCGGATCACATGTTCTTTTGTTCGAGTATTCCCCTTGATGATCACGTTTCGAACCCTCGCTTGCTTTCCTTCTATAATTCGAATTTGGTAGTTGATTTTGTGATCCACAATGGATGTTTCCACAGGCACCAATCGGAAGAAAAGATACCCGCGGTCCATGTACAAAGAAGAAATATCGCGTCCATCCATGCTCATAAACAATCGTTGTTCAAACAACTGCTTATTGTATCGGTCGCCCGAACGGATACCCAACACAGAGTCTAGAAAAGTTGATCGAAATTTAGTGTTTCCCACCCATTCAATCTTTCCGAAATAATATACTTCTCCCTCATCAATGTTCATGTCGATATTCAGTCCTGATGGAGAAGCTTGATACACGCTATCGTCTATTTTCGCATCACGTAAACCTAGTTTATTGTATTCCTCCAAAATGGCTTTTTTGTCATCTCGATAGCCCAACTCCGAAAACTTAGATTGTTTGTAGAAACGCCAAAATGACTTTTGCTTCGTGTTTTTCATCGCCATTTTCAATCGCCATGGCTTAATCGCTTCTACATTCTCAAACGTGATTTCTTCCACCTTTACCCGCTTCTTCTTATCAATCGTAATGGTAAAAATCTGTGAGTTATCCATAATTGGATCATCCGAAACGGAAACCTTAACTATTGCAGCGTGAAATCCTTTTTCCTTATAAAAACTCCGAATTTTAGCCTCCGTCGAGTACATCAAATTATCCGAAATTGGTTTTCCAGAGAACAACTTGATCTGCTCACGGATTTTATCCGCTTCGCGCTTGTTGACTCCTTCAAATCGGAAACGGGAAAGTAAGGGCCGTGTTTTCAGTTGAATCAGTAAATAAACGAGATCACCATCTTGTTTCTCAATGGCAATATCGACATCAGAAAACAATCCTTCGTTCCATAAATTCTGAATGGCTCGTGAGATCTCATCTCCGGGAATATGAATGATTGCCCCTTCATTTAATCCAGCAATGGCTTTAATCACTGTTTGATCATAATGCTCTGCGCCTTTGATCGCAATATGAGCAATTCGAAAACGCTCAGGCGTGGAAGCATCAATGGCAAAACTTGGTTTTGTGGAAATGACATTTTCCTGAACTGTTTGTCCAAAAACTCCGAATGCCGAAATGAATACAAACAAGTTGCCGAATACTAGGAAGTAAGATTTCATAAGGTTAGATTTCCAAATGTTCAACCAAAGTAGAGAATTCGAAGAATCGTTTAAAAGACTGACTGTTAAGAGCTGTTAACGTTAACTTAGGTTAACAATTTTACTCGGATACAAAGCACCACTTGTTTCGTCTGAAGCTGATTTAGTACCTTGGACGAAGCAAACCCATTATTGATTTTGACAACATTGAACCATTAGAACTAATTAAAGAATTGAACTAAATCCCAATTCGAAACGCGCATATATGAAAGCTCCTACATTTGCTCACTTCCTCGTTTCTATTGCACTTATCATTTGCTCCTTCTTTGCTACAGGGACGTTAGACATTACGACACACGACACCTATTGGGTGATTGCCACGCGTCATATCCTCCTGTTCGGAGCTTTTGTATTCTTGTTATTTGGATTGATTACTTGGGCACTTCATCATTTCAAACGAAAATCGAGTTCATTCTTGGTCTGGGTTCATTTCATACTAACGCTTCTCTTTCCAGTTTTTCTCGCACTCCTTCCAAGTCATTCAACTTCGGAAAGCTTCAATGACTATGGTGTATCTGATGAAGTGGAACAAATTCCTTCTTTTGATTGGAACATCCTAATTATCGTATTGGGGATTCTATTTATGATTGCTCAGTTATTGTTTGTTATTAATGTAGTGAGGGCACTCATCAGTAAACAAAAACTTAGATGATTGCCAAACCCTAGGAAATTATGAAAAGTCATTTACTCTTTCTATTCACTTTAGTGATACCGAGGGAGCAGCTTATTTAGGAAAAGTTGATTCAAGCATTGCGGTGTATGAGTTGCATCGTTTGGAGCCTTCTTCTGAATGAAAATTGTACGATTTTCAGACTTGAAATAATTCTTTTCTTTCGACTGTAGGATGTACGCTGGACTCACCTAAGACAGGGAGTTGCCGAATAGTAGGAAGCACCTGAAATAAAATATAATCGACTCAAAATCAATCCTTTTTATTTTATGTAACCTTGTCTTCATATGAAAAAATCCATAGTTAGCCTACTCGTTACCACCCTGGTAATTCTTGCCGCTGCGTGTAGTAAAAATCAGAAAAAGGTAAACTCCATCGAAGGTGCATGGAGATTGGAATACGTTGATGGTGTCGAGCTAGAAGACAGCATGAAGATGAGCTACATTTTTAATCAATGTCGTTTAAAAAGTAAGAAGAATGAAGGGTACTGTGATGTTTTGATCAGCAGTCCGGGTAGCGAATCAATTGAAACGGGATATAAGTTCACTGAAAAAGGAACGAAATTGGTTTTTCGTGACTACGTGAATGAGTTCAGTTACACCAATACAAATACAGTCGACGAGCTACTCGACTCAACCTTAACGATCACCAATTCTGCTGCTGGAAACTCAGTTACCCTGACGTTCAAACGGAAGTAAGTACTGAATTCGTAACCATAAGTGACGACGATAATCCCACAGAAATCGTATGTTTATGAACGCGTCAGCATGCTCACAGATGATAGAAAAATATATCCTTCCCACAATGTTTCTAACGCTTGGACTTCAAGCCTGTTCGCCAGCCGACCCATCCATGACACTTGAAATTCCCAAGGAAGGTTTTGAAGTGGTACAACACATTCCTGAAGATCAAACGGGAAGGAAAGGCAATGCATTGTACATCGAACCTCGTGCGATCACAGAAGAGGAATTCAACACACCAGAGCTCAGCACCTACATCGATAGCATGTATGCGGTAATGGTTCGCACAGCAGGAGTGGGAATTGCATCCAATCAATTGGGGAAACGCTTGCAAATTTTCATGATCGAAGCCAAACCGAGTAACCCACGTTACAAGGTGCTTGGACCTGTTGAGAAGCAAGTGTTTATTAATCCAGTAATCACCAAAACGTCGAAAGCACGTAAGAATTTTTGGCATGGTTGCCTTAGCGCTGATGGAGAGAATCGTGGAAATGTAGCCACCTACGAATGGATTGAATACAGATGTCGAAATGAAAAAGGTGAAGTTCAAACTGGTAGGTTGGAAGGGTTTGCGGCCGTGATTTTCCAGCACGAATTCAGACACATGCTCGGTGGAACCTATTTGGATCATGCGAAGCATTTTCTACCAAAGGTGGAACTAGACCTTCAATTGGATTCGGGTGAATTACCATTTTTTGAGAGAGCGAGTGATACGCTGCCCTTGCTGATTGACGGGTATAAAGTTGGTGAGACGATTGAGGAATACCATTCACGAATAGGTAATCATACCTGAATCAGCCCATGTGAATTCAACCATTTAATCAAGCCTATTTCGTAGGGAATCTCCCCTGAAAAGCCTTCCCACGATTGAGCTAAAATAAACTCCTTTGTTTTCTGCAACGATTGTTCGTTCGCAAAGCTCGTCAACGACAGTGGATAAGCAATTTGAATGGTTTGCTTCGGAAAATTATTCCAACTTCCGTTTTCCATTCTGAGACTCATTAATTCATCGAAACGCTTTTTTGCTTCGGATCGTTTGTTGTTTTGATCGAGGTAAAAAACCGTCCATGCGGTAAACGATAACGAAGGAAGCGCGTCGTTTTCTTTCAGCCATTGAATCGCTTCTTTTTTGAGCGCTGGACTCGATAATTTATTTTCCTTCATCAGCACATATCCGTAGAGATACCCCGTTGTTACTGGACTTTGCGTTCGGAGATTCTCTTGCGAAATCCAGAAATCGAAAAAATGCTTCTGTCTTTCCTGTCCAACTTGATAGTTCATCATCACAAGCTGCTCTAGAAACTGGACAACATAGTCCATCGACTGCGATTCTTCTTTGCCCGCTATCTCGGATACTTTTCGATCAATGTTTGGGTGCACATACCCTAATTCACTCGCACAAATGATTAGTTGCAATTGTTCATATTCACTAAATTGATCCAACGATTCAATAGAAGTGAAAAACCAAGCTAGAAGTAATTCAGTGTTGAGAGCAGTATGCGAAGTGGTGAGGTTCATGGAATAAAGATAGAAAATGTTTACGCATATACCCCACAAAAAAGGGGCATCTCTTCCGATATGATTCGGAACGAGACACCCCTTGAATTCTCTTTTCAATAACGCTTACTCTGCTAGAACAATTACTTTATTGTTCAGCATTTCCATAACGCCACCTTTGATTGCAACGCGAATGACTTTTTTGTCGCCATTGTCTACAGAAACAAGTTCATTTGTTTCATCGTCTGCTTCAAAGCTTTCAGTTAAGTTCACCTTCAACTCACCTTCAGCCAATGCTGAAATGATTGGAGCGTGATTCGACAATACTTGAAATGATCCATCCAATCCAGGGAACTGAACTGCGTTCGCTTCTCCCTTAAAAACTTCCATTTCTGGTGTGATGATCTCTACTTGCATGTTGTCGTAATATTAAGCGTTCTCTGCCAACATCTTCTCTCCGGCAGCGATTACATCCTCGATTCCTCCTTTCAAGTTGAAAGCTGATTCTGGATATTGATCGTATTTACCGTCCAAGATTTCGTTGAAGGCTTTGATTGTATCTTGAATATCAACCAATACCCCTGGGATTCCTGTAAACTGCTCAGCTACGTGGAATGGCTGAGACAAGAAACGTTGAACACGACGTGCGCGGTGTACAACCAATTTATCTTCCTCAGACAATTCGTCCATACCTAGGATGGCGATGATATCTTGTAATTCTTTGTATCGTTGAAGTGTGATTTTTACACGTTGTGCACAAGCGTAGTGCTCTTCACCAACAATCTCTGGAGTCAAAATACGAGAAGTTGAATCCAATGGATCTACCGCTGGGTAAATTCCAAGCTCGGCAATCTTACGAGACAATACCGTTGTTGCATCCAAGTGAGCAAATGTGTTTGCTGGTGCTGGATCGGTAAGGTCATCCGCAGGTACGTATACCGCTTGTACCGATGTAATCGAACCATTCTTTGTTGAAGTAATACGCTCTTGCATCGCTCCCATCTCAGTTGCCAATGTAGGTTGGTAACCTACGGCTGATGGCATACGTCCAAGAAGTGCAGACACCTCAGATCCCGCTTGCGTGAAACGGAAGATGTTATCGACGAAGAAAAGGATATCACGTCCTTGACCTTCACCGTCACCATCACGGTAGTACTCTGCCATTGTCAATCCAGACAAAGCAACACGAGCACGTGCACCTGGAGGCTCATTCATTTGACCGAAAACGAATGTCGCTTTCGACTCTTTCATTTCATTCTTATCTACTTTCGAAAGGTCCCAACCTCCTGCTTCCATAGAATGCATAAAGTCTTCACCATACTTGATAATTCCAGACTCCAACATCTCACGAAGCAAATCGTTTCCTTCACGAGTACGCTCACCAACACCTGCGAATACAGACAAACCACCGTGTCCTTTTGCAATGTTGTTAATCAACTCTTGAATCAATACTGTTTTACCAACTCCGGCTCCACCGAACAAACCAATCTTACCTCCTTTTGCGTAAGGCTCAATCAAGTCGATTACCTTAATACCTGTCAAAAGTACTTCGGTAGCAGTAGAAAGATCTTCGAATTTTGGTGCTTCACGGTGAATTGGGTTTCCGTTCGAGTTATCCAACTCTCCCAGTCCGTCAATCGCTTCTCCAACTACGTTGAACAAACGTCCTTTGATTTCTTCACCAGCTGGCATTTTAATAGCCGAACCTGTTGATGTTACTTCCATCCCTCTCATGAATCCATCTGTAGAATCCATAGAGATAGCACGAACTGAATTTTCTCCAATGTGAGCTTGTACTTCAAGAACTACTCGTGTACCGTCCTCTTTTCGTACTTCCAATGCGTCATAGATGTTAGGAAGTTCTGTTCCTTTTGCGAAGTTTACATCTACTACAGGTCCAATTACCTGTGAAATTTTACCTTTAATATTCGACATGTTGGCGTCTATTTATTGTAATTAACAGCATTCCATTTTCCTTTGTTGAATGGCGCTTTGAAACGTTTTTCCACACCACCCTACTGGAATTTTGGTGCAAATATACGTGTTTTCTCATAGAAACAAGCCGATTGTGAATAAATATGTAGACCAACTTTAAAAACTACTTCACAAAATGAAAACCGACTCAAACTCACCAAAGTAGTGGGACAATGAGAAAGGTCTTTTTCGATCCATAATCAAGTTTGTTACAGATAAATGTTGGGCGTTTCCACGACGGCTCTTCCTCGCTCTATTATTTGCCCCTCAAAAGGCGCGCTTTTACTCGTCTCGTCGTGGTCAGGCTGTTTGCTATATCTCCGACTTCCTTCGTCATCGGAGGATGCCGCGACCATCCTTAACGCAGAGATGGGCGCCTTGAATTCGTTCGAACTATGCGGCTGAAAGCCATTTCCTAGTATTTGGCAAGAGTGCGTAATCCAACGTTTTGCCAAATACTAGGAAATCAAAAATAACGCTTAAAATCCTACTCCGAAAGATGATATATCTCCAATTCCAGCTTCCCCTCTAACGCATCAAGGCGTTGGTTCCATATATATACAGTACAGGCATTCGCATCGGGACGTGCATTCAACACATACGAGAAATCAAATTTCATTTTTCCTTCCTTTCCAATTTTCTTATTGCGAACAAACGGAACCGCTTCGTAGGTGAATTGTTGCTTTGAAATCGTATCCTCAGAAACAAACACCAGAAACACCTCGTGCTCCAACGTCAATTTACCAATCTCACCTTTACACCTTATTATAGTCGATTCAGACAACTCATCAGAATAAACTGTTTGGAATTCTGCTCCCGACAGCAACTCAACAGACAATTCATCCACCTTCGTTCGATTCAACAAACGCTTTCGTTTCAGCAGTGCCAAATCCGACACTTCATCTTTACGAACAACTTCATATGTTTTCAATAAAGTTGGCTTTGGATAATACACCATATAATCGGCAAGCGTATCAAATGGCTGATCATTTCTTTGATACACCCGAAGCGGCAAATCGAGTCGGCGCGTAAGCTCATTCTCCATATTCCAATATCCAGAAGTTGTTGGTGGAATTCCTTTCACTTCATCAGGAATCAATCGAACCAGTTTTTCATTCAAGTGCTCATGCTCAAAATTGACAGAATGCGTAAAGTTCATTGTTGCAAGAAAAAGCACTGCAGAAAACGCGGTAATTCCCAATCCGAAATATTTCTTTCGCGTAAACTGATCAATGCATAACATCAACGCTCCAAAAAAGAACACCACCAAATAACTGGCTGCTCGATCTTCCGGATAGTTCACTCCTAACACCCAATGCTGCAAGAGTATGCTCACCACGGACAAAAGAAAAAATAGAGGAATCAACAATTCCGATTGAAATAAGCTCTTGGACTTTAGATAGGCGCGAACCGTCACAAAAAGTATAAAACCAGACATCGCAACCAAAACAACATCCAACCAAACACTTTTTACTTGCCACAGATAGAACGTAAGTGTATGAATTGTATTCTGAAAAAATCCTTCCGTGCCTCCATAATATAGTTTCCCTAATTCCTTCAGCAAAAACGAGTAATCGGCGAAATATCCCAAAACGATTGTAGCCACTACTAAAGGAATCAACCCCAAGTAGGATCGGTTTTTCAACACAAACAAAACCAACAATCCTACTCCGAGTAAGGCAAAAGGAAGAAGAGTCAAACTTGCATAAACAGCCAACAACCAACCCAAACAAGCACCGAAAAGCGTCCATTTACTCCCGAAACGGAAGTAAAAAACCATTTGTTGTAGCGAAAACAACAGAAACGCCAATGCCAATCCGTACCCTCGAGCCAAGCCAAAAAAGTCAATCAGAAAAGGTGTTGTTACAAGTAACAATAGAAAGGAAATGAAGTTCCACTTCTCCCGAAAAAGAATCTTCAATCGAAAGGTTGACCAAAAATAAATGGGGAAAGCCAGTACACTTCCCAGTCGCACTACAAATATTGATTCCGATTGAAACAGTCGGGTAAACCCGCCTGCAATTAAACTCAATAGAAAGTGGTTGTTCGCATCAATAAATCCATGACTTGGAATAGGGTTCCAGTGCACCACATACATCCAGAACGTCACAATTTCATCGTGAACAAAAAAAACCGTGTACGAACGAACAAAAAGATATGCCCACAACAGCACAAAAACACCAAACAACAACCAAAATGCTTTGGACGATAATTTCAATGGTTCTTCAGCGGTGGTAGTCGGCATAGGCGAAAATGTGAATTTACGAAGTAACAGACTTCACATTCTTCCGAATCAGATACTTCACAGGGAAATAACTAAACATGATGCTCAAGACGGAAACCATTGAAATGATCAAGATTCCATCGACCCATGACAAGGCAATTGGGAAAGCTTCCCCCCCGGAATTCGGCATTGTTAACAATGAAAACTTCAATTGTATAAAACAGATTGCGTAGCCAAACAGTGCTCCAAACAGAATTCCCTTACCCGAAATCAGCAAGCCCTCGAAAAAGAAAATATTGAAGATGAATTTTTTATTCGCTCCGAAACTTTGCATGGTTTGAATGTTATCCAGCTTTTCAACAAATAACATTGTTAGCGACGCTACGAGATTGAATGCCGCCAAAATAAAGATGAACAAGAGAATAAAGAGTACGATCAACTTTTCAGAACGACTTGTTTTGTAGATCAATTCATTCTTTTCAAAATTGGTCTTCACCACAAATTCAGAACCAAGCATTTCCTTGATTCGATCTCGAACCGCTGCATTATTATAGGTAGAATCTACATCAACGTAGATCGCAGAAATATGATCATCGTACAACATCAAATCCTTTGCAAAATCCAAAGGAACCACTAGGTTTTCTGAATTCACCTCTCGATTGTAGTTCATTCGACCGGCTACGCGAATAATATTTGTTCGAAAAGGATTCTTCCCGAAACCAATCTTGATTTTTCGTTTTGGCACGTAACAAAACACCGATTCAAAACCTACATTTTCCGGAATGTAACCACCTAACTTATCTAGCAGTCCTGCACCAATCACTCCGTAGTTATTTCCATCTTTCTCCAACATCGACTTTCCATCAATGAGGTGCTTGGACATATTCGTAATTGTCAAAAAGGAAGAATCAACCCCAATCATCTTGGCATTCACCCACTTATTTTCGTGTTTCAGGATAACCACTTCTTCCACTGCACGCGAATAGTTGTTTACTCCTTCTAGCTTGGAAAGCGCTTCAAAATCGATCCGACCTTCATTAAATGTTTTTCCGGCCTCTGATCGAATCGTGATGTCCGTATCGTACTCGGAATACAATTCTTCAATCATCTTCTCGATCCCATTAAACGCAGAAAGCAAAATAATGAGCGCTGCCGTAATAACAGCAATTCCAACCACCGAGATGCGCGTAATCAAATTGATTACGTTCTTTTTCTTCTTCGAAGAAAGGTATCGGCGCGCTATGTAAAAAGGAACGTTGATGGTTTGTTTTTTTAACCTCGGGCTTCGGCTCCGCTCAGCCCTCGGTAATTCATTCACTTTTTCAATAGTTTATCAATTTCCATCGCGTAATCGAGCGAATCATCAATGAAAAACTTCAAATCAGGACACTTTTTCATGTTCTTCAATCTTCTTCCGACCTCTCCACGAATCTTTGAAGCGTTCTCTTTGATATTCTCCAACACTTCTTCTTTTGGAGGTCCAGCGAAAATACTCATGTACGCACGAGCGAGTGACAAATCAGGCGTCACACGTACCGTTGTTACCGTTACCATTGCTCCCAAGCATATTTCACGTGCATTTCGCTGAAAATACATGGATAATTCTTCACGAATCACCTCTTCTATTCTACTTTGTCTGATTGAACCCATGCTGCAAAAATACGCAATTGATTTTGTCGACGTTATCAATGGCATAAACAAAAACGTATCTTTGCACGCAATGAAAGGTTTAAGAGAAATTATTAGGTATTCGTTTAAGTATCGTGGCACGGCACTTTTGGTAATTGTTTGTAACATCCTCTACGTTATCTTCAATCTTTTATCCCTCGCACTTTTCGTTCCTTTCTTGCAGATTCTTTTCGACAATGATTCGGTAACAGAAGTAGCAAGTGAACCCGTTTACAAGGGCGGTTTTCTTAATTTTTTCGAATATCTTGCCGACTACTTCAACTACGTGATGCAAGACATGGCGCAAAACGACCCAAAAGGAGCGTTGTTGTTTGTATGTATCTCCGTTGCCATTGCCTTCATGCTGAAAAATGTATTCCGCTACGGAGCCGTTTGGTTTCAATCGCAATTGCGAATGGCGGTGGTACGCGACATCCGTGATGCTCTGTTCGAAAAATCACTTCGCTTGCCATTATCTTACTACACTGATGAACGTAAAGGAGACATGATGGCGCGTATGCAAAGTGATGTTGGCGAGATCGAAGTTGCGGTAATCTCAATGCTTGAACTCATCTTCCGTGAACCGCTTGCCATTGTGATTCACCTCGGTGTATTGATCTATTGGAGTCCACAATTGACGTTATTCTCGTTGATCCTTCTTCCATTTACAGCACTCATTATCAGTATTATTGGAAAGAGTTTGAAACGAACGGCCAAGCAAGGACAAGAACAAATGGGACTTGTTTACTCCATGATGGAAGAAACACTCGGTGGAATTCGGATCATCAAAGCATTCAATGCAATGACACAAGTGCTGGGTCGTTTCAAACATGAAAACTTGAAACACCAAAAACTCATCACCAAGGCATTTCGTAAGCGCGACTTGTCATCACCATTGAACGAAACAGTTGGTGCTATCGTTATGCTATGCATCGTTTGGTATGGTGGATCGTTGATTTTGGATAATCCAGACGGTTCGTCCTTCTCGGGAGAAGAATTTGTTGCCTTCATCATTGTATTCTCTCAGTTGCTACGCCCAATTCAAGGAATGGCCCGATCGGTTGCCAACCTGAATAAATCGAAAGCTTCGCAAGATCGAATCAACGATATTTTGAATGCCGATGAAAAAATCTACGAAGTAGAAAAACCTGTCGAACTCCCAGAATTAACAACTGAAGTTCGCTACAATAATGTATCCTTCCGCTACGGCAAAGAATACGTTCTGAAAGATATTTCATTCTCCGTTCCGATTGGAAAAACGATTGCGCTTGTGGGTGAATCAGGAAGTGGAAAATCCACCATTGCCGATTTGCTTCCGCGTTTCTACGATGTGCAAGAAGGATCAATTACCTTTGACGGTGTGGATATTCGCGAAGTGAAAATCATGGATTTGCGTCAGCAGATTGGTATTGTATCACAAGAATCGATTTTGTTCAACGCGACAATTCGCGAAAACATCGCATTCGGAATGAACAACGCAACAGACGAAGAGATCATCCATGCTGCAAAAATTGCAAATGCGCATGATTTCATCATGGAGTTGCCAGAAGGATACGAAACCAACATTGGTGAAAGAGGAAATCGACTTTCAGGAGGACAGCGCCAGCGTATGAGCATTGCTCGGGCCGTATTGAAGAATCCACCTATTCTCATTTTGGATGAAGCTACATCTGCACTAGATACCGAATCGGAATACCTCGTTCAAGAAGCGCTCGACAATTTGATGAAGGATCGAACCAGTTTGGTTATTGCTCACCGATTGAGTACCATTCGCAACGCAGACAACATCATCGTTCTCTCCAAAGGAGAAATCATGGAATCAGGAACTCACGAAGAATTGATGAAAAAAGGAGGAATCTACAACAAGCTATCCTCACTTCAAGGAATTACCGAGTAAACTGCATGTACGTTTCTGGATTGACGGGCGATTGTTGGTACCACAGTTCAAAATGTAAATGAGGTCCCGTTGTATTCTCTCCTGTATTTCCTACCACCGCAATTGGGTCTCCCAACTGAACTTTCTGCCCTACTTTTTTGAGAATTGTTTTGTTGTGTTTGTACACGGAAACATAATCCCCAGCATGCGCCAAAATCACAATGTGCCCATCCTTGCGTGTGTATCCAGCATAAATTACCGTTCCACCCAAACACGCTTTTACCGTTTCATTTTTGGTTGTCACAATATCAATCCCTGGATGATTTGACGCATTAAATTTCTGACTAACCACTCCAAGCACAGGACTTCCAAAAAACTCAATTGAAGAATTCTTCATATCCGTCGGTGTACTCATATCGTTCCGAACTTCCTTCGAAAGTAAGCGCTCAGCCTTTGTTTGTCCCTCTTTGATCTTATTCAAATCAATTTGATGCACTTGCGTCAGCGTATCATCCGAAATTCGCATCGGAACATCTCCGGAAAGAATCAATCTGATATTCTCGATGTAGTTCGTTTGGACTTTTACTTGTCTGTTGAGATCATCAATCTCCATTTGCTGCTCCTCCAATTGACTTCTACTGATGGACGGATTTCCTGACAATCGTTGAAAAAAACCAGAGAACAAATAGGCAGAACCAGCTCCAAGTACGATTACGAGTATAATCAACAGGCTTGCGATTCGAATCGTTGTACTCTGGAAACTCCAAATCTCATCGAATGACTTCGGATCAGAGGCAGAATACTTCACATTCTTTTGAAGCCAACGATAAATTTTCTTGAACCAGTTCATGGGTTACAAAACTGTACATTTATTCATATTTCCGCAAATAAAAGATCATTCTAATCGTTAACAAACTATAAATCGTGATGTTGGCCTAAAATTTGCAAGCTTGAAAGCAAACGTTTTAATTAAATTTACGTCATAGTAATAGGTGAAATACTTAATTTACATATCAACCTTTCTTTTTCCTCTCTTTTCGATGAGTCAATTGGTGACGAACACCAATCAATCTCCAAATGGATTGGTTCAAAATGTTTTGCTCGGATCTGGGGTAACCGTTTCCAATATTACATTCAATGGAACTCCCACTTCGATTGGAGAATTTGACGGTTCAAATTGTAATGTAGGACTTGCTTCAGGCGTTGTAATGACAACAGGTACCGTTCTGAATACAGGAAACGGTCCGCACGGTCCTAACAACAGTGGAAGTTCAGGAGTGGAGAATGGCGCACCAGGAATTGGATTGTTGAGCAACCTAGTTGGAGGTTCGACCTATGATGCAGCTGTGCTCGAATTCGATTTCGTTCCCTATTCTGACACTGTTCGCTTTAACTATGTTTTCGGTTCAGAAGAATATCCAGAATATGTAGGGTCGCAATTCAATGACGTCTTCGGATTTTTCATCTCAGGCCCAGGAATTCCAGGAGGAATGCAAAACATCGCACGACTTCAAAACGGTCAGGCTGTTGCTATTAACAATGTAAACGCAGGCTCTAACTCAGGCTTTTTCGTGAATAATGGAGACGGAAATTCAGCACCACAAAACGGTTCAGCAAATTACATTCAATACGATGGTTTCACCAAAGTGCTTACAGCAGAATCGAAAGTTCAATGTGGACAAACCTATCATTTGATCATTGCTATTGCCGATGTAGGTGATCGCATTTACGATTCTGGAATCTTCTTGGAAGCGAACAGCCTTTCATCAAAAACACCTGTGGAAATTTCTCACACAATGTCCCAAAATCTCTTCGCAAATCCAGACATCATGGCTGAAGGTTGTGTTACAACAACTGTTACGCTGGAAAGAGGAACGAACGATTTGGCGACACCCATGACCATTCCGATCAACATGAGCGGAACAGCCATTGAAGGTGTTGATTATTCGGACATTCCGAACTCGATAACATTCCCTGCAGGAGTTCAAAGTGTACAATTTTCATTCAACGCATTTCAAGATGGAATTGCAGAAGGACAAGAATCGGTGACGTTTACGCTACCCATTCTCGATCCATGTGGCAACCCTAATCCAATTGTCTTGAATTTGTTTATCGAGGATATTGAACCTGTAGACGTAGTGATAGAAGGCGGAACGATCAACTGTCCAGGGGAGGAAATTACACTTACGGCTGTGCCAACAGGTGGCGCTGCACCGTACACCTACAACTGGTTACCAGGAGGAGAAACAACACAAAGTATTACAGTATCACCCAGTTCAACAACCACTTATTCTGTTTCCGTAACAGACGATTGTCTTAACGAAACGGACACGGACAACTTTGAGGTCGTTGTTCCCGTTTTACCGCCATTAGTACTAAATGAAACACCCGATATCACAGTAATTTGTCCTTATCTTCAAGAAACATTGGAAGCAAATCCATCTGGTGGATCAGGAAACTACACATATCAATGGTCATCAAACTTTGATTCCAACTTGGGCAATACACCAACGCTTGACATCCAGCCGCCCATGACAACAACGTACACTGTGACGGTAACGGACAACTGTGGAAATAGTGCCACAGAAACGATTGTGTATACCATTACGAGTCCACCTCTTACATTGGAAATGACACCTTCCGTTGAAATCTGCCCCGGAGATTCTATTCAAATTGGCGTTACGCCAAGTGGTGGTTTCGGAGCATACTTCTATTTCTGGCCACACAGCGGAGAAACGACATCTACGGTATATGTTCAGCCAGATGCAACAACAACGTATTCGGTAATTGTTTCTGATGAGTGTCAAACATTTGTGGTGAACGGCTCAACCGATGTAATTATCGTGAAGCCAACTGCAAACTTCACTATTTCGAGTGAAACGGTTTTCAACAATGTTCCAGTTCAATTCCAGAACTTAACGGTGAACGGTGAAACGTATGATTGGAATTTTGGAGACAACACAACATCAACAGACGTACATCCGACCAACACATATATAGAACCGGGCTTTTACGACATCACGCTTATTGCATACGATGATAAAGGTTGTACGGACACGATTACACGAACAATTGAGATTGAAGAAGAATGGTATATCTATGTTCCCAACACATTTACACCAGACGGAGATCGATTTAACAACGATTTCAGGGCAAGTACCATTGGTATTCAAACCCTAGACATTTCTATCTTCAACCGATGGGGAGAAACCGTATTCACTTCAAATGAACTCGATTTTATTTGGGACGGCACCTTTGATGGTCAGTATGTAACTGACGGAACATATAGCTACAAGATACGGTTCCTGACGAATTCTGAACGCCAAAAAACAATCGTTGGTCACGTGAATGTCTTGAGGTAATTCCCATTACCTTCTCATCCATTTCTCAAATTACAAAGATTTTGTTCTTCCGCCATCCACAGGAATATTGATTCCGTTGATGTAAGAAGCACGATCCGAAGCTAAGAAAGCAATTGCCTCAGCTACCTCTGTCGGTTCAGCAATACGCTGCATTGGAGATTGTTGAGCCATTCCTTCGAGTACAGACTCTACAGAATCATTTGTTTTTCCAGCTTTTACAGCTGCGATACTATTCAGTCTGCCCGTATTGGTTGCTCCAGGCAGCACATTGTTTACGCGAATATTGAATTGTCCTAATTCGTTCGCCATTGTTTTACTCCAGTTCGCTACCGCTCCTCGGATAGTATTGGACACCCCCAAATTATTTAGCGGCTGCTTCACGCTCGTTGAAATCACATTGATTATGCTTCCACCACCATTTTCTTTCATTCCAGGCACCAAAGCTTGCACCAAAATATGATTACAAATTAGATGTTGATTGAATGCATCAAGAAATTCTTGAGGATCTGCATCAATGATCAATCCTCCTTTTGGTCCTCCCGTATTATTTACTAAAATGTCAGGCTTATTTCCAGCAGATACAAATTCATTTAAAACAGACTTTAGCTCTTGCGGTTTTGAAAAATCAGCAACCAAATACTGATGTTTCTGTCCAGCAGAACTATCCAGTTTACCCATTGCCTTTTCCAGTTTTTCCTGATTTCGCGCAACAAGAATTATAGAAGCGCCTCTCTCGGCCATTAGCTTTGCCGATTCAAAACCAATCCCTTGTGTGCTTCCACATACCACCGCCGTTTTTTCTCTAAGATCCATGCCTTTTCGTTCAATAATTTCAACAAAAATACACGAACTAAATGAAAATATAACACAATGATAAACTTTCTACCTAGGTAATATTTAATATTAATCCCCAACCAAACCGTTCTAGTATTCGTATATTTGTTAGAAATTAGACTTTAATTTATTTTTTTATGAAAAAACTCTACAAACTCCTAGCATGTGCAGGTCTAATATTGACCCCACTACTAGGTAACTCACAAGTATTTGTGTCTGAAGATTTTAACTCGGGAATACCCGCTGGTTGGACGGTAAATGGATTTGGAACAAGCACGAGTGGAAACGCTTGCGGTTCTGAAGCACTCTACGAAAATCTTTATTCATCTGTTACAACTGCAGACGCCTCAACACCGACTTACACGGCTGATGGTGGTCAAATTGACATTTCGTTTAATTACAAAATTGTTGATTACTTCTCGAATACAGCAACAACAGGAGACTGGGGTGTTTTGACATTGGAGCACACAATTGACGGAGGAGCTACATGGGTAGCTGATACGGTAATTGACCAAACAAACCATATCCCTGCAAACACATGTGCAACGGTTACAACCTTTGCAACTGCTGTTGAAATTCCTCAAGGATCAAACGTTCAATGGCGATTTGCAGCTGCATGGAACAACGGAGATTTTGATCTCTACATCGATGACGTAAGTTTCATTGAATCTGTTACATGTCCACTTCCAAGTGGTCTTACTTTGAACAGTGCAGACTTGACTTCTGCTACGTTTACTTGGACACCTGGAGGTACTGAAGGAGAATGGGCAATGGAATATGGTGCTACTGGTTTCACCCCTGGAACTGGAACATCTAGTCTTACTACGAATAACGTGATGGAAACGATCTCTGGATTGACTCCAAACACGTTCTACGATTTTTACGTTCGTGCTGCATGTGCACCGAATGACACGTCTATTTATGCTGGACCAATCACATTCAACACATATAACCAAGGATCGTTCATGGATTGGAACGCAGATTGTCCAACAGGTGGATTCGTTGACATCTCAACAACAGGAACTGATTTGGCTTTGGCCGATGACGGAGAAGCTGGAGTTACAATTCCATTTAGCTTCCTTTACCAAGGATCACAGTTGATCACTGAAGTTTCAGTTGGAAACAACGGAGACATTAAACTTGGAACACTTACGGGGAATACTTCATTCTCAGGAAACATGGCTGGTCAATTAGATGGTCTTTACCCTTGGTTGGACGATTTGGATTCTGAAACAGGAGGTGTATTCTACGAAACAATCGGAACGTCACCAAACCAAGTATTTATTGTACAATGGCACCAACGTTGTAACTTCTCAGGAAGTGTTGGAGCGCCAAACGTAACTTTCCAAGTACAAATTGAAGAAGCAACAGGCGAAATCTACTACGTGTACGATGATCCTGTATTCGGTGGTTCTTTCTCAGGTGATGATTATGGTGGAGGTGCAGACATCGGTATTGCAGGTCCTAACCAAGACATCGACGTTTCTAACAACGATATGTCATACTTGATGGATAATTCATGTATCCACTTCTTCTACACAGACTGTCCAAACCCAGTTAACTTCACTGTTTCATACACAACTGCAAACGGAGCAGGAATTACTTGGGATGCTGGTTTAGCTTCTGAAGCAAACTGGACTATCATTTACGGTCCTGCTGGATTTGATCCAGCTGTTACAGGAACAACAATCACTTCTGGAACAAACGTAGCTGTATTGTCAGGATTAGATGATCTTACACAATACGATGTATATATTTATGCAGATTGTAACCCAGGTACGCTTCAAAGTACTGGTGGTTTGATGGGAACATTCACAACTTTACCAAACTGTTCTGATGTAACTGGATTGAACACTGCAACAGCAGTAGATTCATTGTTCACAGATTGGTCATGGACTGAAAGCAGTGGTATTGGAACATACCCTTCAACTGGATTTAACGTTCAATACGGACCTCTCGGATTCAACTTGTACTCTGGTACTACTGTGAATGCTGACAACAACTTTACAGACACTACTTTCGATGCTACATTTATGGCTGGTGGTGTTTACGAAGTATACGTTCAAGCTGTATGTGGTACTGATACATCTAACTACGTTGGACCAATTACATTCACAATGCCGTTGACAAACGACTCTACATGTTTGGCTGAGACACTTCCAGTTGATGGAACACCTTACGCCTTCGATAACACTGGAGCAACAACTCAAGTGAATGAAAACACAATTGCACCTCCTTCAACAGGATACCAAACAAGTGACGGTTGGGGTAACTCAAACATCGACTTTACAACTTGGTTTACATTTGACGCTCCTGCTTCAGGAAACGTTCAAATTTCAGGAACTGACATCGGATTTGATGGACAGGTTGCCGTTTACGAAGTAACAGATTGTGGAGACTTCTCAACATACACACTTCTTGGTGCAAACGATGACGCTCTTGACGGATCATCTGGAGCTCCTGATTTCAGCATTTGTGGATTGACATCAGGTAACACTTACTACTTGATGCACGATTCATGGAGTTCATTCACTACAGGTGTTTACTCACTTTCTCTTCGTGAGATCGTTGTAGACGCTGGAGCAACAACTGGTATTATCGATGTATGTACTGGAGACTCTGTTAACTTGTTCGACGGAATGACTGGACAAGATGCAGGTGGTGTTTGGTACGAAATGATTCCAACAGCAAACTTTGCAGATTCTATCTTCCCATCAGCAGGATTGGCTTACCAAGTATTCGATTTCGAATATGTAGTAACTGATGGTTGTGCGGCAGATACATCAATGCAACAAGTTGAGATCTACGGACCTTCAAGTGCTGGTGACGACGGAACATTGACTGTTTGTCAAAACGAGCCTTTAAACTTGTTGAACGGACTTTCTGGTAACGTTGATTTGGGTGGTACTTGGTTCGATCCTTCAAACGCACCATTGGCCGGAGCTGATATTACTGCAAGTGGAATCCCTGGACAATTCAACTACGATTACATTACAGACAACGGTGTTTGTCCAGCTGATACAGCAAACGTAGTTGTAAATGTTTCACCATCTTGTGATTACTTGAATACTGAAGAGTTGTTCTTCGGAGAAATGAATGTTTACCCTAACCCAACTAACGGTGTAGTGAACATCACAAACTTCGGATCAACTGACGTATTTAGCTACCAATTAACTGACGTTAAAGGAAGCGCAATCAGTGGTAAAACTGCTGCCATTACAGGATCATCTACAACTGAGATTGATCTTGGAGGATTAGAAGCAGGAATCTACTTGATTGAAGTTTACAATGACTCAGCAAGAAAAACTTTCCGTATTGTTCTACAATAGGAAGTAATTAAAAGTTATAGAGCGTCCCGCTCCCGATACTTCTCGGGACGGGACGCTTTTTTTGTGCAGTTTTCTTACCTTTATCTAAAAATTAGGAACCCATGAGAGCACCTTTCAATCTTCAAAAGTGGATCGATGATAATCGTGATTTGCTAAAGCCACCTGTATCCAACAAGAATCTCTACGTTGAGGCGGGAGACTTCATCGTCATGATTGTAGGAGGACCGAACGCTCGAAAAGATTATCATTTTAATGAAAGTGAAGAATTGTTCTATCAGTTGGAAGGTGAAATCACCGTGAAAGTTCAAGAAGATGGACAAGCCAAAGAGGTGAAAATTGGTCCTGGTGAGATGTTCTTACTTCCAGGAAACATCCCTCACTCACCTATTCGTGGAGAAAACACCGTTGGACTCGTTATTGAACGCGTGCGAAAAGGTACTGACATGACCGACGGCTTGATGTGGTTCTGTGACGAATGCAACCACAAACTGCATGAGTATCGATTCCCACTTGAAGATATCGAAAAGGATTTCCTATCGCGTTTCCGCGAATTCTACGCTTCCGAAGAGAATCGAACGTGTGATAATTGTGGACATGTAATGGAAGTTGATGAACGCTTCGTTTAAACGACTTTTCGTCGCCATTTAAAGTACACAAGACCACCGAGAAGCATAACTCCTAGTGATCCAAATAAGATCCACATCCAACCCGAATTAATCGGAGTTAAACCAACTGGAACATCTGTCCCAATAAGAATAGCCGATGACCAATAGAAAGGGTGTGCACTGGCATCATCAATTTCACCACTTGCCAAATACGTCAATTTTGCATGAGTCAATGCTCGTGAAGGCGATTGGTTTTCACTAAGATCTTCGTAGAAATAATGCATAATTGCCGCGTTCGATTCGTGACTCACGCTCCATAGGTTGGTTACGGTAGATTGCGATCCTGCATCCAAAAAGCCTCTCGCTAAACTCATCGGACCTTCTCCCTGAAAAACCGTTCCAGTGCCCGTTTCGCATGCATTCAACACAACCAAGCTAGCAGGCAAATCAAGCTGAAGAAGTTCATTCGCTTCCAATCGGTAATCCTTCGATTCATCATCCGAAAAAACCATCCAAGCATCATTATTTTCACCCGAATTACTCCCAGCATGCGTAGAAACGTGCAAAATATCGTACTCTGGCGCCACCTTTAGAAAACGTTTTTTACTCGCTTGACTACCTGTTATTTCTTCTCCAGAAAAACGTTCTACTCCCACCTGTAACTCTTCTTTCGATTTGGGTAAATACGCGTACGAAGCAGAATTCTCAAAGACTGGTGCAACACCCAAGAACGACTTGGCAGCACGCTCTCCAAAATGATCTTGCCCGAAAAAGTAGGCAGACGGAGCATATTGTATAACCCGATCCTTCAAAGCGTAATTCATCTTCTTGTAAGACACCTCACCTTTCGCTCTCTTTGAAACAAGCGCTTCAAATGGTAAACTGTTCAAAATTCCATCAGGAAGAATTACCCAGTTGGAACTTTTTATCTTCTCCGAAATCAAAACATCGTATAATTCCTTTGCTTCTCGTTCAAAACTCTCCGGACTCGATGTGTTGGGGTTATTCAACTCAGCTAAAAATGACGTGACCTCATCTTTCATTTTATGCTCTGGAATACGAACGAACTCAAACTTCCCTGGTTCTCCAAGAACAGCATACAACCAATCATTTCCAACAAAGTAGCTCAGCAACTGTGCTTTTCTCGACGTCAGCTTTGTCTTTAATTTTGATTCCACTTCTCCCTTCAATTGAGATCTGGCCTGCATGCGATAAGCGGGAAAAATCCAACGAATTGTTTGCTCTAACAATTGAGACTGCTCGTCAAGTTCACTCATTCTCTTTTTCAAACGAAGAACATCCTTCGCATTGCCTTGCTCCTCCGCTTTTCGGATATCTGCCTTAAACAACGATCGTTGAAACTTCAATGCATTTTGCTTCTTCAACAAATCACGAATCTTCAGATTATTATTCGCAAGCTCTTTGAATCCACGTTCCTCCGCTAGGACAATCGCCTTAGTTCGATCCATCAACATAAACGCCGTGTCAATCCAGTCCTTATTTTTTTCCTGTTGATAGAGATCATAAAACGTTTGTAGCGCAAATTCTCCAGTCCGATGGATTTCACTTGCTGCTCCAAGCTTCGAATTGAATTCAAATTGTTCCGATCGCTGAACATCAACCCAATCAAAATAGGCTAGAAATGCCTTTGCAGAAGCCTTCAACCATTGATTCTTCTTCTCCTTTTGAAACAACTGGTGCGCAACTTTTGCTTTTTGAACAAGCGCCTCTCCAATTACGACATCAGCAAAGAGCATCTTTTTCGACGGGTTGGCGAGGTAATTATTTAAATCGACACTATCTACCATTGCATTCAAGCCCAACTGATAGTTTTTCATTGCCTCGGTGCCATCTCCCAGTTCGGACCATGAATTCCCCAATTCCACAAATGTTCGAGCCACAGCCCTGTGTTTTTGAGGATATACTTCCATTGCCAAATCATGGGAAGCTTGATAATTTTCATGTGCCCGAGCGAGATTCCCAATATGACTTTGCACTTTCGCCATTGTTGCCAACACCCCAATTTTATAGCGTTTTGCGGCCTCAAAATGATAATCCGTTTGATTTACCTCTTTTAACACACGATTTAGGCATGCAATGCTCAATTGCGCAGACTTCATACTTTCTTCGTATGCATCACTTTTCCCTTCCGCTTCTGCTTTACTTGAGTACAGCAACCCTACACTAAACTGATCCGATGGATCAATATCAATCCCCTGCCTAAAAAGTTGTATTGCTGTTTCCAACTCGCCTGAATTCATGTAGGCGCGCCCAATATCGTTGTACGCATTCATCAAAGCTTCTGTTTCCCCCGTTTCTTCGCAGACACGCTTGAATTTTTCTAGCATGGAAATAGCAATTTCATTTTCTCCAAGTCGTGTATAAATATTCCCCAAGGGTTGATAGACGTATCGCGCTACTAAATAATCGGAGGGTTCGCATCCTTCAAACTGCTTCAGTGCTGATAGGTAATCTTCCTTGGCCGCCAGAAAATCGCCCTGTCTTTCGTGATAGAGGTACGCACGATTGGTAAAAACCCATGCCAGTTTTTCGTATTCCTCACTTGTTGCAGGATCTCTCCAGCGCTTTTGAATGATCTCAGATAGAAAATCCACCGCCTTTTGAATCTGTCCGCTATCGCGATAAACCTGGCTTTTCGTTTTTAAGTTAGACATCCAACTCAAAAGGGAATCAGATGGAGCAAGGTTCAACTCTTTCTTTTCCGGGGAATTTTCAGAAGAAGTAGATGCTTGTATGGAAACTCCACAAAAGACCAATAGCAACAATGAAAAAAGCAGCACAAGTTGGTTCCTCATGCTGCTAAATTACAGAAATTAATCCTCGGAATTTATGCTTTTTGAAGCTTTCGACGTTTCCGTCTTTCTCGAATCAACAAGATGATTAACAGCAGAATTATCGCCAAAAGTCCAGCAAAAATCCACCAGACCCATTTCTGCACGAAACAACTCATTCCGTTTTGATATCCACCTCCATCGCTTTCCGCAATGGGTTGGTCACATCCAACTTCAGTTGTGTTCGTCACAATCGCACCATGATGATCAAAGAAAATATCGGAGTGCGCCAGAACAGGAGAGCCAAAAATGTAATCATCCTTCACTTTCACATCAAATTCAATTTGACCTCGTGCCATATCAATACGCGGCAAGTTTCCGTCTATACTCGAATAGAGTTTGATATCGTGCATCTCGACTATGAGTATTCGCCTATCGTGATCTACGTGCCAAATCGCACCACAATTCGCCTCGTACGCTCCTCGAACAACATCATTTTGTGTCGCGTTGCTTTCTCTACATCCCTGACCGAAAAATTTCACTGGGACACGCACATTCTCGATCGTTTCCAAGTCAAGTTTATCATCCAAATGACATTCTACACGTACATATTCGGTTTTTCCTTTTCCATCATTTTGAAATTTCACTGTATAATGGATATTTCCTCCTCGATAGTCGCAATTACTTTTGACATCTGATTCCGCAATCATCATGTTTGGATCGTGCGAATCTGCCACAGCTAACTTGCGAACAAACTGATGATCTCCATTTGGATCGGTATATGTTTCTGCCAATGTATTGAAAAGCGTCACCTTCATATCGAGGAATTGTTTTTCATTTGGCTTGATGTACACCGGAATGAGTAATGATCGTTCTTCATCCGGACCCAAATTGTGATAAGTAATCTCATTTTTAACGGGATCCCACCGCTCACCGTTCGGAAAGTAATGCTGGCTGTAAAGCAATGAGTCACATACTTCCGCATACGCACCCACATCCACTCTTAATTTCCCTTTAATTGTATCTGAAGTCGAATTGCCATAGGTGATAATCAAATAAGTTACGTCTCGCCTTACTGCATTTCGATAGTTCTGCACATACAGAAATGTATCTGTCCCTAGAACTTTTGGAAGCTCACTCCCTTGGTGTTCTGTGGTAAGCGTATAGGTTAATGGAGGAGGTCCGCCTGTCCCATAATTCTCCGTTGAGATATCGATCATCTGAGCAGTACTGCCTTTGGGGACGATATGATTATGCTTTGGCTTTTCTGCAAAGCTAAAACCATTATCGCCACTCCACCATAAATGCATAAACCAAGCATCTGGATCGCTCGGTATCAATGACACAGCTTCGAAAATGGTCGAGTCATTGCTTGAGTTGTTGTAATGAATAATTGAAGCATTCGTACTTCGAGAAAGTTGAGCTGCTCCGAAGAACACATTAGCTAACGCTGTAATCAGCACTAAAAATTGAACATACTTTTTCATGATATATAGATTTGGTTATCTGTTGGTTCTTAGAACATGACCAAACCTAACCAGCCCCTTTGTTAAACAAAAAAACCAGCTCTCTCGAACTGGTTCTTACTTTATCTGGATACTCTTTTAATTACCAATAATCATTCGTTGTTCTTTTCGTTCAAGTTTGTTGATCTCTTGAAATCCACCGCCTTGCCCCAACGGAACTGGGTCACCGCAAACAGTTTCCACCTGATTCGTTTCAATAGGATCATTTTCATCGAAATAGATAGCTGATTGTGCAACTGTTGCAGGACCAAACACATAATTGCTTTTGACTTGAATATCGAACTCAATTTGGTCTCTTGCTAATTCGAGGTTCGTCAAATTAGGATCTGCGATCGTTTGCAACCTTAGGTCATGCATCTCAAACGTAATGGTGCGATTGGTTCGGTCGATGTGATAAATTGCTCCAGCTCCAGGAATGTGCGAACCTTGAATTGTTCCATTTCGGAAAACTCCTCCGAAAAAATCAGGAAAAGTTAGTTCAGAAATACTGGCCATATTCACCTTATCATCAAGCATACATTCAACACGCACATACTGCGTTGGTCCGCTTCCTTCATTCTGAAATTTCACAGTGTAATGAATCCTTCCATTTCGATAATCACACGTGTTCTCAGCCTCCGAATGTTCTATCATCATATTTGGGTCATGCGAATTGGCAACTGAAGGCTGAATTGTAAAGAAATCCATTCCCAATTGATTTCCATGCTCCTGACTTCTTCCTTTTAGCAAATCCACACGGAAATCAAGTTTCTCCTCGCGGTTTCGAAGAATTCTTACTGGAAGTAAAATAGAACGCTCACCACCTGGTTCCAGATTTTGAAACGTACATTCTTTTCTAACTGGGTCCCATCGTTCTCCATTCGAGAAAAAATGTGGATGATCATTCAAAATGGCATTATCAACTTGTGCAAAACTCCCCAAACTGAACTTCAAGGTACCATCCAAAGGTCTTCCTGTTGAATTCCCGTAACTTACAATGAGATACATTACATCACCAATAACCGCATTTCTATAATTCTGCATGTAAATATCCGTTCCGCTAGGAAGCACTATTCTGGGTGATGTATTTCCAACGTCTGTGGTGAAGGTATATGTTAGTGGAGGCGGTCCACCCGTTCCATAGTTTTCAGTTGTGATATCTGTCATTTTCACCATAGGGAAATTCGGATTCCCTTTTGTATTCGCGTGTGTATGTTGCGGAACCTCCATGAAACTGAAACTATTATCTCCGCTCCACCATAAATGAGCAAAATAGGCTCCATTTTGGCTAGGAGTAAGCGGAACTATCTTGTATTCGTTTACTCCATTCCCATGGTGTATATGACTAATTGTATTCGGGTCCTGAGGCGTCGTTGTTTGAGAAAATACTGGTATCGAGATCAGTGAGAACAAGGCGCAAACCCATTTAGCTAATTGCTTTCGTTTCATTTTATTTTTTATTCGTTGGTTATGTTTGGCGAAGATAATATAACCAAGGATTGAAGAGATTTTCAGTTCGATGAAATTTTCATACCTTCGATTCGCCTGATTTTTCATCTCTTAAATTAAAATATACGTGCTAAAAATTCTACGCATATCGGATTCTAAACTACTCGAACACCTCCAAGAAGGTGGACGAAAAGAGTCGCGCGCCATTCAGCAGATATTGGATCAAAATCGATCGAAGATCTCTTCGTATGTACTGAAGAATAGCGGAAACTCATCTGATGCGGAAACCGTATTGGTGGAAGGCGTAACGGAATTGGTATTTAATGTTCGAAAGGGCAAATTCCGAGGAGACAGCTCACTTAGCACCTATCTATTTGCTATTTGCCGAAGCCTTTGGTTAAAATCGCTCAAAAAGAATCAACGCTATGCCGACGATGATGGAATTGTTTTGATGGAAGACACCGCAGATTCCCCCTTGGCTCAATTCAATCATGAACAGATTAAATCGGAGGTTTCCTTTTTACTGTCAAGTATCGGTGAAGCCTGTAAAAAAGTGCTTGAGATGTGGTCGCAACATTATTCCATGAATGATATCTCAGCGCAATTGGGGTACAAGAATGCACAAATCGCGATGAATAAGAAAAACAGGTGCCTCTCAAAGCTAAAAGAGATTGTTAAGGATAATGCTTCGCATCGTGAGTTATTAATGAGCTATATAAATTGAATCAGATGGAAGAACGTACCGCTAAAATAGACGCTTATTTATCCGATTCTATGACCTCGGAGGAACGATTGTCTTTTGAAGAAGAATTGAGCGCGAATGAAGGTTTACGCAAAGAAGTAGAACTTCAGCGAAAGACCTTTGCTTTGTTGGAGGCAGCAGCGTACATCGATACGAAAAACAAAGTAGCCGCATTGAATCGTCAGAAATCTTCGGGTGGATCAATTGGCGGAACCTTACTCAAAGTGGCTGCAGCAGCGTTGGTATTGCTCATTCCAACCTACTTCATCCTTAACAACCAGTACAACGATGCGCATCTCTTTGCCGAATACTCGGAACCGTATCCAGATCGGGTCACCACCATGGGATCATCTGAGAATGACCAGCTCAACGAAGCCATGAATGCCTACAACAAAAAGGAATATGCAAAAGCTGCAAAACTATTCAAGGCAATTCGACTCAATGGAACGAAGAACGAAAACGTACTGTTATACGAAGCCGTTTCTCTAACGTACTCGAATCAAGCAAAAGAAGCCATCAAATTACTATCGGAACGGAAAAAGAACGAGCCCAAAAACCGAATTGCATTGGATTGGCAATTAATCCTTTCACTTTTAGCTGATAATCAAGGGGAAGAAGCCAATGAAGAGCTAACAAAATTCCTTCAGCACAACGAAGGATATCAGCAAGAGAAAGCCGAGGCACTTCAGAAAGATTTAAATCGAATTTGGCGATAGATTATCGCAATAGATTCACATGCCCCACATGAACGGTTTCTTCATCTTGAAAATCCGTTATGATCGCTTTCCACGTATAAGTTCCATCCTGACATGGCGCGCCATTGTAGGTTCCATCCCATGTATCAGTCAAGCTTTCCAAGGTATAGATTAACTCGCCCCATCGGTTGAAAATTTCCATTTTGAACGTTGCAATATTTCCACCTTGAGCAAAGAAGAGATCATTGACAGAAAGCGGGTCGTTACCTGGAGTAAAGGTGTTCGGTACGTACAGAACAGGATCGTAGAAAATATTGACCGTGTCTGCCGAAATACATCCATTCACATCCGTGTACGTCACCTCGTAGGTATAATTCTGATCTGGATTTGCAATCGGGTCAGGACATACGACACAACTCAGGTATTCACTTGGTGACCAAACATATGTTCCTGGTGTGCTACTCGTTGCTCCCAACTGTACGTTATCTCCATAAAAAGCATAGACATCAGGAACCGTTTGAATGAATGCTAATGGGAATAAATCAACAAAAACTGAATCCGTATCGGCACATCCATACTCATCTACTCCTGTTGCGTAGTACATTGTTGGACTGGAAGGCGCTGCAATTACCTGAGATGTGAAGGAATTGTTCAACGAACTTGATGGACTCCATGAATAACTCTGTCCGCCCTGCACCCAAAGCGTAGCCGTTTGTCCCGGACAAATAATTGTATCATTTCCAGCCGTGACGTTTGGAACAATAATACTCGCAAAAACACTATCGCTTAAAGCTCCACATGCGTTGATGAAATCACAGTAGTAATACATCTCCGAAGTTGGAGAAATCGTCACATTTGGTCCCGTAACAGGTGAAATAGTTGGATGTGGCATCCACACATACGTATCCGCTCCAGAGACCTGAAGATCCAGCGAAGTCCCTTCACACAAGAAAACACTATCGGGAATTACTGGGTTTGGTGGTGTAAAATAGACATCAATATCGACCGTTTCGGTTAACTCACATCCATTGGAAGTGGTGATACTAACGGTGTAGCTTGTTGAATTCGTTGGAGTACTAACAGGCGTTGGGCTCGTTGGGTCATCCAAAAATGTAGAAGGACTCCACAGATAATCGACGCCACCTGTAGCAAAGAGGTTGACACTATTTCCTATACAGATACTCGTATCATTCGAAACCGTTGCTGAGCCAAGATAGACTTCGAGCGTCACGCTTACCGTGTCCACTCCACACGTATCTGAAACAACTACTTGGAAGGTTGTTGTTTGGTCTACTGTTGCTGTTGGCGTAGCGATGGTCGGATCATCCAAAAACTGTGATGGCGTCCATTGATATGACGTCCCTCCAAAGGCTTCCAATTGATACGGTTCTCCCGGACAAACTGGACCTGGAGGCTGTACGACTCCACCCTGAAAATCTCCAATAAACACAGTAAATTCCGTAGAGTCGGGTGAATAACAACCATTGGTATCAGAAACCACCAATGTTACATTGTACGTTCCTGGGCCTGAGTAGAAATGAACAGGGTTCACATCAGTTGACGTTGTATTATCACCGAAATCCCAGAAAAAGGCATTCCCATTGGAGCTATTGTTATTAAAAATTACTGGATCGGGTAAGCAGACAATTGGTGTTGGATTGGAAATCACCGCCTCAATGGTACTCAACTCAAACTTGAACGCAGCCATATTACAGTTGTTACTCGGATTGGTTGGCGACCAAACACCTGGTGTAGTTGTGAATCCATCTGAAACTGTTGCACCACAAGATCCACAAACGGCATGGTAAATTCTACCCGATTTATCAAAACGACTAGTTCCACCATCCACGTGATTACTACTACTATTCATCCCTCCCATGTATGTTCCGTACTTCAATGCACTTGCATCTTGGTCCAATACTGCGATGTAAAAGTTACTTCCATTTGTAACCGACTGAAACGCATCTGGTGTAATTGGGAAACCATTACTGGTAGAGTTTGAAGCTTGTCCATAACTCACGTTTAAGGTTCCTCCCCAACCCGACAAATAGATATCGTAACAATCAGACACCAAGAAGGCTGTCGGTGAAATTTCAACATCACCAATTCCCGCCCCAATCATGGTTGTCCAGTCAATCGACATTAAATCTCCATTGTACTTACGGATAAACTGTCCTGCATTTGCGTTTCCATAACAGCCTGCCGTAATTGGCCATGAGGTCTCTGATTGACCGTATACATATACTTTATCATCGATATCGAGCTGAACAAAATAGGTCTGATCGTATTCATTATACCCCATGTAAGTCCCTGCAATAAAGCTTCCGTTCGCACCATTCAACCGAGCAACATATCCATCAGAAATACCTCCACCGTATGCCAGATCAAATCCTGTTGGAAACGGCATGTTTGAGGACGCTGTTCCTCCTGCTACGTAAACATCACCATTGCTCGCTACCTGAATTGAATTTCCTGTATCATCTCCAGATCCACCAATGTAGGTTGACCACAACAAGGCATTTAGATTTGGTGACAATTTAAACGCGACCGCATCTTGACCTCCACCTAAAGAGGATTGTCCTCCTTGAACTGAAGGAAAATTGGCCGAATTCGTATGCGATGAAACATACACATTGTTGTTCGCATCCAACACAATATCACCACGGAATTGATCTCCATAGTTGTACAAAAGTCCTGTGCTATTTTTTCCGTCTGTTCCCGATCCTCCAACGTAAGTCGAAGCCATCAAACTCGATCCATTCGCACTTAAGCGCGCTACATATAAGTCGATTCCATTCGAAAAATTGATTGGATCACCACCTACTCCACCTGTAGATGGACCACCGTTGAATGTTGCATCATACGGGGAACCAGCCATTGGAAAGTCTGATGATGAAGTCAATCCGAATATGAATAAGTCACCGTTGGGCGCACTCACAATACTGTTTGGTGTTTCGGCATTAGATCCTCCGATATACGTTGAATAAAACAAATTCGTTCCCGTTGCATTGAATTTAGAAATCCCCAAATCGACCTGGCCACCATTAAACGTTGCATCGTACGCTCCTGTTAAAATGGGGTACCCCGTCCCGAAGACAATTCCTCCACCGAACAAATTACCATTGTCATCTGGTGTGGCGGTGAATCCCCAGTTATCTGCGGTTGACCCGGAAAACGTAGAAAAGGTTAGATCTGGATCAATGACCAATTTCTTTGAGTTGTCGTACCCATTTGGAAAGAAAAAACGGACTGTCTCGCCCTCGATTTTAAATTCAACCTCTACTTTCTCTTTTCGGTGATCGTCAACCACCCAGGCAACCGGTCTTTTTTCGATAATCTCACCAAATCTATTTTTTATCCGAAGGTTTCCTTCTTCATCCACCTTCAATCCAAACTGTCCTGAATACTCGAATGCTACTTGACTGGCATCTACTCCCGGTTGAACAATGAGCGAATACTTAAAACGTGCATCCTTTCCATTCATTTCAAGATCGATACCATCGTAGAAATTTTTCATCCGAAGATGATTGTAGCTATATAAATTGCTCTTCCATTTTGACGGATCATTTCCGATGAAATAGTTTCTGTAGAAAAAAGATGAATCAATCAACTCAAGTTCTCCCTGCCAAGACGATCCTGAAAATTTCGACTGAATCGAATGAACCCGCATAGAATCGGCTGGTTCTTCTTCGTGATTATGTCCTTCATGGTCATCATGATTGTGACCCAGTAATTGTTTTCCGTCGTGTAGGTAAAAGGTGAATCCATCTTTTTCGATGAACATATCTCCTTCGGCAAGATCAATTTTATAGAGAATTCTATCGTCCCACTGCCCAGCATTTGGGTGCATCCACACATCTTGCCCCCATGCAGACATGGCGGTGATCATCGAAACGACACACGTGAAAATCCAGTTTTTCATCAACTTGAAATTACTACAAAAATGTTAAACAGCAGAACCATTTGATCAATAACAACCTACGTAGATTCAACCTCTTACTACTAAATCGCTTAAATCGGCAATTGGTTGCCTTTTTTCCAACAAAAACTAAGCCGAAAATTATCATCCTACGCGGGATTTATATTGTAACTTTGTCGCGTATTTAAGCGTTCTTGAAATGAGTGATCCAATAAAACACGAGTGCGGAATTGCACTTCTTCGACTAAAAAAACCTCTTCAGTATTACGTAGACAAGTATGGGACAGCGTTTTACGGTCTCAATAAATTACACTTACTGATGGAGAAACAACACAACCGTGGACAAGACGGAGCAGGTGTTGCTAACATCAAATTGGACATGCAGCCAGGAGACCGATACATTTCAAGATATCGCTCTATCGACAGCAAACCGATTCAAGATATTTTTGATCGCATTAACGATCGCTTCAAAGGTATTGCCGAAGATCATCCTGAAAAAATTAATGACGTAGATTACCTGAAAAAAAATGCAGGTTTTACGGGAGAATTGTTTCTAGGGCACTTGCGTTACGGAACATTCGGTCGTAATTCGATCGAGAGCTGTCACCCATTTTTGAGACAAAACAACTGGATCACACGAAATCTGGTTGTTGCAGGAAACTTCAACCTCACGAATGTTGATGAATTGTTCGACGTATTATTGAACATCGGTCAGCATCCAAAAGAAAAATCAGACACGGTTACCGTACTCGAAAAAATCGGTCACTTTTTGGACGTTGAGAACGAAGAGATGTACGATGAAATGAAAGCGAAGGGTTACGATAACCCAGCAATCTACAAACGTATTGGTGAGACGCTCAACATTGAACGAATTTTAAAGCATGCCTCAGCCGATTGGGACGGAGGATATGCCATGGCTGGACTTTTCGGACATGGAGACGCCTTTGTTTTGCGCGATCCAGCAGGTGTTCGTCCAGCGTTCTGGTACGAAGACGATGAAGTTTGTGTCGTAACATCAGAGCGACCCGTTATTCAAACAGCTTTCAACTTAAAGTACGAACAGATTCAGGAATTGAAACCTGGACACGCACTCATCATTCGAAAAAATGGTTCTGTAAAAGAAACGTTGATCAACGAGCCGAGCGCAGTAGCAAAATGTTCGTTTGAGCGTATTTACTTTTCCCGCGGAAATGACGCAGGAATTTACAAAGAGCGCAAGCAACTGGGGAAAAATATCGTTCCTCAAATCTTGGAGTCCATCGATTATGATTTCGACAATTCTGTTTTCTCATTCATTCCCAATACAGCTGAAGTTTCTTTCTACGGAATGATGAAAGGCTTGGAAGATTACCTGAATGAGGTAAAAATCAAGAACATTATTGAACTCGGTGCGAACCCACGTCCAGAAGCTATTCGCGAGATCCTACTTCAGCGTGCACGCTTGGAAAAAATTGCTATCAAGGATGCAAAATTGAGAACGTTTATCACACAAGATGACTCTCGTGACGATCTCGTAGCACACGTGTACGACATCACTTATGGAAGTGTTAAACGAAACACCGACAACTTGGTCGTGATTGATGATAGTATTGTTCGTGGAACCACATTGAAACAATCCATCCTTCGCATATTGGATCGTTTAGACCCGAAAAAAATTGTTGTTGTTTCATCAGCACCGCAAATCCGTTACCCAGATTGTTATGGAATTGATATGGCGAAAATGGGTGATTTTATCGCATTTGAGGCAGCAATTGCATTGCTCAAGGAGCGTGGAATGGAAAACGTGATTGAAGAAGTTTACCAAGATTGTTTGGAACAGATTGCACTTCCACGAGTTCAACAAAAGAATGCTGTACGTAAGATCTATTCACCTTTTTCTGCCGATGAAATCTCAGCGAAAATTAGTGAAATGCTAACTCCAGCAACAATCAGTACTGAGGTAGAAATCATCTACCAAACGATTGAAAATTTACATGCTGCTTGTCCAAATAACACGGGAGATTGGTATTTTACAGGAAACTACCCGACTCCAGGAGGAAATAAAGTCGTGAATAAAGCTTTTATTAACTGGAAGGAAGGTAAGAACGAACGCGCATACTAATTCGTTATGAAAGGCCGCACCGCCATCATTTTATATGTACTGAGTGCATACGTTATTCTCCAATTTATTTGGTGGGGCTATCATATTATTGATTTGACACAAGAAGTTGCTGAAAAGAAAGGAGTTCTCGATAAGCGCGTAACGATGATTATCGGAGAAGGTGCCGTTTTCTTATTGATATTGATCGTTGGAATTTGGTACGTTCGTAGATCAATCATACGAGATATCAAGCTATCTGAGCGTCAAAGTAACTTTCTGCTTTCCGTGACACACGAGTTAAAAACACCATTAGCTTCGAACAAATTATACCTTCAAACTATCGTGAAGCGCGACCTCAACAAAGAGCAACGCGAACAATTACTCATCAAAGCCATTGAAGAAAATGATCGATTGGAGCGTATGATCGATAATATTCTCAACGCATCACGATTGGAAAACAAAGTACTTCAAGTTTCAGCGGAAACTTTCAAGTTTTCAACACTCGCACAATCATCCGTTGACCGTTTCAAACAACTTGCTCCCGATGCCAATTTTCACGTGAACCTAGAAAAAAACATGATCATCAACGGCGATCGTTTACTAATTGAAACAATGCTGAACAACCTCATCGAAAATGCACTGAAATATGCAGGAAGATCAGCAACAATTACCATTTTTGGTAAAAAGAATCAATTCGGAGTAAAGGATAATGGTCCTGGTGTACCAGCCAGTGATCAATCAGAAATATTTAAAAAATTCTACCGATCCGGTAGCGAAGACACCCGTACTCAAAAAGGGACAGGTTTGGGACTTTACATCGTCTCCAAACTCGTTCAACTTCATGGAGGTACCATTGCATACAAGAACAATGAACCGGCAGGCGCGTGCTTCACAATAGAATTCACACATGACTAAAAAAATTGGACTCATCATTCTCGACGGTTGGGGAATCGGCGATAAATCAAAATCAGATGCGATCTACAACGCGCACACTCCATTCATGGATCAATTGTTGGCAAAATACCCTTCGGCAGAGCTGCTCACGAGTGGCGAGAACGTTGGTTTGCCCGATGGTCAAATGGGAAACTCCGAAGTGGGACACCTGAACATTGGAGCTGGACGAATTGTATATCAGGAATTAACGCGCATCAACAAATCCATTCGAGATGGCGAATTTTTCGAAAATCCAACACTGAAAGAAGCCTTCCAACGAGCAAAGGATACGGGAAAGTCTATCCACTTAATGGGACTCGTGTCCAATGGTGGTGTTCATAGTTCACAGGAACATTTGCACGCCTTGTGCAAGATGGCCTATGACTTTGAATTGGAACATGTTTTCATTCATGCTTTCACCGACGGAAGAGATTGTGACCCAAAAAGCGGCTTGCACTTCATCGAGAAATTAGAAGCTGAAATTGAAGGAACACCTATTCAAATTGCTTCGGTGATTGGACGCTACTATGCGATGGATCGAGATAATCGCTGGGGAAGAATTAAGAAAGCCTATGATTTGATGGTGCTTCGAAAAGGAGAAGAATTTGCGCGTGCTTCTGAGGCGATTCGCATTTCCTATGACTCGGCAACGACCGATGAATTTATTGAACCATCTGTGATTAAAACGACTGGTGAGCGCTCTGGAGCCATTGAAGATGGAGATATTGTTGTCTCATTTAACTTCAGAACAGATCGCCCTCGTGAAATTACAATTGCCCTCACTCAAAAAGACTTCGAAGCTGAGGGAATGGAAAAATTGGATTTGGGTTATTACACCATGACCAATTACGACAGAACCTTCCAGAACGTTCGTGTTATTTTCGAAAAAGAAAACCTTTCAAATACCTTGGGAGAAGTAATTTCTTCGTCTGGTTTGTCACAAGTACGCATTGCCGAAACGGAAAAATACCCTCATGTAACCTTCTTCTTCAGCGGGGGACGCGAAAAAGAATTTGAAGGAGAGAAGCGTATTTTGGTGAATTCACCGAAGGTGGCTACCTACGATTTACAGCCAGAAATGAGTGCTCCGGAAGTTCGAGATCGAATTACCAATAACATTCGAAATGAGCAGCCTGATTTCATTTGCTTGAACTTTGCTAATCCAGATATGGTTGGACACACAGGTGTTTATTCCGCAATTGTTTCTGCCGTAGAAACGGTTGATCGATGTCTGAAAGATGTCATTCATTGCGGAGAAGAATTTGGATACGAGTTTATTGTTATTGCAGATCACGGAAATGCAGATTACGCAGTAAATGCAGATGGTTCCCCGAACACAGCCCACTCCCTAAACCCCGTTCCGGTTGTCTTAGTCACTAGAGATAAAGTAAGCTTGAACGATGGTATTTTGGCAGATGTTGCCCCTACCATTTTAAGTCGATTAGGAATTCCTCAACCCTCCGAGATGACGGGGAAAAACTTAGTGGAATAGTCGAAATTGATTTTATATCATGAAACAATATTGGAAGAAAAAATCGCAAGAAGAAATCAAGTCGATTGTTTTCAACGCGCTTGATCAAAACATCAACTACGCCTCGCAAAATGCGCTGGGAATCCCTGCGTCGTACCTCGATGAAAAAGTGTTTAGTCAGGATAATTCTTTTCTTGAGAATGCTCCTTTTTTATCGACATTGATTCAGAACCCAAATCACATCGGTTGCCACACGCTAGGAAAGTCGGAACCCTTTTTTCAGGGCACTCATAATATCGAGCGTGAGTTGATTGACATCTGTGCTATTGACATACTGAAAGGTTCAGCAAACGAACAGGACGGATATGTTGCCTCTGGTGGAACGGAAGCCAACATTCAAGCCATTTGGATCTATCGAAATTTCTTTATCCAGGAATTATCTGCCCGGCGAGAAGAAGTCTGCATTTTATGTAGCGAAGACAGTCACTACTCGATGGATAAAGCTGGAAACCTGTTGGTGCTTGATGTCATGAAGGTAAAAGTGGATGACAGCACACGAGAAATTAGTGAAGAGGAAGTTTCAAATACCATTCAAGCAGCGAGAACAAAAGGGAAAAAGTACTTTATCGTCATTGCCAACATGATGACAACAATGTTCGGTTCGGTTGACAACGTAGACGCTTATACCAATGCGCTGGAAGCAGCTTCTTGCTCGTACAAATTACACATTGACGGTGCATACGGTGGGTTCTACTACCCTTTTTCTGATGAAAACAGCAAACTCACTTTTGAGAATCCGAAAATTACCTCATTCACATTGGACGCTCACAAAATGGCTCAAGCTCCGTACGGAACAGGGGTTTTCATCATTCGGAAAAACTATATTCACTTCGCCAACACGAAAGAAGCGAGTTATGTGGAAGGAGAAGATTTAACTTTGATTGGAAGTCGATCGGGAGCCAATGCAATCGCCGCATGGATGATCTTGGTTAAGAACGGTCCGTACGGATGGCAAGAAAAGATCTTTATCCTGCAAAAGCGAACCGAATGGATGTGTAAGCAGCTGAAAGCACTGAACTTCGAGTTTTACCGACATCCTCACTCTAATATCTTGACCATTCGAAGCCAGTTCGTTCGACCTGAAGTAGCGAAGGAATTTGGATTGGTTCCTGATAACCATTCGAATCCGAAGTGGTTTAAGATTGTGATCATGGAACACGTTACAATTGAGAAGTTATCAACGCTAATTGACCGAATGAAGGAAGTTGAAGCCTGATTTATCCGAAGCAAAATCTCGCGCTAGGGCGGAATGCGGCAGCTCCTGATGCACAACAGGTTGTGATGCTGTTATCGAATGGCACTGCGATCAGCAAGTGACCTTTTCGGAAACTAGCAGAATACCTGTTTAAGTCTGGACTATAGCATGTAGACCGACCCGATTGCTATCGGGAAGCGCCCGAGAAATCAAACTTTGCCGAATACTAGGAAATGGCTGAAAATACATTCAGTTTAACTCAAAACCCTACTTCAAGAGTTCTTTCATGCTGCAACGCTCCGCAAAAATACCAGCGAGTTCAGAAATAGCTACGCGCTCCTGCTCCATTGTATCACGATCACGGATCGTAACCGTATTGTCTTCCAATGTTTGGTGATCCACCATTACACAGTAAGGAGTTCCCATTGCATCCTGCACACGGTATCGACGTCCTGCAGCACCTTTCTCATCATAAATACAGTTGAAGTCAAACTTCAAGTCATTCATAATCTCATGTGCCTTCTCTGGTAAACCATCTTTCTTCGTTAGTGGCATCACGGCAACCTTGTATGGAGCCAATGCTGGGGGTAAAGATAAAACAACACGTTCAGAATTGTTCTCCAGTTTCTCCTCTTTGTACGCTGAACTTAAAACGGCCAAGAACATGCGATCCAAACCAATTGATGTTTCAACAACATAAGGTGTGTAGCTTTCATTCAACTCAGGATCAAAATATTGCAGCTTCTTACCGGAAAGCTCCTCGTGTTGCTTCAAATCGAAATCAGTTCGCGAGTGAATTCCTTCTAGTTCCTTGAATCCCATAGGGAAATCGAACTCGATATCACATGCCGCATTCGCATAGTGCGCCAACTTTACGTGATCGTGGAAACGGTAATTCTCTTCTGGAATCCCTAATGCTTTATGCCATTTGATACGCTGATTTTTCCAGTAATCGTACCACTTCATTTCCTCACCAGGACGAACGAAGAACTGCATCTCCATTTGTTCGAACTCGCGCATGCGGAAGATAAACTGACGTGCAACAATCTCATTTCTGAACGCTTTACCGATCTGTGCAATTCCGAATGGAATCTTCATACGACCCGTTTTTTGAACGTTCAAAAAGTTGACAAAAATACCCTGAGCTGTTTCTGGGCGCAAGTAAATCGTAGAGGCGTCACCTGCTACCGATCCCAATTCTGTAGAAAACATCAAGTTAAACTGACGAACTTCTGTCCAGTTCTTCGTTCCAGAAATAGGACAAACTATTCCTAAGTCTAAAATCAGGTCGTGAACACCTTCCAAATCGTTAGCGTTGAGGGTATCACGCATTCGATCTTCAATATCTTTTATTTTGCCTTCATTACGAAGTACGTTTGGATTTGTTTTTCTAAACTCCTCCTCGTTAAAATTGTCGCCAAAACGTTTCAACCCTTTCGCTACTTCTTTATCAATTTTCTTTCGAATTTTTTCGATTGCATCTTCAATTAAGACATCCGCACGGTATCGTTTTTTTGAATCTTTGTTGTCAATCAATGGATCATTAAACGCATCCACGTGACCTGAAGCCTTCCATGTTGAAGGGTGCATGAAAATTGCTGCATCCAATCCGACAATGTTCTCGTGCATTTGCACCATCGCTTTCCACCAGTATGATTTGATGTTATTTTTCAACTCAGCCCCTAATTGGCCGTAGTCGTACGTAGCAGAAAGTCCATCGTAAATTTCAGATGACTGAAACACAAAACCATATTCCTTCGCGTGAGAAATAATATTCTTCAGATTGTCTTCTTTTTGTTGCATGGACGCAAAGATAATTGAAGAATTGATACGAACTTTGGGTTTAGTGGTAGAAATTCGCACCTATTTCCTACAATTTGGCAATTTACCCGAAAAGCATCTTCGAAAGCAAAATTTCATACCCCCGATCAGGCAAACCCTTCACCAAGCACTTAAAGTTCAGTTCATCCACATAGCGATGTAAATAATATTCATCAATCTGATGATACTGTCCAATAACAGCACGTTTCAACTGAGTCCAAATCCCCCTATTCACCAAGTCACTTATTTTAAAAGTAAAAATCCTGCGAGATATGGAACTTCCTCTAAACTTTCGACTCTTAAATCTTTCCTTAATCGGTGGGGTATATTTAGATGTTAACATCTCCAGGTTATTCTCATCTAGCGCTTTCCTTATTTTCATCTGCAAAAGCCACGCGGTATTCTTGTTCACGCAAATATCCCTCGACAACTGCATCGCCGATATTCCTTTCTTGGCAGATAATATTAAACAAATAGCCAACAACCATTTTTGAAGAGGTAGATTACTACTATGAAACACAGTACCTACTGTCACACTATATGAATTCTTGCAACTCAAACAAGTATGCCTCAATTTTTTTGGACTACTTTTCTTACTCCCACAGTAGGGGCAAGTTGGCACATTGTTCCAACGTTTTTTCTCAAGATATTGAATGCATTTTTCGTGCGAATTTAGATGCTTGGAGATATAGATTATATCCATGATAGTGGTTTGTTGATTAGGTATAATTAAGATACGAAGTCCAGAAAGAATTACCAAGCTTCACCCTAAAAAAATCAGTTTAAAGAGAAGAGTCATTAATCTTTCCCAAAGGGAAAAAACTTCTCGATAGTGATAATGCACCTCGGAAAAGCAAGCTTAGCCGAATACTAGGAAATAAGCGAATCGTAATCCAAAGCAGTATTCTTAAAGGGCGCCTTCCGATAGCTATCGGATCGGTCTTCATGCTGTAGTTTACTCGTAAAAGTCAGTTCAATGTGGTTTTAGCTGTTAATGTCTTATACGCACAACCTCATATTCGCGATGTCTTTTTCCTCGTAAAGCTGTCGCACTCCGCCCTGGCGCGAACTTCCGAATCAAAACCAATTTTGCGATGAGAAGGATACAATATCGACCCATCCACGACTAGGACGTATGGAAAAAACCTATCTTTGCAGTCAGATGGCGAAAATACGTGATATCGACTTGGGAGATTTCCCACTTTTGCTTGCTCCAATGGAAGACGTGAGCGACCCTCCCTTTCGTGCACTCTGCAAAAAGCACGGGGCTGATTTGATGTACACCGAATTTATATCGTCAGAAGGATTAATTCGAGATGCAGCAAAGAGTGTAACAAAGCTCGACATCTACGAATATGAACGCCCCATTGGAATTCAAATCTTTGGCTACGACATCGAAAGTATGAAGCTAGCCACGGAAATCACAGAGCGTACCAACCCCGACATTATTGACATCAATTATGGTTGTCCCGTTAAGAAAGTAGCCTGCAAAGGTGCTGGTGCTGGAATCTTGCAAGACATCCCTAAAATGGTCAAAATGACTGCTGAAATTGTGAAGTCGACAAAATTACCTGTTACCGTAAAGACACGACTTGGGTGGGACGAAAACTCAAAACATATTGTTGAAGTGGCAGAACGTCTTCAAGATGTTGGTATTGAAGCAATTTCCATACACGGTCGTACTCGTAAACAGATGTATAAAGGCGAGGCAGATTGGTCACTCATTGCTGCGGTGAAAGAAAACGCTCGAATGCATATCCCAGTATTTGGCAATGGGGACATCGACACTCCAGAAAAAGCGGTATTATACAAGGATCGTTATGGTGTTGACGGACTCATGATTGGCCGAGCGAGTATTGGCTATCCATGGATTTTCAATGAAATAAAACATTTCCAAAAAACGGGAACACATTTGGAAAAGCCAAGCGTAAAAGACCGTGTTGATGCAGCCATGCAGCATTTGGAAATGAGTGTAGAATGGAAAGGCGAAACACTTGGAATCGCTGAAATGAAACGTCACTACACGAATTACTTCAAGGGGATTTCACATTTTAAAGAGTATCGAATGAAACTCGTTACTTCCTTCGACCTGCAAGAAATCAAAGACACCTTGAATTACATTGGCGAAAACGCGAATAATTTCGAGTTCGCACACTAAATTCTATTTGGATTCCCTCGTTTCTTTCTTCTGAGTCACCTCAGAAATCCTTACTTTTATCGAGCAAAATTTAGAGAGACATGCGTACCTATCAAAGTTATATCCTTGGTCAATGGACTGAAGGAAAAGGAGTTGAAACTACATTATACAATGCCATTAATGGTGACCAACTTGGAACTGTATCCAGTGAAGGGTTTAATTATGCGGATATTTTAGAATATGGCCGCAAAACTGGTGGTCGACCACTCCGAAAAATGACCTTTCAGGAACGTGGACGCATGTTGAAAGCGCTTGCGCTTCACCTTTTAACAAAGAAAAAGTACTATTATGAAGTAAGCGCATGGACAGGAGCAACAAAAATTGATTCATGGATCGATATTGAAGGAGGAATCGGAAACTTATTTGCGAATGCTTCTTTACGTCGACAATTTCCAGACTTGCCTTACTACGTAGATGGAGTAGCTGCACCACTTTCAAAAGAAGGTTCGTTTATCGGTCACCACATTATGGTGCCAAAACAAGGTATCGCTGTGCACATCAATGCATTCAACTTCCCGATTTGGGGAATGCTCGAAAAAATCGCTGTTAACTTAATGGCAGGTGTACCAACAGTTGTCAAGCCGTCAGAATATACGTGTTACTTGACAGAAGTAATGGTGCGTGACATTATTGACTCAAAAATTTTGCCTGAGGGAGCATTACAATTGGTATGTGGACTAGGTCGAGGAATCATCGATCATGTTCAGAGTGAAGACACGGTAACGTTTACGGGATCTGCATCAACGGGGAAAATCCTAAAATCATTGCCGCAGATTGTAGATAATAGTGTTTCCTTCAACCTTGAGGCCGACTCTTTGAACGCTACGGTATTAGGTGAACACGCCAAGCCAGGAACTGCTGAATTTGATCTTTTCATCAAAGAAGCTACAAAAGAAATCACTGTAAAAGCGGGACAAAAATGTACCGCTGTTCGTCGAATTCTTGTTCCTGAAAATTTAGTGGAGGAAGTACAAAATGGGATTTCCCAGCGTTTGGCAAAAACCGTAATTGGAGATCCAAGTCAAGAAGGTGTTCGAATGGGAGCACTCGCAACACGCACACAAGTTGACCGCGTACGTGAAAATGTTGAGCTTCTTGCCAAATCCCAGGAAATGGTTTTTGGAGACCTCGACAACTTCGAAATCCAAGGCGGTAGTAAAGAAAAAGGAGCCTTCTTCTCACCTGTTTTATTCTACAACGACGATCCTTACGGAAAAACAGATGTTCATAACATTGAAGCATTTGGACCTGTCTCAACCATCATGCCCTACAAAAACATGGATGATGCAATCGAAATTGCGCGCCTGGGGAAAGGATCTTTGGTTTCTTCTATCGTTACACCAAATGATGAAGAAGCGCGAGAATATGTTGTTGGAGCAGCAAGCATGCACGGACGAATTTTAGTTCTCAATGAATCATGTGCGAAAGAAAGCACTGGACATGGTTCTCCCATGCCATTGCTTACTCATGGTGGACCAGGTCGTGCTGGTGGAGGTGAAGAAATGGGTGGTAAACGTGGAATTTTGCATTACTTGCAACGAACTGCGATCCAAGGACACCCAACAACCATCACCGAAATCACCCAACAATTTCAAGTTGGTGCCGCTCAGCCAGAAGCAAATCCTCACGTATTCAGAAAGCATTTCGAAGAATTAGTGGTTGGTGAAACAGTATTTACGCACAAACATACCGTGAGTGATGCGGACATTGTGAACTTTGCCAATGTATCTGGAGATAATTTCTATGCACACATGGACGCAACCTCACTTGAGGGAACTATTTTCGAGCAACGCGTTGCACATGGATACTTTATTCTTTCAAAAGCAGCAGGATTATTCGTCGATCCGAAAAAAGGTCCAGTACTCTTGAATTATGGTATTGACGAAGCTCGTTTTGTGAAGCCAGTTTACCCTGGAGCAACAATTGGTGTTCGCTTCACCGTGAAAGAAAAAATTGATCAGGAAAAACGTTCAGAAGACGATATCGCGAAGGGAATTGTAAAATTCTTGGTGGATGTTTATGATGAAACTGGCGAGACAGTAGCGTTAGCGACAATATTGACGATGGTGAAGAAAATTGACCAATCGCTCTAATTTTTAGCGATTTATTGTCAGGTGACGTGCATACTTAAATGTATTTTAACTACATTTAAGCTTATGCTATCCATGAAAACAATACTACTCGCAGCAATTCTGCTAGTTGCGTCAACCACTTTCGGTCAGAACAAGAACGTAGGAATTAATACGAATACGCCCGATCCTTCGGCCGTACTTCATCTTGAATCAGATAATCAAGGACTTTTGGTTCCGCGTTTGACAACCGTGGAAAGGGATGCTATTGCAGCACCTGCCGTTGGACTTATCATTTATCACACAGATGAATTACAGGAAGAAATTTGGAACGGGACCTGCTGGGTGCCAACATACTTAGAAACGTGCGACGATTGTGAAGTCGATATCGCCTTTCAACAGGCGACTTACAATATAGACCGAATGACAACCATGTCCATTTCGGCGCCTATTACCATTACGCAATCAACACCAGGAGGAACAGTTCTTCCCGTTGATTTGACCGTGGTTCATACCTTTACAGAAGAAACAGATGTTACCTTGAGTCAATACTCCGTAACAGGAACAACAACAATCAACGTTGATATCCAAACAAATGTATTCGAACGCGGTGGCGATCATTACGTGACCATTTTCGCGAATTGTGGAGAACGTATCGTTGCAAAAACTTTGGTCATCAACGTTGCCATGTGCGACCTAGTGAGTATCACAACTGACCAAACGAATTACGACCTTTCAGCCAATGGAATTACCGGAAACAACTGCGTTGTTGTAACCATAGAAGAAAATGTTTCCATTCGATCAGCAGACGCTACGCAACCCGCCTTCACGACTGGTACCATCAACCCGGCCTGTAAAATGGGAATCATTCACCGTGGTCTCGTTTTCGGACGCGGTGGCGATGCTCCTATTCAAATGACTGTTAACGGTCAAGATGGTGGTGACGCGATGATTCTTGGATGCGATACTGAAATTCGAAATACAGGAATGATCTACGCAGGTGGAGGCTCAGGTTTGACTGTTGGGTATTTTCAACCTGTCAACCTTGGACCATTTACCGTCTGTTTTGCCGTAGGAGCTGGAGGTAGTGGAGGAATGCCTGACGGATTGGGTGGTGGTGATACGCAAGGAGTTTGTAACATCATTCTCGGCTTATGGGAAAGTGGCAACGATGCAGAATCACTCTACGATGATGACGAAGGAGCCGCAGTGAGTAAGGGAATTTCTCAGCCTTTCGCTTTTGGTCCGATCCAAGGAACATTTGCCGTAAAAGCAAACGGCGGAGCGGGAGGTGATTTCGGTGAACCTGGAGGAACCATTGCCAATCCTGTAGATTTTACAGGAACTTCACTCGAGTTATGTGTGAACATTCCGTTTATCGGAACCATTTGCACACCTGTTCCGGGACTCTCTGGAATTCTCAATGGAATATCAAATAGTATTTACAACGCCTTGTTGAATGTTGCTCCTGGTCAGGCTGGATATGCCATCCGAAGATCAGGTGTCGTGAATATTGAAGACGGCGATTATCAAACAGTTTCCATTCGTGGACAAATTGGAATTTAGATGAAATTACAACACCTCATATTGGTTGCATTGGTAATGGTTTCAGGATGGGCTTCGGCCTTTGAAGGCATTATTCATTGCACAAAAACGCAAAACGGAGTCGTTACCACTTTTGACTTCTACGTAAAAGGAAATCAAGTAGCAATTGTTTCCAATGACCCAACGGGCAGCTACAAAGTATTATTGAACCGTTCCGCAGGTCAATTAAAGATCTGTATGGATGTACCAGAATACGATCAAAAAGGGTACTATTTGTATACCGCTGGCGCTGTCGAAAAGAATGATTCACTAACAATTTTGAAACAAGTACCAACCGATGCAATTGAAATTGATGGTGAGATGTGTCAGGGATACACCGTTGTAACAGACAATGGAAGTGCGATCGCCTATTTTGGTTCTGAAGAAGCTGACCTCACAGGATTTTCAGAATACTTTAACGATCCTGTTTATGAATTGTTAGACGCATTCAACTCGCCAAAACTTCCTAGAAAGTTGGTTGTGAATAAGAATACGGGCGCCTACACAATTGATTTGGTAGCAGAGGCACAGAGTCTCGATGCTTCCATTTTTGAGGTTCCTGCGGGATACGAACAATTTCAAGTAACTGCTGAATAACCGTTCATGAAACACTTTGCTTGGATAGCGTTTTTGGTCAGCTTACCCGTTTTCGGGCAAGATGCAACGGTATTCAATCAATCGAATGTTCTATTTGTTGCCGAGGATGCTGAAATGCATGTTTTTGGTGATATCATTACGGATGGACCTGTTTCGACACTTCAGAATGATGGATTTATCCAAACCTACGATGATGTCACACCTGGAAATTTCGAACTCCAAAATCAAGGCATTGTCTTTTCTTCAGGAGATTACCGAATTGAAAATGATTGGGTGAACAACGGATTATTACTTATTTCGGAAGGAATGGTTGAAATGTATGGTGCTAATCAATGGTTTTTAGGAGACAGCATCTCCCGTTTTTGGAATTTACAATTGACAGGAACTGATATCAAAGAGCAAGGTCAAGATATCCGCGTTCGTAGTATTTTAGATTTAACTGATCGAGAATTGGCTGTACATGCCGAAATTCTCTATGTAGACAGTTCCGATGCAAATGCCATCATTTTCGATCCTACTTTTGGCGCAGAAGGAACCATCAGTACAGATGAAGATGGTTTCATCAAAAAGTACCTACTCCAAAATGAGTTGAATGTTATTCCAACTGGATCAAGTCAAGGATCATTTCGTCACCGCCCAATCAAAGCGCTATTAACTTCAGGCGATCTAAGTGACACAGCAATCATTACGTTTCATCATCATTCACCTGATCTACTTTCTGCCTATGAAGCAGACATGGATACTTCACTGTGTAAAATCCAAAATCAGTATTTCTATACGTTCAATTCGGCCAACCCAACCAACCGCTACCAACTTGATTTTGCCCATTACCCACCGCAAGATGGCTATTTCCCAGATGTAGCTCAGTGGGACAATCCGACGTGGCGTGTAGTGTACAATCATGCCAATTATAATGATCCTAACTACAGCTTTGTGAGTGCGTTTAACGAAACGGATTTCATCAACGAACATTATACCCTTGCATACAAAACGCCTGTTGCTCCTTATCTTATTTATGACAGTACCGAATGTTATGACATTGCGGATTATCAAGTTGAAACACCGCTTGGACAACCTTGGTATGAATGGACCGTTGTAAACGACAATGGCAGCGCATTCGTAACATCGGGACAAGGAACTGATCTTGCTACAATCGATTGGGCAGGAAGCATTGGCGGCTGGATTTATAATCAATATACGGACACGGCTGGTTGTCCGTCTCATATAGATTCCATCAAAGTAATTGATGTGAGCGTAGATGCCGATTTTTACTATACACACGATTATTCTCAGGGAACTTCTACCAACTTTACGTTCGTGAATCAATCTTCCCAAAATACCGAAGAAGCGATCTGGTTCATAGAGAATAACCAAGATTATTTATACTATCCGAATATTTTCTCACCCTATTTCTACAACTTTGAAACGAATGGTGAAGAAACCACTTATGAAGTGATGTTGGTCGCAAACAATTTAGAGCACGGCTGTACAGACACTGCGATACAAATCATTACTGTTCCTTCTATTTTTGTCTTTTACGCTCCAAATAGTTTTACTCCAGATGGTGATGCGTACAACGAAACATTCTTCGCCTACGCAACCGACATCAAGTGGATTGAAATGCAAATCTATAACCGTTGGGGTGAACTCATTTTTGAAGGAGCTGATGACAATTCTGAGTCTGTTGTGTGGGATGGAACTTACCGCGGAAAGTTGGTTCAATCAGGAATGTACGTCTATAAGTTTATCGTATGGCCCAACAATTATGATAGTGGAGAAAAATCCGCTTTCGAATACACGGGACACATCAACGTTTTGCGCTAATTGCTCTCGAAACTTCCTTCTAATTTCTTGTATACAAATCCAGGCTCGGGATCAATTATATAGGTGAACTCAAGTTTTTCTTCTTGAACGTCTTCCATTGAAATAAGCATTTTGGAAACGGTCAATCCGCTTTCATTTTCATGAATTATTTCATCTTCGAAAACGCGAATGGACGTTGAAATACCCAAAAATTCTCCTGGTTCAAACGATCCTTTGGATAAATCAAATTGCTTTTTGAACTGCCACCTTGTGTCAATGGGAAGCTCGCGGCGCAGGAAATCAGCATCTACCCACATCAATTCACCAATGCGCTCTACTGAACGAAAATTTCCTGCTTCCAACTGCATTCGGATGAGATCAAGGTCAATTGACTGTGGAATAAGCAGAGCTTCCGTTGGCATTTGATTCAATAAATTGGCACAAATCACTACTTGGAGTTCGGCTTGGAGTGCATGTTGCATGGTTTCGCTTAGCAGGATGTCATAATTGTTTTTTTTCGATTTCCTAGTATTCGGCAAAGGTAAAAGCACAGAAGTAGCATCCGCCACAAACACCCCTTCCACATGATGTTCGAAACACAATGATTCAACAAGATCTTTTACGTTCTTCGCACTATTCGGGTTTATATCGATCAATGTCACTTGTAACTCTTCCGAAGAAAACTGATCCAGTAGAGGAAAAATCAAGGTTGCAAATGGGCCTGTTCCTGCATACACGAGTCGAACGGGTTGAATGCCTTCCTCCAGTTTCTGATGGATTGCATTTTTAGTTCCTCGAATGAATTTCAATGTCCGAATGTGATCATCCAGACAAGAAGCTGCCCAATTTAATCCGATAGCGATTCCCGTATTCAACTGAAGATGCTGTTGATGTTCTCGCTCACTGAAATCGATGCTTGATGCATTCAGCAAACAGGTTTTGTACGCATTCAGCGCTGATTGCACCTCATCCAATGATGATTGAGGATTGAATAAAACGCTAGATATTTCGGATAGTGAAGGTCGCATGAACAAATTTAGTCAGTTTTATTTATTCTTCGAAGCCTTCCGCGTTAGCGATGGTAGCGGCATCCTCCGACAATCCCGATAACTATCGGGGTGTCGGAGATATAGCGAACAGCGCGCCCCGATCTCATCCGAATATTATCGGATCGGGGAACGCCCTAAAAAACAATATTGCCAAATACTAGGAAATGCCTCTAAACTCCAACAAAACGGGATTTTTCCAGCTCGAAAGTACACGAAATGGTTTACTCTTTTACGAATTTGCTCATCACTCCGTAATCCTCGAGGCGAACAAAGTATATTCCAGATTTTAGAAAAGAGATATCCAATTTTGATGTCCCCTTAACGACGTCAGACATCAATACCTTTCCTGAGACATCTACCAATTGAACTGCCAATCTCTCGTTGGTATTCACATCAACTGTGAGTTCATTCTTAGCCGGATTTGGGAAAACTGAGAACTGCGGTAACTCATTATCATCCACCGACAAACTAATATCGCTCTGCAATGAAAACACAACCGGAAGGTGATCAGAACAGTAGTAAAGTGCCAATAAAATAGAATCTGGAACAGTATTTCCTGATCCACAATTGAAAATATCGGTGTTGTAACACGTTCCGTTGTTTCCGAGTGCTTTGTATGTTCCTGTGGCATATGATAATTCCGAGTTCCCTTGCTGTAATTCTGTACTTTGAAGCACGAAGTCGAAGCGGTCATCAACTCCTCCCCCAGCACCATCAGACAGCGCATTTAATCGTGTTGACTGAGTCAGAATCTCTTTGTTTGGAAACGAAGAACTGTGCCAGTTTCCAGGCATTCCAATTGGGTCGACCATGGCGTTGTTTACTCCTGTTTCAATCAGGTGTTGGTACGCATCTTCGCTACTCGTATACAAATTGAAATCTCCCCCAGCTAGCACATAACTATCTGCAGGCAGTGTATTGATATCCGCACGCATCACCTGCGCCATTTCGTAACGCAATACTTCATTCGTTGTTCCTTGAGACGATTTTAAATGTGCTACATACACATGCAAGAACACTGTATCGTTGGTGAAAGGTAGATTCTCGTCACGAATAAACAACTTGAAATAATTAATATCTCTATGACTTGTGAGCAAGTAACGTTCTTCGGCAATTCCGAAAATTTTCGTGTTGTAAATAATGTTCTGCTGCAGTTTGTACGATGTACTCCCTGATTGTTGCGCTACCCATGTTCCTGCCGCGAATTGATCCTGAGACAGTTCATTCATCACGTTAACAATTTGGTTCATCCCTCCTTCCGATTTTAATTCTTGAAGCATCAACAGATCTGGCGTGTAATAAGAAAGTACTTTCTTGAGTGTATCTTCGCGATTACTACCGTTTGGGAAGTTCAACACGTTGTAGCACATGACATCCATTGTCAGTTGTGAAAAAGACAACGAACTGAATAGCAAGGCGAAAATAAAGAGGATATTTTTCATTGGAGATAATTTGATGCAAAGATACGGCTTTATGAAAACATGAGTAGAGTGAGAAGTACTTCTTCCTATTTATGCCATTTCCTAGCATTTGGCAAAAGTGAATAGATCGTGACACTTCAGCCCGGCAATTTGCCAGATACTAGGAAATACCTTTTTCCGATCCTATGCCGTCAAAATTGAAGTGAACCTAAAACTATTCTCACTGACAATCCGGGAAATAACGTGTATTTCGTTTGATTTGCCAGATACTAGGAAATACCTTTTTCCAACCCTATGCCGTCAAAATTGAAGTGAACCTACAACTATCCTTACTGACAATCCGGGAAATAACGTGTATTTCGTTTGATGATCTCACTAAACTTATTCTCTTCGGAAGGATGGTATTCGAAGTAAAGCGTGTAAAATGTATCACGAACGAGCGTCGTTCTCGCGTAGAAAATGCTTTCGTAGTATTTCCCAGAAACAACATACCAATTGTCTCTTTGACGTTTGTACGTAATATTTCGCTCTTCTTCGTAATATGTTCCGTTTTCCGTTGCACGCTCGAAGGCTTCTTCCGTTGTTTCATACAAGGCATTAAAAATACCAGAAGCTCTCATTTCACTCGATCCGTTCGCATTCGCAAAGGTATTTCCATCGTAATTTTCAGATTCGCCCTGAGGAGATAGGAAATTAGAAGGATATGATACACAGAAGTTGAAACGTTCGTTGTGATACGATTTCCAATCGGCAAGTGGTTGATCCGCTGTATTTGTCTCAACTTGCTCCTCTTCATCACCACTATTCGATACAGTGCCTTCTTGAACTTCACCTTCTTCCAATTCAATTGTTTCGTCCTGATCGGGTGCTTCTCCAGAAGGTTCGTTACACCCCACGAATGCAACCATTAACAAAAGGCCAAGAAATAATTTTGATCTACGCATCTTTCTGAATTTATTAGAACATTAAATATACGAATGGCGGTGACTCACTAGAAATCGCCTGATACATCGACAATATGATGACAGCTACGGAAACAGCCTGCAGCGGAAGCGGCATGCGTGTATACCAACCTTCATATATTCGTTTTACTTTGTCGGGCAACCAATGAATGATGAATCCTCCGAGCATAATCCAGAATACCGCTTGGTAGGTCGATAACACCGTTACGAAGGTATCCCACGTGAAATTAAAGTGATTCCAAATTTGGTCGAGCATGATATTGGGCATCCCATCTTCTTCCAGTTTAAACCAAATTCGTGTAAAGGTAATGAAGTTGAACGTGATGAAAATCTTCCAGAAATGAACGAAGAAATTCGACTTGTTCTCGTATGGACTGATTTTTTTCCAATACTTATAGATAACCAAAGCAACCCCGTTCATGGCTCCCCAAATCACAAAGTTTTCACTGGCTCCGTGCCACAACCCTCCAATCACCATGGTGATTAACAAGTTTAAATCGCGGTGTACGTAGCGCTTGAAATCCTTGAAGACCATCAATCCAATGAGGTACAGCACGGTAAGTCCAGCGTAGACGTACAACAAGTCGTACCATCCTGTGATGAAAATCAAGAAAACAAAAATGAAAAAGATAGCGATGTACGATCCGATGGTTCCTCCCCTGTTTCCCCCGAGTGGAATATACAGGTAGTCGCGTAGCCACGAACCGAGTGATTTATGCCATCTTCTCCAGAAGTCAGCCACGCTAACTGCTTTGTACGGCGAATTGAAATTCTCTTTGAGTTCGAAGCCCATTAAACGGGAAAGTCCAATGGCAATGTCGGTATATCCAGAAAAATCTGCGTAGATGTGAAGTGAATAGGCCCACATGGCTAACACACTCACAAAACCAGGGTAAGCACTTGGGTCTTCAGCAACACGATTGATAAAATGAACGACCAAGAAATCGGCGATCACTATTTTCTTTACCAATCCTTTTACGATTTGGATGGTGGCCCAACTGAAGTCTTTTCGCTCTAAACGGAACGGTTGACTAATTTGAGGAATGAAGTCGCGTGCACGTACAATTGGTCCCATTACCAGCTGCGGAAAGAACGACACGAAAAAGGTATAATGAAAGAAGTTTTTTACGGGTGTGATTTCCTTTCGATAAATGTCGACCGTGTAACTAATGTTCTGAAATGTGAAAAACGAAACTCCGACGGGAAGGATGATTTGAGAGATCAAAGAAGGGTCTGGTTTCGCAAACATTTCTTCTCCACCCCATGCCTTTCCATACTGGATAAAATAGTTCACCGCCTCGTAGTTCGTATTGAATACTTCATTGAACGATTCGGTAAAAAAGATCGCGTATTTGAAGTATCCTAGAATTAATAAGTTGAATATTGCGGAAAATGCAATAATCCACTTCCTTCGAAGCTCACTTTTGGCAGCAAAAATCCTTCGTCCAAAGAAGTAGTTAATGATAATACTGACGATTAAAATCAGCAGGAACAAGCCTGAAGTTTTGAAGTACACATACAAACTAACAATGGTCAAAAAGACGCTTCGGGCCAATTTATTTTTGTGTAAAAAGGAGAAGATGGCAAGCACCAAAATGAAGAACAACCAAAAGTTGAATTCGGTAAAGACCAGTTTTTCTCCATAGCCGATTTCCATCGAAAAGATGTCTGCAAATCGCTCCAGCGGGAATATGTTATTGAACCAATCCATGGCTAGTATTCGAGTGGGGTTTGTTCCATTTGATCCATGTATTTCAAAAATGCATCGATGTATAATTCTCCTTTAAAATGATATCCTTCCGAGGTAAAGTGTATCAAATCGCTTCTCATGAGCTTATTATTTCTCCATGTTTTACTCGATCCCAATCCGCCCATAATTCCATACATATCCCAAACAGCCATGTTGTATTCTTCTGCCAACTCAACAATCATGGTTCGCTCTCGCGCGATATTTTTGTTCAAGTATCTTCTTCGGTAATATGAATCGTTGGGAACGGTCAGCAACAAGGCACAATCTGGATTTGCCCTGAGCGCCATTTGCATCATCTTCTCAAGGTTTCTTTTGTACACCTCTGGTTTAAACTTCGCATAAGTGGTATTCCCATCATTTGTTCCTACAGAATACGCAAAGAAATCTGGAGGATATGTTTTGAGCTGCTCTTCGAATCGTTTATTATCGAGATAAGTGTACAACCCAGCGCCATTTATCCCAATAGATGTATACGAAATTCCCGGCTCGTCATTCATCAAGATGAATCCATAGATTTCCAATTCTGGCACCTCGTTTTCTAATGGTTGAAATTGAATATTTAGCGTATCTACTGGATCTGTCAGGTATACATCCGAATATCCTAGTTCCGGATTATGCGTTGTCTTCCAAACAAGCAATTCATCGGGGCCGAAGTGCATCCAATACGGGAATTCACCAATGTTGTGAAAGATGCGCACATGATTGATGGGCTGAGGAACAGTAGTTCGGTCGTGCTTAAACCTGATCGTAATGGCCGTGTCAGCGCACGTTATCATGGCACCAAGTAGTCCATAATCCAAATCGTACTTCGACGGTCGGTGTGGTAAACATCGGTAACCTTGCCAAGTATTTGGAGAAGAAAACTCGTAATTCCCTGGGTTATTTGTCTTCGCTAAATCGAATGGAAATACCCAACCACGCTCTCCCTGAAGTCCTTCCCAGTTTGTGGCAAGAAACTCACGCGCATCATGCGAATAAATATCTGCCTGAATGTGCGATCCTCCGATGTGATAGAAATTCAACTTACCTTCTTTCGTTTCGATCATTTTCGAAAGCTTGCGATAAAGTGTCTCGAAATTGGCACTTCTTGCCGAATGAAATTTGTAATTATTCAGATCGTATTGAACAAACGGATAGATTGAACGGTACGCCGTATCCATATTCCGAAAATCGGGAAGCTTGTATTCATCAAGCGGCACAATTGAGTCTTGCGGCACGATAGAATCTTGTGCAACTGTCCAACACGACAGCAATAGAAATGCTATTTGAACTAAATACCTCACTAATTTCCTTTCCACGTGTTATATTCAGTCATGAGCGCATTGTAGAAAAGTTGCGCAGCATAGTTTGAACCAGCATTACTGAAGTGAATGTAATCTGATCCTGCCATTCCCTTTTCGACCCAGGCTGGCATAGAATTGTATCCTCCCATTGCTGCGTACAAGTTCCAATATGCCGATCCCGTTTCCTTTGTGGCTGCAATCATTCGATCGATACAGTACGGCAAAAGTGGATATGTATTGTACAATCCTTCTTCATATTTTGACATATCACTTGGTCCGATGACAATCACCATTGCCCCCGGATTCAAGCGTTTTACTGCGTTGATTTGGCCTTTGAAATAATTCGCAAAGTTTCGAACGGATGTACTATCGGTAAAGCTCGGAACCGAATTTCCACCGAACTGCATAATGACCATTTTTGTATTTACCTCGCGGTACATAGTTGCCAACACATTCTGATTCATGCTTCCCCAAACGGTACCACTCGATCCTCGCATACCAATATTGGAAACTTGCACGCCGTAATCTCCTTCCAGTGAGAAGGCACAAATGTTCGGACTGATTTTCCCTGTAAATTCAAATTTTAATGGACCTGGTGTTGAGGCAAAGCTCAAGTGAACCGAATGCTGTCCCCCATCCATAATCAGGCTGTCTTCATGGATGATTTCCCCACCTTGATACACCCGCAGCATTGTTGGTGCAATACAACTGTTGTAATGCATTTTCACATTATTGAAGGAGCGCGCACGTGTTCGCGCTCTTGCAGACGGTCCTACTTCAATCCACCCTACTTGTTCTTTCAAGTCAAGGGAATCGAGTGTGTTTTCTGTTTTTAATTCGTATTCTGGCGTAAATCGGGAAGCTGACGCCATAGCACCGTATTTCCTATTTTTTAATCGCTCGCCACCAAAGCAGGTATATCGTTGGAAGTTTTCAGAGAATGTTTGGTCAAACGCATAGGTATTGTACACATTCGTTGCAGGAATTAACCCGGGACCATTTCCTCCAAATTGATTTTGAATGCGCTCGCGAATGAAACCTGTCATGCGATCGCCTTCAATCTGTGAATCGCCATAATGAAGAATTGAGATACGCTTCTTTTCAGCTGCGGCATTACTCATGGTTTCGAAAAAGCTGTTGAGGTTTTGCTTCCCAGCATCCGTCATTTGTAAGTTGACTTCGCTCTCTACTTCGTAGCTTCCTCCTCCAGGTGCTCCCATGTCACCATTTGATCCATTCGTATGCTTAACTAGTGGCTTCTTAGCTGGAATTTCAGCATTGAGAGAGGTGTCTATTTTAAAGATATCCTCCACATCGGCATTCTCTTGTTTTTTCGGGTGAAGAAAATCTTCTTTGGTCATATACTTCACCTTTACTCCTCCGATATTCCATCCGCCTTCGGGCACGAAATACATAACGGGAGCAAGAACCAGTAGTACACCTAACAGAAAAAGCAAAACATGTTGCGGCTTCAATTCCTTCATTTTTCAATTAAATTGTAAAATTAACGTGTTAGACTGCATCCTTCGCATGGATTTACAGAAATTATCAAAATAAAAAAGGTGAAAACTCTAAAAGTCTCGGCTGAACGATTAAATAGGCGCATTTTTTAACATTTTTTTATCCTTGTTGAGTCGCATTTTCACGTATTTTTGTCGTTCAAGACCGCAATTATGAAAAAGTTTCTGTTTACTGGTGTCATCGCAGCTGTTGTAGTATCCTGTTCTACGTCTACTAATCAAGTAGCCGATAAAGAAGGTGGAAACACTGAAACGATTCAAGAAGAGGAATTGATCGCGGTAACGCCCAACCGTAAAATGACGACTGAAATTGATGGAATGACATGCGTTATGGGTTGTGGAGGTTCCATTCGAAAAGAACTTCTAAACACGGGTGCTGTGTCGAGATGTTCATTTGACTTCAAAGGAATTGGTGAAACAAGCTCAGCGACTATTGAGTTTGACAAAGACAAAATTTCTGCAGATGAAATCGCGAAGATTCTCTCAACCATGAATGAAGGTCAGTTTACTTTGGGAGAAATGTCGACTGAAACGATTGCTGTTGAAGTAGATGATTCGGAAGTTTCGGAAGATAAAAACACTTCTTCGAAAGATGATGTAAGTGCCATCAATGTTTCTACTTCTTCAGGAATTCAACTTCCTAATTTCATTGATTTAATTTCTGGTTGGTTGGTACACTAATCGACCCTCGATTTAAATCGTATAGTTTCACGTCTCATTTTATTCCCTCTCAGCGGAATTACCTTTTTGATTTTTCATTCGACTTGTTCGATCGATTTTTCCTGATCCATGAAATGTCGTAGTTACTCGCGTTAGGGATAGCAATGAAAAGCCCACAGCTTGCGAGGACTTGCAATGGATAGCCCGCCCGAACGCCCTAAAAACACTTTTTTAATTACTCTGATTCTATTTCCTAGCTTTTGGCAAAGACGCTATTTTGGCACGCCCAAGACGTAATAAATCTCTACGGCTCCGTTTTTCACAAAGCTAAGCTCCCACTCGAAGGAATCTCCGTTTTCTAATTGTCCTATGATTTCATTCAATTCCTTTTCCGAATAGGTGCGCAGAACAGAAACTAACCCGTCCCACCAAACAAAGATCGGAACGATCGGAATGAGGTAGGTGAAGATGATTCTCCCCAAACGAAACGGACGAATGAACGGAGTCATGAAAATGACATTAATTGGTGAGAAGAAAAATTTGATGAAATCTCCGACACTTCTTTTCTGTGCTTCAAAGGTGGCAATTGGACTCTTGGCATCCACCGCATTTTGAAAAATTTGCTGCACTTCATTCGGACGAAAATGGTGCAAGGAAAGAAATTGGGTTCTCATTCCCTTCAAACGGCTTGGAACATCAAGCGCATTCACGGATTCTCTCTCGAATGTAAACACCTTCGGGTTTTTCGTTTGCGTTTGTTCAAATGCCGCGATATTGGGATAGAAGTCTGTGAGCCGTACATTGACATCGGGCATTTCCTCTGCAATGTGCTCCGATAACTTGATCCAACCACCACCGCCGCCTGATGCGAGGTCAATAATCTGCTTCTCCTCCGCTGCATCAACACCTTTCTTTAAAATTGGCGTGATGGTTTTATAGAAATCGAACTTGTTCGCAACCGCCTGAAGAAAATCAGTCATGTAATTCCGAATCGCCTTCGGAAACCATTTTAAATCTTCAAATTCGACGAGATGCAATCGAGCCATGACCGATTCAATTGTAGAGGTAAATGTATGCGTTGAGTGACGTGGCTATTGCCAACCAAATGGCGTAAGGGAGAATAAAAAGTGCTTTCCATTTCAAACTACTGCTGAACTTGAACAGGAAGTAGTACACAAGTAGCGTGAGCGCCGAAATGACAATTAATCCAAAAAGTACTTCGTGGTAATAGAAAAACACAGGATTCCATCCGACATTCAAAATCCATTGAACTACAAAAAGTGTGATCAACATGGATTTGTCTTTTGCCACATCATAGGAAAAGGTCATAAAGAACGAAAAACAGATCATTATGAATGTCCACGCTGCACCGAACACCCAACCTGGCGGTGTCCACGGAGCTTGATTCATATTTACGTACCAATCCGAGCTTACTCCCGTATTCGTGAATAAACCTCCAATTGCCAATGCTCCAAAGTTGAGAATAAGAAAAAGAATGAGTCGTTTCCAGTTCATGCTGTTCGTTTTTACTATTAACTTGAGTTGGGAATATACTGCTCCAAACTCAGGTTTTTAAGTTAAGCATTTTTTAAACGAGTGTTGGAATTTTGACCCGAAGATTAATCTAAAACTTCTGCTGATCCTCTTCGTTTCAACACGATCTCTAGCGCAATAAACGCCGCACAGAATCCCCAAACAGGTATCGCTGCTTTATCGGTGTCGAGAAAATTATTGAGTACACCATGCACGAAGTAGGTAACCAAGGCTAAAATCATCGACAAAATGAGTGTTCTCATTTCTCGGTCTTCGCTCGGCCATTTGAGGTACAAGGTGATTCCTTTGTAGAAAATCGCAATGACAATTAGAATCATTGCCACCAATCCCAACAAGCCCATTTCGGAAAGTGGACCGAGATACTCGCTGTGTGCATTCCCCAAGTCCCCGAAATTGGTAGAGATGATGGTTAAATTTTCCGGATCTTGAAAGCGAGCATATTCGAAGGCGTAGGTTCCAGGACCAAATCCAAACACAGGGCGCTCTTTGAACATTTCAATGGCACACGACCATCGGTTCAAGCGTTCCAAATTCGATGCATCCGTAGTAACGTTTGCCGCACTTTGCAGTCGCTCGCCAAACTCCTCCGTTGTGTGCTCGTACTTGTTTCGTTCCAACTCCATTTGAATGGCGTCTTTCGAGAAATACAGAAATGTTCCCAAGACAACAACTCCCGTTGCAATCCATGAAAATTTGATTTTTAGCTTGATCGCTGCAAGTACACACAAAGCCGCAACAACACTCAGCCACGCAGCTCGTGTATAGGAGAAGTAAAGTCCAACCAGAATAATCAATGCCAATCCGATAATGGTTACCTGCATGAGTGGATTGTGCTTCTTCATAAAATACAGCCCAAAAATCAATGGTGTTACGAAGGCTACGGCTGCCCCATAAATTGTGTGATCTTTGAAAAATGGCCACATCACCCAGTGCCCTTCTTTTTCACCAAATCCATAACTGGCGTGAACGATCAAGGTGTAAGAAATGGCTACCGTCATTCCGATGGTGAGCAACCAAACAAAGGTTTTGATGTATTTCGTGTGTTTGAATACACTCGGTCCGTAGAATAGAATTGGTATGACAAACCACAATTTTGCCAATAGAAATTTGAACGAAGTTAATGGGTGTTCACTCGTAATGGATGTTATAAAAGTCCACATTAGATAAAACGAAACCGCCCAAATGATAGGATGTCTCCAAATTTCCTTCTCGAAAGCACGGTCCTGAATCTGTCTAAGCACAAGCAGAATCAGTAAACCAAATAATATGGGTTCTGTGGGAATAAAAAGTCCAAAGCTATCGGTGTATTCTTCAATATTTACCGACAAAGGCGTAAACAAAGCCAAGGCTAAATACGTCCACTGCGTATATACAATTGCAGCATACATTGCCAATAACCCGACTGGTGCTAGCGCTAAATATTCCTGATCAATCCATACCAAATAGCAGGACACGAGAATGTACGCTAAACTCGCGAGGACAACAAAGGTATGTGATCGAAAAAGTTGCAATTATTCCATTTTGCGAAGCTTCGCGATACGATCTTGAACAAGCAAGGCGAAGATGACAAAGAAAAAGACTCCCATTGTTGCCAAGAGCACAACGATCATACGTTTCGGTTTCGCTTTTTTATCTGCAACAACAGCAGGTTCTACAACGAATTTATGGTTGAAGTTGGCGTTTGCATCCGATTCTGATTGCTCATAAGAATCTTCAAACTTCGTCAACTTAACAATTCGCTCATCGCGTAGTTGTTCCAATCCATCAAAGCGAGCACCGTACTTAATGTTCACATCGATTTGGTTCTTTACGAACGCTTTATCAGCCGCACTTTTCGATTCATTGTATGCTTGATACAAGTTTGCTCGACCTTCGCTTGTTACAACTCCCATTGCGGAAAGGCTATCCAGCTCAGCCAAAATACCGCTGATTTCCGTTTCCAACATCTCACGCTTACGTTTCGTGATATCGAATGCAGGAATGGTACGCTCTTTCACCATGTTGTTTTTCACGGTATCGATCAAATCGACAATTTTATTGGCAATTTCAGCCGCCAACACAGGATCACGATCCAATACATCGATACTGATAGAGCCGTACTTTGTACGTGAGAATTGAATATGGCTGTTGTATTCTTGTCCTAACTTGAAGTAGCGATTCTCATCATTAGGATCGATCTCGTAATGGTTAAACAAGTCGAAACGATCTACAATTCGGTTTCGAATACGTGAAGATTGCAAGATTTGCAGCAATTGCTCTGCTTGCTCCTCTTCCCCAAAATCCATTGACGAAGCTTTTGCATTTCGCTGCTCCGAAAACGACACTGTACTCGTCGCCGTTGGGAAAACGATGGCAGTTGATCTGAACAAAGGTGTCAGGAACAATGAAATAACAATGGAAGCAACAAATGCAATTCCCGTTATGATGATTATGATTTTTCGTTTCCGCCAAATAAATAGCAGAAGATTTTGACTTTCATCCTGAAAATCAGTGGTGCTCTCACTCATAGTTCATTTTTTCGTAGCGCGAAGTTACTATTTCTAGTTGAGTCTATTAACTGAGAAAAAATCAAATTATTTCACGCCTCTATAATTTCTTCTGAAGGCGATGATGTGAAGATGGATTTAAGTTGCTTAAAATCAAGCAGACCAAAGGTAAACATACCCGCAATTACCGCCAATCCGATGAGTGCAAACCACCCAAAAGTTTCTACTTCGATGAAGAAACAGAGGGACCAAACAAATGCAGAGAAGCCGATAAATTTTAAGACCTCGATGATCGGCAAGCTCAACGAAAAATGCTTCATACAGTAAATGATTTGCACCAACGAAACAGCGGCTTGCGTGATCAACGTTGCGAACGCAGCACCACTCGCTCCGAAGGAAGGAATCAACAAGATATTGGCGATCACATTTATGAGAATCCCGACAGCTGAAACCGTGTTGAGAAACCTCAATGATCCGTTTGCCGTGAGCAAGGTTCCGAATAACAAATTGGCAGACATTCCCACAAATCCAAGCATTAACCACTGGAAAGACGGTGCGCTTTTGGGCACATCATGATCGTAGATCCAACCTAAAATCAGTTCTGCATTGAAAAAGCAAATGATTCCTAACGCAACTGTTCCTCCGAGCAATAATTTGGTAGCTGAGGCGAGTATTGATTTAAAATCTTCTTTTTGAATCAACAACTTTGAAAAAATCGGATAAAGTAAGCCGGTGAAAATCATCACGAACATGAAAAGTGCATCAAACAAACGAAATCCTTGAGCGTAATACCCAGCTTGTAAGCTTCCATTCGGATGAAGTTCGGCAATCATCACAGAATCGGTACGTGTGTACAATTGCATGAGCAGAATCACCAATGCGTAAGGCAAACTTTTTCGGATAATCGCCATGGAAAAATGACGGCGAAACGACAGTCTTGGAATTCCTGTTTTTCGGAGCAACAAGACAATTGCCACGAGAAATGCCAATCCGTAACAGATTGTCTGAATCCAAACAAACCATTCTATTTGGAAGGATTCTTCATTATTAGGCAGATACAAGATCGCTCCACAAATAAGGATCAACAACAGGCGATCCAAGATGCTTAAAACGGCTTCGGTCTTGAACATCAACATCCCATTAAAATAGCTTCGCGCAAAGGCAATCGTTGACACAAACAACTGATTGAGCACCAGGAAGGAAAGCAAGTAAATTTGAAATTCATTCCAATTGAACACAAAAGCAACGGAATAGATGACAGCCGCATAAATCACAAATAGAAACACCCGAAGCGTTAAGATTTTACCCAAATACGAAACGGCTACCTTGGGATACTGCGCCACATGCCTAACCGTATAATTATTGATTCCGAAATCGGTTAGAATATTTAGGATGAATGTAAGTCCGATTAACTGAAAGTAGATTCCGTATTGCTCAGTTCCAACAACATTTTGCACCTTGGCATCAATGCCAAAAATAGCGATGGGTTTGATGAGTACATTCAATACCATCATAAGAGCAAGACCGGAAAAAAACTTTCGTTGCATTTATTGCCTTAACGCAAGCCAACTGAATGAATTGCTTAGTTAGCGGTAAAGATAAAATTTTGAACGTCGTGATCGTCGCAATTATAAGGAACGAGTTGATCGCCTTTCATAGCGAAGGTTGAGTAACCTAGCTCTCTCAGCAATTCAAAGCATTTTTGACGATTTTCGTTTTCCCACAATTCCGTATAGATGATCGGCTTGTGCTTCGCCAATAGGTTTTGTCCTCCCTTCAAAACGAAGTACTCGAAATTTTCGACATCCATTTTGATTCCCTGGATTTTCTCCTCCTCGAAGAGTGAATCCAACGGTTTAATTGGCACTTCGAACTCTTTTCCTTCGTTCCATTCAGTGATGGAATCGTGTTTCACATGACTCAATCCTTGCATTTTCGCCCCATCCTTTTCAGGAAGAATCATCTTTACCGTTCCATCGGAATCCCCCAAAGCAATCTCATGGAAAACGACATTCTGCAATCTGTATTTTGCAATGATCTTCTTAAAAATAGCTCGGTTATCGGGCATTGGCTCAAATGCATGGACGGTTGAATTGGGTAACTTTCGAGCTAAATGAACAGTCATTACTCCTAAATTGGCACCAATATCCAAGACAACGCCATCGCCATCCTTGAGCATCCCAAGGAAGTGAAAGAAGTCGTTTTCTTTATGATCACGATGAAGTGTGCGAATTTTAAACTTGGCAAATACATACAAATAGGTTCTAAAACCGAACAGTTTTTGCAATATGTATTTGATCCACGTCTTCACTAGAGTAATTGAGCGCGCAAAGATAGCAAAAAGACGCAAACGCCTTATTCGTTACATCTGAGATATCGTGATCTACACCTTTGTTTTCTCGAAGAAAAAAATAATCAGGGGTATCCTACACATCGGTAGAAGATTCAAACTATCAAAACCACTTTTTAACGACTGACAACCAGTTCTGCTATGTATAAGTGGTCAACAATCATGCTACTGCGTATTTATACCTGATTTTATATCGAAAATAAACTATACATTTCGTTTATCTTGGTAGTGAGCAAGTAACGAGTTATATTTCGACACTAATTACACACAAAAAACTATTACACTATGAAAAAAACCACTACAATGGTTGCCATTTTTTCTATTGTGCTATTCTCCAATGCACAAAATGAAGCAACCCCTTTAACATCTTTTTCAAACACAATTGCTACCGAAGAAGTTAAACAGGAACCTGTAGCTTCCTCACACGGAATCAATGTCTACTACACAGCAAACTCGGATCTTTCAGGAAACACATTCTTGGACATTCATTTTGTTAATACCAGTGATGAAACATTAACATTCGACTGGTTGATTACAAAAGAGGGACAAACCTTCAGAAGTTCAAAGTCAGTTTCGATCAAGCCTGGAAAGTCATTTGACGAACGCTCAACTTTTGAGGTAAAAGGAACGACTGATTTATCAGAGTACGCTATTACACTACTAATTAAATAATCAACCAAATGAAAAAAACTCTACACAAATTAAGTTTCGTTGTTGCAACATTCTTTTTGTCAACAACTGTAAACGCACAATGTCCGACAATTACTTGTCCCGGAGACATTACTGTTAACGTTGACCCAGGTACTTGTGGTGCACTCGTAAACTACACAACACCCGTTGGAACAGACGCATGTGCTGTAACATCATCAGGAAATGTTCTGTTTGTTAGTGACGGACCAAACAGTACAGCAACAGAAATCCCTGCTGAATTAAGTGCAGCTGGTTACACCGTAACATCAGTCTATGACGATCATGATGCGACAACAAAGGATAACGCCACTCTTCAAGCAGGAGGTTTGTCGGCATATGACGTTATTTTCTGGCATGCTTCAGGAGCTGGAGGATATGGAGACACGCATAGTCCTGCAACCTTTACTGCATTATCTTCCTACGTGAACGCTGGTGGAGCCGTTTTCATTACGGGGTACGATGTAATCGCTAGTCCAAGTGATCAAGAATTGATTAACTTCATGGGAGGAACAACTTCGTCAGATGGTGGTTCTCAAGGTACGGAAACACTCGTTGGATCTAACTCACTAACAACTGGTGTA
>PDWJ01000079.1_pt1 | contig 126612 bp, 95 predicted proteins | sample 1430881 | NCBI WGS metagenome assembly PDWJ01 (sample SAMN01162460, study PRJNA174530) | Oral metagenome, whole genome shotgun sequencing project. | biome: Marine environment; feature: Marine mammal; material: Swab sample of the gingival sulcus; isolation source: swab sample of gingival sulcus... | reverse complement strand
ATTTGATTGTGTACGGTTTGGTTATCATACATGATCAATGGAGCAGTTTCGCTTTTTGCGCAAATCTATTTATGCTGAATTAATTGTCAAAAGTCCAATATTGATCACACAATCAATTAGGAGGCTGATCTATGTTCGGTAAAAAAAGCACCGACAGTTCCGTAACACAAACAGAGTTTGCAGTAGATACGATAGCGCAGCCAGAAGCTGCGTCAGAAAAAGACTCTGCAGCAACTACCAACGTGCCATCCCCTCAACCGGCACCTAAACCTGAACCTGCGGCCACAGAAATACCAGAGACTGATACAGAATTGGCTCGTTTGCGGGATATTCTCTTTGGCGGGCAAGCCCGTTCGACTGAAAAACGGATTGGTGATTTAGAAATTCGCCTTGAGGCGGTCAGGCAAGAACTCTCTGAATTAGTCGAAAAGAAAGTGGGCAATCTTGACCAAACGGCTGGCAATCAATTAGCAGCCACCCGCACAGATTTTGTGGAACGGCTCAACATGAAAACCGAGGCTCAAAGCAATCATCTGCGTACCGCCCAACAGACATTGAATGATCGCATCGAGCAGCAACATACAGACCTCAGTGCCCAAATTCGCACCACGCAGCGTGGACTCTCTGAGCGCCTCGAAACACAACAAACTGAGCAAGCGGCTCAACTACGAGAAGCGCAAAAAGAACTCTCTCAGCGGTTGGACACCTTAACAGCTGATTTCATGTCACAGCTTCGCCAAATTCAAAAAGAACTCAGTGGTCGCCTGGATCAACTCAGTGAAACACAATCTGAACAAAGGCGCACCCTTCAAGCTGAAAGTAAACAACGGGATGATGAATTACGTAAGGAACTGATGAATTTTGCGAGTTTACTGGAAAGTAAAAAGGTTTCTCGGGCTGATTTAAGTCAAATGCTCTCAGAGCTAAGTCAACGTATGCGCAACGATGAGTAACCATTAGATCTCCTCTATACCACCGATATTGAAAGATGGATACGTTGCCGCCAGAACTGGAGGCCGTGGCAGCCAATCAGCCGTTGGAAAATGATGCTCCACAACTTACCTGGCTTTCGAGCACAGAAAGAGGTTGGGTGCCTTATGCTCAGGTGGCATTTCGGGATGATATGGTTCCCGTGATGGCAACATTTTCACCACACCAGAACGTTAATGCACAAAATGGAGTGAACAAGGCAATGAAGATTGTGCAAAAGAAAATATGCTTATTAGGAGATTTTGCGGTTGGAAAGACGAGCCTGGTACGTCGGTTTGTCGAAGATCGCTTTGATGATAAATACCTGAGTACCATTGGTGTTAAAATCTCTCGGAAAACGTTGATGCAGCAAGACACAAAGCTGAATCTGTTAGTCTGGGATTTGGTGGGGGGCAATCAGTTTTCTCGAGCAGAAACCGGGTATTTGTTAGGGACAGCCGGAGCCTTGATTGTATGTGACCTCACCCGCCCAGATACCTTGGAGCCTATGAGACGGTATACAAGTCAAATGCGTGCGGTTAATCCAAATGTGGCGTTGATTCTTTTGGGGAACAAGGTTGATTTAACGGAAAGTAGAGCAATTGATGAGGACATGATAACGGCCGTTTCCACTGAATTAAATGCGCCATTCCATTTCACAAGCGCCAAGACCGGTAAAAATGTTGAGGTTGCTTTTTCCCATTTAGCGGATCTCATCGAAGGAGAAAATACATGACCGTGCCTCCCATTGATCTCAAGGCTATTATGCTCGCGGCTCAAGTTGCCAAAGTGTTGAATGTTATCCATCGCGTGGCTTACGCGCTTGTTTCGCCTGAGCTTCAGGTGCTTTATGCTTCACCCAACTTCAACACTGTGGTGAGTAAACCCACCCATAACATTTTGGGTCAGCCTCTTTGCGATTTAATGTGGGAATTTGTTGGAGTCGAGGAAAGCCTAATCGCGATCATCAATGGCAATATGCCCTTCTTAGCTTTTGAACGGGTGACGCGGGAGATGAAGGATGAGCGACTGTTATATCTTGACATCCATGTGACGCCCGTTGATATCCCCGAGTTGGCAAGTGGGCTGCTGCTGATTGTGGAAGATGTGACAGAACAAGCCCAAATGGAACAACGTCTCACTCAACATCGCAATGAACTCTTGTTGGTTAAAGAACAGCTTTCTGAGGCGAATAAAGAGCTTTATCATTTGAACCAATTCAAATCACTATTTCTTTCCTTAGCTGTTCATGATTTACGCACACCACTGACATCCATCATGGCTTATAGTGATTTGGTGCTGCGCATGCTGCCAGAAGATGCGTCTCCCAAAATTAAAGAGTATACGGAAATTATTCAGAAGCAGTCGATGCGCATGGAGTGGTTGATTAACGATTTTCTGGATCTCGATTCATTGGATCAGGGCAGGCTTGTGCTTCGTCCGCAAATGCAAGAGCTAAATGACGTTGTGGAGCAAGTAGCCAATCTGCTCAAATACCAGGCAGTAAAACGCAATTTGAAAATGTCTCTCCACCTGTGGCCAGAAGAGATTTGCTTTGCTTTTGACGAGAATCGTTTACAACAAATCCTCTACAATCTCATCAACAATGCTATTAAATACACTCCTGAAGGGGGGAATATCGTTCTTTCGACGCGGGTAGAAGGGGAAACGGCCGTTTTCCAAGTGACAGATAGCGGCCAGGGAATGAACGAAGAACAACAAGCCGCAGCCTTCAACCTCTACTATCGCACGGAAGATGCCGATAAATATGACATTTCTGGTAGAGGATTAGGGCTTTACATTGTGCGTATGCTCACAGAAGCACATGGTGGTCATGTTGACCTCACCAGTAAAGTCAACCAGGGGAGTACCTTCCGCGTGTATTTGCCCATGAAGTCTGCCCTGTAGGTAGCTCCGTTATACAATTCAATCGAATAAAAAACCGCAAGTGATCCCCATTATCAAGACCACAGGGCGATAAAAATAAGGAACCACACTAATGCTTGGCCCCAATTCATTCCACCACTGAGTACAACCAGGTTATACGGAAAACTTTGTTGCTTCTATGCGTGCATCCATACATAAGTGGCGGAATTGATGGGTGCGCTTTCAATTTTTCAGGATTGTGCCAAAGGTCAATATGGTCTTTGGTTATGATGGCGAACACGGATTGGTACCGGTACTTTCTTGGTTTTCAACTCGCTGCGTTTCTTAAGATAAACTCGTGCTAACACGACGCCAGTAACCCAAACGGGTAAAACCATGAGCCAAAAAGCAGGGTTAGACAGCATCATAACAAACTCCTTGCTAGGTACATTAAAAATCATCCGTTAGATTCTTGCATATTTGGGGGTTTGGCGTCAAGATCATAACAAGATTTCCTATAAATTGTTTACGAAATTCATAGGAAACTAGGGAAAAGGTCATGAAGAATGAAAAAATAAGTGATTTACCCAAAGACTTGGGTAATGGGTTGACCATGCGTTGGGCGACAGAAGCTGATATAGAAGCCCTCGTCGATTTTAATATTCGAGTACACAGCGACAATCCTGATGAGCCAGAAATCTGGTTGGGGCATTGGACCCGCGATTTGATGAACGGCAACCATCCCACAACCAAAGCTGGTGATTTCACGGTCGTAGTGGATGAGAATGCAGGGGGCAAGATCGTTTCAAGCTTGAGCTTGATTTCTCAAACCTGGTCTTATGATGGCATTGAATTTCCAGTTGGTCGCTTAGAATTGGTGGGTACTGACTCCGATTACCGGCGGTGAGGTTTGGTGCGGGCGCAGTTTGAGGTTATTCATGCCAGAAGTGCAGCTCGGGGGGAGATGGTGCAGGCTATCACCGGTATCCCCTGGTATTATCGCATGTTTGGTTATGAAATGACGGTTGATTTAGATGTACATCGTCAATACCGTTTGTCGCGTACCCCAGAAAAGAAAAAGGCTGAGGAGGAACTTTTCCAGATTCGTCCAGCCTCTACGGCTGATATACCCTTTATCCAACCACTTTATGAAGCCCAACAGTCTCAAAGTATGATTTCCCGAGTGCGGGATGAAACGTTGTGGCGATATGAAATGGAAACAGCGCATCGTGAGTCGGTGTATAGTCGGCAAATGTATGTCATTGAAACGGTGCCTGCCCAGGATTCTGAAAAATCTACAACCGCAAAGCCTGTGGCTTACGTTGAGTATAAGCGGTTTTTCCAAACCTTTTCTGTGAGAGAGATGCGAGTGATTCCAGGCTGTTCCTGGCGAGCAGTAGGTTTGTTTTTACTGCGCTACTTTCAACGGGAAGGAGATCGACTGAGTGAAACTTTGCCCAAGCCGGTAGAAAGTGTCACGTTCCACCTGGGTGATGGCCATCCATTGTTTGAAGCGCTACCTCGTGAACTGAAGCAGAACAGAAGCGGTTACGCCTGGTATATTCGTGTGCCAGATTTGCCGGGTTTTATCCAACATATCAAACCTGTTTTGGAAATGCGTTTGGCACACAGTGTGATGGCTGGGCACACGGGAACTATACGGTTGAATATTTATACCTCCAATATGACGCTTGTTTTTGAAGAGGGTAAGCTGAAAGCAGTGGGAACTTTTACCCCAAAACGGTTAGGGGGAGGAGATGCTGCTTTTCCTGACCTGACATTCTTGCAGTTGTTATTTGGCTATCGCAGCTTTGCTGAACTGGATTATGCCTTTGCTGACTGTTATGCCAATGATGAAACGGCCGTTCTCCTGCCCATCCTCTTCCCCAAACGATACTCAGATGTGACGCCGTTGGGTTAAAGGTAGCTAAGTTGCAGAGCGGTAAGGGGGGGAAAGTCATGGCTAAACGCAATCCGATTCTTCCATTTGTGGCAAAACGTGGTGCTTTTGTGCTGGATGGTGGTCTGGCTACAGAGCTAGAAGCACAGGGGGCAGATTTGAGCGACGATTTGTGGTCGGCGCGGCTGCTGCGGGACGATCCAGACATGATTCAAAATGTGCATTTGGCTTACTTTAAAGCAGGCGCAGATTGTGCCCTCACGGCCAGCTATCAGGCGACCATTCCTGGCTTCATGGCACAAGGCATGAGCGAATTTGAGGCGCTGCGGCTGATGTGGCTCTCGGTGAACTTGGCAGTGCGAGCGCGAGATGCGTTTTGGGCAGATACAACAAACCATGTGGGGCGAGAACGGCCGTTAGTGGTGGCCAGTGTCGGTCCTTATGGCGCTTATTTGGCGGATGGCTCCGAATACCGTGGTGATTACGATTTAGACGAGGATGACCTCACAGATTGGCACCGCCGCCGCTGGCGAATTTTGGCCGGCACCCAGGCAGACTTGCTCGCTTGCGAGACCATTCCCTCCTTGACCGAAGCCCGCGCCCAAATGCGGCTGCTGCAAGAAACGCCAGAGCGCATGGCCTGGTTTAGCTTCTCGTGCCAGGATGGCAACCGCATTAGCGATGGCACCCCCATCGCCGAGTGTGCTGCTTATCTCGATCAGTTTGAGCAAGTGGCGGCGGTGGGCATAAACTGCACACCGCCTCGCTTTTTGCCCGATTTGATTCAAGCGGTCTTCGCCGTCACCCAAAAGCCCATCATCGTCTATCCGAATTCAGGCGAAACGTATGATGCAGCACGCAAGCATTGGCAGGGACACGCTGTGCCTGCTGAGTTTGGCACCTTGAGCCGCGCATGGCGCAAACTGGGTGCTTCAGGTGTGGGGGGCTGCTGTCGCACCCGTCCTGCGCACATCCAACAAATTTGCTGCTCTTTATCGAAGGCAGTTTGCCCTCCTAAGCTGTAGAGCCATGCTGCTGGTGGCCTGGTGTCTCTGGCCTTTTAAGCTTGGGTATGGTTCCCAGCAGAAAGGTGTGATTTTGCTCGTTTGCTGCCGAAAATGACCAGACCCGCAAACAGTGAAACCAGCCCCAATGCCAGCCCTGGCCACCAGGGCAAGCTGGGTTGAGATTGAGCCACAAAGACTTGCGAAAGTTGAACGGCCGTTGGCGTAAATTCGCTGCACTCTGATGACACACCAGCGCCATTGACCGCACAAATCGTATAATACAAGCCGCTTGCAGCACCGCCAACATGAATGAATTCAATCATCTGATTGGCACTGCCAAATTGAGCCGGGGGCACCGTGTCCAATAAATTACTTGAATCGGGGGTAAACCCAGCGGCGCCAGCATGAATTCGATACGCAACGACAACTTCTGCGTCGCCATTTGTATCTGAGGTGACAGCAGGCCAGCTCAACACCTTATCAGACCCATTTTCAGAAATATTGAGAGCGGAAACAGGTATCGGTTGGTCAATCTTGTTCTCTTCTAACAACACCACACCCCAATTGCTGTTGACGGGCACGGTGACAGAATCGCCAGACACAGTGTAATGATTACCTTCAATGACATCAAACAGCTGCGTGCCATCTGGTAGATTGTAGGGGGGCGCGTTCAAGCCAGAGAAGGTGGCATTGTGGGTTATCCCACTGCGGTTTAAGGCAATGAGCGCTGTCTGGGTGCCGCCGCCGCTGGCAAAGGTTCGGGCAAAGCCATACACCCGGTTGGCATCGTCAATGACAAGCCCATGATGGACTTTGCCATCTTGCAAAGCACGGTAACTGTGGCGGATGCTGGCCATTTTACGGGTGAAGCCCAGCAAATCGGCGTTGGCGGCATTGTTGCCCGTGTCATTACCATTGCCATAGCCATAGGTGTTGCCTGAGGCATCATCCCAGGGGAACGGAATCCGATTGTAGGGGTCGTCTTCCCATTTGGTACCAGACCAAACTGCATCGTGGTTGAGACCGATTTCATCGCCGTAGTAAATGGTGGGCGCACCGGGATAGGTAAATGAAAACAGCCACCACTCCTTCATGCGTTGAATGGCTGCAGCATCGTTGTCGTTGTTGATTTTCTTCATGAACCAACGCAGCCGATTGGTGTCATGAGAGCCAGCTAGATTCATCATGGCGTGGAAAGCAGGCTCCGGGTAATCTTCCCAAATGGAAAGTAGCCGCGCATTAAACTGGGATGGATTTAACTGGCTTACGCCACCAGATGAGCTGGCACTGTTGTTATCGTTATCCTCAAAATAGGTGCCGCCAATACAACCATTGCCTGAACAGCCGGTAAACAGCCAGCCAAATAGGGTGGAACGGAAACGATAGTTCATCACGCTGTCCCATTCATTGCCCAAAAGCAAGGGGGAAGCATCGCCCCATTCTTCCCCTAGCAGCAAGGTGTCTGCAGAGACGGCACGCACAGCGGTGCGGAAGCCTTCCCAATAATCATTGTTGGGGTCATGGGTGACACCTGGGTCAATATCGGCACCAACATCAAAACGCCAACCACTGGCGCCCTGGTCTGTCCAGTATGGCCCTACAGAGTTTGTGCCATTGCTCCAAATGAGTTCCCGGACAGCGGTGCTGTTGGCTTGTAACTTGGGCAGGGAGCCATACCCGTACCAGGCATTGTAATTGAGCGACCAGGCGCCGCTGGGGTCGTCACTGTCTGTCTCGTCGCAAAGCTCCGCAGCGATGCCGCCCACGCCTGGATCAGCAGGGATGTAATACCAGGAGCGGTAGTTTGCACTGGGGCTTTCGCAGGCACCGCTGTTGTCGTCTATGCCTGGAGCGTTAGGACTGGTCAGATTATGATTGCTATCGTAGCGACTGTAATAGTCGAAATAGGGGCTGTCGGATGAGGTGTGGTTGAAGACACCATCTAGAATGACTTTGATGCCGTGGCTGTTTGCTGTGGCGATGAGGGTTTGGAAGGTGGCCAGATCGCCAAAATCGGGGTCGATGGCCAGGAAGTCGGCGGTGTCGTATTTGTGGTTGGAGGGGGAGAGGAAGATTGGATTGAGGTATAGCACTGTTACGCCGAGGCTGTCGAAGTAGCCATCTTCGATTTTGTCGATGATGCCTTGCAAGTCCCCGCCGTAGAAGTTGTCACCGTAGTAATTGGGGCAGGATGGCGTGTAGGTGCTGCGTGGGTCGCAGACGGTGTAGTTCCAATTGCTTTGGTTTGAACGGACGATGGCTCCCCCAGCGCGGTCGTAACTAAAACGGCCGTTTACCGGGTTATTAGCAGCATCTCCATCACGGAAGCGGTCGGGGAATATTTGATATACCACACCGCGCTGCATCCACTCTGGCACTGAAAAACTGGGATCGTAGACGGTTATTTGGAAGCTTTGCTCCGCGTAATTTTCGCTCATCATCCCTGTGCCCCCGCCATAGAATTTGGGATCATCATCGATGTAATAATCTGTGTCGGTGCAGGCTCCTAACGTATCATTTAGCTCGAAGAAATAATACAGGATGGTTGGCTCATCACCGACGGGAATGTCTGCAAACCAGTAATCGTAGGTGATCGGATCTGTGTCAAAGCTGCCATCCCAGGCCATGTTGTAGTAGGTTTCGCTATTTGTGCGATCATCCCAAACACGAACGCGGGCGCTGGTGAGATCGCTTTGTCCTACTCGTAAGCGTAGTTTGACAGTATCGCCAGTGGTGGCGGGTCCCACTGTGGAGCGATAATCAGGGTTAAATGTGTCGTGGTAAGCCCCTTGCCAGTAAACCTGGCAATCGTTTGCACCGGCTTGGGTCATGGGCATAGCAACGGCCGTTTCCCGACTATTCAGGGCAAATAACCAGGCGATTATCCCTGTAATCAGGAATAGAACAGTGATCCAAAGTGGGGATTTTTGTTTCATGACTCTCCTCTAGATATGAATATAAATTGTTTTACAGCAATGATTGGGTTTGTTCCCGTGAGGGGAATATAGTGAATGTATTCATTCTTGTCAAAGGTTTTGGGAGGCTGAAGATTGTTCAGGGAACCGTTTTTTAATCTCTTATCTCTTTTTTGCCACTAGCATTTGAAGAATGCCAAACCCGTGCAGGTGGCTTTCTTCGATGGTGAAGCCAGCTTCTTGGATGGTAACGGCCGTTTCCCGATTGAGATGGCACATGCCCTGAATGGCAAACCAGGGTATGTGCAGCCAATCGGTTAGGCGCTGGCTGACTGGGTTTTGGCCTCGGACATGTTCAAGCAGATAGAAACGGCCGTTTGGCTTAAGGACTCGCTTGATTTCTGCCAGAGCTGTCGGGGGGTCTGGAATACAGCAAAAGACAAGGGTGCTGACAATGCTGTCGAAACGGCCGTTGGCAAAGGGCAGTTGTTGGGCGTTGGCACAGCTAATGCCAAAGGGTGGTGTGTTTTTACGGGTGAAAGCACCCGCCAATATCTTGGGCTGCAAATCAATGCCTGCCACAAAGTTAGCTTGCTGATAAATGGGTAAATTGACTCCAGTGCCCACTCCGATTTCTAGCACATCGCCGTGAACATCAGCCAGCAAGGTTTTGCGATGCTTGTGCAGAGAGGCGGCTTCGAGCAGTCGCAATCCTTTATCATAAAGTTTCGCTTCTTTTGTTGACATAATAATCCTGTATGCTTTCGCTACTTTTTGGAATCTTTAGACGTAAAGCACTATAATCATTTGGTGTGTAACATCTTGTTTACTTAATTGTTTGCTAAAATCCACTTGATTTTAGCTCATAAAGGAGAAATCGCATGGAATTTGCCGGCCTTGTCTTGTGTGCTTTATTCGTGGGTGCCGTTGTGCTGCTGGCTGCTTCGATTCGCGTCGTTCAAGAATATGAACGCGGGGTTGTTTTTCGGTTGGGTCGGGTTGTTGGTGCCCGAGGGCCTGGGTTGATCATCTTGCTCCCCTTCATTGAGCGTATGACAAAAGTTGATCTGCGCACAGTGACTTTGGATGTTCCCTCTCAGGAAGCGATTACCGGTGATAATGTCACGGTGAAAGTGAATGCGGTGGTCTATTTCCGTGTGGTTGATCCGGTGAGCGCCGTGATCAAGGTGGAAGATTACCGCCGCGCCACTTGGCAGATTGCCCAGACCAGTTTACGCAATGTTATTGGTCAATCTATGATGGATCAGATTTTGCAAGACCGTGAGGTCATCAATGAACAGCTGCAACATATCATTGATGAGGCTACGGAGCCTTGGGGTGTGAAAGTGAGCATCGTGGAGATCAAAGACGTTGAGTTGAACCAACAAATGGTTCGGGCGATGGCACGGCAAGCTGAAGCAGAACGGGAACGTCGCGCGAAGGTTATTCACGCTGAAGGTGAGTTGCAGGCTTCCCAGCAGCTTTCTGAGGCGGCTCGGGTGATGAATGAAGAACCTGGTGCCATGACTTTGCGTTATCTACAAACTTTGTTGGAAATTGGTGTTGAGCAAAATACAACGACGATTTTCCCCATTCCAGTAGAAATGATGTCCCTGTTTGTTAATAAGATGGAAAAAGAGATTAAGAGTTAGCTTGATCTCAACTGTGCACAAGTTCCCGGAATTTGGAAGGTTTCGGGAACTTGTCTGGAACTTTTCTTTATTTTGCGTCGAAGATTACTTCTCCTCCTGGCCTTGTTTGTGTTAACGAGTTTGGCCTGTAATTTGCTTCAAGGGCCACAACAGCCTGTTATCCCCACGCCTCCTCCGTTTGCCACTGTTGAGATGCCTGCTGCCGATGCTGACTCTGTTTCTGTGTTACCGGAGGATGTGGTCTTTAATCCGGTTAGTCATATTGTGCCGGCTGTGGATCCGACGATTGGCGCGTTGGTCAATGAGGTGTCTGTGCAGCAGTTGGCGAGTTATGTGCAGACTTTGGAACGCTTTGGCACCCGGCACACGCTGAGTGTCACTGATCGGGAGGATTATGGTATTGGCGCGGCGCGTTTGTGGCTTTATCAGGAGTTTTTGCAGGTGGGAAACGGCCGTTTGCAAGTGGAAGTTGATTCTTTCCCTCTCACTCTCAATGGCATTACCACAGTGCAACAGAATATCATTGCTACCCTGCCTGGTAATGGCAGTGTGCCTGGCGCCGTGGTGTTGACAGCGCACTATGATTCTCGGACGGTGGATCCCAATGACGGTGTCAGTCGTGCCCCTGGAGCAAACGATAATGGCTCGGGGGTGGCTGCGATGTTGGAGGTGGCTCGGCTGCTCAGTGCGCAGGAATGGAATATGGATGTTATCTTCATTGCTTTTACTGCGGAAGAGCAGGGCACGCATGGCAGTTTGCACTTTGTTACGGATCAGATGATTCAGGATTTAGGCATAACGGCCGTTTTCAATAATGACATTGTGGGGGGCAGACCGGGCATACCGCAGTCTATCCGCGTGTTTACCGCCGGTCCTGATACATCGCCTTCGAGACAAGTTGTGCGTTATGTTGATTTGATAACTGGTTTGTATGTGCCTCAGTTTGGCATTACGATGATTGATGCGGTAGACAGACCTGGTCGTTACAGCGATCACATGCGTTTTTTGGATGTGGGGATTCCCGCGATGCGTTTCACTGAGTCGGTGGAAGACCGGGATCGGCAGCACAATGCTCTCGATACCTCAGATGCCATTGATTACAATTATTTGCTCCAGGTGGCTCAGTTCAATTTAGCCACAATTGCCAATATTGCTGGTGCGCCAGCCAGGCCAGAACCGCCCCTGATTTCCCCTTTGGATACGCCTGGGCAATATCTTTTTTCTTGGGCGGTTGACCCTGCTGTGAACGGCTATGCCCTCTCTTTGCGTCCGGTGGGCAAGGATGATTTCGCTCCTTTCCGTTTTGTGGAGGCGGCAGAGGCGGGACAAGTTGTCATTACGGATATCGATCCGGGGACAACTTATGCAGTTAGTATTGCAGCTTTGGATGAGAACGGCCGTTTAAGTCTCTTTTCCCCTGAGACTATCTTGCAGCCCTAGGGTAAACCACAGAAAGTTTTCGGAAATCGGTAACGTGGTGAGCTACGGTTGACCGCTGCATCCAAAGCGCTTCATTTTTTTATTCAAGAGCAAGGTGATGAACTTGCTTTCTATTTGTCTGGCACAATAATCACCGAGGTTACTTCGCCATCTTGTGAAATCGTGACGCTGACATCGAAGTTTTCTGAATGGGTAAAAAACAAAAATCCAGTTCCTTCAGCTGCAAAAGAGCTGGTTTCATCCCAGGTATAGCCTAAATCTGTTAGAGCATCCTTGTAAAACTCGATGACTTCTTCAGCTGTTGCTCCGGTGGTGTAGGAAACCACGCCAGCAAAAGAAATGACATCAGAGGCACCTTCTAAAATGGGCCAATCAGAAGAGGCGCCAGCACCTTGACCTTCACAGGAGGCGGGAGGCACAATTTCAACGGCTTGGTTGACGTCAATAAGATTCGCTTCAATATGCGTTGTGCCATGGGAAGCAAATCCTTCATTAAATTTGGAATCACCAACCATATCGACAATTGAACGAACCATGTAGCCGCCATCTTTTGCCAGGTAGAGATGCCCTGTCATGCTGTCAATCTCTGCCATTTCTTCTTCTGCCAGGGATGACTCATTATAGGTGTAATGTAATGTGTTGATCCCGTTGACGGTTTCTTCACCGACCAGGGTAACTTTGTCGAGATTCTCTGTTAACGATTGGGGAGTAAAACCAGCAGTTAGCTCGCTGGTGGATAACATATTCTCGTCGTCTGCTGGTGGAGTGATGCACCCCATCCCGCCCATGACGATATAGTTGGTGTTGTTAACTTGGACAAACTCGATATTTTCCATGCCCTCTATGCCGTTTTGACCTTCGGTGTTCATAGACAAACTGGTGGCAGGGGGATCGGTGCTGACGGACAGGATCATGCTCATTTTTTGCTCGATTTCAGCACCTGATTCGTCAGTGCCCATGATGGTCATGGCAAAATCATAACGGTAGCTTGTGAGGTCTTCCAGGCTTGAAAAGCCTAAATCGGAAAATGGAATTTCTGCCTCTTCCCCCACAGCTTGTGGGTTCTCGTTTGTTTCAGAAGCGGCTGGTTCATCGGTGCTTTTTTCTGCTTTAGGTGCTTCTGCGGCTGGTGCTTCTGCTTTAGGTGCTTCTGCTTCAGAAACGGCCGTTTCCGGTTCTGCGGTTGGTTCTTCTATAACTGCTTCTTCAACTGCTTCTTCTTGCTGGTTTGTGGTTTCTGCTGCTGGTTGTTGTTCTTCTGTTGTCTCACCGCAGGCTGCCAGACAAAACGATAGTGTCATAATCATCAATACCATCCAAGATATACGCTTCATGTTTATCTCCTTAAGTGCGCATCCATAAATCAGTGACGGACTTGATGGATGCCCTTCAAGTGACCTTTATCCCTGAAAAACGGGGTCTAATTTTTAGACGGTCACTAAGACTCAACATATCTTAAAAAAAGAAGGACAAAGGTAAACACGCCTTTGTCCTTATTCACAGAATAGAACTCATTTAAGTTATCAAAGTGTATAAGTTTCGTCAACACCCAAGACAACAGGTTTGGCGTCCGTTTTCTCTTTGACAAGTATCGCCCAATTAGATACATCCGCTTCAATAACTGGCCAGGTGTTGAAATGGCAGGGAATGACGACTTTCGGTTTTAACAGCTTCACAGCTTCTAAGGCGTCTCCTGGCCCCATGGTGAAATTGTCGCCTATAGGCAGAATGGCAACATCGAGACCTGCTTTGCCGATGAGAGCCATATCGGAGAATAAAGCGGTGTCGCCAGCAATGTAAATCCGTTTACCTTCTGAAGTGACTACAAAACCGATAGGGTCACCGCCATAACTGCCATCCGGTAAGCCAGAGCTGTGGAGGGCGGGGGTGAGTTTAACCCGGCCAAAGGGGAAGTTCCACCCGCCACCGGTGTTCATAGCATGGATGTTTTTGACTCCTTGATTTTCTAACCAGCCACCAATTTCTGGAACGCAGATGACAGTGGCTCCAGTTCTGGTAGCCAGGGATACAGTATCGACAATGTGATCAGCATGTCCATGTGTTTGCAAGATGAAGTCAGCAGCCACATTTTCTACACCCATCTTGGCTGCAGGATTATTTCCAGCAAAGAAGGGGTCTACAACAACGGCCGTTCCGGCAAAATCCAATGAAAATGTACCATGACCTCGCCACGTAATTTGAATCGACACAGAAACCTCCTTAAATCGTGATGCGCAACCGTGATCAAAAAAACAACCTTAAAAATCAAGATTAACGCTGTGACCTGTAAATATTGAAAGCTCCACAACACTAAAGAACGGAAATTAAATCACACGACAAAGTCGTGTCCTTCCCGTTCCTTGAAACTGACGACGCAATTCTGTATTTTATTTCATCGTCACTCCTAACAGTATATGCGGCAGAAAATTCCTCGTCAATAGAGTTGTTTCTGTATAGCAGAATGGCGAAAGTCACAAATCCCTTGAAACTGATGAGGCAATGCCATGTTTTATTTCATCATCAATCTTTAGCGTAAAGTAGAGAAATGATTCTCCTTGTAAATCTACCAAATGTTAAAGTTGGTGATCATAATATGTATGGTCAAAAGCATTGAAACAAGCATGCTCAATGTGCCAGCAATGGAGTCGAAGTGTTTGATTTTTATTATCTTCCCCAGCAACATTTGAATAATGAGGGTTGAGAATATGGGGAGCGTGATATAGTGAATAAAATGCATACGCAAAACGCCCGTGACTCCCAAATAGATCATGAATCCTGAATAGGCGGAAGAAAAAAGCACACACATCGCGCCGTAAAACATTAATAGCTTTGTCAGCTTCTTTTCACCGATTTCGCTGTGCTTGAACAAAAGAAGGATATTGGAACACACCACGTGAAATACCATGATAGAGCCTACGAACATGGCATATGCGATCATGACGATGATCCCTATGGTTCCCTCTATATAGGATAGGTAATAGACAACACCCATCCAAAGCGACAGGGAGATCATGCCGATAATACCCGATAAATATAAATGGTTATCTGGAGTATTATTGACTTGCTCGATTCTGGTTTGATCTTTTCTTTTATAATCCTTCCCTGAAACCATGAGCACATCTGCCACCATGTTTGTCAGACCTGAAATTACGATTAAAACAATGATTAAAACAGCCATAAGGCCTCCTGTTTAAGCTTAGGAACGGAAATTAAATCATACGACAAAGTCGTGTTCTTCCCGTTCCTTGAAACTGACGATGCTGTTCTGTATTTCATCGTCATTGTTAAAATTCAATAAGTTGATTCCATGCGAAAAATTTGTTGATTTTAGGGGCAAAATTTAATGCTTCATCAAGGGTAAAATCATGAATGATCATCTCAAAGATTGCTGTCCAAAATGAAGTTAGCAAAATATGATATTCCTCATACGATAAATCTAATTTGCACATCCCCTTGCTTTCTAAATCTTTCATAAAGGTATACGAAAGATTAAAATTTTCTTCGATGAAATCATGCATAAAATTCGAGTAAATCGTGCCATCTGATTTTGATAATAAGATTTTTACAGTTTCTGCTTCCGCATAAAGTTTTTCTATCCAGTAATTGATCTTAACCAAGGATTCCATCCAGTTTTTATGCAATTTGTTTTCAGTAGCTCTTTTTTTATTTATTTCCAATCCTTCTTTTGTTAAATTATTAAAGATGGCAATGCCCGGTTTTACAACCTCTATAAATAAGCCCTCTTTGCCATTGTAGCGTCTGTATATGGCTCCTGTTGTAACCCCGGCATCTTCACAGATTTTTGTAAGCGACGTGTCTAAAAACCCTTTTGCTAAGAATTCTTTTTTTGCACTTTGTAAGATTTTAGGGTCTAAACTCGTGTCTCTTGTTGACATAATTCCCTCTGTGTTTTTGCGATAATTAAATTACCGATAATCTGATTATCGATAATTGCTTCTACTATAGCAACCTTGTTGCCCTTTGTAAATATTTTTAGCGCTCTCAAAACTTGGGGATCAGCAAAATAAAGCAAACTAGACAAATAAAACCAAGCTCTCAATCAAAATACTTTCGCCAATAGAATCAAAGATTTGAAGCTCCCATTGATACAATTCAAAGCATCTATTTATGGCCAGGTCACTTGAAGCGTATCCATCAACTCCGCAGCTTATTCATGGATACGCACTTAGCGGAAAGTAGAGAATAAAAAAGAGTAGCTATATCTAGCCACTCTTTTTTGCCAGGATGGAGGTGTTGGCGAGGAAACAAGATTTGTGGATTATGGCATACCCAGCCGGGCGGCGGCTTGTTGGCATAAACCAAGACCGCCGGCGTTCAGCCACTCTTGTAAGCGGGTACTTTCGCTGGCACCTGCCTTGGCATCTTCATAAATCCCTTGGGCCCAGTACAAATAACGTTGCGTTTCAGCTGGCCATTGGTCATAAGGGGAATCGGAGGCAGCGTAGCCCCCGTTATAACCAGCAAAGGATAGCATTACATCACCACCTGTATGGGCTAACATGGTATTGTAAAATTTCATGCCGCGAAAGGCGTTGGTATCTGGATATTGCATATCTTCCCCAGCTTCAAAGTGAAAGGGCATGACCTGAAACAAGCCTTGGGCACCTGCACTCGAGACCGCATTGGGATCCCCACAAGATTCGATCTGCATGATGGTAGCGATGATGTCAGGGTCTAGGTTGTATAAGGTTGCCCAATTTAAGATTTGTGGTTCCCAATGTTTGACTTCTTTGGAGAAAACGGGTGAAATGCTGCCGGTAAGCGCTGTGGTAACGGCCGTTTCCACTTCATTGGTCTGCGCGGATACCACAGCAATTCCCGTGCCCGTCAACGCCTGGTCAGAAGCACCAAGTGCCAGATTAGGCAACGCAAAGGCAACTAGTAAGATACTCATCAAGCCAGCCAGAGCGGGGATTACCATCATACGCTGCTCTAAGGGAGACCGACTTGTTTTGAACCGTTGATTTTGCCACTGATAAGGCACTTCTAAGAAAGGGTTGAGCGTTTCCTCTTGCTGGTTCTCCTGAGTAAATGGTGTCTCAATGATTTCATATGACGTTGTCGCGTATGTTGTCTCATATACGGCCATGATTTAATCTCCGTGCTATTGACGCCCTCTCGCCTGAATGCCACCTGCTGGCACTCGTCGTACAGTGGGCACGGGAGGACGTTGCCGCACCCGAGAATTTTTGCGCTTGTTACCAGAGCGAGGGGTAACTCGAGTTGGTTGTGCTGGAACAGGTTCATATTGTTCCAGGAAGTTGGGCACGTCATCTGTGGCGGCATATATCGGTTGTGGTTGCGGGGGCGATGTGGCCAGGGCGGGCTGCCGTGTTGGCACCCGTTGAGGACGAGGATTGTAGCGAGAACGGCCGTTATGGTTCGGTTGGTTGTTTGTGGCGCGTAATGGTTGGGGGGAAGCCGCTGCTGATTGCTGCCTGACGGTAGCTGCCCTCTCATTTTTCCCACTAAAATCAAAGATATGTTCACCTGCCACAGAAAAAGCACCAATGAAAAGAATGCGGGTGAGCCAAACGAGAACAGTCACAAAAATAGGCACCCAGTGTAACAGTTGCTCACGACCTAAAACCTCATTCCCAAACTCATGGTTCAGAAGCGTTAAAGAGACAGCCCACCAGGTCATCACCGCGTTCATCGTAGCGCCTAACAACCAGGCTCCCATCAAATACCAAACTTCCTTGGGTTCACCAGCTCCTTGCTCCGGGGTAAACAGGCGCACCAAACCCGCGAAGTCGATAGAGCAAAAGGCGACTGCCAGAATCGCTGCCCATTGCAGCCCGATAAACTCGACATTGCCCAGCAAATCTTGTAGGGCAAAGCGGGTCGTATCAAAGTTGAAAATCTCGAACGCTAACAGAGCGACCACTAAAATGACAGCAATCACCGTTTTTCGTGGAAGCCGAATTTTTTGGGCGCTCAAACTCATATTATTTCGTTGTATTTGTGTGTTTTGCATCTGCCTTACCTCCAATTGGATGTAGATTTCTCCAGTTCAACACCCTGTTTTTCTATGTCTTTTGTATATGGAATAGAATATGTTCTACAATAAATAGAACACTTGTTTTATAGCACATGCGTTCTACTATGTCAATAATCAGATGGTTTGATGTGACATTACCTGTCACTTCTCGAGAAAATGAGGTTTGCCAACCCAGAAAGTGTAATACAAAGCTGTGAGTTGACAGAATAGGGTATGTAAAGGCAATCCTATATAATATAATAGACCTATGTTGCTAATTCTGACTCACGAAAACGCCGATTTTGATGCCGTCGCTTCCTTATTAGGAGCGCATAAACTGAACCCAGTTGGCATTCCACTGCTTCCCCGTCGGGTGAATCGAAACGTAATGCAGTTTCTGACCCTTTATTGGGATGTGCTGCCATATATGCGCCCTGGTGATTGGCAGAAGACCCGCGTGGATCATATCCTTTTGGTTGATACGCAGGCTATGAGCAGCGTGCGTGGCGTGGTGAAGAACCCCGATGTGCGCGTGATTGATCATCATATGGGACATCAACAACATGAAGATTGGTCGTATCATGTGGAAGCTGTCGGTGCTACTGTCACTTTGCTTGTCGAACAACTGCGCCATCGTGGATTGTCTTTAACCTCTGAAGAGGCGACGTTGCTCATGCTGGGCATTTACGAAGATACCGGCTCTCTCACTTACGATACCACCACCTCGCGTGACATCCTGGCCGCCTCCTGGCTGGCTAACCAGGGGGCGCAGCTGCCGGTGCTGCGCCGTTTCTTGAACATTCCCCTCACGCCTGTGCAGCGTGATTTGTATGATGTGCTTCAAGCTAACGCCCGTTGGGAAACGATTAACGGGCAGCATATTGTCATAGCGGCGGCCACGGCGCCACCCAAATTTGATGATGAGATCTCCTCGGTTGTTCATCGCTTGCGGGATGCGTTAAGTCCAGCTGGTTTATTTGCGCTGGTACAAATTGGGCGAGATGTGCAGTTGGTGGCTCGCAGCAGCCGGGATGCTATTGATGTGGCGGTTGTGGCCAAGGAGCTGGGCGGCGGTGGTCACAGCCGAGCTGCGGCAGCTATCGTGATAGGGAAATCCTTATCTGAGGTGATTACTGATTTAGAGGAAATTTTGCCTAAAGCTGTGGAGCCAATGGCACGTGTGGTGCAAATTATGTCTTATGGGGTGCAAACACTTGAACCGACGGCCACTGTGCAGCAGGCAGAGCGGTTGATGCAGCGTTTTGGCCATGAAGGTTATCCTGTTGTGGATGGCAAGAACAAGGAACTGGTTGGGCTGCTCACCCGTCGCGCTGTAGACCGCGCTGTTAGCCATGATTTAGGCCGATTGCCTATCAGCCGTGTCATGAAAACGGGCACGGTAACTGTGCGTCCGTCTGATTCTGTAGACCGGGTGCAGCAGTTGATGCTGCAAAGCGGGTGGGGGCAGATTCCTGTGGTGGCCGATTCTGAGTATGCGTCAAACTATCCCATTGGCGTTGTCACGCGCACTGATCTGTTGAATTTTTTCTTCCAGGCTCCCCAAGAGACGGATGAGCCTGATATGCGTCAGCTTTTGTTCGACACGTTGTCAGCCAGCTTGTGGGCGATGGTGTTGGCTGTTAGCCAGGAAGCGGCTGAGTTGGGTATGCCGCTTTATTTTGTTGGTGGCTTGGTGCGTGATCTCTTGTTGGGGCATTCGCCTACAGATTTGGACATGATTGTTGAGGGAGATGCCATCAAATTGGCCAAAGCGCTGCAAGCGAGTTTTGGTGGCTTGGTGCATACTCACCGCCGTTTTGGCACGGCCAAATGGTTTGTAACGCCAGAGTTGTGGCAGCACGTGAGTGATCAGTTTCTCGACCAGCCAGCGCCAGATAATTTGACGGGGTTAGAACCCGCATCTATTGATTTTGTGACGGCGCGGACGGAGTTTTATCGGGAGCCATCTGCTTTGCCGGAGATTGAGCGCGGTTCTATCAAGCTGGATTTACACCGACGGGATTTTACCATTAACACGTTGGCGGTGCGGCTCGATGGGGCACATTTGGGCGAACTGCTTGATTTTTATAACGGCCGTTTAGACTTGCAACGCGGCTTAATTAGAGTGTTACACAGTCTCAGCTTTATCGATGATCCCACGCGCATCTTGCGGGCAGTGCGCTATGAGCAGCGGCTCAATTTTGTGATTGAACCGCGTACAGCTGAACTGATTGCCGATGCCCTGCCGATGATGGATCGGGTGACCGGCGACCGTATCCGCCATGAAATCGAGCGCGCGCTTAAGGAGGCTGGTCCAGTGCGGGCGATGCACCGCCTCTATGATTTGGGGGTGATGCACCAGATTCATCCCGCCTTGTGTTGGTCGCAGGAAACGGCCGTTGCCTATGAACGTGTCCCCAAAATTCTCAAAGACCCGGATTGGCTGGCCGCATCTGGCACCGCTTCTCCGTTGTTTCTCTATTTTGCCCTGTGGCTGCTGCCGCTTAAAGCCGATGAAAAAGAGGCAGCGATGGCTCGGCTCAAAGTGCGCAAAGCGACGCGGGATGATGTTATCTCTGCGGTAGATATTCAAGAATCGTTGGCTGAACTACCCCAAACACCAAAGCCAAGCGAGGTTGTGTTTGCCTTGCGCTTCTTTTTGCCCCGCTCTCTGCTGGTGGTAAGAGCGGCGAGTGTAGATCCGCGCACCACTGAGTTGCTAGATAGGTATGTTAAGGAATGGATGGGAGTGAAAACGGCCGTTACTGGCAACACCTTACGCGAAATGGGTCTCAAACCGGGTCCAGAATTCGCGGTCATCCTGGATCGTTTATTGGAAGCCCGTCTTGATGGCGAAGTAAAAAATGAAACTGAAGAAAAAGAACTATTAGCAAAAATATTGCATTTGGCAGAAAAACATGTGGAGCCGCCCCATCGAGCGAGATAAATATCGTCTTTGCATTTGATTTGAGAGCCTTCCTGGAAGTTTTGACCCTACGGGAGGGTGGCGCACAATATATTTTGGCTTCCTTTGGCATGACATTGCGAGACCGCATCCTGGATGGTTGGGAGTTAAATTCGGGATGAAAATTAGAACTCTAAAATTTAATTATCAGAAGACACATTATGCCAATCCGGTGCAGGCAAAAACTCAAATGCGTCCTCAGAAAATTGGCTATCGTAAACAATTTTAGTAACAGTCGTTTGTTCGTACCATTTATCCCAGCCAGTCGCCTCCGCGTAAATTTGGCTTTGGAGAATGACCCCTGTATTGGTATCTATCCAATATTTGTGCTTTTTAACCAGTTTGCCTTCATTATCAAAAACTTGAAGCCGTACGATAACTGCATCTCGTCCTGCTATTTGGTCAGATCCAAGTACATCCACCTGTTGCTGACTAAAAAACTGCGCTAATCCATGGGGAAAGAAAAAGGAGGCCAACTTTGAAGGGAATACCCCGTCCAGGGGGTATCTTATGATGAAAGATTCTGCCGCGCCTGTAGGCAAACTGGTTGGACCATAGCTTTCTAATGACTTGACATCGTCAGGCAAAACATATTCTTCAAAGGTTTTATCGATCAAATTTATCTTCCAGAGTGTAGTGCCATCACTTATCCAACTAAATTCTGGCTCCAAACCTGCCGGGCCATATTCTCCGCGGCCTTTACCATATTGCTCAAGTTGAATGTTCATTTCCCAGCTAGCGTTGTTAAAGGTCGTAACAGCATTAGCTTCTATCGTTTGCCATTGTGTGTGGCTGTTCAGCATAAGTGATACGATGTTGTCTGGACTAGATTCACCAGTTAACGGTATTTTGGGCAAAGAAGCATCTTGTGCCATTTCAGGGATTGTCGTACCCACTCCAGCATTAACAGTTTGGTTATTTAACTGAAAAGCTAAAAAAATCATGGTCAGGATGATGCCCACTCCAATTTAACAGCGAGGGGCTAAACCAGGGATCACCTTGAACGATTGTGTGTATTGCATCAATCAATCGTTCTTTATCCGCTAGAAGTACGCGAATTGGGTCAACTATTTTCACCTCCACAGGCTTCCGTTTCTTTTCGTTTTTATGGCTTGATTGGTGATTCTTTGCTGGCTTGAATGTAACTTGAATGTAAATTATACTATCTCCTCCCTCGCCAATGTCAATTGAGGCAGGCCAAAAGTAGGCAAAGATTAATATTGCCCAAACCTGACAGGTCTACACGCCAACTCACCGAGGTATAACCCCAAGTTGTGGCCTGGTTAAAGAGCAAAAAACTATCACATCGACAACAAAGCGCGAAACTTGACAAACAAGGCGTAACTTTTGAGGAATTAGTGTCGAAAATTGCTGATATCTGTCCAGATGCTATGCAGCGTTAATTAGCAAAATCATCAGGTTTAATCTATCCTTTTATTAGCCAGTGTTTGGACAAACGGCCGTGGTTGGGGCGTTACAGCGTTGCCTGGAAGCCAGGATGGTTTGTATTGTTGGAAGATATTGATAAAAGTTGACACGAGTCCGCTTCATTGTTACAATTCTCGAAGTTGAAGTAAAAATATGGAAATAAAAATTGATTCTAAACTATTGAAGGGTGGCAAAAATGGATTTGGTTGAACAAACAACAACAGAGGAAACTACAGGAATTACTATCACTGACGATGCTTTAGCTGTCGTGCGTAAACTGCTTGAAGAAAAGAATGTGCCTGATCATGGCCTGCGTGTTTTCGTAGCTGGTGGTGGCTGCTCCGGTTTGCAATATGGTATGGCTTTAGAAGCAGAGCCACGTCCCTACGACCAGGTTATTGAAAATGATGGTGTTAAGGTCTTCATTGACCCCACTAGCATGATGTACCTGAATGGGGCTGTGATTGATTATGAAGATAGCATTATGGGTGGTGGTTTCAAGATTGATAACCCGAATGCCGTGTCTACTTGCGGTTGTGGCACTTCTTTCAAAACGGAAGATTCCCAAGGTGCAGCTTGCAGTGGCTGTGGATAAATCTCCACAAATTTAGGTTTGAAGTATTTTGAAGCGGGGCATTTTGCATGTCCCGCTTTTTTATTGGAATGGTGTAATTACCTGGAGTAGATGTATGGTTTGAACGGCCGTTCTCCCCTCAGTTAGCTAAATTCCTGGAACCTAAAAAAAACGGCCGTTTCACATGGAACGGCCGTTTTGACTTTAAGACTTAACGGTTTGCCATGGGCACGTAATCGCGTTTGTCGTAGCCAAGGTAAATCTGGCGCGGCCGGGCAATCTTTTGAGTGGCGTCATTTAGCATTTCTTCCCATTGTGCCAGCCAACCAACTGTGCGTGGGATAGCAAACAATACGGGGAACATGGAAATGGGGAAGCGCATCGCCTGGTAGATGATACCAGAGTAGAAGTCTACATTCGGGTAAAGATTGCGTTCGATAAAGAAGTCATCTTCCAGAGCAATCCGTTCTAGTTCCAGCGCAATGTCGAGCAGCGGGTTGTGGCCGGTTACTTCAAAGACCTGCTCCGCAATCTTCTTGATGATCTTGGCGCGTGGATCATAGTTCTTGTAGACACGATGACCAAAGCCCATCAGCAGCCGTTCGCGGTTCTTGACACCTTCCACAAAGGCTGGCACGTTCTTAATGTCGCCAATTTCTATCAGCATACGCAGCACTTTCTCATTGGCGCCACCATGCAATGGGCCAAACAAGGCAGAAGCAGCGCCGGCCATAGCTGTGTATGGGTCAGTTTGGCTGGAGCCAATGACGCGCATAGTGGCGGTGCCACAATTTTGTTCGTGATCAGCGTGGAGGATGAAGAGAACATCTAAAGCATGCGCCAGCACTGGATCAGGTTTGTAATGCACTTGCGTCATTTTATCTAACATTTGCAGGAAGTTGCCAGAGTATGAGAGGTTGTTGTTGGGATAGACGTAGGGTAAACCACGAAGATTACGATACGAGAATGCGGCAACAGTTGGGACTTTGGCAATCAGGCGGGTGATCTGGATTCTACGGTTCTGAGCATCATGAACGTCACGACATTCTGGATAGAAGGTAGACATGGCGGCTACGGTGGAAATAAACATGCCCATAGGATGTGCATCATAACGGAATGTTTTCATGTGATGTTTGACGTTTTCATGCACAAATGTGTGGTGAAGAACTTGGTATTCCCATTCGTCGTATTCTTCTTGTGTCGGCAGTTCGCCATTCAAAATCAGGTAAGCTACTTCCAGATAGTTAGAATTTTCAGCCAACTGTTCAATGGGAATACCTCGATAACGTAAGATACCTTTGTCGCCATCAATGTAGGTGATGTTGCTCTTGGTTGATGCGGTGTTTTTGAACCCCGGATCATAACTGAGCATACCAAAGTCATCGGGATTGACTTTGATTTGGCGCAAATCCATCGCATTGATGGCATCATGTTCGATTGGCAGCTCATATGTCTTGCCAGTCCGATTATCAGTAATGGTGAGGGTTTCTTTGGACATGCTTTAGCCTCCAGTATTTGCTCCCACTTAGTGCAGGAAGATGATAGTTATAGGGAAAAACAGATATTGCCTTGACTCTCTTTAGGAAACTGTGAGCATAGGCGAATGTAACTTTGGGTGGCTTTTCACAGCTAACTTGTTACAAGTATATCTTCATTTTTAGAGGAGCGCATGGATATTTAAGTTTTTTCCCACAAAAAGGGGAGATTACGCTGTTTCATTGAAGTGGCAACCGTGGATAACAAAGAAAAAATAGAAACGAATGACCGACGACTAATGATTGGTGGTGCCTCTTTCGTCGTGGGACAAAAGTGATTGCCGGTACCGGTTAACAAATTCCTGGGCTTCTTCACGGGAGGTGAGTTCCCCGGCGGCTTGGGCTTCTTGCACTAAACGCAGGATATGGCCAATTTCGGGACCTGGGGGAATATTGAACAACTGAATTAGGTCACGGCCGTTTAGCCATAGCTCTGGTGATACTGTATCTTCATATTGGTGAAAGTAGTGGCGGAAGAGCTCTAAAACGACAGTGACCAGGTTGTGCCAGGCCACCTCGTCCCCAGCACCCTCGTAGGTGGCCAGATGATCGGCCAGAGAGAGCAACCCAATGTCCAGCCCCATCTCTTCTGTGGCGCGGAAGTAGCGGTAAATGGCTCGACGCGACGGCCGTTTTCCTGTGTGGGCTAATTGTAATGGCCGCATGTGGCCGTTCACGACTGTTTCCACCTGTTTGATAGCTTTGTTGCTGAATGTCATGTGGCGCAGGCATTTGGCTGCCAGTTCAGCACCAACCTTGTCATGGCCAAGAAAGCGAATATGCCCATTGTCTGCAATCGTTTGTGTGGCTTTCTTGCCCACATCGTGGAACACGCCATCTAAACGCAAGAGCAAACGGCCGTTTACGCCACCACCAATCTCCCTGTTTAGATGAGCCTGCAAGCCTGCGCTAAACTGGGAAAACCGGGGCTGTATCGCAGACAATTCAGCGATGGTGGTCTCTTGTTGGTCAACAACGGCCGTTTCGACAGCCACTAACCAGCGCAGCACGGAAATGGTATGAGCCATGACTGGTTCATGATGTGGGGCTGATTGTGCGATTGTCTCTAAATCTGCCACCGCGGGCAGTAGTTCGCGGAGTAAACCAAGTTTGTGCAGTTGGCTGATCGCCTGATCGGGAACGGCCGTTTCCATGAGTTTAATGAATTCGTCCCGGCGACGTTCCATAGAACACGTTTGCAGAGAGGGGGCTGCCGCCCTAACGGCCGTTTGCGTATCCTCAGTGAGCGAAAAACCGCAGCTCAACCCCTGGCGCACGGCACGTAAAGCGCGAATAGGGTCGTTTTTGAGCGCATCAGGTTGAACGAGCCGGATTTGTTTATTTGCTAAATCTTCAAGACCATGGAAGGGATCGATGATACTGGCAGTGGTAACGGCCGTGGCTGGCAAAGCCATGGCATTGATCGTGAAATCCCTATCGGCTAAATCCGCCGTTAAGTCAGCGCCTCGATAACAGATGAAGTCAAGCGTCGTATGATCTTCTGCCAGCACCACACGCCCTGTATCCCGCTTTTTATCTAGCACATACGCCGGTTTGCCCAGCTTATTCCCAAATTTGAAGGCGAGAGGAATGGCTCGTTCAGGTACCACAAAATCGAGATCATGGTTGTCTACACCGCGCACAGCATCACGAACCGCTCCCCCCACCAGATAAACAGGCTGCTCAAGATTGAGAAATAACGGCCGTAGCTCATCCATGAGAGAAGATAATCTCAGTGGTTTACCCCCAGAAGCCTCAACAAAACGTAACACAGTTCTCTCTTTGGGCCGGTTATGTTGGGCAAGCCGTTTTGCCTCTTCGGGAGTATGCCCTACGCCCGCTACGCTCTCCTTTACCAGGGCAACCCAGCGACCGTGGTATGGCGTTAGATCTATCGTCATAGTTCACACGAGTGAATAGCAAACAATTGACACTGAACAGCCAGGTTCTATCGGGAAACTGCTCACGAATTATTCCATCAGATGGGCAAATACTTCTGGTTTCAAAACAGCGATGAACGGCAAATTGCGATATATCTCATCAAAGTCGAGGCCGTAACCTACCACAAATTTATCGGGGATATCAAAGCCGAGAAATTCGACCTCTACATCAATTTCACGACGAGATGGCTTGTTGAGCAGAGAGCAAATGCGCAGGGATTTCGGATTGCGTGCCAACAGGTTTCGGCTTATGTAATCCAGGGTGCGTCCACTGTCGATGATGTCCTCCACAATCAACACATTGCGTCCGGCAATCGGTTGTTTCAAGTCCATGATGATTTGCACCGCGCCACTGCTAACCGTGCCAGAACCATAGCTGGAAACACCCATGAAATCAATTTCGTGAGGGCGGGCGATAGCTCTGCTCAAGTCAGAGAGAAACATGTAGCCGCCTTTAAGTACACAGATGAAAAGCAAATCTTCTTCATCCTGGTATGTGTCGGTGATAGCAGCTGCCAATTCTGCGATTCGAGCTTTTAATTGTTCTTCGCTGATCAGCACATGATCGATATTTGCATACAGGTCTCGGATTTTACTCATGAGCGTTATCTCCATTTCGTGGCGGCAGTACAACATGGCATTGGCGACAGCGGGCTTCATAGGTTTCTGATGCCCCTACCATCACAATGGGATCGTCGTAGGCGACCGGCTTTCCTTCTACTAAACGTTGGGTACGGCTGGCTTCCTCCCCGCAAATGACGCATATGGCGTGTAGTTTCCTGACATGTTCGGAACATGCCAACAGATTGGGCATGGCACCAAAGGGCACTCCTCTGAAATCCATGTCAAGACCGGCACAAATGACCCGTTTGCCTTGTTCTGCTAGTTGCTCACAGATATCAACAACGGCATCGTCAAAAAATTGAACCTCATCGATGGCCACAACTGTGGTGTTGTCATCGAGATTTTGCAATATTTCGGAGGCATTATTGACGGGTATCGCTTTAAATGCACTGCCGACGTGGGATGTTACTTTTTCTACATGAAATCGATCATCGATCACAGGTTTGAAAACTTGTACCTGTTGTTTGGCAATGACAGCACGACGCAGTAAGCGAATGAGTTCTTCGGTTTTGCCGCTAAACATGCTGCCACAGATGAGTTCAATGCGTCCTCGAGTATGTATGGTCATAGTTTCCCTTGAATCAATCTCCTCAAACAATATTTACAATGCTCAATTGTAGATCGTTTTGGAGATTTATTCACATTCTTTGGGTGCAGCCATGAATAAGTTATGGGATTGATAGATGCGCTGCCAGTGACCTAACAGGAAATTATTTCTAGACGGTCACTTTGATTTGATAACTGTATGACCTGCCTTGCTTGCCTAGAATCTCCAGTAAACCCATCTGGCGCAAGGTGTAGGTGATTTTTGTGGCCAGGGCAGGGCGGCAGTTGAGGGCGTGGGCGAGTTGTTTATTGGTAAACGGCCGTTCCAGGCCATCTGGAATCACCGCTAAATAATCTTCTGCCTGAGTAAACCTCGCTTCTTTTCCCACGTTTAACAGCCGCCGGTCGTAGACGCTCCACCGTTTGCGCCGCCAACTGCCTTTGCCATCGTCACGCAGGATTTCTTCCTCTTGGGTGAGCAGCACTTGAATCGTGAGGCGGGGATGGAGAATGAGATCCGTGATGTAGAGCAGCTCTTTGAAGATGTCGATTGTTTTGCCTCGTTTGGGGGATTTGCGGCGGCTGATAGCTTCACCAACGGCCGTTTCCCGCACAATCCATTTTTCTTGGGCAATGGGATGCAGCAGCTGGATCTCATAACCATTGGCCAACAGCTTCGTCAGTTTACGCTTCATGGCATACAAATGGCGCGTCTGAATCTCAATCAAAGTCTGGTCGCGCACAATATCGATGATGAAGCCATCCACCTTCACTTCAAACTCATCCCCAGGCTGACTGACCCACTCCTTCAGCCCGGCATGCAATGATTTTTCACCTAATGTTCCAATTGACATAAAGAGAGCACTGATGGTAAACGACTAAAGATAGACGACTTATTTTAAGCTGATGAAATCTTCCATCTTTGGTCATTGGTCAAACCAGTCAAATCAATCGCCGAAGCAAATGCCTAGCTCGCGGGCGGTGAAGATGGTGTCACAGTCTAGAGGCACGGTTTTCATGCGGCGGGTGGCTTCGGCCAGCGGCACGTAGCGCACGGTGGGCGGATCCAGCGCCACCATGATCCCTGATTGTCCTTCGGCTAAAGCACGTACCGCAGCGGCGCCAAAGCGCAGGGAGAGCAGGCGGTCAAATGAGGTGGGTGACCCACCACGCTGCAAATGCCCCAAGGTGACATTCCGTGCTTCTTTGCCTGTGATTTCAGCCAAAGCTTGAGCCACCTGATCCCCTACGCCGCCTAAACGTTCATTGGTGCCTAACCTGGCTGCATGCTTAACGATGAGTTCGCCCCCTTTGGGTTTCGCCCCTTCAGCCACCACTATCATGGAAAAATGACGGTTGTGAGCTTCACGTTCCATGACTTTTTCGGCGACGATATTGATGTCGTAGGGAATTTCGGGGATGAGAATCGCATCGGCGGTGGAGGAAACGCCGGCGTTGAGCGCAATCCAACCGGCATAGCGCCCCATCAACTCTACTGTCATGATGCGTTTGTGGGCTTCGGCTGTGGAGTGGAGGCGGTCTATGCATTCGGTGGCAAAGGAAACGGCCGTGTCAAAGCCAAACGTGATGACGGTTCCCTCTAAGTCATTGTCGATAGTTTTGGGCACGCCGATAACGCGCATGCCATTTTGTGACAGCGCATGGGCAATGCCCAAGGAGCCATCGCCACCGATGGCAATCAGCGCATCAAATCCTTCTGCTTTGAGCAAGTCAACCAGTTCAGCACAGCGATTGACCTCCGTCCACTGGCCATTTTCGTCTTGGACGGGGTACCGACGTGGATCGCCCCGGTTTGTGGTGCCCAGAATGGTGCCGCCCAAATGGGTGATGCCGCGAACCGTGTTGCGGGTCAGAGGGACAAGTCCCCCTTGGGGAAAATCTTCCGGGCTGAAAATACCGTTATACCCTTCACGGATACCCACACATTCCCAACCACGTTTCAGTGCTGACAGCACGATGGAGCGGATGACCGCGTTTAAGCCTGGCGCATCTCCGCCACCTGTGTTGATTGCTATTTTTTTAATTGATTTTTCTAACATGGGTTTCCCCTTTTTTGTGCCATAACGAATGATGAATCCTTTGACTAGAGCAAGAATGGTTTTAGCCCATTCGTCTTTACTCTTTTATCAGTTAATCATTCGTCTTTGGTCAATTTGAAATTATACTATGTGCGCATTCATAAACAAGTTACGGATTGATGGATGCGTTTCAAATGACCTGACCATCTGTAAAAAGGGGAATTATTTCTAGATGGTCACCAGGCAAACGATGTTGATGAAACGACTTCATTCAGGAGTTGTGCTTCTGGCTGATAACAGGGGTATGGCGCCGCTTGGTTTAGAGAATCCAAAGAACAGTTCGCGTCCTATCCCGCCCGCTGGTAAAATGGCAGACGCAAAATCGCACATGAAGGTATCGCATGATAGAACAAGATAATCAAACGCTAAAACCGAACGAGCAAAAAGCCTCAGGCAAACGATTGATCCTCGTTTTTTTCGTCGCATTTGTCGTGATCCTGTTGGATCAGGCCACTAAGCGCTTTATCGAAGCTAATGTGGTTTACAACACCAGTTGGATGCCGTTGGAGTGGCTGGCACCCTATTTCCAAATCACGCACATTGGCAACACCGGTATCGCTTTTGGTCTTTTCTCTGGGGGCAGCGTGGTTTTTGCCTTGATATCTATTTTGGTGACGGGAGCCATCGTCTATTTTGCCTATACGTTACCAGCCGAACAGACGGCCTTGCGCATTGTTTTTGGTGTGGTGTTGGGTGGAGCTATTGGCAACTTAATTGATCGGCTGCGCCAAGGTTATGTGACTGATTTTCTTGATTTTGGACCTTGGCCTGTTTTCAATGTGGCGGACATGGCTGTTGTGTTTGGGGCTGTTGCTTTGGCAATTTTGATGTTTTATGAGGAGCGTCAATACAAAAAAGCAGAGGAAGCCTCGTTGCGCAATAATCCTCCTGCGGATGAGTTAACTGATGAACAGCAGCCAGCAAATTGAGTTAACGTTAGATGTGGTGGGTGAGCGACTTGACCGGGTGCTGGCAGCCGTGTGGCCTGATTTGTCACGCATGCAGTGGCAGCGGTTGATCAAAGAGGGGGCGGTCACGATGAACGGCCGTTCTCTTAAGGCTAGCCAAAAAGTCACAGGGGGGGAAGTGGTAACGGCCGTTCTCCCCGAAGTTGTTGAAAGCGGTCTGGAGGCAGAAAACATCCCCCTCGATATTCGTTATGAAGATGATGACCTGATTCTGGTCAATAAGCCCGCAGGTATGGTGGTTCATCCTTCCGTTGGCCATGACACGGGCACTCTTGTCAATGCCATTCTCTACTACTGCCCCGACATCGAAGGCATCGACTTCACCCAACGTCCTGGTATCGTGCATCGCCTGGATAAATACACTTCAGGATTGGTTGTCGTTGCCAAAAATGACCGGGCGCTGCGTTATATGCAAGCTCAGTTCAAGGAACGCACTATCAAGAAGAAATATCTGGCGTTGGTGGAAGGACAGCTCACGCCACCGGCGGCGCTCATCAATGCTGCCATTGGTCGTGATCCCCGTCAGCGCAAAAAGATGGCGGTGATCCCGCTCAATGCGTCAGAGTCTGCGCGGGAATCACAAACTCGTTACGAAACGGCCGTTACTTATGACGACTTCACCCTAGTCAACTGTTATCCCCTCACTGGGCGCACCCACCAGATTCGTGTTCACCTGGCCTACGTCGGCTATCCCATTGTCTGCGACCATATCTATGGGCGGCGCAAACGTGCGTTTCCCCAGCTCAAACGTCATTTTCTTCATGCGGCGGAATTGACCTTCAAACGGCCGTTTGACGACGCCGAACTTACCTTTGAGGCCGAACTTCCTTCAGAACTCCAAGCCATCATCAACCAACTTAACTGTTAAGAAGTGACGATGACACAAAACATGGCATTGCCGCGTTAGTTTCAAGCGTTAGTTTCAAGGAACGGTAAAGGAAACGAAAACGATGTCGTTGTGTGATTTCATTTCCGCCCCTACGTTTTTATAAAGCTATCGGCTTCGACAAAATTTCCACCAGCAGGTTGATGCAGGCGTTCACATCGTCAGCATCAACGGTTTCGCTCTGGGAATGGACGTAACGGCAAGGAATCGAAATACAGCCAGCCGCCGCGCCGCCATTGGCGATTTGCATGGAGCGCGCATCTGTGCTGCCCCCTAACAAAACTTCCAACTGGTAGGGGATGTTAGCTTCTTCGGCTCGCTGTTTCATCAAATTAACTAGACCCACATGGGCGATCATCCCCGCATCTTTAACCTTGATGGCGGCACCCTCTCCTAACCTGACAGCAATGGGGTGTGGTTCTGGGGTATCACCGGCTATCGTCACATCGAGGGCAATGCCCACATCTGGATTGATGTGGTTTGCTGCTGTCAACGCGCCGCGCACGCCTACCTCTTCCTGCACGGTGAAGGCAAAATAAACGTCATGAGGGGTGTTTTTGAGCCGTGCCAAGGCTTCAATGGCGATGACACAGCCGATGCGGTCGTCCATGCTTTTTGCCGAGAGGCGTGTGCCATTGGCGATGAATTCTCGCTTGAAACCGGCGGGATCGCCAACGCGCACCGGGCAGTCGTCTTTGCTGCTGGCACCGACATCGAGGTAATGTTTATCGAGGCCGTGGATCTTGCTGTAGTCAGTAATGCGGTCACTGAAAACAACGCCAATGGTGCCATTGGCAAACTGCACGCGGCTGCCGAGCAAATTGTGGGGAAAGACGCCGCCAATGTTTGTAAAACGGCAGAAGCCTTCGTCGGTGATGTGGCTGACCATCACGCCAATTTCATCCATATGGGCGGCTATCATGACTTTGACACCGCTGCCATCCCCTTTTTTGAGGGCGATGAGATTGCCCAGGTTATCGACACTGATGTCGTCGGCAAATTTTTCTATTTCGGGGCGAATGAGATCGCGCATGCCATCTTCAAAGCCAGACGGGCCAAATGCCTCTACCAATTTTTTGATTAAGTTGTTCATAAGTTTCCTCAAGTCAAGGTTCGTTTTCGTGCGCATTTGTACAAGCTTCTTAGGTTCGTAGTGCGCACTTTAGTGCGCATTTGTACAAACTTTTTAGGTTCGTAGTGCGCTTTTGATATGCGCTAAAGCGCATACTACAAACTTTTTAGGTTTGTTTTCGTGCGCTTTTGTATAAGCTCCTTAGGTTCGTAGTGCGCACTTTAGTGCGCATTTGTACAAGCTTCTTAGGTTCGTAGTGCGCACTTTAGTGCGCATTTGTACAAACTTTTTAGGTTTGTTTTCGTGCGCTTTTGTACAAACTGTTTAGTCTCTCTTTACCATGTTTGGTGTTAAGCTGCGTAATGTTGCATCTGCCAATTTGACGACATTGGCGTAATCGTTCAGGTTGATCATCATCGTGGGAGTGTGGGCATAGCGGCCTGGTACGGCGATGGTTGCTGCCGGTACGCCCCCCCGTGAGCGTTGGATGGAAGCGGTGTTTGTGCCACCACCACCAGGTCGGCGAATTTGGAAGGGGATGTCATGGGCAACGGCCGTTTTTGTGATGTGGGAAACGATTCGTGGATCCTGAATCGCCACCCTGTCCATGACATAGATGGCTGCCCCTTTGCCTAAAGCAACGTTGGGGCTGGTATCATCTTTTGTGGGCAAATCATAAGCTGGTGTGCATTCTAAGATGAGGGCAACGTCTGGCTTGACGCTGTAGCCGACCACATTGGCTCCGCGCAATCCCACTTCCTCTTGCACGGAAAAGGAAGCGTATAAATCGAAGGGATAGGGTTTACTGTGCAGCAGTTCAATCAGCACTGCACAACCGGCTCGGTTATCAAAGGATTTGCCAATGGCGCAGTCGCCAACTTCTTCGTAAGCGGTGACAAAAGCAGCCAAATCGCCGACGCTGACTTTATCGCTGGCAGCATCCTTGTTTTTGGCACCAATGTCGATGCGCATCGTGTCTCGTTTGACGACGCTGCCCCGCTGCCTGGCTGTGAGTAGATGGATGGGACGCGCCCCAATGACGCCTGTCACTTTCTTCTTGCCGATTTGGACCACTTTGCCCAGTAGGGTGCGGTCGTTGAAGTTGCCTACCGCTTCAAATTTTAAGGTGCCATTGCTGTCGTAGCCGGTAATCATCAGGCCAACTTCGTCCATGTGGGCGTCCACAAGTACGCGCAAATCAGAGGCACCTGTGCCTTTTTTGAGCGCAATAAGATTGCCCATGGCGTCAACGTGCCATTCATCAACGTGATTTTCGATCAGGTTGATGATGAGGGCGCGAATTTCATGTTCATAGCTGGCGACGCCGACCGCTTCGGTGAGATTTTTGAGTAGTTCGTTCATAGTTTAATTTGGTGGTCTAGTCGTTGTTTAGTCTGGTGATCGATGCTTGCCGACTATTCAACCTCTATCATGCTCTCGGTTAATTTTTCTACGAAGTTGCTTTCCAGGTTGGCGATGAACTCGCCCATGAGTTTGCCGGCGCGGGTCACATCTTTCATGTTGATGGACTCAACCATGGTGTGCATGTAGCGGAGGGGGATGCTGAGCAGCCCGGTGGGGATGCCTGCCCGGGCAACTTGTACGCCGAAGGCGTCGGTGCCGCTGGCACGGGAATGGAAGCCGATGCTGTTTTTCATTTCCATGTCAGTGGCTGTCTCTTTGAGTTTTTCATACATGCCGGGATGGACGTTTGGTCCCCGTTCAATGACGGGGCCACTACCGAGTTCAAAGGTGCCGTCGCCATCTGCACCTGGCCCTTTGCCGAAGGTAACGTCGATGGCAATGGCGGCGTCTGGGTTTTGGGCGTAGGTGGTGGTGAAGGCACCAAGTAAGCGTGTTTCTTCCTGAGCGGTAGCCACGGCGACAACATCCCAATCATGAGAACGGCCGTTTAGATATTCCAGGCAGACACTCACTGCGGCGATAGAGGCGCGGTTGTCAAGAGATTTGCCCGCGACCCGTTTGTCCATCAGCTTGCGCAGGGGTTGCCGGAAACTGACAGCATTGCCGATTGAGATATTTGCTTTGACTTCTGCAATGGGCAATCCCAGGTCAACGACTAAATCCTCATAGTCATACGGCTTATGATGTTTTTCTTTGGGGAGCATGGGAGGAGGGAGGCAGCCCATCACGCCAGAAGCATCCTTCTTGCCGTGAACCGTGACCAGTTGGGCATATAGTTGACGAATATCAACGCCGCCGAGATTGGTGACGCGCAGGAAGCCTTGCCCGTTATGTTCAACGATGTCTGAAACCATCAGACCGATTTCATCCATATGGGCTGCGATCAGAATGCGAGGACGTGGTTCTTTTCCTTGCCCCTTTTTCAAGGCGATCAAACTGCCAACGCGATCTAGACTGATCTCATCGACGTAGGGTTCCCATAGGTCTCTAATGATGGGCGCAATTTGATGTTCAAAGCCAGAAGGAGCGGGTGTTTCAGTTAAAGTTTTCAATTGCTTAAATAGGTTCATAGGTTTTCTCTAGGGAGATGGTGTTTCCGTTGGGGTTTCTGTGGGCACAGCTGTATTGATGGGGGGGGACGTTAGGGTAACTATGGTTGGTTCTGGTGTCGGGGTATCTGTTGGCGGCGGTGTGGGGGTGTCTGTGGCTGTGTGTGTGGGGGTGTCTGTGGGGGCGTTTGTGGGTGTGGCGGTGGCGGTGGGCAAGAGGGTGGCTGTATTTGTGGGTGTTGGTGTCCAGGTTGCTGTTGGTGACGGTGTGTTGGTGGGGGTGCTTGTTGGTGATGGTGTGTTGGTTGGCGTGGGTGTTGGTGTGGCAGATGGTGGTAGGGGGATGGGGGTTAAGAATTGGCCTGGAGTTGCAGGCAAAGGTGTTGCTGTTTTTAGGGAAAAGGGAGTTGACGTTGGAATGGGGGTTGCGGTGCCAGGGGGTACGATGGTTTCTGCTGCGTTTGTTGGTGTGGCAGACAGCATGTCCGGCAGGGTTGTCGGGGATGTGATTGCATCATCATCTGGAACGAATATGAAGGCAATACCTGCCAAAATATAACAAGGTATTGTCAGTAAAATGATGCCAACCAGGATAAGGATTGTACGGCGTCTTGAATCCATCCAATGGTACTCGCAATTTCAGTATTCAGGATACGTTGTATTCAGGGTACCCTGTTCACTAGGGTGGATGATAGTGGATTTAGGTGTTTTGGACAAATTTGTGTCACTTAAATATTCTCTGTGCGCCAGATGGTGGCGCCTTGGGGAAGGACGGGCAGTGGCAGTGTGCCATTTTTTACTGTGGCGCTTTGCCCGGTAAAATGCTCGGTGAACTGTGTTCCGTCTGCAATGCCACCATGAGCGACAGGCAGCGGGTTCGCTGGCCGGGGGGTGGCTGAACGATGGGCGATGATGAGTAAACGGCCGTTTCGATTGGGTGCTGTGCCGGTGTTTTTTCCTTCTCGTTGGTAAGCAATGGTGTCTGCTTCGACAGCTAGAATTTGGAAGCCACCTGTTTGCAGAACGGCCGTTTCCCGGCGCAGGCGGATCAGTTCCTTGTAAAAATCGCGTAGGTCATGGTGCCATTGTGCTTCATCCCAAATCATGCAGCCACGTTGGCTTAGATGTTTATCTTCTACCATACCAATTTCGTCACCGTAGTAGAGGCAAGGGATGCCGGGGAAGGTAAACTGCACAATGGCTGCCAGCCGTTGCAAGGCGTCATTTTCGCTCACTTCGGTGCGGAGACGAGGTGTGTCGTGGCTGTTGAGCAGGTTGAACTGCTGCAGGGCGATGCGCCAGGGTACAGCGGCTAAATATTGCTGCCAGGTATCGGCTAAAGCGGCCGTGGGCCAGGGTGTGGCTGATGTAATGACACCATCCAGGCCGACAGCGCTGTGTTTGCTGCCCCGCAGCCAGGCCAGCAGCGGCATTGCCAATCCTGAGTAGTTCATGATGCCATCCCACTCATTGCCTTGTAAGGAGGTTGTGGCGTCAAAGAAGTTCTCGCCGATGAGATAGGCCTCGGGGTTGGTGCTTTTGACGGCGTCACGAATGCCTTCTACCACTTCTGTGCCTATTTGAATGTCTCCTTGCCGTCCTAACATGTTGGCTACATCAACGCGCCAACCATCAGCCGAGTAGGGTGGTCGCAGCCATTTTTTGAAGATGGCGTCTGCAGCTGCATACATGCGCTGGCGTAGTTCGGGGCTGCGGTAGTTGAGTTTGGGCAGCATCCATACGCCAAGCCAGCAGTCGTACTCATGAGGACGTTTGTGGAAGGTGAAGAAGGCGGCTTCTGGCGCGTCGGGATCTTGCTGCGCGGTTTGGAACCAGGGATGCCAGCAGCCGCAATGGTTGGGCACGATGTCGAGGATGTAACGCATGTGGCGTTGGCTCAACTCCTGACGCAGGGTGATGAGGGCTTTGTTGCCACCAAAATGCGCATCGACGTTCTCATAATCGGCAACATCATACTTATGGTTGGAGGGCGCTGTGAAGACGGGATTGAGGTACAGGGCGTTGATGCCCAGGTCTTGAATGTAGTCGAGTTTTTGGGTGATGCCCGGTAAGTCGCCTCCATAAAAGGTAATGGGGAATAGGGTATCTTTGTCTGGTGGCTGTCCCCAGGGAAAGGTTCGGGGACGTTTGCCGCGAAATTCAAATTCATCAGGTTGGGGGTCTGTGCGGGGATTGGCGTTGTGGAAGCGGTCGGGGAAGATTTGGTAGAAAACGGCCGTTTCTAACCAATCTGGGCTGTGATAGTTGGCCAAAATCTGAAAGTCGGTGCGGTCTAGGGGCATGGTGGCTGTGGCTCCCGCAGCTGTGTAGCTCCAGACGCCATCGTCTGCTGCCAAGATGAAGCGGTAATGGACGTTGGGCTGGTTGATGAGCAGCGGGCTTTGCCACAAGGAAAACAGTTCGTTTTCTGATATTTTTTCCATCAATGTAAGCGCCTGTTCGCCATCAGGGAAGGTGCGCAAATATACCTGGCGTACGGGCGCGGCTGCCCCTACCCGGATTTGCACTGTGACGGTGTCGTTTAACTGCGGGTCTGGGTTAGAAACGTAGGCAGCTGAACTGTTATGGTGGATAGAGTTGAGCCAGGTGGGTAGGGGAGAGAAGATCATAGTCGATGCTCCAATTCGGGGGATAAAGAATAAGGATTGAAGATTATGTGTTTTGCTTTTTAATGTGCGCCTCCATATAAGTTATGGAATTGATGGATGCGCTTCAAGTGGCTTTTGCCTCTGGAAAATGGGGAGTGATTTTTAGACGGTCACGGTGCTTTGCTCTTTTTTATAATTGCCACAGGGATACTGTGTGAAAATGATATGTGTGTGGGCTGGTGTCGATGGGTTGGATTTGTGCCAGTTGGTAACCTGCCTTGCTCAGACGTTTGCCATCGCGGGCGAGGGTGGCAATGTCGGCGCTGACGTAGAGCAGTTTGGGGGCAGTGCAGGCGATGAGGTGATCAACGGCCGTTCCCGATAATCCTTTTGTTGGTGGCTCGACCACAATTACATCTGGTTGCCTGTTGAGCGTGGGCAGCACATCCTCCAGCCATCCCTGGTAAAGGGATACGTTTTCTGTGTGGTTGAGATTGACAATGGCATCATTGATGGCGTCTTCGTTGATTTCTACGGCGACGATCTCGGCGGCGGCTTCGGCCAGGAAAGCGGTGAGTGTACCCCCGCCGCTGTAGCCTTCTAAGATGGTTTCGCTGCCTTGTAAATTGGCTAGAGAGAGGAGGGATTGGATAACGGCCGTTCTCATGCCAGTATTTGGTGCAAAATAACAGCCAGGGGAAACACGGAAGTCTCGACCGTTGATCGTTTGCACGGAATAGGGGTCTCCCACCAGCGACGCAGCGCTGCGATTGGGCAGCACCATGGCCACCGACACGGGGAAATCCGCTTCTAGTTCGGGTGGCTCGACATCATCAATTTCCAGGGCAGCCAACAAGGCGTCGTCATCTCCGATGCGCAGGGTGAGTTTGCGCAAACCGGGCAGCTCTAAATCGACATCTTGCCACAGGTTGAGCAGCTCTTCCCGAATGATGGGGCAGGTTTCGATGGGCATGACTTGGCGCCGGGAAGATGACCAAAAGCCGAGGCCACCACCGGGCACCGGACTTAACTGCACTTCTGCCCGATAGGTCCAGGTTGGCTCGTGGGGCACCGTTTTGTTGACGGTGATGTTTTCGATACCGCCGATGCGTTTGAGTTGGTCAGCGATGATTTGGGGGAGAACGGCCGTTTGTGCCTCATAGGCCATATGTTGAAAGTGGCAGCCGCTGCACACACCAAAGTGCGGACAACGTGGTTCCACCCGAGAATGAGAAGCAGCCAATACCTCAATCAATTTTCCACGGGCGTAGTGGTTTTTCTGCTCCTCAAGAGCAACGGCAACGGTTTCTCCAGGAATGCCAAAAGGCACAAAAATTGGGCGGTCTTGGGCATCAAAGCCCATGGCAGCACCGCCGTTTGCCATGATTGTGAGCTTCAAAGTCAAAGTGTTTGTCATAGTTGTTGTTGGCGTGGACGAATGACCAAAGATGCATGGCCACAGTTGTCCCTGCGCCCATGTCAGTTAGCTGACATGGATTTTGGCGAAGGAGAGCGAATCGTCACGATGTTGGGTCAACACGTGTGAGGCCTTGACAGATCGAAGAGGGGGCGTTTGCCCTTCATCAGTTTCAAAATCGCAAGGCGATCAGCATTGTAAAAGTGGCGATAAACCAGTGAATCAACCAGGGGTAAATAAATGAATCAGTTTGCCAGGCGATGAAGCCAAAGCCAATCCCCCCGAAAATCGTGGTCAGGGTTTCAATCTCAGGTTTGCCTAAGTGCATAAAGGCGAAGGGGATGGCTTGGATGAGAATAGCTGGCCCTGCGCCTAGAACTTGGGCAAGGCCAAAGAGCATAAACCCCCGCCAAATAAACTCCCAGGCAATCAACTCAACCCCATTTTCCCAAATCATTCGTGTGACGCTATCTGGCGCCAGTTTTTGATAATATGTGTGCATGGCTGGCGTACGCGCTACAAAATAAAGGATGATGGCCATGACCAAACATACGCCAAAGGTCCAGATCAATCCCGCTTGCCAATTGCCTAATTTGAAGCCGTAATCTTTGGGGGATTCTCTAAACAGGAGCACAATCACGAGCATGAGCAATATGAAATATAAGATGAAGCGATCATATGCCTTTGTTTTGGTGATTTTGTGCCCGTAATAATCTAACATCGGGACGATGGTGCAGAAGATGATGATAAATGTTAGTTTAAGGTCAAACTCAATGCCGTTTATTGTCACGTTTTTTCTCCTCATGGGGGTTGATTATAAAAAAAACGTGCCCAGCTTCCAAGCCAGGCACGTTTCTAATGCGTGTTAGGTTGTCAGAAAATTAGACGACGGCTTCGCCTAGATCGACCATGTCCCGAAGAATGCGTTCAATCGCCATGCTGTGGCTGCAAAGGCCGCGAGAAGCAAAGAAGTCGCAGTCGCATTGCCAGACGCCATTGTTATATTCTATGATGTGTGGCGCGTTGTTATCCCCAGCAATCTCCACTTTGAGTGAGAGGAAGGTGATACGCTCACGTTCTTCAGAATAAATCTTAGCCTTCTCAATTTTACTGATCATCCCATAGTCCATAAGATTATGCTCCTCTGCAAATATTGTTAATTGTTTAAACAAAAAAACGCACGCGGACAACGTGCGTTAATGATTTCTCTGTGGCAGTGAGTTTAGAATTTTGCTCACGTCTGGTTTCATGATTCAAAGTATACAGATCATTACAGATGTGTCAATCACTTTTGCTCAAATCTAACCAATGAATGCCCTATGGTTAAGGAAATGGTTAGTTTTCTGTGACTTGGGGGATGGCAAATGAGAAGGTTGTGCCTTCACCTATTTTGCTTTCAACCCACATTTGACCCCCATGAAGCTCTACGATGCCTTTGGTGATTGACAAGCCTAAGCCTGTGCCGTTGGCTTTGCGAATATTAGGATCTTCGGCGCGAAAGAATTTGGTAAACAGTTTTGCTTGATCTTCTTCTGAAATGCCATAGCCATTGTCTTTGATGGTACAAATGACAACTGGTTCTGCTGGGGAATTTTCTTGTAGTGCTATTTCATCTGCATAAATATTGACGTAGACGTCTGTTTGTTGGGGCGAGTATTTGCAGGCATTGCTGAGTAGGTTGGTTAGTACCTGGATTAAACGGCCGTTATCTGCTAACACCAAGGGCAAATCAGTGGGGAGATCCAGATGCAGTTCGATCTGTTTTTCGTCGTAGGGACCACGGATGGTTTGCAATGTTTCGCTAACGACATTGGTGAAAGCGGTGGGCACCTTTTCGATGTAGAGCTGCCCTGTCTCGATGCGGGAAATATCAGTGAGATCCTGAATTTGCTGGCTCATACGACGAATATTGGCGGCGATGGTTTCTAGGAAACCTTGTTGCTGGCTGGACAGTTCGCCTGTCATGCCAGAGAGCAGCAGGTCGGTGTATCCGCGCATGGAGGTCATCGGTGTCTTGAGTTCGTGGGAGACCATGGACACGAATTCTGACTTAGCCAGGTTGGCTTCCCGCACTTGCTCATAGAGGATGGCATTGGAGATGGCGACAGCGGCGTGATTTGTCATGCGAACGGCCGTTTCCAGATCATTTTCATCAAAGGCATCCAGTTGGTCGCTTTCAATTGCCATAACCCCAACCAAATTTTGTTGGTGGATGATGGGCAGCGTGATCTGAGAGAGGGTGTTGTAGGAGGCGGCTACGTAATCTGGGTCTGAGAAGACGTTGCCGGTCACGTGTGGTTCCCCAGACTGTAACACCTTACCTATGCTTCCTAGCGTTAATGTATTGTGGTCGGCATTAGCGATTGTGAATTCACCGTTATAGTCGCGGCGGGCTTTTTGGTATGGGATTTGCTCCGCATCTACTAAGATAATAGATCCGGCAGAACCTCGATTTACGCGCAGCGCCCAATCTAAAGCTAGATTAAGCACATGTTCTAAGTCTAACTTTGTGGTGAGGTCACGATCTAGCTGTTGCAGCATAAAAAGTTCGTTGACTCGTTGTTGTAGTTCGCTGTCAGTTTGTTCAAGCAGCCGAGCATTTTCCAGCGCAATGACTGCTTGTCCAGCAAAAGCGGTCAGCAACGATTCATCTTCATGATTGAATGGCGCCCCATTCTGTTTATTGATAACTTGAAGAACCCCTAAGACGGTTGTTTGCCTGATCAAAGGTACGGTGAGGATAGCTTCGCTAACGAATTGTTCTTTGGGATCGACATCACCATACCAGCGGTCATCTTCTTGCACACTGTTTTGGATGACCGCACGTCCGGTTTGGGCGGCGCTGCCAGCCAGCCCGGTGCCGATGGGTAATTTTTTGCCGAGTAAGTCCATGCCTGCTGGACCCCGCACTACTCTAAACTCCAGCTCGCCGGTATCTTCAATGGTGAGCATGAAGGTGCCAGCTTCGGTATTGAGAATTTCGATGGCTTTGTCGAGAATGAGATTGAGCAGACGTTCTAAGTCGAGGGTGGCGGCCAGTTGGGTGGTTACCTGGTTGATCAGTTCAAGTTGTTGAGCGCGAGCAGCTAATTGGTGTCTGGTTTGCAGCCTATCTAGGGCGATGGCTGTTCTATCGGCAAAAACATTGAAGATCTGACGATGACGGGCGGGGATATGGTTCGTGTTTTCAAAGTAGGTGAATAAGACGCCTAAAGTCTCTGCCCCCGCATTTAATGGCGAATACCACCATAAACGGCCGTTATCGTGAACCTGTTCTATATCTTGACCTGTCTTTAATACCTGCAAAACGGTTGGGTTTGTGACTTGTTGCTGCTTTCCTTCTCTTTCGTTCAGGCGTTCTCCCTGTTCTACGTAGAAGGCGATGTAACTGCGATAAGTGGCGGGATCGATCAAGGCGATGAAAAAGTTCTCAATTTTCAGTAAACGTTGGTAATTGATGAAAACTAATTCCATCAATATGTCGGGATCAATGGTGTAGTTGAGTGCTTGCGAGAATTGACTCAAAAGGTCTAATTCTGCCACCCGTGATGCTAAACGCCGCATCACATTTGCTCGTTCAAGGCCGATGAGCGATTGATCTGCTAAATCACTTAAATAGTTTAGTTCACTTTCTTCATAGGCCTGCCCATTACTTTTTTTCGGTAACGTGATCCAGCCCAAAAGTTCGTTGCCGTTGTTCATGGGAGCAATGACGGCCGCGTTTTGTGACAAAATATCTGCTGGCTGCTCGCGCAGTGGCGCGGGCCAGGCATGCTGCACAGCCAAATCAAGAATTTCGGGAGATGTTTGCATGTATGACACCAGAGGTGAGGTGTTTTCAATCATGATACTGCCGCCGTTCTCTGAATAGTTGCAATACCCTCCCATTTGGTTGTCGGGCAGGTAGAGCTGCGGTTCGCTGCCTGGTATTCCTGTCTTTACATAATTGAGTAGAATTTGGGCAACCTGATCAGCGTTAACGGCCGTTGTCAGTTCCCGGTTGTAATCACTGCGCAGCTGTTCTAACTTGAGAGGATGTTGGAATAAGTATTGATCAATACCTCCTTGCAGCCAACGCCGGAGCGGATCAAAAACAACAGCGACAAATATAACGATAAGCGCCAGAAACAGCGGGTTTTCTAACGAAAAAACACGCCCCAATGCCGCCGATAGACTGGTAGTGAGCAAAACCAGCACACCTACCATCAAACCTAAGATCAAGCCATAAGTGACGCCACGACGAACGACCACATTCGTATCCAAGATGCGGTAGCGTAGAATCGTGTAACTAATGACCAAGGGGTAAATCACAACGGGCGGCAGCCATAATGCCTGGGGAAACCAGGGAGGCATATAAATTCCTACACCAGATGTAATTAAAAAGATAAACAAGGGTGAAAAAGCGAGAAGCGTACCAATTAAAATGATGCGAGCTTGCTGCTTAAACAGGGGAGAGGGCGAGGAGATACTCCTGTTGCTCAGGAACATGAAAGCGATACCAATGCCTATAGCATCCAGGATGAACAAAGCCCGCCAGGAGAGCACATATGTCCAGGGTTCTGATGGCATGTACAGCCACCATTGGGCTCCTACAAGCACCATGAGGCTGGGAATAAAAATGACCCAATTTAGCCACCGGAATTTGATGAACACTTTGTTTTTGTAAGGGAAATGGGCAGACAAAAGTAAACTCGTACTGCCCACAAAAGCCACGGCAACCAACCAAATTCGCGTAAACAACTGAGTTGTATTTAAATCAAAAACAGTGCCTAAGGAGATAGCTCCCACGACCATTAGAGTCGTAAAGATTTGAGCAGATGTTGTGTCAGGGCGAAACCAAAAAGTCCATATGCCAATGAGCAGAAAAATAAGACCACAAAAATAGTAAATCCAGAAATAATTCCACATGTCAATGGCATCAAAGGTCGTTAAGAGAACAGATACTTCTCTCAACGGCTCGCCAGTGGACTTAATTGGGCCGCTTGTGGGCTGCGCAATTGTTATATTGACATAATCACCAGCTTGAAAGGTTGAAAGCTGGGCGAGATATTGAGAAGTAGACGTGACGGAGACGCCATCTAATGCAATGATTCTATCGGGATAAGCCAGGGGAGGATTTAAATTTTTGGCTGGCCAATCACTATTATTACCCGTATCAGATACCACTAAATTGGGGTCGATCATAAAGCCAGGGAATGGGGTTCGTGCCCAATTTATGGCGACAAATGGCAAAATAATATACAAGACAACACAGAGGGCTAAAAGAACCCGGATAATGATAATGCTTCTTTGGTGTTTAGCTTGATGATTCACAAAGTAAGTTGCCTAAATATTTGTGTGCAAAAGCTGATTGACCTTATGACTTAATATCTGTATTGAGCAATCTGACGACATGGTATCGGCAGGTCTTGCTGGATAGATCGCTTACTTTTGATGCACTCTTATGCTTGATAATAATATTCGATTATTAAGTACATGTCCATCTTCGGCGATTATATTTTCTGCTTCATGGGTATCATAGTCTATTAACATGACGTGAATTATATACGTACCGGATGGATAGGAGGGATCGATATAGAGCAAATGTCGATCTTCAATGACCGCTCCCGGTTCCCAATTTTCGATAACGGCATCTGGAGGGGGAAAACGGCCGTTACCGTTTGCAATTTCTCTGCCTGATTCATCAAATAAACGAACCTGCACTTCATAATCGACTGGTTGATTGTGGAGCAGTTCCCAGAATAGGTCAACAGCCAATACATCTCCCGATTGAAATACGCGCTTGTTGTATTCGTAACCAGCAAGATTGAGTTGGTTGTTGAAATTTTGATTGATTTCATTGGGAATGTCATCACTTTGGGGTCTGATGTCAATGGTATCGAGGACAAGAGCATCACCGAGGCTTGTGCCATCGGCGGCAGTAATTCCCAGGCGATAGGAGCCTGGCGCATAAAAGCCAATGCTTAACGCTGCGGTGGCCGGTGTGTAGGCGGTCTCCGGTAGATAGAGCCTGATGCTTTCCACAAAGCGGTCCCCTGTTTGCCATTGGCTGCTGGGGAAATGACCTAAGCCGGGATGTGTGTCTCTTTGGGCGACAATAGTGCCAGTTTCATCGATGAGATGGGTAAAGAAATAGTAATTGCCTGGTGGCTTGGCTGTGACTTCCCAGTAGAGATCGATGTCAATCGGCTCACCTGGTTTGACGGAATCTGGGTGGATGTCGTAACCGTGCAGCTGAATGAAGCTGTCGAATTGGGCGTGGAGGGGATGGGGAACGGCCGTTTCGACAGCAAAACGGGGTGGTCGAGCATAAGCTGGTCGCAAATAACCGAAGAGTGCCACCAGGGTGAGCGCCGCCATGCCTGCATTCGTCATGAGGGAGAGCCACTTGTCAGTTTTGTGTTCACTGCCGCTGAACGCCCCCCACACATATTGGCGCAGGCCGTTGCCCATGAGAATAGCCAGCGCTGGCATGGCAGGGAAGAAAAAACGCCCCATAGGACCGGCTGGGCTGATCAAAAGGTAGTTGAAGATAACAGCAAAGAATAGAGCCACGTTGACGACCAAGATAAGCAGAGGGGCGCCAGCTTCTTTTAACTCGTGGGGTTGGCGGCGCAGCACAGGAATCAGATAACCCAGTGCGGCCATGAGCGCCAGCCAGCGTAAGCCAGTGTAAATTGGTTCTGGCAAGGGAACCTGGCCAAAGCCAAATCGTCCCCACAAACTTGTCCAGACATAAGGCAGCTCGTAAATGGCGAGGTCAAAACTTTCCAGGGGATTGCGCACGCCCCACAATTCGGTGAGCCGCTGTACTCCAGTGGGTTCGCCATACAGCATTTGGTTGCGGGCAAACCACCAGCCCGTTAACAGCAACACGATGCCGCCGATGATGAGTACCATTTTCAGCCACAAGCCCCACTGCTTTTTACGCCAGGCTACCCAGGTCGTGGTGATGGCGACGAGAACGGCAATGGCGGCCAGGTTGAATTTGCTCATGAGCGCCATGCTGTAGAGCAAGCCTAAAATCACACCCCAACGATAGCTCAATCCGTTGGGGTCGGTGAGGAGGCGCACGCAGGCCAGGGTAAGAGCCGCCCCACTGAAGGCGGCAATGATGTCGTTGTTGATGGCGCCGCTCATGTAAACAAACATCGGGTTGAAGGCGATAAAAGCGGTGCCACCCAGGGCGAGTAACGGCCGTTTCGGCCATACAGCCCGCGCAATCAACCAGGTGAGCAAGATGGTTGCCGCCCCAAAGGCGACGTTTACAAAGCGGGCTAGATGCGCCGCCAAAGCAGCTCCAGACCAGGGGAATTGTTCGGCGCTGGTGTGTAGGTATTGGTTTTTGTTGTCGTGGCCCACTTCCCAGTAGCGATAAGCCCAAAATGGATTGTTTTCCAAACCCGAACAGACTTCCTGACCGGTATCGATCCAAAATGTGGCGAAGGCTGCCGTGGCGTAGAAAAGTGGCGGGTGGTGTCCCTGGGCGCTGCATCCTTCTTCACCTTGGACGGGGAGAGCGCCATCTTGCGCGATTTTGCGCACAAAGCGGTAATGGCGCAGTTCGTCGGTGGCTTCGTGCAGCGGATTGATGATGCTGGCGGTGGCCGCCAGGATGATGAAGGCGAGCAAAATAATGATGATGCCGCGTTTGCTTTGTTGAGTGGCGTTGTCGAGTTCGCTTGAATGCATGTTGTGAATTATCTAAGAATCTTTGGACAGTGATGAGTTCAGGGATCACTGTCCTATTTTTATGGTAGCGCTAATTTTATATGGTCTTGCCCATTTGCGGTAAGGATGCGGGTGCCTGTCATGGGATCATAAAGACCGAAAACGGCCGTTTTGGCGGCGCTCGGGGCAGCTGCTTCTGCTGCCATGCCAGCTGGCCAGGGTAGACGATGCTGCTGCATGAACTGATCGCCTGGGTGCAGGGAATAAATGTCTACCCAAAGCCCGTCATCACCGACGATGAAATTGCCAGCAGCGTCGAGCAGTTGGGCAAAGACAAGTAATCGTGGCCCTGCGTAGACGTTGGGCGGTGGAGGATTGCTGATGATTTCTTGCTCTGGCAAATCTAACTCACGGCTGACATGCCAGGTGAGGTCGATGGTTTGCTGCACAGGATGGTAAACGGCCGTTTGCCAGCACAATCCATTGACAAAACAGATCGGTTCCTCAGCCGGTTGTACAGCGTCAGTTTGAGCCAGGGTGAAGCTGCTGACGGTTGTGCCTGTAGGGTTGAACGCCTCAGGGTAGGCAACGGCCGTTTCTGGGTAGCTGGTGAAGCTCAAATTGGGCTGCAGCAGGATGGCACGCTCGGCGTTGAACCAACGGGGCTGGACGTTGTCGCGGTGTAAATCGCTGGCAAAAGCAATTTGATCCCAGGGGCCAGCCAGCAAGCTGTTCACGCCAAAATCAGTCAGCGCATCATTTTGGTTGACATAATTAGCCAGTTCGTGATAATCCGCCCTGTACAAAAAGCGTACCATGCCCCGTTCTGGCCAGTTGGCAAAATAATCAGGCCAATCCCGCACGGCGATACTGGCCACGAGAACAAGGCCAAGCAGTGCCACAAACCTTGTTTGCCAGCGTCCCAATCCCCAGTTTCGAGTCTCTAATCCCCAAATCGGCACTGCCGCCAAAATGAAAACTGCTGGCTGCGCTAAAATTGTATGCCCTAAGCTGGCAGGCGGGATGCTGATGAAGGCGGGCGAGATACCAGCCAGCCACCAGAGCAGCAGAAAAGCGCCAGCCAGTTCGGAGGGGGAGGTAGGGCGGGCGGGTTGTTTGCCCAGCCACTGTCTGAGTTTGTGCCAGAGGGGGCTTAGGGTGAGAACGGCCGTTATCGCTGCGCCGAGCCAGAAGAAAATGGCGCCAATCGCGGTGAGGACGGGGCGGTTCGGGATGTTGTAGAGCCATTCGCCATCACCCTGGTTAACAAACATTCCCAGCGTGATACGCACATGCTCCACCAATGGTGCCACATTGCCTTCACTCAAAGCCACCAATGGTACAGCCAGCTCTGCCACCCGGGCTTCTGATTCTGGCTGCTGCTGCAATGTTAGGAGGAGAGGGATTGCTAAAACGGCCGTTAACACAAACAGCCACACTATCCCACGCCACTTTCCTTTCACCAGCGGCCATGCCACCCATGCCGCATACCCCAAAAACGCCGCCAAAATTAGAGGCATGCCCCGGCTGGCAAAGTAGGTGTAGAAGCTGAGACCAATGAATATTGCCGCAAGCGTGAAATTAAAGAGTGACGATTGCAGATTGAAGGGCAAACGCCACCCCTGGGGCAAGCTCAGGGCAGTTTTTTTCATCTTTAATCCTGGCTCTTTGCTTTCCATTCCCCGCCAAAAAAAGTAAAACGCGGCCAAGGTCAATGGCGGCATGAGGATGTGGCGCAGGCCAATGCGGGAGTACATCAACGCCCAAAAGCTGACGGCGAGACCTGCTGCCGCCACCAGACCTGTGGTGGAGTTGAATAGTTTTTTGCCCACGAGGTAGGTGAGCGGTACGGTGAGCGTGCCTAAAATAACAGAGAGGTAGCGGATACCCCAAATCGTCGCGCCAAACAGTCCTAAAAAGATGGCGTTGAGCGCGTGATAGAGAGCTTCGTGTCCCGAGGCATCAGCGTAATAAACGGCCAACTCGCCATCCAAAAGATGCTGAGAAATGACTAGCGAGTTGATGATTTCATCATCCCGCCAGCCTGGGGGGAAGCTGTCTAGCTGCCAGAGACGCAGGCCGAAGGCGAAAAGGGTGATGGCGGTCATGAGCGCGAGGTCGATGAAGTATCGTTTGTTCATTCGTTGGTCACGGTTAGTTGCATGGGCAAGGTGTAGAAATTGGCGCCGGTGCTGGTGGGAATGGGCTGCGGCGGGATTTCTGCCGGACAGTTTTGCGGACAGCTGTATAGGCCGATGATGATGGGATATGTTCCTGGCGGCATGTCGGCGGGCAAGGTTATTTGGTGCAGCTGGATAAACTGATCGCCAATCTGCCACAGGTCGCTGGGAACGTCGAGATAATCAGCCTGGGCTATTGCCGTGTTGTCGTTGCCCAGTATTTGCGTAAATAAGACGCCATCAGCAAACGGCCGTTTTGCTTCCCACCATGTTGCAATTGAAAATGTATCACCCGGCCTGGCGGTTGGCGTATGCACATCATACCCTAAAAACTGCGCATTTTCTGCGAAGAATACTGGTTTGTCTGTCAGGAACTGGCTGCCCCATTGCTGGCGCATCTGATTCCTGTCAACTTGGTAGAAATTGAGCGGCTTATCGAGGTCTGTGTCGCGCATGGGCAAAGATGTGTCCAGAACGGCCGTTTCAAAATAAGGTTCTAACGCTGGATTTAGCGGCGTAAAGCCGGGATAAACGATGGTGCTGGTTTCGCTGCTGGGCAGGAGCAGGCTGTTTTGTCCGTTAAACCAACTGAGTGTTACATTGGGATTGTGCAAAGTCATCTCAGCTACCGCAGGGCTGTGAGCGGGGTGCGGCGTGATGGTAGAAATGCCAGCATGGAGCGTTGTGGGCGCGGTTGTTGTGCCTTGGCCAGATTTGTTCAAAACCTGCATGGCTGTGACCAGTGTGGTTTCGTACTCTACACGTACGTCAGGGTGGTTTGCCCACACCTGGAAATAGCGATGGCTCGTGAGAACGGCCGTTCCCGCTAACAGGAGCAGCAGGGCGGCATAAGCCCAGCGTTCTCTCTGCTTGTTTTGTTGGCTCAGCCACCGGATGCCTTGTCGCAATGCTAACGCCGGAAAAAGATATAACACTGGCTGCATCCCTATCGCTTGTGTGGTACTCAACTGCGCCCCGGTCACCAAGACTGGGGATACTCCTAAGATTAGCCAGCCCACAGCTAGAAATGATGCGGCTGGCATCTGTTTTTTATTTAATCGTAGATTACGCAGTTTTTTTTCTCTCTGTTTTTGCCTTTTGGCGTTAACAAACAAACCCTGGCTGATCCACCAGCTTGCTAGAAATAAGCCAACCAGGAAAAGTACGGCAAAGGGCAGGGGCAGCAACGGTTGACCTGAAATATTGTAACGCCAGTAGCTGTCGCCTGTCATGGCGATGATGCTTAATCCTTCTATGATGTTATGTCCCAGCAGGGTATAGTCGCCGCTGGCTGCTGCACGCAGTGGCTGACTTAACTGCCCAATGCGGCTTTCTGCTTCAGGGTGGCGCAGCAAGTATAGGAGTAAGGGGAGTGCTGTGAGTAAGGCGGTGGTTAACATGGCCAGCGTCTGCAGCCCTATCCGACGACACAGGTCTCGATTTTGCCCGACCGCGTAAACGACCGTTACCGGAAAAATCAGCCATAAAATTCGAGCAGGGATGTACGTGTAAAATGTCAGGCCTAGAATAAATCCGCTGGCGAGAAAATAGGGGGTTGTTTTTTTGCTTTGCGCCTGTGCCTTTGGGTGTGAGATTGTGTTTTCGGATTGGGTTAAGCCACGCCAAAATAAGTAAACTGCCAACACAAACAGCGCTGGCAGGGTGATTGAACGCAGGGATTGTCGCGCTGTCATCACTGGCCAAAAGCTGACTGCTAAACTCGCGGCTGTAAAGACGGCCGTTTGCCTATCAAAAGCACGGCGCACCCAGGCGCTCATGCCTGAAATCATGATCAAGCTGAAGAAAACGGCCGTTAGGCGTCCCCCTAAGAAGGTAGGCCGGGTCACTGCCATGAGCAGGGCGGTGGCATAGTCGAACAGGGGTTCGCGGCCATAACCGATGGTGAAGTAGATGTGCCGGGCGCCCTTGACAATCGACAATGCGGTGATGCCATGATCTGCTTCATCATGGGTCAAACCGGGGGGGGCGGCGGTAAGGGCAAACAGGCGCAGGCAAACGGCCGTTAGCAGGACTAACAGCATCCAGATGAGATATTTCTTTTGTGGGGAAACGGCCGTTTTCTCCATATGTTCTAAAAATCAAGACGAAGGCACAAAGAGGCCAGAATGATTCTGTGCCACTTGATCCCGTTGTCATTGTTTCATTTTGAATGAAGATGTTACTTGACTGCCAGCATGCCGACAACTACGCAAAGTCGCCGTTTGTGGCACAAACAGTCTCCCAGAAGGTTTGAACTTCCGGGATGGCAGCGCTTATAAAAAAACGCCACGCTTGAGGTCAAGCGCGGCGTCTTCAATCTGAGGGTAGGGCGTATGAGCGGTTAGGCTAACGCTTGTTTTGCTACATCGACGATGGCGGCAAAAGCGGCCTCATCGCGGACAGCCAGGTCTGCCAACACCTTGCGATCCAGTTGCACCTCAGCCTGTTTCAGACCATGGATAAACTTGCTGTAGCTCAAGCCGTGCTGACGAGAACCCGCATTGATACGAGTAATCCACAGACGACGATATTCACGACGACGAACGCGACGATCCCGGTATGCATACCAATAGGATTTCATCATTGCTTCGTTGGCTCGGCGGAACAGCTTGCTGCGTGTTCCCCATTGGCCTTTCGTCATGCTTAAAACTTTTTTATGACGACGTTGGGTTGTGTACCCACCTTTTACTCTCATAATTTATTACCTCGCATTTCTTGTTGGCGCTGGACACTCAAGCCTTTTTTACTGGAACTGTTTACTGAAAACGGTTCACTGTTTACTAAAAACCGAGGCCAGGCAGCGATATGATTGACTGCTAACTTATTTGGGCGGATTGGCTTTGTATTTTTTCAAATATGGAGCCATACGTGAGATGCGTCTCCGATCACCTTTGCTCTCAACGACGAGCATTTTATCTAATGCCCGCTTGACTCGTTTGGAACGGCGACGGCGGAGATGGCTCTTGCCGCCTTTGGTGCGCACTACTTTGCCGGTGCCGGTCACGCGGAACCGTTTAGCAGCCGCTTTGTACGTTTTGATCTTGTACTTTTTAGTTTTTGCTTTTGGCATAGTATCTATCCCTCATAAAAAAGCCCCCCAAGGGGCTTTTTGATTGACGTATTTTGTTGGGAAAAGCTGGTTTTGGTTGTTTATGTGGCGGACTCTGGGGTTAGCATCAGGGTCATTGACCAGCCTTCTAGTTTTGGTTTTTGCTCGATTTCGCTGACGTCAGCCAGGTCTTCAGCAATACCATCTAGGATTCTTTGACCAATTTCGGGGTAGGTAATTTCCCGCGCTCTAAAACGAATCTGGAATTTTACTTTTTTCCCTTCTGTTAGCCATTTTCTTGCTTTGTTAACATGCAATTCTCGATGAAAATCTGCTGTTCTGGGGGTGAGCTTTAATGTTTTGATTTCAACTTGCTTTTGCTGTTTACGCGCTTCTCGTTCTTTCTTGGTCTTTTCGTAGGCAAATTTGCCATAATCCATGATACGACAGACCGGTGGTTTAGCATTAGGTGCCACTTCTACCAGATCGAGTTCAGCTTCTTGCGCCATTTCTAGTGCTTTGCGGGTGGGAACGACATCGTGGTTGTCCCCGTTCTGATCGATTAATCGAACTTCTTTAACACGAATCCGATTGTTGATCCGGTAATTGACACTGCTCGGTTTACGTGGTTTGGGTCTACCTCTTCTGCGAATTGCTTCACGCTCCAATTTTCATGGTGTAAGCGGGCTTTTGGGTGGCCCGACATTACAAATTTCTGTTAAGAACAAATAATCCGGTCTAATGACCGGACATCGAGCAGAATCATAGCACAAGCTACTGGAGGCGTCAACAAAATTATGAGGAATTCTTACTTGTGACCAAGTCGGCGAAGACAACGATGCGGTCGGTGTTGATCTGATAGGGGTAACAGGAGATGAGGGTGGTTTGTGCGTGTGTGGTGGGATCTGTCACGTAAACGTCGGTTGGCTTGACGACATCAATGTCACGGACGATGTAGCGGTAGCTGCTGCGTTCGGTGGAGATGATGATTTCGTCACCAGGAGTTAATTTGTCTAAATGGCGAAAGATTTCACCGAAAATATCGTTGTGGGCGGATAAAACCATGTTGCCTTCTGTGCCGGGTTGAGCGGAACCAACCATTTGCCCCACGCCTTTTTTTAACTGCTCCCAATGATCGCCTTGCACGATGGTGCTGTCTACGCCGATGGCTGGGATTTCGATACGGCGTGCTTGCTCGGGACCAGGGGTAGGAATGGGGGGCGGTACGTAGGAGTTGAGTGCGGGGAGCAGGTGTGCCGGAATGTTGCCTGCTTCGCCAGCTTCTGGTGGATGGCCTTCGATGGGTGGTTTATGACCGGATGGCAGCACTACCAGGCCGATAATGGGGGTGGCTGTGGGGGTGGGCAAAGCTACTTTTTGCACTTGGGCTTGCTGTACCTGAGCCAGTTCCTGGTTGAGTTCTAGCCGGGTAAGCCAAATGCCGCCTAGCAGCATGATGAAGCTTACTACGGCGCCAATTTCGATGAGTAACCAGACTTTGTTGGAAATCCAGCGCCAATTGATCGCTTTTTTTTCACCATGTTTATCGGCGCCGGGTTTGGGTGTGTCTTCTTCGGGGGTGAGGATGTAGTTTGCCAGGGCGCCGGTGGGGGTGACTAACGGCCGTTCTAGTTTCGGCGGTTCTGGGTGGGGAGGTTTCAGGCCATCAACGACAACTAAACGGCCGTTTTCTTCCATCCGCTCCAGGCGTTTGCGCCGCTCTTCTCGCTTTTTGCGGTAGAGAAGTTCTTCTAGTTCTTTAACTGATAGTTCTTCGGCAGACCGTCGTTCACTCATGGGGTGCAATGATAATTCGGATTTCGTGAATAGCAAATCGTTTTATGTGGAGATGGCGTGAATGTGGTTAAGGCAGCGGTGTGGCGGCGCGGAGGGGAATTCATTGGATGGTCAGTGGGGGGGCGTCAAAGAAGGTATCAAGTGGCAGGCTGTTTTTGTTGAAAATGGGGACGCGCTCCTGGGTGTTCCTATCGTAAATGCCGATGATGGTGCGATAGCTGCCTGGTTGGCTTTCGGCGGGGATGGTGAGGGGATGTATTTGAATGAGGATATCTTCTGTTTGCCAATCCCAGGAAGGGGCATCGAGGGTGTCTCTATGGGTGAGAATGGTTCCTTCGGCGGTGAGGACTTGGGTGAAGAAGACGGTGTTGGGGGTGTCTGATGGGGGATGGGGGGGGCCAATTTGTGCTGGATTCAACACGCGCCAGACTGTGACCATGTTGGTGGTTTCTCCAGGTTGAATGGTGGGATTTGTCCAGTAGATGTCAACTAGTTCGAGGGCATTGCCAAAGTTTACCAGGGGTTGTTCTGGGAGGGTGGGGGGTGTCAGTTGGTAGAGGGTGTAATTGGGGTCGTAGTCGGTGGGGCGCATGGCTTGTGTTGTCAATGGGGTGAGCCATGGGTCAAAGATGGTGTTGGGGGGGGTGGAGGCTGGAATGATGGCGTGAGCGGCTGCGCCATGCGGCCAGAGCATGGCGTAGCGGGCATCGACCCAGCGCTGTGCTTGCTGGCTGGCGGGATGCATGACCATGGCAATGGAGGCGTCGTGGACGGGTCCGGGATAGACGGTGGAGATAATGAGTGGTGTTTCTGTGTCGTGTTGGGCAATGTAGTTGAGGGAGTCGATGAGGTTGACCTGGTAGGCACTGCGTACTGCGGGCATGTTGGCCCAACGTATGAAGTAGGCTTCGTAGGTTGTCCATGTGACGAGAATGAGCCAGAGGGTGGCTGCTGTGATGAATATTGGCTGTTTTGCCCGGGCAAATTTTGCTGTGAACCCGCTGGCTGCTGCCCAAAAGCCGATGGCGGGCAGCAGGTAGGTGGCAGGCAAAGCTGCCATGTTGCGTGTGGTGTTGGCGGTGGCTCCGGTGATGAGTGAGGGGGTGATACCAATACCAAACCAGAGCAGGAGGAAGGCATAGGGGGGCTGTTTCCAGCGCCAAATGGTTGTAAGGAGACCGATGATGAAGAAAACGGCCGTTACCACATCCAAAACGGGTCGCCCAGGGATATTGTAAGCGAGAAACTTGTCGCCATAGCCTGGCCAGATGAAGGCGAGCAGGGCTTCGCTTGCGTTTTTTAGGATGGGGAGGATGTTGCCGGATTTGAGCGCGGCTAACGGTCCATCAAGCATGTCGAGGCGGGTGAGTGCTTCGGGATGTAGTCTGAGATAGACAAACATGGGAATGACGAGCAGTCCTGCCAAGATGAGGCCAGCCAGAACTGGTTTCCAGGTTTGTTTGAAGTGGGCACGGTGGATGAGCAGCAAGTAAACTAGGAACAGGGGGAACATTAACCAGGCTACCCGCGAGGCGAGGTAAATGTGCAGGGTCAAGGCGACGGAGACGCCGAAGGCAATTGTCTGCCATACGGGGAATGATGAGTGGTGAGTGGGGGATGATGATGGAGCATCTTTCTGCGCCGTTGTGTGGCTGCGTTTAGGAATTTTGGTGGTTTGGAGGATGCGCCAGAAGCAGTAGATGGCGGCGGTGGTGAAGAAGGGCAGCATGCCCGCGCGCAAGGCTTCCCGGCTGCTGGCGACGGGCCAAAAGGAAATGGCTAAGAGGGCGGCAGTGAGAACGGCCGTTTTCCTGTCAAAAGTCTGTGCCACCCACAAATACGTCATGATGATGGCTGCTAGGCCAAATATCACGTTTACAAGACGCAGCGCAAACAAGCCTTCACCAAACAACCACATGCTTAAAGCTGCTGTGTAGCTGTAGAGTGGCTCGCTACCATAATTTAAAGGAAAGTAAAACAAGAGTACGCCATCTAGGATACCCAATGCCTCACGCCCATGATTGGCCTCATCATGTGTAAGTCCGGGGGGGATAGACGTGAGTTGGTAAGTGCGCAGGGTCAGGCTGACCAGCAGAATAAACAGAAGCAAAAGGAGGATGTGGCTCTTTTTCATAGGATTAACGATTGGGACAGGAATTTACGAAGTAAAATTGCAAGCAATCTTATTCAACGACTGCCAACTTAGCAAAACTAGCAGCAAGACGCTTGATACCCACTTTGTTAAAAGCGACACTGACTTCTTCATCATTGCCAGTGATTTTGCTTTCAATGACGATGCCTTTTCCAAATGTAGCATGTTCCACTTTTTGGCCTGTGCTAAATTGGCAGCTAGTAGGTGTGGCACGTTTTGGTTCATCGTAGGGGCTGTTTGGCTTGGGCAGCGGTTTGCGGGTCGGCTCATACCTAGATGCAGACTTTTTATCGGAAGATTGATTGCCACCATGCGCTGGGGATGACGAGGAATGACGAGAAGCGCCTAAACTTGATGAGGATTGACTGCGGTTGGATGACCAGGATGGCGTTGATTGGTGCCAACTGCTGGCGCGGGCTTTACTTTCTTGCCTACGCTGTTTCGGTTTGCTGCCTATCGTTAGAGCCTCGGGAATATCCATGAGAAAGCGAGAGGGTGTAGTGGCTTCTGTGGTGCCGTAGAACGTGCGTCGGAAAGCGTGGGAAAGATAGACGCGGTCTTTGGCACGGGTGATACCGACGTAGAAAAGGCGGCGCTCTTCGGCTAGCTCTTCGGCGTCTTGCATGCTGCGGCTGTGGGGCAGCATGCCTTCTTCCAGCCCGGTGATAAAGACGACGGGATATTCTAAGCCTTTGGCGGCATGGAGTGTCAACAATGTGGTGGAATTGGGCACTTCTTCCAGGTTGTCGGTTTCGGATACGAGTGCCACTTGTTCCAGAAATTCACTTAGCGTCAGGTTGGGGTCATTGGCGACGCCGCGCAGTTCCATGATGTTGTCCCAGCGGTCGCAGCCTTCATCGGTGCCATCGTCTATGTATTCGCGGTAGTTGGATTGCTCTAAGATAAGGTCAAATAAATCGCCGACATGGCTGCCTGCGCTGGCTGTTATCCAGGCGGAGAGCATGTTCCCGAAATTGTGCAGGGCGTTAAAGGCACGTCCCCGGAAAGGATGCTGCACTTCTGGGTTGGTGGCCAATTCAATCACGGCATCAGCGGGCTGCCACTGGTTGGCTGCAGCCCAGGCTTGGAGGGTTTGTAAGGTCTTGGCGCCAATGCCTCGAGTTGGTACGTTGACGATGCGGTTGAAGCTGACGGAATCGGCTGGATTATGTACCAGGCGCAAGTAGGCAATGATGTCTTTGACTTCACGCCGTTTGTAGAACTGGGTGGCACCGATGAGGCGATAGGGCATGTTGGCGCGTATGAACGCTTCTTCTAGCACTCGGGATTGGGCATTGGTGCGGTACATGACGGCCATATCGCCGGGTGAGTAGCCATTGAGCAGCAGGCTTTTGATGGTAGAGATGACGATGTCGCCTTCTTCTAAATCGTTGTAGGCTTCATCTATGACAATGGGTTCGCCACCTTGCCGTTCGGTAAATAAGTTTTTATGAGTCCGGTTTTGATTATGTTGGATGACGGCTTTAGCGGCGTCTAAAATAATTTGAGTTGAACGGTAGTTTTGTTCGAGTAAAATGACTTGGGCATCGGGGTGGGCTTCCTGAAAGCGTTGGATATTGCGGAAGTCGGCACCACGCCAACGGTACACACTTTGATCTCCATCCCCCACGGCAAAGAGGTTGTTGTGTTGAGCCGCGAGGTGTTGGAGCAGGGCGTATTGAGTGGTGTTGGTATCTTGGAATTCATCGACGAGGATGTGTTGGTATTTTTGCTGGTAAGTTTGCAGGATGTCGGGATGTTCTTTAAAGAGAAGGACGGTGTTCATCAGCAGGTCGTCGAAGTCCATGGCGTTGTTGGCCTGGAGGATGAGTTGGTACTGTTCGTAGACGCGCCGGGTGATTTCGGAGATGTAGTTGGTGGAGGCGTAGATGTCGGGGGTGATGAGTTCGTTTTTGGCGTTGCTGATGCCGTTGAGCAGCTTGGGTGGCGGGAATTTTTTGTCGTCGAGATTGAGTTCTTTGAGTACCCGTTTGACGACTTGGAGCTGATCGGCGGTGTCGAAGATAACGAAATCGCGTTGGTAGTGGCGCATGTTGTCGGTTTCGCGGCGCAGGATGCGGGCGCAAACGGAGTGGAAGGTGCCCATGGTGAGGCCGCGGGGATGGGCATCGAGTAGTTGTTCGATGCGGTGGTTCATTTCTCTGGCTGCTTTGTTGGTGAAGGTGACGGCGAGGATGTTCCAGGGTGAAACGTTCATTTCACGCATGAGGTAGACGATGCGGTGGGTGAGTACCCGGGTTTTGCCGCTGCCGGGTCCAGCAAGAATGAGGATGCGACCAGGTTTGGCAGTAACGGCCGTTTTTTGTTGTGAGTTGAGTTCGTCGAGATAGTTTGTCATAGTGGGTATTGTATCGCGGGGAGAGTTGAGCGTCACATCTAAACCATATCACGCCGCGTGGTCATCAGTTTCACCATCCCAATTAAGGCAAACAAAAGATTGAAAAATTTGAAAAAATTTGTACCATGTTTTTTGTTTTGTGTTATACTGCATCAATGGAGCTGTAAGTTCCTAACAGATTTTGCTAGAACCTAACAGGTTTTGCTAGAAATTGAAGATAGTTTCTGTCCCAAAAACTGAGGCGAATTGAAGTAGCAAATCGATATACATTATTAAGGAATGTGTTCAGGTTTCTCTATAATGTATATTTTTTCCAACTCATTTGTAAGATGTTTCTTGCTTTTATGAACTGCAATTGGCGATTTCTTGATTGTACTTTTTCTAAATCGTATAGAGTATGTTGCTGTGTTCATAAAAGAAAAAATCCCTATTCCCCCCCCATAATTAAAGAAGGAGACTTTGCCTATGGTTTGAAAACGAAAGGAATTGTTTGCGTTTCAATGTTGGAAGACGAGTTTGGGTAAATTTACCTAAATAAATATATTTTTCTTGTTATTAAAGAAATTCAGGAGTGAGAGAAAATGAATTCAACTTCTAAATCTTTAAGGCCAATGGTTGTTTTTGTTATTGTAACGCTGGTCTTATCTTTACTTATTGTTGGCATGGTCAGTGCCAAAAACTCAATGGATGATACATCTGTTTCCAAAGTTACTCGGGAAGATGGGAATGCCCCAAAAGTAAAAGATGTACTCTTTGACCCAAGTGACGATATTGTTGATCTAGATGAAATCCAAACATTCATCGTCCAATTGCAGGATCCTCCACTTGCTTTATATGCGGGTGGTATTAAAGGCCTTGCCCCAACCCATGCCGGTACCCTAGGCGAAGCCAAGCTAGATGCAAATTCTGCTGCAAGCCAAGCCTATATGAACTATCTGGCTGATCAACAAAAGAATGTTATCGATGCCATGGATGCATTGTTGGGTCGTACCACCAAGATTGAGTATCAGTATAAAGCATCTTTAAATGGATATGCTGTTGAGCTGACGAGTGCAGAAGCACTTCTCGTGGGCAATATGCCCGAAGTTCGCTTTATTGAACCAGAGGGTGAATTTGAGCTGCATACCGATGCTGGTCCAACTTGGCTGGGTGCCCCCAGTATCTGGAATGGTTCCTCCATAGGCGTGCCTGGCACCATGGGTGAAGGCATTATTGTTGGTGTTATTGACACTGGTATTGACCCTTGGAACCCATCTTTCTTGGATGTTGGTGATGATGGCTACGATCACACCAATCCTTGGGGGGCAGGCACCTATGTTGGGGTTTGTGATTCTAGTAATCCCTTGTACGACTCAACTTTCCCGTGTAATGATAAACTGATTGGTGCTTGGGGGTATAGCAGTGTGAATAATGGTGATCCTAGAGATGCTAACGGCCATGGTTCCCATACAGCTAGTACCGCTGCTGGTAACTTTGTTTATGATGCCACTATCTCTACGCCAACTGCTGTCTACACGGCAGATATTTCTGGTGTGGCTCCCCATGCCAATATTATTGCTTATGCTGCTTGCTGTAGTGGCGCTGCGCTAACAGCGGCCAAAGATCAAGTTGTGATAGATGGTGTGGATGTTGTGAACTATTCCATTGGTTCCAGTGCTCCCACGCCAGATCCTTGGAGAAGTGCTGATGCCATACAATGGTTAGCAGCCCGTGAAGCCGGTATCCACGTGGCCAATTCAGCTGGTAATAGTGGGCCTGGAGATGAAACCACACATGGTCCCAGTGACCTGCCCTGGATTACGGCGATTGGTGCAAGCAGCCATAATCGTGCCTTCAAAACGACATTAGTGATGACCAATAGCAACCCACTTAGCCCCACGATTGAAATAAATGGTTGGGCAATGACCTCTGGATTGGATACGCCAACGGACATTGTGTTTGCTGCTGATTATGCTGGTGGTGGCATTGATCCTGAAGATGCGAGATTATGCGCTGATGGTGTTTTCCCTCCAGGTACATTCAATGGCGAGATCGTCGTGTGTGAACGTGGTTCATATGGTCGTGTTGCCAAAGGTCAAACAGTGGCAGATGGTGGTGCAGGTGGTTATATCTTGGCTCAACCAGACGAACTGGGTGGTGGTCCTGGGGCATTAGCACCAGACCCTCACGTGTTGCCAGCTTCACATATCGACTACTATGAATATCAAAAATTGATTGATGCCCATGCTAATGGTTATACCATGGGCACAATTACTGGCGCAGTTATGGATACATCTGTATCTAACGGCGATATCATGGCTTCCTTTAGCTCACGTGGTGCCAACCAGGCTGTACCAGACCTGATTGTGCCTAGTGTGACAGCGCCAGGTCGTGCGATTTGGGCTGCTTACCATCAAGGTCCTAATGATGGCGACTATACCTTCAATGTGATTCAAGGGACTTCCATGTCCAGCCCCCATGTGGCAGGAGCAATGGCTTTGATGAAAGCGTTGCATCCCACCTGGACGCCAGCAGAAGTGCAATCTGCGTTAATGATGACAGCGCGTAACAATGTGCTAAATGATGATGGTATAAATGTTGCGACTCCATTTGCTCAAGGCTCGGGGCATGTCAATCTTGCCATTGCTCCCAATGTCGGTTTTGTTTTGGATGTTACCAGAGCTGAATATGAAGCGGCAGACCCATCATTGGGTGGTGAGCCCAAAGATTTGAATACTGCTAGTATGGGCAATACTAATTGTGTGGGGACGTGTAGTTGGACCCGAACTGTACGGAGTGTTTTGAGCACAGACGTAGCTTACACAGTGACGGTAGATGCACCACCTAATATTGCTGTGACCGTTTCACCTATGACCTTTACATTAGGTGCTGGTGCCACTCAAGAAATTGTCGTGACTGCTGATGTAAGCGCTGCATCACTGGATGATTGGCTCTTTGCCTGGGTTAATTTTGAAGGCCCTGATGTTAATAATCTAATTGAGTTCAGTGGCACAATTGTTGGCTCGCCTGATTCTTGGGATCGTCCTTGGGAGGTTGGAGACGGTACATCTGGCAGCTGTCCAATTTCTAGTTTTGGTCCTGTAAATTATGTGTTGCATGAGTTTTCAGTAGGTGTCACAGGGAATTATGATATTGGTAGTGAGCAAGATTATGATGGGTTTATTCACGTCTATGAAAACGCCTTTGATCCAGCTGATCAATGCGTGGGTCTGATTGCTTTGGATGATGATGGAAATGGTAGTACAGGAACTTCAAATATTAATGACTTGCTCTTGTCTAGTACGAACACCTATTATTTAGTGACCTCCGCTTTCAGCAATGGTGATGAAGGGGTGTTTACGAACACAATCAGTGGTCCTGGAGCCATCACAGTTGTGGGTGAAGGATCTAGCACGGTTTTTAGCCTTATTCCTGATACACATATGCCTATTGCTGTTAAACCTTCATCCAGTAATTTACCTGAGACATTAAATATCAATGCGCAATACCGGTCAGGTTCTGTTGATTTGGCCGATTTATTGTCTGTTGAAATCACTGATCTTACTGTAGACGTTACTGGTTTGATTAAATCTGAGCGCACTGCGATGTCGGTAAATGAAGCTGATACCTCAATGGGCTTCCCCGATGCCTTCTTCACGTCTGATGCTGCCTATCATGAAATAACAGCAACAGTAGATACGTTTAGTGTAATTGCAGAAATTGTTGACACGACTTCTCCTGATCTTGATTTGTTACTGTTCTATGATGCAAATGATAACGGCATTCCTGAGCTTTCTGATGCGGGCGCTCCAGATACCAACCCTCTTACTTGCCAAAGTGCATCGGGTGGTTCGTTTGAATTCTGTGAAATATTGAACCCGGCACCTGGTCGCTACTTTGTGGCAGTAATCAATTATGAATCTTCGGTTCCTGGGCAACCAGATGACTTAGACCTATCTTCGTTGGCGCTACCAAGTGACATGGATATGGACAATATGACTGTTACTGGGCCTGCATCAGTAGCGGGTGGTGTTCCATATACCTTGACTGTAAATTATGATGAGCCTGACTTGGTAGTTGGTGACATTATGTACGGTGCCTTTGATGTTGGTTCTGATCCTGGCAATCCCGGCAATATAGGAACAACGCGAGTATTCTTTACATACGTGGGTGTACCTGTTATTGAGGTAACGCCTCCATCAATCGTTGAAACTGTTCCAGTGAGTACGTCCGTGGCTGAAACAATTGTTGTTTCTAACAATGGAGAGGGCGATTTGATTTGGAATATGAATGAAACTGTTTCAACGACAGAGCTGCTTAATGATGGTGGCTTTGAGCTGGGGCGGGTAGGTATTTGGACAACAACTCACAATCTGGCACCATTCTTGCCGATTTGTACCACAGATTGCCCCATTAGTGGACTGAACTATGCACACACAGGTGATTGGTGGGCGTGGTTTGGTGGTTCATCTGCAAACCCGGTACTTGCGACTGCTTCTCAATCTGTTGTTATTCCATCTGGCACTGCAATGTTGGAGTATTGGATTTTCATAGCTCCTGGAGATTTGGGTGACGCGACCATGACTGTGTCATTAGATGGTAATGTGCTTGCGACCTATACAGAAGCTGATGAAACCAGTGGTTATGTTCGGGTACAGATTGATATTAGTGCTTATGCTGATGGTGGATCGCACACTTTGTTGTTCGATTATCAGAAGACAGTTACCGGTCCTGATACCGATGTCACTATGTTTGTAGATGATGTTTCTATTGTAAGTCTTGGTGGTAGCTGTAATCCTGTGTTAGTGATTCCTTGGCTGTCTATGGTGCCTCAATCTGGCGTAACTGCTGGAGGAAGTTCTGTGGATGTCGTGGCGACCTTTGATGCTACAGGTCTTGCTCCTGGTGTTTACACTGATACGGTGTGTTTAGGTAGCAATGATCCTGCTTCCCCCATTACGAATGTAGATGTTACGATGGTTGTTGTGGACACGCTATACAGTTATTTCCCAATTATGATGAAGCCGTAACACGCTTGATCTGATGGTGTTTCAAATCAGCTTACTGATTTGGACGCTGGGTTTTGAGCCTTCCCTAGATAGGCTTGGTTGAATAAGAGAGGGCTGCTCGCTGAGCAGCTCTCTTTTTGCTCACGGATTACTTTTCGAGTTAATAAGGGATGTTGAATACTGAAAATGTAGGGGGGAATGGTGGCGCTTGTATTGGATGAGATTTGAGCGGGAATGTTTGACAGGGTAACGGCCGTTTGCTAGAATCCGCTCTGCTGTTAAGCCCCATTCGTCTAGCGGCCCAGGACGCGGCCCTCTCAAGGCCGAAACAGGGGTTCGAGTCCCCTATGGGGCACTAAAAAGCGCTCAATTCGAGCGCTTTTCTGTTTTCTGTCTTAAGGAGAGTAAAGCGAAAAGCGTTAATTGAATTGCATCTTCTCACGAACCCGCTAAACTTGTCCACTTGAAAATCTAGGAAGCAGGAGCCTAAATATATGAGTGAAGAAAAAACAACTTCAAACTTCATCCGCAATATCATTGACAAACACAACGAGAACGGCCGTTTTCAGGGCAGAGTCCATACGCGCTTCCCGCCTGAACCCAATGGCTACCTCCACATCGGCCATGTCAAATCCATCTTGCTCAACTACGGCATTGCCCAGGCATATGGCGGCAAATTCAACATGCGCTTCGACGACACCAACCCACTCAAAGAAGAGCAGGAATTCATCAATGCCATCCTGGAAGATATCAAATGGCTCGGGGCAGATTGGGAAGATCGTCTCTTCTACGCTTCTGACTACTTCCAACAACTCTACGATTGGGCCATCAAACTCATCAAAGATGGCAAAGCCTACGTCGATGACCTCACTGCTGACGAAATTCGTGAATATCGGGGCACACTCACCGAACCCGGCAAAAATAGTCCGTATCGGGAACGTGCCATCGCCGAAAACCTCGATCTCTTCCAGCGCATGAAAACTGGCGAATTTCCCGATGGCTCAAAAGTGCTTCGTGCCAAAATCGACATGGCCTCGCCCAACATCAACATGCGCGATCCAGTGCTGTACCGCATCCTCCACGCCGAACATCCACGTACCGGCAGCGAGTGGTGTATCTACCCCATGTACGACTACACTCACGGCCAATCCGACTCCATTGAGGGGATCACCCATTCTATTTGCACCCTGGAATTTGAAGACCATCGTCCGCTTTACGACTGGTTTATCGAAAACCTGGGCATTTACGCACCACAGCAAATCGAATTTGCTCGCCTCAACATCACCTACACCGTTATGAGCAAGCGCAAACTGCGCCGTTTGGTAGAAGAAGGCTACGTGAGTGGCTGGGATGACCCACGTATGCCCACCATTCGTGGGATGCGGCGGCGGGGTTATACGCCCGAAACGATGAAAAAATTTAACGACCTCATCGGGGTAGCCAAAGCCAACAGCGTCGTTGCTGTTGAATATCTCGAACACGTACTGCGTGACGATTTGAACCGAAATGCACCGCGGGCAATGGCTGTACTGCGCCCTCTGAAAGTTGTCATCGACAACTACCCAGAAGGCATGGTTGAAAGATTTGAGGTACCCACCCATCCCCAAGACAAAGAAAACAGGGAAACGCGCATCGTGCCATTCTCCCGCGAAATTTACGTCGAACAAGAAGATTTCATGGAAGACGCACCACGAAAATTTTTCCGTTTGTCACCGGGACGAGAAGTGCGTTTGCTGGGTGCCTACCTCATCACTTGCCATGATGTAGTCAAAGATGAAGAGGGCAATGTGGTGGCACTGCATTGCACCTACGATCCTGATTCTCGTGGTGGCAACCCCTCTGATGGCCGTAAAGTCAAAGGTACCCTGCATTGGGTCTCTGCCCAACACGCCATCCCCGTCGAAGTGCGTATGTATGACCGTTTATTCACGACATCTAACCCAAACATCGCGCCTGAAGGTGAAGATTTCACCGTTAACCTGAACCCTAATTCGTTGGAAATTTTGACTGATTGTATGGTCGAGCCTAATCTCGTTGAGGCCAAGATTGGAGACCGTTACCAGTTCATGCGACAAGGTTACTTTGTCGTCGATAAAGACTCAACACCTGATAATATCGTTTTTAACCGCACCGTTGGTCTGCGTGATTCCTGGGTCAAAATGCAGAAGAAATAAAAATTTATCGCTGGGCAATGCACCTATCTGCGCATTGCCCACACCCCCCACAATATTCCCATGACAAATCGGCTTATTCTTGTAGCTGGCAATATTGGTGCTGGCAAGACTTCCCTCACTGAACTGATCGGTTCCCGTCTAGGGTGGCAAACTGGTTATGAATCTGTGGCAGATAACCCATATCTCCCTGATTTTTATGGTGATATGCAGCGCTGGTCGTTCCATTTGCAAGTATTCTTTTTGGGGCATCGTGCTCAACAACACCACGATCTTTTTCATAATCCGCGCTCAACCATTGCAGACCGCAGCATTTACGAAGACGCTTATATTTTTGCACGAGCGCTGCATCACATGGGCAATTTGAACGAGCGTGATTACCATGCTTATCGTCAGGTGTTTGACATCGTTGCGCAAGGCTTACCTGCGCCACACTTGCTTCTTTACTTGAAATGTCCTGTTTCCGTTCTCATGGAGCGTATTCGTCAACGTGGTCGTGAAATGGAAAGCAGCATTACCATTGAATATCTGGCACTGTTAGAATCTTTTTATGACGAGTGGCTGTCAAATTTTGATCTCTGCCCCGTGTTGACCATCCCTACAGATGACTTGAATTTTGTGCAGAAGCCAAAGCATTTGGACATTGTTGTCGATAAAATTCAGGAGAGGTTGGCGGGTAAAGAGGATGTGGTTTTCCCGTCTCACAGTGGGGCGTAGGCACCTTACCTTAGAAATCTTGCCTCCCACTGTGTACTGTGCTAGTATCCATTATCCCTGCTGTGTGCGTGATGGGTTTCTACATTTGAGCCAACGCCACTTGAAAGGGAATAGGCAAATCCGCAGAGGGGATGTAGTAGCCTAAGGGCAAGGCAGTATCCTCGCGAAAGCATTCCCACCTGCCTATGCAGGTTCAAGTACAGGAGTTCACACGGCATGGCGGGGTGTTTGTTTGTCTCCATTGAGAGACAACGACATGTAATGAGGTGGGACTGTCCAGCCCCTGATTACCCAATCAGGGGCTTTTCTTTTTACGAAAACTTTTAAGATATACGGAATTGGCTTATGGTGCGTGAGCGGATTGCTGACGACATTTATGTGTTTACCAGTAAACAGTATGCACAGGTTACTGCCGGTGCTATTTTGACCAAAGAGGGTGTGGTACTTATTGATACCCTTTTTTTTCCAGAAGAAACGATGGCTATGCGGGATTTTCTGGAAGGTCGATTGGGTTATACGGTGAAGTATGTGATCAATACGCACTACCATGCGGATCATACCCAAGGCACCTACCTGTTTCCCTATGCACAGGTGGTCAGCCATCGCTCGTGTCGGGCACTCTTGGACACGGTGGGGCGTGAAGGTTTGGCAGAAGCGCAGTCGCAGATGCCTGAGTTGGAAGATGTGAAGATTGTGCTGCCTGATGTGGTTTATGATCGTGGTATCATGAATATCCATATCGGGGGCAAAACATTGCAATTGCACCATTTCCCAGGTCATAGTGAGGATATTTCGGCTGTATTTGTGGTCAAAGAGCGCATCTTGTTTGCCTCTGACAATGCTATGCCTGTGCCCACTTTTTTGGATGGCGGGTATCAGGATTTAGTTGACTCGATGCATCGCATGTTGGCGTTGAATCCAGATACGGTGGTACGGGGGCACGGAGAGGTGATGCTGCGTGGTGAAGTGGCTGCTTTGATTGAAGATGATTTGCAATATCTGGAGAAGATAAAAACGGCCGTTATGCAAATCATTGAAGAAGGCCGGTCACCTGATGCCCTGGAACAAATCAATATCGAGGATTGTGGCAAATCACGTATCCCGCTCAATGGTCTGGTCGTTGACCTGCATCAAGCAAACTTGCGCCGTTTGTATGATGAGCTAACAAACGCCTGATTCTGAGCATCAAGTTGAATGATTTTTTGAGGTTGGCAAGTAAGCCAGCCTTTTTTATTGGTTGGGGGAAAAGATGGTCAGTTTTTTGGGTAAGATACGGTAGCGTATTTCCTGCGCCGCGTGTGACAAGATTTCACCATCTGCATGGAGTGGTGTTCCTGGTTGACTGGTTATCTTGAGTGATTTGGTGCGGATAAAGGTCGTTTTGGGGTGTGCAATATGTGTTCCCCTCGTTAATTTCAACAAGAAACTGACCACGGTTGTTTTGGGAACTTCTGGCACCAAGACCAGGTCAAAATAACCATCATCTAAACTAGCACCCGGTGCAATCATCATTCCACCGGTGCGCGGACCATTACAAACGGATATCAGGTAAGTTGGGCCAACATATTCCCCATCATCCCAGGTGATAGACATTTGCCATGCTTTGATCTTGATAATCCCTTTGAGGATGGCCAGGTAATAGCGTGCTTCGCCAGAGATCCTTTGGATTTTCATATGCTCAAGGGTAATCATAGGTTCCATGGCTATCGCACTGTTGTTGTCAAAGTAATGGGTTTTTCCATCGTATTCAATTTGCCCAACATCAAATAGTTTTGTATGTCCCTTTTTGAACATGCTTGCGGCTTGGCCCAGGTCTAGGGGCAGTCCCATCACTTTGGCTAAATCATTGGCAGAGCCTATGGGTAAGATTCCCATTGGCAGAGTTGGGGCATCGGGTGGGGTGGCAGCAATAAGTCCGTTGGCCACTTCACTGATGGTGCCATCCCCACCGGCGGCGATAACGGCATCAAATCCCTCAGAAACGGCCGTTCTTGTTAATCTAGTTCCATCACCTGGTCCCGAAGTCTTGGCAATTACATAATTTAAGTTCGCGCTCTTCAAGGCTGTTTCCACTTCTGGTAAGCGAGCATCGGCGCCCCATCGATTGGCATAGGGGTTTAAAACAACCTTAATTCTCATGAGCAATATCCCTTTTCATAAACTGAAACTGGTTAGAGTTGAACTACGCTTGTTCCAGGCTAGATCGTAAAAATGCAGGCTTATTTGTAATCAGACCATGAACACCCAGCTTAACGAGGCGGCGTGCTTCCTCTGGGTCATCAACCGTCCACACATTGACTTTATACTGATGTTTTGTTGCCCAAGCCATGTAATCAGGATTGACGAGTGAAAAATGTGGATTGTCACCATCACCCCCGCCCAGCACATAACTGAAACGGAGTGCCCCATTGCCCCTAAGCAAAGCTGTATAAATTCCTTGCGGTGCATAGCGCCGGAATCGTTTGAGGGAAAATGGATTAAAAGAAGAGATAAGTACCTTGTCCTCCAAGTGGTGGGCTTCAATCTGATCTGCAATCGCAGCTTCTAACCCTCGATCACGCAACGACAAATCTTTGATTTCAACATTGTAAATCAATTGGGAACCAAATGTTTCAAAGACTTCATTTAAAGTGGGGATTCTTTCCTCGCCTTCAATTTTCAAGGCTTGCAACTCATTTAGAGTCAGGTGTGCCACTTTACCTGTGCCATTTGTGGTACGGTCTACGCTGAAATCATGGATGATAACCGGCCAACCATCGGCAGATAGTTGAACATCTAATTCAATGCCATCTGCTTTTTCTGCAACCGCTAAACCAAAAGCAGATAACGTGTTTTCCGGCGCAGCATAGCTGGCACCACGATGGGCAAAAATCAAAGGATAATCGATTGAAGACCAGTCCAAAACGTCTCCCCAACAATTTACAGATTTACAAAATAAGCATCTGCAGCTCGATCAATCATTTCTTTTGTTAGTTTGGGTTCTTTGCCCAGATAGTCAGCAATATCTTTGATCTGATCGATGAGATCTCGCGGATGATTGGCACGCAGTTTATACTTTCTCTTAACATAATACTCTTGGAGCAAATACTTCACCGCATTGTCCTCATACGGAACATTGCGAGCAAGACAGACGTTTTTGAAAATTTCACGGTAGCCTTCAAAAGTTGGCGAAGATACCTCTATTTTATGACGGATACGGCGTAAAAAGGCTTCATCAACCAGGTCACGGGGCGGTAAGTTTGTGGAAAAGACAATGAGAACCGCAAAGGGAACCTCAACTTTCCGGCCTGTGTGAAGCGTTAAGAAGTCGATGTTTTTTTCCATGGGCACGATCCAACGATTAAGCAAATCACGTGGTCGCACTTGTTGCCGTCCAAAATCGTCAACCAGGAACATCCCCCCGTTTGCTTTCATTTGGAATGGGGCTTCATAATATTTATTTGTTGGATCGTATTTGAGGTCAAGCCCATCCAGTGTTAATTCGCCACCTACCATGATGACTGGTCGTTTAACGAGAACCCATCGAGGATCGATCCGGTTGCCACTCACGGATCCTGTGTTGGCGTTAAGCTCCTCTGCAGGAACGACTTCATGGTTAATTTCGTCGAAAACTTTGATAATTTGGCCATCAACTTCAACTGCATAGGGGATGTATATATCATTTTTCAAAACCATGCTGCCGATTGCTTCTGCGATGGTGGTTTTGCCATTGCCAGGAGGACCGTAAAGAAACATCGATTTGCCTGAGTTTACAGCAGGGCCGATTTTCGAGAAGACAGACTCTTCTAGCACTAAATGGGAAAGGCATTGGCGCATGATGGAAGGGCTAACTTTAAGTTTTTCGGTGCGTTGCGCGTCAATAGCGGCAACGTAGTCTTCCCAGGTGACGGGGGCTGGTCCCACATACGTCGTTCGATCCATTTGCTCGCGGGCACGAGCTGCCCCTTTATTGGTAATGACATATTCATAAGATGCGGCGCCAAGACCACCAGAGCCTTTGACCTCGCACATCTGCTCTCGTTTTAGCAGGTCAAGTGTTGGACTGACGACACCCGAAAATGGTAAATGAACGGCATCGGCAATATCCCGGCCAATCAATTGACCGCGCAAATACATTAGTTTTAAGATGAGGTCTTGGATGAACCCTTGGTTAAGGCCTGTGTCTTCTATTGTTCTTACAATTGGGGGCTGCCAATCTAATGAGGATGGAATTGTCGAAAATGCCATTCAGTTTCTCCCTTTTTTACTAAATTCCAGAATGCTGCCGCTTTTTGTTATTATACCAATAATTGACTTGTGTCACTATGTGCGCATCCATAAACCAGTGATGGATGCGCTTCAAGTGATCTTCACTCCTGAAAAACGGGGAGTAGTTTTTAGACGGTTACTATGGGGGAGTGTTCAGTCCTCAAGACCTGATAGCACTTTTTTGACACGTACCCTTTTCCACTGTGAGCTAGATTTGCACCCTATTCGGATAGTTCGCTATCTGATTTTAGAGAAATTTGGATCTCATCCCCATTCAGTTTGCGGGCGATAATCTCAATGTGATCTCCTACCTGAAAATTATCTTCCATCCATTCATGCACCGCAGGACTTAACATAAGGCGAGCCTGGTCGTTGGGCAACAGGCGCCACACGGTGCATTCTTTGTTGTAGATGCCTTCATAGTAAACGGTGACGGGGCGTGTTTCAGTACGGGAGTTGATTTGGAAGAAAGGCCAATGTTTTGAGGTAAGGTTGATGAAACCGCGACGTAGATGGAGCGGCTTGAGTTCGGCCGTATATGAAAAGATGTCTTCGATGTCTTTATCAGCATCGGCGGCGACTGTCTCTTGGGAAACGGCCGTTTTCCTTGTTTTTCCTTTGCCTGTTTTGCTCTTCTTTCGTTTTGTTGTCCCGGTCATGAAATCGAGTAAAGGCATAAGCGTGCCGACTTGGTCACTCATCACTTGAATAATGGTTAAGCCCATGGCCGCAACCCGTTCAGAATCAAATCGCTTGCTCAAATAAAGAGGGGCAACCCAACGCTCGTCACTGTTTAAGTAAGCTGCTTTCTTAAACAGTTCATTGGCGGTATCTTCATCAAGGCTGGCAACTGAATCCTTATAAATATCTTGATAATGGGCTGGTTCTTGAGAGTCTTCATCAACTTGCATCTGTTGAATACGGAGCGTCCACTCAGGGCCTAACTCTGTGATTAACCGATGATTTAAGGTAGGCTGTTTTTCAGATTGTTTGTAAATTTTGTTCAAGACGGCTTCATCTTGAATAGAAAGCTGCATTTCTAAGCTCATGGGGCGAGCAAAATAGGTGATATAGACATCATCAAGGATGCTTTCCTTCACAGCGAGATAGACAGCTTTATGCTCTTCACTTAAGCCAAAATACGGGAATTTCTCTTTTGCCTCGCGTGATAAATTGGCGTGCAGTTCGTTTACAAAGATCTCGAGTTGTGAAAGAGCAAATTGGATGGCAGTCTCTTCTCCTGCCCAGCCAAAGGCTGTGAAAACTGGCATTGTTAAGCCTGAAAATTCTGTACTTGGTTGCATATGAAAAAACCTTTCTTTCTGCGTGATGGGATGGATGAGTGTGAATACATCAGCATTCACAAGAACTTTTTAAATTGTAAATCAGCCTCGTAAGGGGTGAAATTCGGAGGATGTTTAAATTCTAGAAAGTTAAAAATTCAATGGTTAATTTTACCTCAGGTTTTGAATTTGACCATCATAATTGAGAGCTTTACAATCATTCTTAATGAAAAGTAAGGTGCAAAACCAAGGCAGATGCTTCTGGGAATATGTGGTCTGGCGCAAATGGCGATATGTGACAAGTTTAACACTGGTGTGGTTAACCATGATTGGTTTAGCTGGTTGTCAACCAAAGTCAAGCGTGCCGAGCGCCACTGTCGCTGCCCCGACAACAGCTGTGGTGGCCAGGCTGGCGCAATCGGTTCCTGAAACAACGGAAATTTTTGTGCCAGCCACCTGGACGCCGATGTCTTCCTCAGCCCATGGCTTAGAAGCGCCTGCTATGACCCAATTTCCTACGAGTACCCCTAGAGCCACAAGAACGGCCGTTCCCCCATTAAAACCGACATTGACACTGACCAGTACCCCTACGCCGATTATTACCCCAGAGCCGGTAACAGCCACACCAGAAATACCTGATGATCGCAGCCACCTGGTGCCCACCGTGCCTACAAATCCTACGTTAGGCGGCAATATTTTGCCGAACGGTTCCTTTGAAGAGGGGCATTACAATATGTGGGGGATTCCAGAATTGCAATTGCCAGTTGGCTGGGTATTTGAGTGGGATGAAGCAGCTACTGGTTTTGGCTCAGCAGCTTGGGATGTGTATATTCGTCCAGAGACACGCGTGCTTTCTACCAGTTTTTTGCCAGCATCTGAACATGGCCGATTTATCTTTGATGGGGAACACACCATAAAGATTTTCAAGGCCAACGGTGCCATTAGTTTTAGACTATTTCAGGATTTAGAATTAACCCCAGGAACGTACGAATTGGAGATAAATGTATATCCAGATTTGTATATGGATTATCAGGATGGTGTGAAGATTTGGGCTGATGATCCCGAGACTGGACAGTTCCGGTTTATTGCTCCGGGCGCTACAGGTTGGATGGGCACTGCTTACGGGCGTAAAAACACATTTACCCATACATTTACAGTAGATACTGCTGGCTCTGTGCGCATTGGGGCTGCCATGCGTGGCAATCATGCTATCATGAATGATGGTTGGTTTATGGACGATTGGTCTTTGCGGCGCGTTGAAAGCTAGCTGATGGAGAAGCGCAACTTAATTGTGAGTTGGGCGTATAGTTGGTGAAATAATTTTGTGAGAGATATTTAGCAAAGGAGCTATCTTGATGACAGAGGAAAAGGACCCCACTATTGATGAATTGAAAGCAGACGAAAAAGAAAAAGTTGAACGCATTGTCATTGAAGAAGAAGATTTAGATCAGGACGGTGGAACCCAACCAGATTATGACGTTACGGCCGAATTTCAGAAATTGGGACATCAACTGGGTGAAACATTGCAGTTAGCCTGGGAAAGTGAAGAACGGAAACGGATTGAAAAAGAAGTCCGTGAAGGTGTGAAATCATTTGTAGCTGAGGTTGATAAGGTCTTGCGGGATGTCAAAACGGGCGAGACCCCCAGCAAACTCCGTGACGATGCCGCCACAGCGAAGACCCGAGTTGAAGAAAGCGAAATCGGACAAAAAGCTCGTGAAGGCATTGTGGAAGGATTGCGTTGGTTAAGTGAGGGTCTGAATGAACTGGCCGTCAAGTTCACCCCTCCCGAAAAGCCTGCTGACGAACCTGGTGAAAAACGATCAACTGATCAGTAAATACCACACAGATGTTGTTTGATTAATTTGGTAGACGGCCGTTTTCCAAAACGGCCGTCTTTTCTTTTATTGGGTGAGTGGTGCTAGTTCTTCTTCAATAATTTTGATAACCATATCATCCAAAGCCGAAACGGTATAATCGCTGACATCGAATTCCGTTTCTGTGCCAGATGATCCAGGGCCTTCAGCGCCATATGTTAGAAAAATGAAACGGCCACCGGTCGTTTGCGCCAACTGTCGGAAAATATATTCGCCTTGCTTATCTAAGCCGCTGCTAGCAATAGGATAGATTTTGATGCCGCGAGTTGCTGCTTGCAATAGTTCATAGGCATAATGATTTTGCTGATTATAATCGAGGTGGGGCGGCGCATCGGCCACGAGAAAGATCAGGCTCACCGTTTCCTCTATGCGCCATTCAGGATTATGAATGGCTTGAGATAAGGCTTCATTAAGGTCTTCTGGGTAATCGCCGCCCCCCGCAGCTTGCACAAGGTTCAAAATTTCAGCAAAATCTTCAACTTTTGGTGTGAAATCAGTGACTTGGGTGATGTATTCGTCATCCACATCGCGGTAAGTAACCATGCCAAAGCGCACGTTGGGTTGGGAGGGCAGGGCGTCAATGCGGGCAGAGATGGTGCGAATATTCTCTTTCAGTTGATTGATTTCGTCTGACATGCTACCTGTGGCGTCAATGAGAAACAAAACGTCTAGTTTTACTTCTGGTGGCGTTTGCTCAGCACCGGGGTGGGTGACGAACCATTCACGTTGGGAGGTGCCAGTGGGAATGGTGAATGTTTCAGTTTGGTTAGCGACGGTGACTTCCACTACGAAATCGCCTGAGTACTCTGTGTAGGCGCGAGGAAAGAAGAAAGAACGGCCGTTGCTGTGAGTGCGTAAGGTCGTTACTGAATTGTCATCTGCCTTGACGTTAATGAGTGCCCCCAACACTGGGTTGCCCTGGCTGTCTTGCACCCAAATTTGATGGCGTTCGCTCACATCCACCGGCAGGATCGAGGCACCTTGATAATTGTCTAAATATTGCATATAGGCATCCCATTCGGCGTTGTCATCCACTTCACCTGCTGTGAGATGGCTATTTTGATCCAATGTCAGGTCGGCACCCACACTTTCTTCGGCTGCCCCTCCCACTTCAGTGTTGTTCATGGTTTCTGTGGATGGGGCGTCCGCTTCTTCTGCACCGCCAGAGCGCACAGAAGCTGCATCATCACTTGTGGTGGCGGAGTCGGCAAAAGTTAATTCGGTCGCTGCTCTGGTGACTTTGACTTTTTCACCTGATTCTGGTGGAGGCGGCTCGTCTCCTACCCCTTCACTGCCTGTGGCCATGGGAGGATCTGCAATTGCTTCCTCAGCGGCTGGTTCTGTTGCACGACTACAAGCCACGATAACGGCCGTTATTCCCACTAGAATAACCAATAACAACATTCGTTTGTGTTTCATTTTCATCCTCCAAATTGAATAAGATAGTTGCTCATACATTGATCAAACGACAGATGGAAGAAAGAAGTTCCTGGCAAAAAAAAAACCGCCCCCAGGGGGGGGCGGTGTGTCCACGTACCAGGAGGGCAGTACATATGGACCTTGCGGTCTACGCCCAGTCGAGGGAGGGGAGGCATATCCCTGGCTTTAATTAGGGTTGTTCCAGTCGCGTTTCTCTCGTGCCAGTTTGGGGGGGGGAGGAGTTCCTCTTAACCTAATTAAAGTTAAGGAAATGATACACCAAACTGTTTGGAATGTCCAGTAGAATGTGCCAATAGTTTGGGGATTCCCCAAACGGTTTTTTAGAGGAATTATATGGCGTTGGCCAGGGGGACAGCCTTGGTAAAATGGCTTGCATCGTTACCCCAGTGCAACTCAGCTGCACCATCTCCGTAAAAGAAAGTAGTTGATACTAAAAATAGCTGAGAAAGCAAGCAAACTTTCTCTTTACTGACGGAGGTCAATACAATGGTAGAGAAAACGAATAAATTGAGACGGCAGAACGGGATTGTCGGTGGTGTCTGTGGTGGGTTAGCCGCCTTTTACGGTATCAGCAGCTTCTGGTTCCGTTTGCTCTTCTTAATTTTGCTCATCCCAGGCGGTCTGCCAGGACTTCTCCCCTATTTGCTCTTGTGGATCATCATCCCCAAGCGGTAAATGAACGCCACTTCCCGAAAGTTTGAGCTTCCGGGAAGTTATTTTTTTATGCAGTATGAGCCTTGTAATAGGCACTCAACTTGGCGAAAAACTCAGCTTCTTCCTTATGAGCCGGATGCTCCATTAACTTTGCCACTTCCTCTTGGCTGCGGCGTGACGCCGGCCAATCCTCTACCAGCGTCATGCGGAAGGCAAGCCGCGCTGCCAGCACGGCCGCTTCCCTCAAATTACGCAGCTCAGCTTTGTCTAACGTATCGTAGCGAGTGTGGCCATAACCACGCCCATTGCGATTTTTACTGCCTACATTGCCAATGCCACCTGTGGCCACTCCTGCCTTCAAAAATGGATAATGGTCTGAGTGGGCATTGACAGATTGCTCAATGCCGAAAGGAGAAGCCATTTCTTCACCCCAATCGCGCATCATTTTTTCCACATCTGGCCATTTGTTCAAGATAACACCGGGAGCAGACCAGGCACCCGCCATGTCCAGGTTCAGGTAGAAGCGCACGTTATCCAGCTCATCTGCATGTTTGGCCACGTATTGTGTGGAGCCAATCAGACCAATTTCTTCCACGCCCCACAGCAAAAAACGCACAGTAATGGGTAAATCATTAGCGTATTGAGCGAGGACGCGAGCAGCTTCTAACAAGGCCACCGTGCCAGATGCCGGGTCGATAGCGCCTTGAGAAATATCATGCCCATCGTAATGACAGCCAAGCATCACAACTTGCTCTGGGTACTTGGTTCCGGGCAGTTCGGCAACCACGTTCCAAGAGGTCATCGGTTCGATTTTGTCGCTGCTGGTGAGGCGAATTTTGACAGTGCCATATCGTTTGACTAACCGCTGCAAGAACGCGCCATCTTCCATGGCCAAAGAGATGCCCGGGATGAGTGAAGCGCCATGGGCATGACCGATGCCACCCGTGGCCGGTCCATAGCCTGGATAATGGTTGACGAAGATAAAGCCAGTGGCGCCCGCTACAATAGAACGGCCGTTTTTCTCCATGCGGTGTACCCAACGAGTGCTGCCTTTCGGTTTGACCTCGCTGGTGGTGAGGACGATATTGCCTTTGATTTCGTCAGCTCGTTTGTCAAAATCTTCAGGCGCACCATCGCCCAAATCGACAAGCGTCCCAGCCAATTTGCAGGGGGGGGAGTGGGGCAGGGTGATGCAGGGAATTTCCATCTGCACCGGTTCTAAAACTTCTAGCTTGACCTCGCCGCGCCGCCAGCCAGTGTATTCGATGGGTTCTAGGTGGACATTGCTCAAGCCGTATGCTTCTAGCTTCGCTTTCATGAAATCGGCGGCCATTTTTTCACCAGGGGTGCCACCAAAGCGCGAGCCAAAATCGTCGCAAAGAATCGTCAGATTGTCCATGATTTCGGTGGTGGTGTACACATCACCGATGATTTGTCGGTCTAAGGTTAAGTGCGGATTTGTTGGATTCATCATAGGTTCCTTTTTTGTTTTGTGGAATGATACATGATTACCTGAAAACGTGAAAAAAGAGTGCTAAATCCTAAATGTATCTAGGATTTTGCCATATTTTATGTTATCTTGAGTTTCATGATTTCGCATTCGAGATTGTGTTTACGTATCTGTCAGGCCTTGTGCGACTGAACGCTTAGTGGCCAGCTAAACATTAGCCCCCGTTTTTCAGGGGAAAAGGTCACTTGAAGCAGATCCATCAATTTTGCAACTTGTTTATGGATGCGCACTTACGTGTTTACCTGAAAAGGAGTGTTAGATGAAAAAACGAGTTTCCCTTCTTTTGATTGTGGCTATTTTTTTGTTAGCCGCGTGTGGCGGTAGAGAGGAAGCCTTGCCCACGCCGATACCTGCAACAGCATTATCCACTTTAGCCCCCGCCCCCATGCCCACACCAATCCCGGAGATAAGTGTGGATAATGATGCGCAATTGCTGCAATCAACGCCCTGGCAGTGGTTATCCTACTTGGATCGGGCAGTCGGCGAATTTGCGATTCCAGATCCGCAAAATTATGTGGTCACTTTTCAGGCGGATGGCACGGTACAGGTCAAAGCAGATTGCAATAATGCTGCAGGCACTTATACCACTAATGGCAGCAGTATGACCATCACTTTAGACTCGGTGACCTTAGCTACTTGTTCAGAAAGCTCCCGCAGTGAACAATTCTTGACTTTGCTTAGTGGAGCCGCAGTTTATGGCGTCGTCGATACCCAATTGCGTATCGACCTGTTTGCCGAGGCTGGCAGTTTGGCCTTCATTCCTGAATGGGCAAATCCCCCTGCCAGCCCGACACCGGTATCACCTCCGCCAACGGCCGTTCCGCCAGAACCTACAGCATCACCTGTGGGCAGCTGCGCCGATAGCGGCCCACGCCAACATGCAAATGGCACCTATACCGTCCCGCATTACACAGTTGCTATTGGAGATACGATTTATTCTATCGGCCTTCGCTTTGGCCTATCAAATCAACAACTCTTTAAGGCGAATCCAGGTGCAGACAATGGTATTGTCACAGGCCAGACGTTGGTTATTCCCTGCGGGTCTCAAGAACATTCCCTGGTGGTCGCGCCATCTTATGAGCGTGTCACCTTCAACCCTGGCACGATTGCGGCCACGTTCAACAGTTCCATTGATAATAACCAGCCCAGAGGATTTGTTATCCGTGCTTTCGCTGGGCAGACGATGCAAATTAACATGGCCTCTGCGGCGGAATACCTGACCATTCATGTGCAATTCGATGATGGTGCAGGACAGCCCGGCACAAGTTTGCCTTTGAATGGCACAAACAGCACGGCCAATAATAACGCTTGGGTGACGTTACCGTATACGGGGGATTATTTCGTGACCATCGTCCCGATCACGGCTCCAGAAAGCCCCAATATGAGTTTTACCATCACCTTTACGGTTCAGTAAATGTCTCATTAGAGTGGATCAACGTCCACGGTTGGTTCACTCTTTGCCCCTGTGGTTTCAGGCACCATTGCCACCGGTTCCATGCGGCGAGGAGCCGCTTCTTCACACCTGTGGTCAAGCTGTACCCGTGTAAACAGGGGATTAGGTCACATCAAATATTGGTGATCCTGGCAAGGAAAAGAGAAACTGGGTGCCCCCTTGAGGATTGTCTTCGACCCAAATACGGCCGTTATGAGCCTCAATGGCCATCTTGCAAAACGTAAGCCCTAAGCCAGTGCCGCGAATCGGTGCCCCTTCTTGATTGGTGCGTGTAAATCTGTCGAATACAAACTCCCGTGCTTCGGGTGGAATGCCTGGCCCGGTATCCTCGATGATGCAGATGATGCCCGGTTCGTAGTGTGGGGCTGCGGGGAGATCAGGACGGAAATGGCCGTTTACCGACCCTCCGGCTGGTGTGAACTTGAGCGCATTATCCAACAGGTTGATCAACACGCGGCGCAGTACTTCCCGGTCGCCCCAAATGGCAGGGAGGGCAGCTGGCGGGGGAGCAAAATGTAAGTGGATACCTCGTTCTTGAGCCAGGGGCTGTAGCTGCATGACCACCTGTTCCGCCAGAGGGGGCAAGTGCATCGCCTCCGCATCCACCACATCTTGACCTGCTTCCATGCGATTGATGTCCATCAGTGAATCTACCATGTCGAGCATGTCGGCTACGCCCATGTCGGCAGTTTGCAAGAGATCGGTTATGGTGTCTGAGGGATTGACATTGGCTGGCACAAGTTGGCCTTTGAGCAGACTGATGGTGCTGGACAAGGTCGTCAGTGGATTGCGCAAGTCGTGGACGATCATGCGCGTCAGATCGGTACGGCGCTCGGCTAATTCCCGCTCTTCCGTAATGTCGCGGAAAAGCATGAGCCAGCCAATGGTTTGACCAGCAGCAGCAGTAACGGCCGTTTCCACACGCAGCATGAATCGATTTTGAGCTGTCTTGAACTCAACCTGTTGTTCAGATGGAAATTGGTTGTTTTGCAAAGCGATCAACAAGGATTGCAGCTCTGATTCTGAAAAGCCAAGCGGGGCGGCCATGGGCGGATGGAGTGGTTGCGTCAGCATGGCTGCGCTGTCCTGGTTGAGAAGTTGGGCGGCTGGCGGATTGATGAGAACGATGGCGCCCATGGTATCAATCATCAGCACGCCTTCCTGCATCGAATTTACCAACGCTTGCAGTTGTTTGATGCGCTGCGCCAACGCTTTATCGGTCAGGTTGTAGAGACGTAAGGTTTCGCTGTAAAGACGTGCATTTTCGATGGCCGCGCTGGCTTGACCGGCAATGGCAAACAACACCTGCCGATGCCAGTAGCTAAATGGCTGGTGGGGTGGGTGTCGCTGCAACACCATGACGCCAATCACCCGATCAACGGCCGTTAAGGGAATACCCAGCCACGCATTAGGATGGGGGTCTGGCGGGGTTAAATTGTGGCGAGAAGCATAATGGATATTGCGGTAGTCTGTGTCTAGCAAACGGCCGTTTTCAGCCACCCAGCAGGTAAAATCATCTGGCTTTTCTGGGGTGTTCCAGTTTCCTTCAATATCTATCAGAGAAATGGAGAATTGATCCACAGGCACCAGCTCCGATACCAATGCTTGCGTGCGTTCTAAGACAACCTCTAGTTCCAGGGTTTCGCGTAGCGATGTGCCAGTGCGATTGAGGGCGCTAAATTGTGCCAACTGTCGCTGCAAAATGAAACGACGCTGCCAGGAAAGCCATATCACCACAGCAAAGACGGTGACTCCCATCATGTAGATCACAAAGAATGGCAGCCCGTTCCGCATGTATGTCAGGCTTCCCAGGAGGGCGAAGGGCAGCACCAGCATGCCAACTGTGATGACAGAAATCGCATTCTCCCCTAAAAATGCTTTAAGCGCTTTGCGCATTAGCCGCCACATCAGCGCAGACAAAAGGAAATAGATAATTCCATAAAGCACAGCCAAGATGATTAAAAGCGACCAATCAAGATTGTCGATGCCATCATTGACTAGTGGGGCTTGCCCGCCCATTTCCAGGTAGATTTTTCCAGCGATGACCAGGGTGAGCAGGTAGATGATGTCTGCCATGAGCCGTTGTTTCCAGGACGGCCGTTTTACATCGACATACTCCCACAGCGGCTGCCACAATGGTCTGGCTAATTCTGCTAAAACAATAGAGGCACCGAGAAGGAAAACGGCCGTTTCCAACCCCACAATCAACAAACTACTAACCGACACTAACGGCACCAAGCCTACTGATCCTTGTTCTGGCGGCAAACTAAAATTGATTGTGATGATCGTGAGGGTGGTAAGCAAAATGAGTTGGGGCGCCTCCTCCGTGCGTGTCCCAGCCCACAACGCTGCCATCAGCACCATGAGCAGCACAAGCCACTCTAAACTTCGATGCAAAGTTGTATTCTGATACCAATGGCGTTTGTCAGCTTGTCCAGACATGCTCTGACACCTCAAATTAAATGATGGTATTTACAACGGGCATGATCTCTTCGATGATGTCGGTTTCAGTTTGGGGTTGGCGAATATTGTCGAACAAGTACCAGGTTTCTGTGTGAGTAACGGCCGTTCCTGGTGCCAATTTTGCTAAAGAGCCTAAAGTTTCGACTTCCAAAATTTCATCATTGGTAAAAAATTCCACATTTGAGCCAAAATCAGGATAATCACTTTGCTTTCCTGGTGCAAAGGTTTTGACAAACAAATGCCCCCGGCGAGCATATGCTGCCCACCCGTTGGGAACCCAGACCCCAATCTTTTGGGGGGCAGGCATGGCTGCATTTTGGTTGAGCATAATAAACTCATTTCCCCACACCCACCTGGGGTCAGTCATATCAGTGTATGCCCACAGTGCCATTGAGCCTGTCGGCAAAATGTTTTCTCGATGAGAGCCTTTTGGTGGCATTGGCGCGATCCCCACACCGCCAGCTGTCATCACGGATAACGCCCAGGGGGCTAACTCAAGCCACCACAAGTTTTGATTGATTAAACGATGAACAACCGTGACCTGCGCTCCATTTTCATCGAGGTATAAATCAATCTCTTTTTGAATACCCGTTGTCGATTCTACCGGTTGAATGGCTCGGATAAAACCGGGGTGTTCTTCTACTTGTATGGGATGATTATCAGGGTAGTATGTGCGTGCCTTGTTTTCTGGAGCATGCCATAAACGATGCCCGCCGTATAAAGTCCAGTCATCTCCCCCAGTTTGCCCAACTTCGGGTAACTCCCCAAACTCGTTTTCTGCGCCGACAAAACCAAAGCGAATAATTCTAGGTCCCACATCAGCAGTGATCACGAGATCAACTAAATCGTTGGAAAGTTTATAGCAATTTGACCACCCACCATAAGAAACTTGCCTAAAAGTTATCATTTGACACCCACGTGAAAGCTCTTCGTAACGGTTCAGATCTGACAGGTGTCACCCAGGAGGATGGCCTGTCACATCGCCTCTCCCAAACCCGCCAGGGCTTGAGGAAGTGAACGCTTGCGTTATTTATGCCCCAGATTATAACCTTGTCTCATTTATTGCAGAAATCGTCACCGCGCAATATTTGGGGATAGGGCTGTGGGGTTTCAGCTCGTGGTTAGGCGGAATAGGAATAAAGTCCTATTTACTCACTTGACGGAGCCCGAAGTTAGAAAATTCCCAGAGTAATCTCGCCAGTTTTTTTTCAAGGTGTAACAAGCAAGAACACATATTTATTAAAATTTGTTGAGGTTCAGATGACAAATTCATTTTTTTATAGTAAGATCAAATCAAGCTTAATTAAGGAAGGGCTGTGGGAAAATTCCTCCCCCCCAAAAAACTGGCACGAGAGAAACGCGACTGGAACACTTATATTGAGCTTAGGGTAATGTTCCCCTCCTGCAGCCCTAGCATTACCCGTCGTCTATGGGCCTTCCTCCTGGACCATAGGCAAATGAATTTGAACCGCTCTCTTCCCCCCAAGAGGGCGGTTTTTTTTTATGGTTTGAGCCGTATCCCTCATAAAAAAAGCCCCACCAGAATTTCCCGGTGAGGCTTTGTTTCTTGAGCCTATTCAGCAGCCCTAAATGTCAGCTGGCCATTTTCCTCATCCACGACCACGTGGTCGCCATCTCGGATCTCAGCCTGGATGAGCTTGAGCGCCAGCGGATCCACAACCTGCTTCTGGATGACGCGCTTCAGCGGCCGTGCCCCATAAGCGGGGTCGTAGCCTGCGTCGATGAGTATGTTTAGCGCTGCATCTGTCAGGGTGATGGTCACATTCCGCTTGCTCAAAAGCTGCCGTACGCTGCCCATCTGAATCTCGGCGATGTCGCGCAGATGCTCTTTCTCCAGCCGGTGGAAGATAATGGTCTCATCCACCCGGTTGAGGAACTCGGGGCGGAAATGTTGCCGCAGCGCGTTTATGACGCTTTCGCGCATGGCTGCTTCATCTGTCCATTCCATGATGTATTGGCTGCCGACGTTGCTGGTCATGATGATGACTGTGTTGCGAAAGTCTACTGTGCGCCCATGACCATCTGTTAAACGGCCGTCGTCCAGCACCTGCAAGAAGACGTTAAACACCTCGGGGTGTGCCTTCTCGATTTCGTCGAACAACACCACCGAGTAGGGACGGCGGCGCACAGCTTTGGTGAGTTGACCGCCTTCGTCGTAGCCTACGTAGCCAGGCGGCGCCCCGATAAGCCGCGCTACCGTGTGCCGTTCCTGGTATTCGCTCATGTCGATGCGCACCATGTTGCGCTCGTCGTCGAACAGGAACTCGGCTAACGCTCGCGCCAGTTCTGTTTTACCCACACCGGTTGGGCCGAGGAAGATGAAGGAGCCGATGGGACGGTTGGGGTCTTGCAAGCCAGAGCGGCTGCGACGCACCGCAGCGGCCACAGCCTCAATCGCTTCATCCTGGCCGACCACTCGAGTGTGCAGGCGTTTTTCCATGTGAACCAGCTTGTCCATCTCGCCTTCCAGCAATTTTGTGGCCGGAATGCCGGTCCATTTGCCCACGATGTAAGCAATGTCTTCAGCGTCTACTTCTTCTTTGAGCATGGCGCCGTTTTGCTGCAGTTCGTTCAATCTGGTTTCAGCCTCTGCTAGCGCTTGCTCCAGTTCATGTAAACGGCCGTATTGCAGTTCGGCTGCCCGTTGATAATCCATATCGCGCTGCGCTTGCTCTACCTCAACTCGCAGCTGGTCGATTTGCTCCTTGACCGTTTGCACCTGGACGATAGCATCTTTTTCTGCCTGCCAACGGGTAGCCAGCGCATTGCTCTGTTCTTTTAAGTTTGCTAACTCTTTTTCCAGCTTCTTGAGCCGTTCTTTGCTCGCCTTGTCCTTTTCCTTTTTCAAGGCTTCCCGCTCAATTTCCAGCTGCATAATGTCGCGGTCTACCTCGTCTAGCGCCTGCGGTTTGCTGTCGATGGCCATGCGCAGGCGGCTGGCGGCTTCGTCGATGAGGTCGATGGCTTTGTCGGGCAAAAAGCGGTCGCTGATGTAACGGTGGCTGAGCGTAGCTGCCGAAATCGTAGCACTGTCGGTGATACGCACGCCGTGATGCACTTCGTAACGCTCTTTTAGACCGCGCAAAATGGAGATAGTGTCTTCTACGGTCGGTTCGCCTACGTAAATAGGTTGGAAGCGGCGTTCCAGAGCTGCATCTTTTTCGATGTGTTTGCGGAACTCATCCAGGGTGGTGGCGCCGATGGCGTGCAGTTCGCCGCGAGCCAGCAGGGGTTTGAGCATATTGCTGGCATCCATGCTGCCTTCGGCGGCGCCTGCGCCTACCAGGGTGTGCATCTCATCGATGAACAGGATGATCTGTCCTTCGGCTGCCTGGATCTCTTTGAGAACGGCTTTGAGCCGCTCTTCAAATTCGCCGCGATATTTCGCGCCAGCGACTAAGGCGCCCAGGTCGAGAGCCACTAGACGTTTGTCTTTCAGCCCGGAGGGGACATCGCCGCGCACGATGCGCTGGGCTAATCCTTCGGCGATGGCGGTTTTACCGACGCCAGGTTCGCCGATGAGTACCGGGTTGTTTTTGGTGCGGCGGCTCAAAATCTGGATGACGCGCCGGATCTCTTCATCTCGGCCAATGACGGGGTCTAATTTGCCTTTTTGTGCTTCCTGGGTCAGGTCTCGGCCGTATTTGGCTAGCGCTTCGTATTGCGCTTCTGGGTTTTGGCTGGTGACGCGCTGAGAGCCGCGCACGCTGGCCAGCGCTTGCATGATGCTGTTGTAATCTACGCCGTGGCGTGCCAGTAGTTCACGGATGCCTTTGGGGGCTTTGGGCTGCGCCATGGCCATGAGCAAATGTTCGGTGGAGGTGTAGTCGTCTTTCATTTGCGCGGCGATGGTTTGGGCTTCGTTGAGTATGTTGGTCAGGTCACGGCTCATGCCCACTTGTACGGAACTGCCGGTGGCCCGGGACATGCTGCCTAGTTCGCGGTTGACGCTTTCTAACAGCATGGCCGGATCGCTGCCGATGCGATTGAGTACAGCGGGCACGACGCCCCCTTTTTGGGCGATCAATGTTTGTAGGATGTGTTCCGGTTCGATGGCCGGATGATTGTATGTTTGTGCCAGGTTTTGGGCTTCGTAGATGGCTTCCTGGGCTTTTTGGGTGAATTTGTTAATTTGCATCTACTTGTCTCCTTTATTTCCAGTATTAAGGCAGCAGTGGAGAGGCGTAGGGAAAGATTTTGTGCGTGACAACTTTTCTGTGCCTCTGCCTCTCTGCGTTCCTTAAAAGTGATGATGCAATTCTGTATTTTATGTTATCGTTACTTTTGGGTGCGTAAGTTGCGCAGCTGCTGCCAGAGTTTTTTCTCTTCTTTGCTCAAGTTTTTAGGCAGGGTAATGTTAATGGTAGCCAGTAAATCACCGCGTTGGCTGGGATTTTGCGCGTGGGGCATGCCCAGACCGCGTAGGCGAATTGTTTTGCCGCCTGCGGTGCCCGCGGGAATGGTCAGGTTGACGGTTTTGTCTAGGCTGCTGACTGGGGCTTTACCGCCGAGCAAAGCTGTGAATATGTCAACGGGTACGTTAACTTTTAAGTTGTCACCATCACGTTGATAGGTATGGTGTGGCAATACTTTGATTTTTAAGTAGAGATCCCCGTTTTGGCCGCTGCTGCCGGGTTCGCCCTGACTACTAAGCCGTACTTTGGAGCCGGTTTTGACGCCGCGTGGGATTTTAGCATTGAGGGAACGGCCGTTGCTGAATTGTAAGCTCCGTGTGGTGCCATGGAATGCCTCTTCGAGCGTAATTTCCACGTCATGCTCTAAGTCGCGGCCCCGTTGGGGGGCTGAGGGAAAGCCTTGGGCACGTCCGGCGTTGCTGAAGCCGTTAAACCCGCTGCTGCTTTGGTGTGCGCCACCCATCCCGCTGCCAAATAGAGACTCGAAGAAGGATGAGAAGCCGCTGCCGCCATTGTTCCGTGCGCCAAATAGCTGCGCAAACATCTCAGGGTCGATGGTTTGGGTGTAGGTGCCACCCTGAGAGCGTCCACCGGCTGCGCCAGCGTATTGGGACCAGAAGTCGTTCATGCTGCCGCCAGCCTGCTCGTACTGCTGCCACTGAGCGCCAAATTGGTCGTATTTTTGCCGTTTAGCAGGGTCAGACAACACTTCGTAGGCTTCGTTGATCTCTTTGAATTTTTCTTCTGCCGTTTTGTTGTCGGGATTGTGATCTGGATGGAAATCCCGAGCTAGTTTACGGTATGCTTTTTTGATTTCTTTATCACTGGCGTTTTTGTTGACGCCGAGTGTTTGGTAGTAGTCGTGATAATACATCTTTTTTCTCTCTTCGGAACGGAAATTAAATAATACGACGAAGTTGTTTCCTTACCGTTCCTTGAAACTGATGATGCAGTTTCGTGTTTTATTTCATCGCCAGTCCTTAACTGGGGACGAATGACGAATGATGAATGCTTTGCGCCATGCCTGGGACTGTGCTGTCGTTGGTCCTTGGTTTTGGGTCATTTTACTGTGCCACCAATACTTTAGCCGGTCTGAGCAGGCTTCCCTGATAGGTGTAGCCATTTTCTTCGACGGCGATGATGGTGCCGGATTCGGCGGTGGGGTGTGGCACCAGGCCGATGGCTTCGTGTTGTTCTGGGGAAAACGGCCGTTCTGCCACATCCATTTTTTCCACACCATATTTTGCCAGAGCATCTATGAACGCTTTCTGAACCATCGCCAACCCGGAGGTGTCGGCTTCTGTGTGTTTGATGGCACGTTCCAGGTTGTCAGCCAGAGGCAGCATATCGCGCAGGAGTTTCTCCTGCTTTTGCTGCGCTTCTAAAGCGGAGCGCTGTTCTAGCCGTTTTCTACCATTTTCATAGTCGGCGTAGAGGCGCAGGTATTTTTGCTGCCACTCTTCTGCTTCGGTATGCGCTTGCTCAAGCTGCTGCCGCAGACGATTGATTTCGGTAATCGGGTCAATCGTCTGCGGGCGGCTTGGCTTTGGAATGGTAGTGATGTGCGAACGGCCGTTTTGCCGTTCATATGGATTGTAATCTCTGAACATTTTGAATTCCTAAAAATTAAAAGTTGAATACTCGACTTTTTCTTGACATAAAATAGCCTTGAAAACAGCAGGTGGCTTACATTTCTTCAAATTCGCCTTCGACGACACCTTCGGGATCGGTGTTTTCGCTGCTATTGGTGCCGTTTGTGTAGCTGGTTGCCCCTGGTTGACTTTCCTGGCTTTGGTAAAGCTGCTGGCTGATGGCGTAGCTGGCTTGCTGCAATTGCTCAGACAGTGTTTTGATTCGGTTCATGTCATCACCTTTGACAGCTTCGCGCAAATCGTTGATGATGCCCTCGATGTTGGCGCGTTCGCTGCCATCCAGTTTTGCGCCTAGCTCGTTCATGCTTTTCTCGACGGCGTAGGTCAGTTGGTCAGCCTGGTTGCGGGCTTCGACCAGTTCACGGAACTGCTGATCTTGCGCTTCATGTTGGCGGGCGGCGTTGACCATGTTGTCGATTTCGGCGTCGCTCAAGTTGGTGGACGCGGTGATCTGAATTTGTTGTTCTTTACCTGTAGCCTTGTCTTTTGCTGTCACGTGCAAGATCCCGTTGGCGTCGATGTCGAAGGTGACTTCGATTTGGGGAATGCCGCGTGGTGCTGGGGGCAAGCCGTCGAGGCGGAACATGCCGAGTGTTTTGTTGTCGCTGGCCATCGGTCGTTCACCTTGCAGCACATGGATGTCAACGGCCGTTTGATTGTCTTCGGCGGTGCTAAATGTTTCCATCTTCTTGGTCGGGATGGTGGTGTTGCGCGGGATGAGTGTGGTCATCACGCTGCCCAGCGTTTCCAAACCGAGGCTTAACGGCGTGACATCGAGCAGGAGTACGTCTTTGACATCGCCACCCAGGACGCCACCTTGGATAGCTGCACCCAAGGAAACTACTTCATCAGGATTGACGGTTTTGTTCGGCGCCTTGTTGGTTAGCTTTTGCACCAGCTCTTGCACCATGGGCATGCGGGTGGAGCCGCCAACCAGCACTACTTCGTTGATTTCTGTGGCGCTCAAACCAGCGTCGTTTAAGGCTTTCTCGAAGGGCACGCGCAGGCGTTCGACCAGGTCGTCGGTCAACTGCTCGAATTTGGCGCGGGACAGGGTGAATTGCAAATGTTTTGGCCCTGTGGCGTCGGCGGTGATGAAGGGCAGATTGATTTCTGTTTCGCCCAAGGTGGATAGTTCAATTTTTGCTTTTTCTGCTGCTTCGCGCAGACGTTGCAATGCTTGACGGTCATGACCGAGGTCAATGCCCTGGTCCATTTTGAACTGCTCGATGAGCCAATCGACGATGCGTTCGTCCCAATCGTCGCCACCCAGGTGGGTGTCGCCATTGGTGGATTGCACCTCAATGACGCCATCGCCTACTTCCAGGACGGAGACGTCGAAGGTGCCCCCGCCCAAGTCAAAGACGAGGATGGTTTCATCTTCTTTTTTGTCTAACCCGTAGGCTAAGGCGGCGGCAGTGGGTTCGTTGATGATGCGCAGCACTTCGAGGCCTGCGATTTTGCCGGCGTCTTTGGTGGCTTGCCGTTGGCTGTCGTTGAAGTATGCCGGGACGGTGATGACGGCTTGGGTGACGGTTTCGCCCAGGTAAGCCTCGGCGTCGCGTTTCAGTTTTTGTAGGATGATTGCGGAGATTTCCTGTGGGGAATAGGTTTTGTTGACCACAGGTATGTTGACGCGGGCATCTTGTTGGGAACCGGCGACGATGTTGTAGGAAACCATTTTCTTGGTGCGTTCGGTTTCGGCATCGTTGATGCGCCGTCCCATCAGGCGTTTGACGGAGTAGATGGTATTTTCTGGATTGACGACAGCTTGTCGTTTCGCGGTTTGGCCAACGAGGCGTTCGCCCTTTTTATTGAAGGCGACTACTGAAGGAACGGTGTTGCCCCCTTCCGCTGAGGCGATTACCATTGGGTCGCTGCCTTCCATGATGGCGACGACAGAGTTTGTGGTGCCTAGGTCGATTCCGATTATTTTGCTCATATTTCTATATCTCCCGTTTCTAGATTTTTTCAGTATATGTTGGGGGTCCCAACGATTTTTGTATGTTTAATTTCGCCGTTTCTTGACGAGATAGAACATATTTTCAAATGTTTGTGTTAGAAAAATATCAGCGAAACGTTAGATCTGTGTAGGAGAATTTTCTAATCAAGGAGAATGGGGGAAATGCCCCGCCTGGATCGGCCAATAGCTGATGATCGGTGTGTGCGTAACGGCCGTTGGCTCAACGCCGCGTCTTTATTGGCCTGGAACACGCTTTTGTCTTTTTGGGGGGCTGCGTGATGTGCCAGGTTGGTGGGAATATGGGGCAGGTTACATATGAAACCTCAGCGGGTCATAAACTGCTGGGCATATGCTGGCACAGGAAGGTCGGCATAAATTTTGCTGATGGGCTGACCACGTTCTTCGGCAAATTTTTGCATGGAGAGCAAGAATTGAGCCAAAACGGGTTGACCTGTTAAGATTTGGTAACGGAAAACGGCCGTTATCAATCCACCTGCTTCTTGCAATCCTGAGCGGTCAAATTCTTGCATGACCAAATCGACATTGTAGGTGACATGACGAAACTCAATATTCCAACTGGTTTTGCCACGAGTGGCGATGGCGTATTTGGCTTCTGGGGTACCGTCTAGCGGCATGCCCACGGAACCTACGTTGATAATCCAGGAGTTTGACCATTTCCGGTAAAGCTGGCAGTGACTGTGGGCGCAGAAAAGGGTGAGGTTGTCATGTCCATCCATGTACAGAGCCATTTCCTCTTCGCTTGTATCTGCTTGGAAGCCTGAAAACTGGCTGTAGAATGAGGCGTGAACGCATGTGGCGGGTGCCCCATCTTCGCTGTTAAGTTCGTATTTGTAGGGCAGGTTAGCGATGTAGGTGAGGTGTTCTGGTTTAAGCTGTGCATGCGCCCAACGTGCTGAACCCCAGGAGGGGCAAGTGGACGAACCATTGGACAGTGATTTGTCTAACAAATAAAGTTCGTGATTTCCCTGGACGGTGGGGCAGTCTAAATTACGCACTATATCGATGCATTCTGCTGGAGATGGGCCACCATTGGCAATGTCACCCAGGCAAATGATGTTGTCTACGCCAACTTGTTGAATATCTTCTAGCACTGCTTCAAGCGCAGGCTTATTTCCATGTATATCTGAGATAAAGGCAATTCGCATGAGGGTATTATACTTGGTTTGTTGTTTTATATTCTGTTGTTTTCCTAACGATTGGGCTATGAGTGTGTGTTCTTCTTCTTTTTTTGGACGTGATACAATTTGCATATGTATGCTGTGCTTGTGATCAACATTGAAGCGCCGTTACAAGGTGCTTTTCATTATGAGATTCCCCGTGATCTGGAACCGATTTTGCACATTGGGCATTTGGTGGAGGTGGAGTTTGGTCGTCGTTTAGCGCAAGGGGTTGTCATCGCTTTTGATGCGCACGCGCCAGTGGCAGAAGTGAAGCCGATTATCGCTCTGATTGATGAGACTCCTGTGGTCAAGCCGTGGCAGGTGGCGTTGGCTCAGTGGATGAGCGAGATGTACCTGGCTCCGTTGAATGGCTGTTTACGCTTGATGCTGCCTCCTGGGTTGACGCGTTGGTCTGATGTGGTTGTGGATATCAATCCCCATTGGGATGGGAATGCCCGTTTAACGGCAACACAACAGCAACTGATTGACTTACTGCGAGACATGGGGGAACTACGCGGCCGCCAAATCAGGCGGTTGATGCCCAAGACGGATTGGAAAACGGCCGTTACTCAACTTTATAACCGGGATATTTTGAGGAAAGCTTCCGTGCTGGATCCCCCCCGGGTGCGTCCCAAGCAAGTGCGCACGGTGGCGCTCATGGCCAGTGCGGAGCGGCTGCGTGAGGTGCTGCCGCAACTAGGGCGTAAAAGTAAACAAGCGGATGTGCTTTTGTATCTGGCTGAATTGGATGATCCGCTGCCAGAAGAAACGGCCGTTATCCAGGCAACTGGTGCTGCTCAAAAACATATCAACGCGCTTCGAGAGGCAGAATTGATAACCGTCTCAGACATTGAGGCGGCTTTGTCTCAGAAAAGCAGGCTAATCAGTTTAGCCATACCGCATGCCGATGTTTTGCGGGCTGTTATGCAGCTTCGTGGTGCAGAATCTTATTATCATATTATAGAGAAGCTGCGTGCAGCGATGCAGCCTGTCGCGCTCGGTGACATTTATGCGCACACGGGAGCCAATATCAACCATCTGCGCAAATTGGTTAAGCTAGATCTCGTGCGCTTTGGTTCTGAGGAGGTGTGGCGGGATCCGTTGGCTGATCGAGATTTCACACCGGTGCAGGCACCTGAGTTAACGTCGGATCAGGTGCGAGCGTGGGGTCGGGTGAAGGTGGCCATGATAAAAGCAGGGGAGGCTGACTTTGGCGATATTCCCCCTGCCTTTTTGTTACATGGGGTGACGGGAAGTGGTAAAACAGAAATCTACATGCGAGCTATTGATTATGCGTTGGCGCAAGGGCAGCGGGCGATTGTGTTGGTGCCTGAGATTGCTTTGACGCCGCAAACTGTGCGCCGTTTTGCGGCACGTTTCCCGGGGCGGGTAGCGGTGCTTCACAGCCGTTTAACTGAAGGGGAACGGTATGATACTTGGCGTCGTGCCCGTCAGGGGTTGTTTGACATTGTGGTGGGGCCTCGTAGTGCGTTGTTTACGCCGCTGCCTCATTTGGGCGTGATTGTTGTGGATGAAGAGCATGATGCCAGTTACAAGCAAACACCACCTGTGCCTCCGCCATATTACCATGCCCGAGAAACGGCCGTTCAGCTGGGGCAAATCCTCAACGCAACTGTGATTTTAGGCAGTGCCACGCCTGATCTGGTCACTTATCACAAAGCCCAATCTGGGGAGTACCAGTTAATTGAATTGCCAAAGCGGGTCATGGGGCACCGGGCACGGGTCGAGAGCCAGGCAGAACGGCTGGCGGTGACTTCCGTTTACCAACGAGATGGTTGTGATCCTGAAGATGCGCTCACGATTCCGCTGCCGCCTATTCAAGTGGTTGATTTGCGTCAAGAGCTAAGGGCAGGCAATCGCTCTATCTTTAGCAGAGCCTTGCACAAGGCGATTAGTGAAACATTGGCACGGGGGGAACAGGCTATTCTCTTTCTCAATCGACGTGGCACTTCGAGTTTTGTCATTTGCCGTGATTGTGGTTACGTGGCTCGCTGCCCTCGTTGCGACATGCCTCTAACCTATCATCGTCCTCATGCCAGCCTGGTTTGCCATCATTGTGGCCGCCGGGAAGCGCAAACGTCTGAATGTCCCGCTTGTGGCTCTAACCGAATCCGGTATTTTGGCTTAGGCACGGAGCAAGTTGAAGCACAAGTACAGCAGCGTTGGCCTCAAGCGCGGATCACCCGATGGGATCGTGACACAACGGCTGGGCGGTATGCACATGAACAACTTTTGGCCAGTTTTATCAACCAGGAAGCGGATATTCTGGTGGGTACGCAAATGATCGCCAAGGGATTAGATTTACCTTTGGTTACTTTAGTGGGGGTTATTTCAGCTGATGTTTCTTTGAGCTTACCAGATTACCGCACAGGAGAACGCGCTTATCAGGTGTTGTCTCAGGTGGCTGGGCGGGCTGGTCGCGGTTTGCTTGGTGGGCGGGTCATTATGCAGACGTATCAGCCGGAGCATTATGCGGTAGTTGCTGCCGCAGATCATGATTATGCTGGCTTCTACATCGATGAAATCCGGTTTCGCACGCAACATACTCTGCCACCTTTTAGGCGCATGGCTAAGCTGGTGCGGGTTGATCCGATCAATGAACGAGGCCAGCGAGAAGCGGATAGAATGGCAAAAGCGCTCCGATTGCATGCCCGAGATCTGGCATTGGCTGCTACTGAAATCTTGGGGCCGGTACCCCCATTTTTCAATCGCATAGACGGCCGTTATCGTTGGCAAATCATTGTCCGTTCGCCTAATCCGAACCGGCTCCTTGTAGATTTTCCTATCGCGGCGAAATGGATTGTCGATATAGACCCGGTGAGCACCTTATAGCAAGTTCATATGGTTATGTCTTTATTTTTTTTGCTGTTGTGGGGGAGGTCTGATTTGTTTGTTAAAGGGTAATGGCGTATTGTTTGTTTATGACTGGGACATATCTGTGTCTTATTTATGGTTTGAGGCGAAGTTTTGCTAGAGGCTCAGGAATGGAAATCAAATAATATGATGAAGTCGTTTCTTGACCGTTCCTTGACATTGACGATGCAGTTTTGTGTCTTATTTCATCGTTAGTCTTTACGCTTGCTCTTGCCTTAAGGAGAGAATTATGATGAAGAAATTTTTATATTTGATCCTTGCTGCTGTGTTGTTATGCCTTATGGTGCCGGGTGTCTTGGCTCAGGAGGAACGCAGTGATACTGTGGTTACGGTGGCACATGATGAGGTGATTGATGATGACCTTTATGTCAGTGGTGAGTCTGTCATTGTTGATGGTGTGATTACTGGCGACCTGATCTCTGCTGCCACGCAAACCACGATCAACGGCACTGTTGAGGGTGATGTTTTGGCCATGGAGAGGTATCTTATTATCAATGGTGATGTGGGTGGCTCAGTCCGTACGACAGGCATGATGACCACAGTGAGTGCTAAAGCTCACATTGGCAAAGATCTGTTTTTTGTTGGTTATGGTTTAAATGTGGCGGAAGGCAGTTTGATTGAGGGCGATGTTCGGTTTTATGGGGGACAAGGTCTCTTACATGGGGATGTTGGCGGTGATGTGATCATGTCTGGGGCTGGCGTGGTAATCGATGGTGATGTGGGGGGCGATGTTAAGGCCAATGTAGGGGCGGAGGTAGGTTCTTCGGCATTTGACTATACTCAGTTTTTGCCTCCTGACATGTCAGATATCCCGATGGTGATTGGTGGCATTCAAATTGGAGATGAGGCTCGAATTAGCGGACAGGTTTCTGTGACTGCCCCTGAGAATGCAAATTTAGCACCTATTCGTGACAGATTTTCTGATGCAACTATAGTGGAAACGGCCGTTACGGAATCTCCAGCGCAAAATCCTTGGTTGAAGGCTTTAACCAGACTCATCTCGTTATTGCTTGTGGGTGCTTTGGTGGCTGGTGTCAAACCGGTTTTTGTTTCAGAGGTTACTGGGTTCTTAGAGGAGAAACCTATCCCTAGTTTTGGCTGGGGCATCTTGGTTTATTTTCTGTTTCCCCTCTTTTTGTTTCTGCTTTTGGGAGCTTTCCTCTTGCTCGGCAAATTTTTCGGTTTGCTGTCACTGGATTTATTGCAGAATGGCATCTTTTTAATCGGTATTTTGGTGCTGGTTGTCCTCTTGATTGGCATGATGTTGATCATGCTTTTCTTGACAAAGATTGTGGCTGGTTGTTTGATTGGGCGATTTATTTTCAGAAAGATAAAGCCGGAATTAAATGATAAGGCGATCTGGCCTGTTCTTTTAGGGCTGGTCATTGTGGGTCTTCTCATCTCAATACCCTTTATTGGCTGGCTGTTTAACATGCTGCTGATGTTGTCTGGGTTAGGGGCACTGATTGTGATGTGGCGTACCCTAAAATATCCAGCAAAACAAGAGGCAGCTTAGGGAAGCTATCGTGCGCTTTGTTATTTGCATTCCTGGTAACGTTCCGTTAATATCCTGGCAAGCTTAAGAGTTATGAGGTTGAGAACAACATTTCCTCCCCCAAAACTGGCACGAAAGAAACGCGACTGGAACAATACGCTTTTAAGCTTAGGGTATGTATCCCTCGTTTTTAACCTCTACATGCCTGACATGAAAAACGGCCGTTCTCGCAAGAGAAACGGCCGTTTTTGTGTGCTAGATTTTTGTAGCAGAAAGAGGGATGCTATCAAGATAATGTTGTTGATGAACACAAACGCTTTTGAAAACAAGGAAAAGATCCCATGACCAAATTTCACACAATTACCTGGCTTGATGATGGCGATATTTGCCAGATGTTAGATCAGCGCAAGCTGCCGCATGAGGTTGTTTATAACGATTATACGAGTTACCAAGAGGTGGCAGATGCTATCCGTGTGATGGTGATTCGTGGTGCGCCGGCCATTGGTGCGGCGGCGGGTTATGGTATGGCATTGGTCTGTGTCCATACAGCGCAGACGGATGTGGCTGGTTTGCGGGCAGAGTTAAAGACAGCGGCTGAGGTGCTGCGCCAGGCCCGACCAACGGCCGTTAATCTCTTCTGGGGTATTGACCGGATGCTGACCGTTCTCAGTGATCCCGCTTTGGACAGCATAGAAAAGATGCAGGAAACGGCCGTTGCTGAAGCTAAAGCTATTGCCGCCGAAGATGTCGAAATCAACAAGCAGATGGGGGTGAACGCCCTGGAGTTGGTGCCGCAAGAGGCGACCTGCATCCACCATTGCAACACGGGCAGTTTGGCCACGGTAGACTACGGCACAGCGTTGGGCGTCATACGCACCGCCCATGAGCATGGCCGCAACATCAACGTCATCGTCGATGAGACCCGGCCTCGCTTGCAGGGAGGCCGCCTCACTGCCTGGGAATTGCAGCAGCAAGGCATTCCTTTCAAAGTGATAGCAGATGGGGCTTCTGGCCATTTTTTGCGTAAAGGGGATGTTGATTTTTGCGTGGTGGGCACCGATCGCGTGGCGGCCAATGGGGATGTAGCCAACAAAATTGGCACCTATAATCTGGCCGTGGTGGCGCATGAAAACGGTGTGCCTTTTTACGTCGCTTGCCCCACGTCAACCATTGACATGAAGACGCCTACTGGCGACGAAATCGAGATTGAAGAACGCCCTGCTGCAGAAGTGACCCATGTTGGCACCTGGCAAATAACCCCGGATGGCGTCGATGTCGGTAATCCAGCCTTTGACGTGACGCCCCACAAATACGTCACCGCTATTATCACGGAAAAAGGGGTTGTCTATCCGCCGTACCAGGAAAATATCGCCAAAATGATGGCCAGATAAATGATGCTTGAGGCGCATGATCATGACGTGCAGCTTTTTGCTGTCACTGATTCAGAGCCGCAGCGGTTGGCCGTGCCAGCTGCTGCGCGGCGCTTTGATGATTTGTATGATGGCCTGGCATTGGGCGTCTATTCAGCGTTACGTACATTTGCACATGAAAAATTTCTTTACTTGCAAGAACATATCGACCGTACTAAGCGCTCAATGCATTTGTTGGGGTGGGATTATCAGTTAGATGAACGACAGCTACGCCAAACGCTTCATCAGGTTTGCACAGCATACCCTGGCGCCGACATGCGGGTTCGTTTTGATGTGTTAGCGGCGCCAGCACATCATTTAGGCAGTGACAGCCGCGTGCTGGTGGCACTGATGCCTTTCTCCCCACCACCACCTGCGCTTTACGAGAATGGGGTTGCTGTTGATTATGCCCCAGATTTGGTGCGGAAACGGCCGTTAGCGAAAACGGCTGGGTTTGTCCAACAGCGGCAGCGGTATTCCATTGGGCAGTCTGATGTGTATGAATATGTGATGCTGGACGAGAACGGCCGTTTACTGGAAGGAACTGTGACAAATTTCTATGGCGTGCGCCAGGGCGTGGTCTACACGGCAGGAGCGGGCGTTTTAGAAGGTATTACACGTCAAATTGTGCTAAACTTACTGGCGAAGATAGATATCCCTGTTTGTTTGCAGGCAATTAAAAAAGATGAAATTAGCACTTTGGATGAAGCCTTTTTAACTGGTTCATCCCGCGCTGTTTTGCCGGTGGTTAAAATAGCGGGTGTGCCAATCGGAGATGGTTCGCCTGGCGGTATAGGCAGACGCTTGTTGATGGCTTATAATGAGTTCGTGGCACGGTCAATCAAAACGGCCGTTCACGATTAGATTAGCAAATGAACTGAAAATTAGACGAATTGACTAACTACATGATTCAATTTCCAGAACCTGATTTAGAAAAATTTGCTTTGCTGCTCCATGAAATAGGGGCCGTTCGTTTGGGGCAATTTCGTCTACACAGCGGACGTGTGTCTCCTATCTACCTGGATTTGCGGATGTTAGTGTCTCATCCTGAGGTTTTGCGCCTGGCAACGGCCGTTTACATGACGATCCTGGCTGATTTAACGTATGATCGGTTGGCAGCGGCTCCCATGGCCGGGCTGCCTTTAGGCACTGCGTTGTGTCTGGCATTGGACAAACCATTGATCTATCCTCGTAAAACAGCCAAAAGCTATGGCACGGGTAAAGGAATTGAGGGAGCCTATCAGATAGGGGAAACGGCCGTTATCATTGACGATCTCATCACCTCCGGCGACAGCGTGCTGCAAGCGAGTGCTGCACTCAAAGCAGGGGGACTGCAAGTCAACGATGCCGTGGTACTCATTGATCGGCAGCAAGGTGGTATGGATGCCTTGCGCAATGCTGGTTACCAACCCCACGCCGCCATGACCATTCGGCAAATCCTCTCAATTTTAGAAAACCATCAGAGAATTACAGCTCGTGATACCGCGAGAGTTTTGCAATCACTATAACCAAACCCATTAGTTGAGGGAGCCTTCAAACAAAGAATGGATAAGAAAAAACGGGATTATTGAAAAAACACTCCCATATTCTTTGTCTGGCCGAATCTCACTTTGCCACAGGAGATTAAAATGATTGATTTAAAACGTGATAAAACAGCCAATCTGCTGCATTACGATCAAAATCCGTTGAGCGTTATGTTTGTTCCCAAAGGTGTTGCTGTCGTGGGTGCTACCGAAAAAGAAGGCAGCGTCGGACGTACCATCGTATGGAATTTGATGAGCAGTTCTTTTGGCGGTGCTATTTTCCCCGTTAACCCCAAACGTAAAAACGTTCTGGGTATCAAAGCATACCCCAACGTTAGTCAAATCCCAGACGAAGTCGATTTGGCCGTTATTGTGACGCCGGCACCTACCGTGCCCTCGATTATTAAGGATTGTGTTGAAAAAGGGGTCAAAGGCGCCATCGTTATTTCTGCTGGTTTCAAAGAAATTGGATCCGAAGGAGTGGAGCTTGAACGGCAGATCATGGCAATCGCGCAAAAAGGGAATATGCGCATCATTGGTCCCAACTGCTTAGGTGTGATGAGCCCCGTTACAGGTCTCAACGCCACCTTTGCCAGTTCCATGGCCAACCCGGGAAGCGTGGGCTTCATCAGCCAATCTGGTGCCCTCTGCACGGCCGTTCTCGATTGGTCTTTCCGGGAAAATGTTGGCTTTAGCTCATTCGTTTCCATCGGCTCCATGCTCGATGTTGGCTGGGGCGATCTTATCTATTATTTAGGCGATGACCCACGCACCAAGAGTATCGTCATCTACATGGAAACCATTGGCGATGCCCGCGCCTTCCTCTCTGCTGCCCGCGAAGTAGCGCTCACCAAACCCATCATCGTCATCAAACCGGGGCGCACCGCAGAAGCTGCGCAGGCGGCTGCTTCGCACACCGGCTCACTCACCGGTTCCGATGAAGTATTGGCTGCTGCTTTCCGCCGTTGTGGCGTTTTGCGTGTAAACTCTATCGATGATCTCTTTAACATGGCAGAAGTGTTGGGCAAGCAACCTCGCGCTCAAGGGCCTCGCTTGACAATGGTGACAAATGCTGGGGGTCCCGGTGTGTTGGCCACTGATGCCCTGATTAGCGATGGGGGTCAATTAGCCCCAATTTCAGATGAGACCATGGCACAGCTTGACGAAATTTTACCTGGTGCCTGGAGCCATAACAATCCCATCGACATTCTGGGGGATGCTGACCCAGAGCGGTATGCAGATGCTATCGAAATCGTTGCCAGCGATCCCCAAAGCGACGGCCTCCTGGTTATCCTCACGCCCCAAGCCATGACAGATGCCACCCAAACAGCCGAGTTTATTAAAGATAAATTCTCACGTCCTGCCAGCTATCCCTTTGGCAAACCAATTTTGGCAAGCTGGATGGGGGGAGCCGATGTCTCCGCTGGTGAAACCATTCTCAATCGCGCTAACATCCCCACCTTTGATTATCCGGATGCAGCAGCGCGTGTCTTCAATTATATGTGGCGTTACAATCGTCGTCTCAAAAGTTTGTATGAAACACCCTCTCTGCCTTCTGGTATCGATGCTGAAGCATACAAACGCTTTGCTGCCAGCGAAGTTCTTGACGAGATTCGCAGTCATAAACGCACCATTCTCACTGAGTATGAATCAAAGCAAATTTTGGAAGCATATGGCATTCCGACTGTGCCCACCCGTCTGGCAAAGTCTGCAGACGAGGCCATCAAAGTTGCCGCAGAGATTGGCTACCCGGTCGTAGTTAAACTCAACTCCGAGACTATCACCCATAAAACTGATGTGGGCGGCGTCCGCCTCGACTTGGTGAATGCGGACGAAGTACGCAATGCTTACCAGACCATGGAACGTTCCGTCTCTGAAAAATTCAATGCTGAAGATTTCCTGGGCGTTACGGTTCAACCTATGTTGAAGCTAAATGATGGCTATGAATTGATTATCGGCAGCAGCCCGGATCCGCAATTTGGCCCTGTGCTGCTCTTTGGTACTGGTGGTACCTTGGTTGAGGTCTTCAAGGATCGTGCCTTGGGCTTGCCTCCGTTGAACACCACATTGGCTCGCCGGATGATGGAGCGCACTAAAATTTACGAAGCGCTTAAAGGGATTCGCGGCCGTGATCCGGTTGACATGGCTGCTCTGGAGGATTTGATGGTTCGTTTCAGCCAGTTGGTTGCAGAGCAGCGTTGGATTAAGGAAATTGACATCAATCCGTTGTTTGCTTCTTCGGAGCATCTCATTGCTTTGGATGCCCGTGTGGTTTTGTATGATGGTGATGTGACTGAAGCGGAACTCCCGGAATTAGCGATTCGTCCTTATCCCTCTCAACACATTCATACTTGTGCAGCCAACAATGGTGAAGAACTGGTATACCGTCCGATTAGGCCAGAAGATGAGCCGCTGATGGTGAAATTCCATAAAGGTATTTCTGAGAAGAGTGTTTATTTACGCTATTTCCGGTCTTACAATTTGGATCAACGGATAGAGCATCAACGTCTGACGCGAATCTGTTTTGTTGATTATGACCGTACCATCGCTCTGGTCGTGTCCCGTAAAGATGATGAGGGCAATGAAGAGATTGTGGCTGCTGGACGGCTCACCCGTTCGTATGCCACAGATGAAGCTGAATATGCTTTGCTAGTCAGTGATGCCTATCAAGGGCAGGGTGTGGGCACACAATTGCTGCGTCGCTTGTTGGAGATTGGAAAGGCAGAAGGTGTTAAGACTGTGATTGCTTATATGCTGCCAGAGAATTCAGGGATGCGGCATGTTAGCCAGAACCTGGGCTTTCAATTTGAACGTGATGAAGATTTACTCAAGGCTACCCTTGAGATGAATGATTTTGAGCCTGCAGATGTTGAAACAGCCAACTAACTTGGCCGCTGACCGCGCTGACTGTTTTTAAATTAGTAATTTTGTAAACGGTCAGCGCGTGTAAACGTTTCTAGATTGCTATTTCGCTTGTAAATGGTTAGTGAGAATGAGAAGAATCTGAGTACGAAGGTCATGGGAAGGTTTTGCTAATGCTTTTCTTACAAAAGTGAGATATTATTTTGCCAGATTTGATCAGGGAAAGTACGAGGGAGAACTCCTCCCCCAAAAACTGGCACGAGAAACGCAACTGGAACGAATGATCATTTCGAGGGCAATGTTCCCCTCTTCCTCGTACTCACATTGTCCGAAAATGAATCGTCTGCATGTTACCCTCCTGGCGTGTAGGCAAGAAAAAAAGGTCGTCCCTCCCCGGGGCGACTTTTTTATTTTAAAGTGATAGTTTTTCGATGCTGATTTTATCCCTGGAATAATGACTGAGCGGCTTGATTTGACCATGCTGCCCGCAGCTTATCAACAAGATTTCTGACTACCCAATATTTTGTTTTGATTGTTTTTAGGCGAAAACGATATATAATTTTGTTCAATAAATTGGTTTTTTGTGGATAAAAACTATTAGTTGCTCAAGTTCTGTAATTAAGGGGACGTATATTATGAAGGTAATTGGAGCAGGAATATCCCGTACGGGGACAATGTCGTTGCAGGCTGCGCTTGAACACCTTGGTTACCCGTGTTATCACATGCAAGTTGTTCCTCGTGAGCCTGGCCATCTGCAAGCATGGAGGGATATGGTTTCAGGTAAGGCTGCGATAGATTGGCCAACGTTTTTTAAGGATTATGAGGCGGCGGTTGATGCTCCAGTTTGTTTTTATTTTGAAGAACTTCTACAAGCGTTTCCTGAGGCTAAGGTTATCTTGACTGTGCGTGATCCTAAGGAATGGCATAAGAGTCTCAAGGGGTTAATCCGTGTGTCAAACCGTATGCGTCCATTTGGCTATGTCGTTCCCAAATTAGGCCGTTTTCTAGACTTGACTTTTGAATTGCTTGACAAATTCATGCCTGGTTTTGAGACGTACGATCAAGATGCATTTGTTCAGTTTTTCAATGAGCATAATGCTGCTGTGAAGCGGATTGTACCTGAAGATCGTTTGTTGGTTTTCCAGGTGAAGGATGGTTGGGAGCCGCTGTGTACTTTTCTGGATTGTGAGGTTCCCCAGGATATACCTTTTCCACGCTTAAATACAGGTATGCTTGGCCCTGAAACTAAAATGCGCCAGGTGTTTAATATCAAGTAACTCTAAGAATACCGCACAATGTGATATAAACGCAGTCCTCAGCCGGTTTGTTGTGGGTGGCAGCGTAGTAAACTCGGTCTGTGCCAATCGAGATGTCACCTGTTGCGCGGCTGTTGTTGGAGAAAACGGCCGTTCTGTTGGAAGTAGGCTCTACGGCTTTCCCCGCTCACCTGCTGCACTCTACACTCCACCATTAGAAACGGCCGTTTCCAAGTTTTGCCACCAGAGGATAATGATCAAAAGCAAGAGGTGTTGTTGAGGTCGTTTGCAGAATTGGCCTATGTAGCTCTGGCTGTCGCTCGAACCGTCACTCTTTGCTCAGGAGCCGTCTTGGGTGATGTTAGCTGTTGTCAAATCATCGAGGTAAATGCTTCCAGACCCTTTATAGGCATTATTGGCATCATCTAAGACAAAGGCGCGGAAAGTAATCGGATAATCAACGGTGTCGTTCTTGGGGCCGCTGATATGTTGCCAGGGCCAATCTTGTTCTGTGTCAATGTAACCTGTCATTTGTTTCCAACCGGTGTGCGTGATTTTGCCCAATGGCACCTGCCAGGTTTGCCCTTCTCTATCTTGAATCCAGGCGTTGAGGTAATGACCAGAACCATCTCCGTAGACCCAGATCTGCAAAGCTGTGGGTTCTCCTTCGATTGAGTTGGTTTGCATGAAGACGACGTAGTCGTTGTCGCCTGAGGAAAAGCTGTAGCTCAATTTTCCAGAGTGACTGCCGCTGTGCGCTTGCGTGGTTGATTGGGTGAAGCTGCCATTTGGTTCATCGCCTCTCACCCAGACACCAAATGGCTCAAAGTTCATGGGTAAACCTGCGCCACTGCTGCTGCCACTTGTTGGATTGCTTGAGGTGTTTGTCGGTCTGGGGGTAGGTGTGTTTGTTGGTCTAGGGGCAGGTGTGTTTGTTGGTCTGGGGGTAGGTGTATTGGTTGGCGGGGGAGAGCTGGTGGCTGTGCTGGTCTTGGTGGGTCTGGGCGTTCCTGTGGGTTCGGGAGGGGGCGTGTTGGTTGCGGTTTGTTCAGGGGGTTCTGGCGTGCTGGTTTTTGTTGGCTTGTCGGTGTCTGTTGGTGCTGACGTTTCTGTGGCAGTATCGGTGGTTATTAGGGCAGCTGTGTCTGTGAGCACGATGGCAGCGAGCCTGGTGCCATCTGGCGTGGGGAGTTTCCAAACGAGATCATTGAGTGGGGTGAGGAAGGAGGCAGCGACACCGGCTCCTAAACATAGGAGAAGGAGTAGGGGAATTAACAACCATAACGGCCGTTTCTTTTTCTCCTTTTCCTTCTTTGTCTCAGGTACGGCTTGTGCTACAGGTTCTGCTACAGGTTCTAGTACAGGTTCCGGTACAGGTTCCGGGGGGGGGGGTGAACCGGCCGTCACAATGGGTGACGTCCTATGAGCCGTTTGTTCACTGACCAGAGCCTTGTCTAATGCAGCAATCAGCGCCGATGCATTCTGGTAGCGCGATTCAGGTTCTTTTTGCAGACAAGTGTGGACAACTTTGGCAGTTTGCGATGAAATATCAGGACGCAAATTTTGAATTGGTTCTGGTGTTTCTGTGATATGTTTGCTTAAAATAGACCAGGGTGTATCACCGGTAAATACACGTTTCCCTGTGAGTGTTTCATAAAAGATCATGCCCAAAGAGTAGATGTCACTGCGTGCGTCCACTGGTTTACTGCTCACCTGTTCTGGTGACATGTAGAATGGCGTGCCCACAATTTCATCGACCCGAGTTAGTGACGTTTCACTTTGAATTTTGGCAATGCCCAGGTCTGTGAGAACTGGCGTGCCATTTCTGCGCAGCAAGATGTTGCTTGGCTTCAAATCACGGTGAATAATGCCAGCCTGGTGGGCAGCTGCCAAGGCGTCAGCGATTTGTTTTATGATGTTGATGGCATGTTCAGTTTTTAAGACATGGTTTTGGCTGTTTAACTGTTGTAACTGCTCTCTTAACGAACCGCCACCAATGAATTCCATGGCGATGTAATATTGCCCTTCGTTAGTGACGCCTGTGGTGTATATTTGCACGATATTAGGGTGTTGCAGTTTGGCTACGGAACGTGCTTCTCTGCGGAATCGTTCGACAAATAAGGGATCTTCAGTTAGCTCAGGAAAGAGGATTTTTAGGGCAACTGGCCGATCAAGCGCCTGATCCACGGCGTAGAAGACGGTTGACATGCCTCCTTTTTTGATAAGGGATTGAATATGATATTGGCCGATGTATTCGCCTACCCAGGAATTGGCGTTTTGCTTCATGAATGTTAACTCCACAAGTGCCCATGTTTTGCTTACAGCAATTGGTTGTGGCTGACCGATTTTAGAAACTAATCTGATTATAATATAAAGTGGGTTGAAACTTCAATAAAATATAAAATAATAGGTATGCAGAAAATCTGTTGTCGTGCTTGGCACTTGATTCAGGTGGTAATTGGGTAAAGTGCCGGGCACTTGTCAAGGCGTTTTATAATCATATGCTAAAATTCTGGCCTTTTATCTTAAGCAGTTTACTTATGCTCACCATACCCATTTTGTTGGGCTGGTTTGTACACCGTCAACGTCAACCACGCTGGCGCCTTTTCTTCATTGGCATGGTTGGGTTTGTTTTGTCGCAGGTTTTTCACATTCCATTTAACTGGTTGATGAGGAACATATTGCCCACTGATACCACCATGCTGCTCAATTTACTCGTTTTAGCCTTGTTTTATGGCTTGTCGGCGGGTGTGTTTGAAGAGGTGACCCGTTATCTGATGTATCGTTGGATGAAAGCGGCACGCACGTGGGGGCGTGGACTGATGTGTGGTGCTGGCTGGGGGGGCGCGGAGTCGATGATTTTGGGTGGGCTCCTTTTGCTGAACAGTGTTGTTCTCGCTGCTATGAGCCAGGGTATGTGGTTGGATATGATCCCTGAAGCGCAGCGAGGTTTGTTGGATGAGCAAATTCAAGCGATGCTGGCCTTACCGTGGTATGAAGCGATGCTCGGATCGGTGGAACGGGTGTTTGCCATGTGCTTGCATCTTTTGCTATCGTTGATGGTGATGCAGGTTTTTACTCGAGGTAAACTGTGGTGGCTTTGGCTAGCGATTGGGTGGCATGCGTTGATTGATGCTGTTGTTGTTTTCGTGCAAATGCAATGGCAAAATACTTACTACACACAAACGGCCGTTGCCATTTTCGCGCTCATCAGTCTTGGCCTTATCTTTTGGTTACGTGAGCCAGAACCACCAGAGCCAGAACTTAAACCGCTACCCCCCGTGGCACCTCTCGAAACCGGGGAAACCAAAGCTGCTTCTGAGTCTTAGTATTCATAAATAGGGTAAAATCTAAAAATTGCGCACCATTCGAGGCAAGAGAAATTGTGCATTTTATCAAGACGGCCAGGCATGATTAAAACAGAAAATCTTACAAAAAAATTTGATGACATTTTAGCGGTAGACCGTCTCACTCTAGAAATTGATGAAGGCGAGGTGTTTGGCTTTTTGGGGCCAAATGGAGCCGGCAAAACAACCACAGTACGTATGCTCACCAGCCTGATTGCGCCCACTGCGGGCTCTGCCACCGTTATGGGGTATGACATCATTCAAGATGATCAAAATGTGCGACGCAATGTCGGTATTTTGACAGAGACTCCAGGCCTTTATGATAGGCTTTCTGCCTGGAAAAATATGTCTATCTTTGCCAATCTTTACGAAGTCAAAGATGTGGATGGGCAGGCTGAAAAATATCTACGTATGTTGGGTTTATGGGAGCGACGACACGATGCGGCGGGGACTTTCAGTAAAGGGATGAAACAAAAACTTGCTATTGCCCGAGCCTTGCTGCACGAACCCCAAATTCTCTTTTTAGATGAGCCTACCTCTGGTTTAGACCCGGAAGCCGCGAAGCTTGTCCGGGATTTTATTGAAGAACTAAGTAGGCAAGGTCGCACCATATTCATTTGCACCCACAACTTGGACGAAGCAGATCGCCTCTGTGATCGTATGGCTGTGTTCAAGTCCAGGCTGCGTGTAGTTGATACGCCATCTGGTTTACGCAGTCAGTTGTATGGGCGACAAGTTGTTTTCCATTTGGCAGAAGAAGCAAAACCTTACCTGTCTCAGGTTATTGATTTGCCCTACATCAATCACGCTGAAGCGATTGAAAACAAATTGTTGTTGGGCATAGATAACCCTGAAGAAAGGAATCCAGAGTTGATTCGACAATTGGTTTCTGCCAAGGCCAATATCCAATTTGTTGGTGAGCTCCGCCATTCGCTAGAAGATATTTACCTACAATTGGTAAACGAGAACGCCTCATGAATAAAATGAAAACGATTGTTATCAAAGAGTGGGCCGAAGTCTTCAAAAACAAAATTGTTTTATTTACAGTTGCGTTCTTGCCCCTTATCTTTTTGGCCTTGCCAATTGTTACATTTTGGGCGATGAATAGTTTTTCTGATGAAACGGCAGCATCAGTTAACATGGGAAAAATGGAAGCTTTTGTGGGAAATGTGTGTGTGGGGTTAAGTGAAAAAGCATGTCTAGATCTGTATATGCTTAACCTATACACGCTGCTATTTATGATGTTACCGGTAATTATCCCAGTGACGATTGCTGCTTACAGCATAGTAGGTGAAAAAACCTCTCGTAGTTTGGAACCGCTCTTGGCAACACCCATTACAACCGGTGAATTGCTCTTGGCAAAGATGTTTGCCGCGTGTATGCCAGCGGTTGTTGTGACCTGGGCTGCTTTTATTATTTATGCCATCTTGATGTGGTTGATGGTGGATCTGGCGGTGTTTAAATTAGCCATGGCGCCGATGTGGCTGATGGCGATTTTTATCGTTGGTCCACTGATGAGCCTGATGGCGGTAGGGGCGGCTGTTTTGATTTCTTCACGGGTGTCAGACCCGCGGGCCGCTGAACAAATGTCGGCATTTGTCATTTTACCGGTGATGCTGCTGCTTATGGGGCAGTCTATGGGCTTTATTTTGGTTGATGCCAGAACTATTCTTCTCTTGGGAATGGTGGTATTGGTCATCGATGTCATTCTTATTGGGATGAGTGTGAAACTTTTCCAGCGAGAAAAAATTCTGACTCAGTGGAAATGATAAAGCAAGCTTTTACAAAATAAGGTGACAATGGGGAAGCTTTTATGCTTTAGTTGTTTGTGTTACTAGATGATTCGCATCAAAAACGCCCAGCGATTAAGGAATCCCTGTTTTTGTGGACAGAAAGTTTGCGCGAAAGTTCACATTCGCTATAATTTAGCGGCTTGCCCTTTTGGCAAGCTCCCGTACGTTAATGGGCAATTTATTACCATCTTACACATACTTGGACTAATGCGGGTGTGCTTACATTATGCCGGGTCTGGTTATCTACGCTTGAAATGGCACCTCAGATAGACAGATTGGCATAAAGGCCATGTGAGTTCTGCATTGGGCTGAAGGGTATGGAAGAATAAAACATTTAAAAGGAGAATAACCCCATGGCCGTAGTTTCAATGAAAGCCCTGTTAGAAACAGGCGTGCATTTTGGTCACCGTACCCGTCGTTGGAATCCGAAGATGAAACCTTATATCTTCACCGAGCGGAACGGTATCCATATTTTAGATTTACAACAAACGTTAGTTCTCATCGAGGACGCTTACAATTTGGTGCGTGACACGGTTGCTGAAGGTGGCGAGATTTTGTTTGTTGGTACCAAGCGACAAGCTATTGATACCATTGCCTCGGAAGCCAGCCGCGCGAATCAACCTTACGTGAATGAACGTTGGTTGGGGGGAACGCTGACAAACTGGAAAACGATTAGTGAACGCATTAGCTATCTTGAGAAACTGGAACAACGCCGCGATGCAGGTGAGTTTGATTATCTTAAGAAGCGTGAACGTCTGCGCTATGAACGTGAAATTGAGAAACTGAATCTGAGATTGGGCGGTATTCGCAATATGAAGGGTTTGCCGGCGTTGATGTTTGTTATTGACGTGACACAAGAGGAAACGGCCGTTCGTGAGGCCAATATTCTCAAAATCCCTGTCATCGGTGTTGTGGATACTAACTGCGATCCAGATCCCATCGATCACATCATTCCTTCCAATGATGATGCCATTCGTGCCATCAAGCTTATCGTGGGCAAAATGGCAGATGCCGCCTTGGAAGGGTTGAACATGCGCAAAGAAGAAGTTGATGCAGAAATTACTGACTTCGATAGCTATGAGGCAGAAGCTGCCTATGATGGCGTTGAAGACGTAGATGACGAACAACTTTTAGGTGCCTCAACTCTGGCTAAAATTCGTGAAGCCGAAGATGAAGAAGCTGTTGCCGAAGAAGCAGTAGAAGAAGCCGAAATTGACGTAGTCGCAGAAACTGCCTCCGCAGAAGTTGTCGGTGCAGATGAAGAAAACGAATAGGAGATTTGGAACACCATGAAAATTACAGCACAAATGGTGAAGGAATTACGAAAAGCCACAGGCGCAGGCGTGCTTGAAGCAAAAAAAGTTTTAGAAGCAACCAAAGGTGATTACGAAAAAGCAGTTGATATTTTGCGTGAAAAAGGTGCGGCTCGCGCGGCAAAACGCGCTGGTCGTGAGGCCAAAGAGGGCGTTATCGAGCTGTATGCTCACCCTGGCAACCGTGTTGGTGTGATGCTTGAACTCAACTGCGAAACGGATTTTGTTGCCCGCAATGAACAATTTCGCGTTTTGGCTCATGATATTGCGCTGCACATTGCTGCGATGAGCCCTCGTTACCTGACCCGGGATGAGATTCCTCAAGAAGAGTTGGATCAGAAAATAGAGGTTTTGCGTAACCAGGCGTTGGCTGAAGGGAAACCAGAGCAAATTGTAGAAAAAATTGTTACTGGTCGCATGAATAAGTTCTATGAGGAAGCTGTTTTGATGGATCAACTATTTGTCAAGGATGACAACATGACCATTGAACAGTTGGTGACAGAATCCATTCGCACAACTGGTGAAAATATTAAGATTCGTCGTTTTGCCCGGTATGAACTGGGTGAGAACCTTGATTAAGTTTTAGTCGAGAGGGCGTTCGAGAGAACGCCCTTTTTTTTTACCTGGAAGGAGAATTGCATATGTCAGAACTCATTTATCAACGCATCTTGCTCAAGATGAGCGGTGAAGCTTTAGCAGGGAAGGGTGGCTTTGGTATTGAGCCAAAGCGTGCGGCAGAGGTGGCTCAAGTTGTTAAGGGTGTTTATGACCTGGGTGTGCAAATTGCCATTGTAATTGGTGCTGGCAATTTGTGGCGCGGAGCCATTGGCAATGATTTAGGGATGGAACGTTCCACAGCTGATCATATGGGGATGATTGCCACAGTCATGAACTCTTTGGCATTGCAAGATGCTCTTGAAAGCGTTGGTGTCGTGACTCGAGTGCAGACAGCCATTGAAATGCGCACAGTGGCAGAACCTTATATTCGCTTGCGGGCGATGCGCCATTTGGATAAAGGTCGTGTTGTGATCTTTGGTGGGGGCACGGGAAACCCTTATTTCACCACAGATTCGGCTGGTGCCCTGCGTGCCAATGAAATTGGGGCTGACGTGCTAATCAAGGCTACGAAAGTTGATGCGATTTATGATTCTGACCCCGAAAGTAATCCAAATGCCAAGCGGTATCATGAACTGTCTTATATTGATGCTTTAAATGCGCGGCTGAACGTGATGGATAGCACGGCCGTTTCTCTTTGCATGGATAACGATATACCCATTGTTGTTCTCAATTTCTGGCAAAAAGATAGTGTGAAGCGTCTGCTGCTGGGGGAGACTGTAGGCACGATCATTCGCAATTTGTAGGAAACAGCTGCTGTTCTTTGGTATTGTATGGAGACTAAGGATAGTCGTGGTATCATTATGCCAGCGACTGGAACCTTGATCTTTTTTTACTCTACATCGTCGTAATCGGAGGGTAGAATGATACGAGAATTGTTACAAGATACAGAAGGTCGGATGCGTGGAGCTATCACTTCATTGGAATCTGATTTAGCTGCTTTTCGTACTGGGCGTGCCTCCCCACATTTATTAGACAGAATTATTGTGGAAATGTATGGGGTGGAAATGCCTCTGAATCAGATGGCGGTGGTGTCGGTGCCTGAACCCCAGCAAATCGCAATACGTCCTTATGACGCTAACTCAATTTCTGCTATTGAGAAGGCGATTTTGAAATCAGATTTGGGGATTATGCCTAATAATGATGGCAAAATAATCCGTCTCAATATTCCTCGTCTCACGGAAGAAAGACGGCGGGATTTGAGTAAACTGGTCGGTAGACGTGTAGAAGATGCAAAGGTTGCCGTGCGCAATGTGCGCCGTGATGCCTTGAATGATTTACGTGATTTTGAAAAGGAAAAATTGATTACTGAGGATGATCTTCACAATGGTCAAGATGATTTGCAAGATCTGACTGATAAATATGTCAGGCAAATTGACAAGATTGGTGATGAAAAAGAAGCGGAGTTAATGGAAGTTTAGTTTATGGTCAAAAGGCAACAAAAGCTGCTCGACTTGAATGGTTATAAGGTTCCCCAACACATTGCGATTATCATGGATGGGAACGGCCGTTGGGCAAAGAAACGAGGTCTGCCACGACAAGCCGGTCACCGTCAGGGAGCAGAAAATCTACGGCGAATTGTCAACGCCTGTGTTGAATTCGGCGTTAAAATCCTGACGATTTATGCATTTTCAACAGAAAATTGGGGTCGTCCAGAAAGTGAAATCAAAGGGTTGATGCGTATCTTTGCCCGGGTCTTGGATCAAGAAATTGATGATCTGGATGAGCAAGGTGTCTGTTTACATCATCTAGGGGATCTTTCTGGCATTGAGCCAAAATTACAAGAAAAAGTACGCCAAGCGATTGAACAGACAAAGGATAATGACACGCTTATCTTGAATGTGGCTTTCAATTATGGGGGCAGAGCTGAAATTTTGCATGCCACAAAGAAGATGTTGGCAGATGGTGTTTCACCGGATGACTTAGACGAGGAACTCTTTAGTTCTTATTTATTTACGGCAGGCTTACCTGACCCTGATATTGTGATTCGCACCAGTGGTGAGCTAAGAATTAGTAATTTTCTAATCTGGCAAGCTGCCTACTCTGAGTATTATCCCACGCCTGCCCTTTGGCCTGATTTTGGACGCGAAGGGTTATATGAAGCGATTGTGGCGTTTAATAAGCGCGAACGCCGGTTTGGTCTCGTTATTGAAGAGTGATCAAGGATAAAGCTATGTTGCGGAAACGAGCGGTGATTGCGCTGACGTTGGGATCTTTAGCATTGTATTTGGTTTACCTGGGGGGGTGGTTTTATTTTATCCCGATAACGGCCGTTCTCTTGCTGGCTACCTATGAATTCACCAACATGATGCGCAAAATTGGCGTAAGCATAAACCTCTGGCTTTTATTAACGGCCGTTTTTTTGCTGCTTTTAGGAAATCAGATTCCCAATTGGCCCGCCAATCTATTAACCCTCATGAGTTTAATGCTCTTCATGAGCTACAGCTTGTGGCTGTACGAGAAAGAAGAGAGCCAGACCGCCGTCCTGAGTTGGATGACCATGATGGGAGGCTTCCTCTTTTTTGGTTGGGTAGGGAACCATTTTTTACTTTTACGTGATATTGAAGTCAACGCCTGGCAATGGACCATCATAGCCCTCATTAGCACTTGGTCTGCAGACTCCGGTGCCTATTTGATCGGTCGTTTCATGGCTGGGAATATACTAGGGCGTCATCCACTGGCGCCACGGCTAAGTCCGAATAAGACCATCGAGGGCTACATTGGCGGCATTATATTTGGGTCTTTATTTACAGTTGGCACCGCCTTACTGTTGCAGCTGCCCTGGCTCCCCGCGCTCATCATCGGCTTATTAGCTTCTATCATCGGCCCACTAGGCGATTTGGGCATGTCTCTGATCAAGCGTGAATCCAATGTCAAGGATTCAGGGCGTATTTTTGGAGCACATGGGGGCGCAATCGACCGCGTTGATTCGCTCATATGGTCTGTAGCCATGGCGTATTACGTGCTGTTCTTATTTGCTTGACAACATATGTTTATCAATACCACAATAGTTTCCTCATTCCCACTTTGTGTGATAGTGGAAACGCATCTTAAAAAGGCTAAACATTTTTTTTTGCTTTCACCACAGGAGCGTAAGTGATGTCCCAAATCACCACAATTGAAAGATTCATTCTTGACAGCCAACCGGAATATGCCAAAGGTGATTTCTCTGGTTTGCTATATGATTTAGCTTTAGCCGCAAAGATCATCTCCCATAAAGTCAATCGCGCTGGCTTACTAGATATTATCGGGGAGGCAGGCGGAATTAATGTGCAAGGCGAAGACCAGCAAAAGCTAGATATCTACGCCGATGATGTTATCTTCCAAATCTGCGATCATACTGGCCGTTTATGCATCATGGCCTCAGAAGAGCATGGAGAGCTGCTAAACATCCCTGAAAGATATGAAAAGGGCCCTTACGTTTTAGTTTATGATCCTTTAGATGGCTCTTCCAACATTGACGTGAATGTCAGTATTGGCACCATCTTCGGGATTTATCGTTGTGTTGATTGGGAAACACGTGGGCGCCCAGAAGATGTTTTGCAACCTGGGCGTGATCTTGTTGGTGCAGGCTATATTCTGTATGGTTCAAGCACCATGATGGTTTACAGCACAGGTCATGGAGTTCATGGCTTTACCTTAAACCCAGATATCGGCGAATTCCTGCTTTCTAATGAAAACATGACATTGGCCTCACCGCCGAATTTCTATAGCATGAATGCGTCCTATTACGATAAATGGCCCGATCCCGTGAAAAAATATGTGCAGTGGCTCCAGGGTGGTGAAGCGTCAGGTGCGCCCAAACTCTCATCAAGGTATATTGGTTCATTGGTTGCAGATTTTCACCGGAATTTATTAAAAGGCGGTGTATTTTGTTATCCAGCAGAAATAGGTAAGCCAAACGGCAAAATTCGTTTATTGTACGAGGCGGCTCCTTTAGCATTTTTAGTGGAGCAAGCGGGAGGATACGCCTCAGATGGCACCCAATCTATATTGGATATTGAACCAACTGATGCCCATCAAAGAACCCCCTTGTATATTGGGAATCGGGAATTAGTAGAAAAGGCAGAAATGTATTTGCGTTCAGAGATGTAGGCATTTGCGAATTGCAATACTAGATGGCACATTAAACAATTGACGCGGGTTTTCGAGCGTGCTATACTCCGCTTGCCACTAAAGTGGTTTCCATTTATATTCCCAAATTTGGTAGATTAATATACTGATAAGGTATCATTCTTGCTCTGTTTTTGACACAACAACCCCCATTAGGAAAAGGCATATCATATAAACCACTTAGTTGCTGGGTGGACGAGCGACTTCATAAAATAGTCAGACAAAAAATACGTAAAAATAATTTATTTTCATAAAATTATGCATTAGAGGTCATATTCCCTTTACTTCTATAAAAATAAAATCCCATCATTCTGGCGAATCATCAAATAACCCAAGTTGTGACCTTAAAAATAGAATTATGAAATCAGTTGGCGAACAATAGTTACCGTCTAAAAATTAATCCCCGTTTTTCAGGGGTAAAGGTCACTTGAAGCGCATCTATAAATAAGTTACGTCGTTGATGGATGCGCACATAGGCAATATTGCCTTGTTCATCTTGGCTGTTAGCCTGAACCAACTGATCTCATTGTTAAAATCAAGTAGCAACTTGGGAGAAATAATTTGACTGCCATGATTTACCAGTGTGTTTTGTCTGTAAGCTAAAAGCTGCCGACATGTGAATTGGAGAAACTTAGGATGGATATTGCAGAATTAGGAGCATTAAAAATAGGCGAATTGCGCGACATTGCTCGTGACAAAGAGGTGGCTGGCTTCAGCACCATGAAAAAGCAAGATTTAGTTTATGAAATCTTGCGCAAAAATGCAGAAAAACAAGGGTATGATTTTCGAGGAGGTGTGCTTGAAGTTGTTGAAGACGACAAACAAAACATGGGCTTCTTGCGCTCTCGAAACTACTTACCGGGAGCAGATGACATCTACGTTTCTAGCTCACAGATTCGCCGCTTAGGTTTGCGGAATGGCGACCGGGTGCTTGGTCAGGTGCGTGTGCCCAAGGATAACGAAAAATATTACAGCCTCCTTCGGGTTGAAGCGGTCAACGGCATGAGCCCGGACAAGGCTAAAAAACGCCCCCGTTACGAACAATTAACCCCCATTTTCCCAGATGAAAAATTAAAACTAGAAACCAGCCCCACGATTTTATCTACTCGTTTGATTGACCTGGTGGCTCCCATTGGTCGTGGGCAGCGTGGTTTGATTGTGTCGCCACCTAAATCTGGTAAAACGACTGTTTTGAAGGATATTGCCAATGGCGTCACTGAAAACTACTCAGATTTGCATCTGATGGTGGTGCTTATCGGTGAGCGTCCTGAAGAAGTCACGGATATGGAACGCTCTATTGATGGGGAAGTTTCTAGTTCAACTTTTGATGAGCCGGTGCGTCAACATTGCCGTGTGGCTGAAATGGCTTTGGCTCGTGCTAAACGCTTGGTGGAAGGGGGTCAGGATGTTGTTGTCTTGCTTGACTCGATTACCCGCCTGGCTCGGGCTTATAACCTGACGGTGCAGCCTAGTGGTCGTACGCTTTCTGGTGGTTTGGATCCGTCTGCGCTGTATCCGCCCAAACGCTTCTTTGGTGCTGCCCGTAATCTGGAAGAAGGTGGCAGCCTCACTATCATCGGGACTTGCCTGGTGGATACCGGCAGTCGTATGGATGATGTGATTTATGAAGAGTTCAAGGGGACGGGTAATATGGAGCTTTTGCTCAGTCGTCGTTTGCAAGAACGCCGCATTTTCCCGGCCTTCGACATAGAACGCTCCAGCACTCGCCGCGAAGATTTGCTGCTCTCTGGCGATGAATTGGCTCGTGTTTATACGATGCGCCGCATGTTGGGCCATCTCATGGATACACCTGGTTACGATATTAGCAGCGCCACTGCGGCCGTTTTCCAACGGATGCGCGGCACGAAGACGAATTATGAATTCCTGGAATCTTTGACTAAGGATATGATGTAAACGGTGATTGGTATCCTGTAGTTGGATTATGTGTCAATTCTAAAAATAATTTGAGAAAGCGGGTTCTTGGTTGACCCGCTTTTGTGTTTTTGGGGCTTTGTGTTAGCATCCTCTTCGTTTTGGTAACGTCAATGTACGCTGCCAGGGAAGAAGAATTATGGAAGATGAACGTAATCATTGGCAAAGAGACGGCGGTTATCTGGTCATTTTGGTCGTCGTTATTCTTTTATTTTTTGGTTGGCGTATCGGCTTAGCAGGCAATGGGGAAGTGGGGACAAGTGAAGGAGAAACGGCCGTTTCTCCTGGACTTAACACAAACGCTTCCCCTGCCCAACCTGTGTTAGACGGCACCGCAGCCACCACCGGCGAGCAGGTGCCTATCTACGATTTCACCAACGGCGACGTGCCTGTCATCAGCGATACCGGTTTGTCTCCGCAGCTGGATCCCCATACTTATGAAGGCAAGCTGCCCTCCCATGAATTTGAAACCTACACCGTTGAGCGGGGCGATACCCCGCGTATCATTGCTGATACGTTTGGCATTACCGTGCAATCTCTGCTGGGGGGGAATGCTCGCCTCAGTCAGGAAGCGACCCTATTGCATCCAGGAGACGAACTCATCATCTTGCCCATCAATGGCGTACTCCATGAGGTAGAGCCAGGGGATACTCTGGAAAGCGTCTCTGAAATGTATGACATTCCGATTGAGGATATTATTGCCTACACGGATAACAACTTGGAGTTTCCTTATCGGCTTTATCCCGAGACACGTATCATGGTGCCGGGAGCCGTGCCGGAAGTGGTGATTTGGCAGCCACCGGCGGTGTCCACCAGTGGCAGCTCTGGGGTGGGTGGTGGTATTACGCCTAAAATTGTGGGTACAGGTTCCTTCCAATACCCGGTGTCGAGCCGCAATTTCACCCAGTTTTATTGGTATGGACATCCGGCAATTGATATTGCGTTAGGTGAAGGGAATCCAGTTTATGCCTCTGACACGGGCACTGTGACCTATGCTGGTTGGAATACCTGGGGCTATGGCAATCTTATCGTTGTCAATCATGGGAACGGCTTTGAGACGTTCTACGCTCACTTGAGCGGTATTAACGTGGTGCCAGGGCAAATTGTCTACAAGGGCAATGTGATTGGCTACTCAGGCAACACTGGTAACTCGTCTGGTCCTCACGTCCACTTTGAAATTCGCATTGGCGGCAACCCTGATGACCCGTGCTGGTATCTGGGGTGTGGCGGGTAGTTGATTACCGATGCCGATCTCGCAGCTGCCCGCAGCCAGCCTGGATGTCGATGCCGCGACGGACGCGGACAGTGCTGCTGATGCCGTAGCCGGAGAGTACCTCCTGGAATTTCTCAACGCGGTATGGGTCGGAGGGGGCGCCACCGTAGCCTGCGGTGGGGTTGAGGGGGATCAGGTTGACGTGGCACAGCATTCCCTGAATCAGTTTGCCGAGGGCTTGAGCCTGGTCGATGGTGTCGTTTTGGCCGTTGATGAGCGCCCACTCGAAGGTGATGCGCCGTCCCGTTTTCTCGATGACGTAGCGGCAAGCATCTAGCACGTCGGCGATGGGCCAGCGGCGGTTGACGGGGATGAGTTTGTCTCGCTCTTCGTCTGTGGCGGCGTGGAGGGAGATGGCCAAGGGTGTTTGGCGCTGTTCGTCGGCGTAGCGGCGCATCGCTTTGACGTGACCGACCGTGGAGATTGTGATTTTGCGTGCGCCCAGGCCAAAAGCATGGGGCGAGGTGAGACGATCAACGGCCGTTAACGTATTCTCGTAGTTATGCAATGGTTCCCCCATACCCATCATCACAATATTGGTCACATGCTCGCCCGTTTGCGCTAGTTCGTGAGCAAAGTACATCACCTGCGCCACGATCTCTGCGACAGTGAGATGGCGGAAAAAGCCCATTTGCCCTGTAGCACAAAAGACGCAGCCCATGGCACAACCAGCTTGTGAACTGATGCAGAGGGTGCGCCGTTTCTTGTATTTCATGAGTACTGTTTCAATGAATTGATCGTCTGGCAGTTGAAAAAGCACCTTTTTAGTTTGCCCATCGCTGGATTTGAGTTCATCGACGATGGTGCCGATTTGCACAATGGCGTGTTTGTCCAGTTGGGCACGGAGAGCTTTAGGAACATTGCCCATCGTCTCGAAATCCTGGGCGTAGCGCTTGTAGAGCCAATCCCAGACCTGGCGAGCGCGGAACTTTGGCTCGCCTAATGTGGCCAGAAATTCAGCCAGTTCGTCGAAGGTGTAGTTGTAGAGGTTTACTTTTTCGCTCATGTCAATTCTTTTGCTCATGTTATTCATGGAGCTGGATGGCAGGCAGTTCGATAACGTTGTCGGCTGAATCAGGAATGTCTAAACGTGTCAGTTCGGGCCAGGTATAGACGCCCAGCATCAATGAGTAATTGTCTGTTTTCGGCAGGTCGGTGAGGGGAATGTGGTAGGTTTCTTGGATGATTTCGTCAGTTTGCCAGGCGTTAAGCGGATACCGTTCTTGTCCCAAAATGTGGTCGTCTTGCGTCACCAGAGCCTGGCTGTTATTGTCTATCAAGTGAGCGAAGGTGACAAAGGTGTTTTCTGGCATGGGTAACACAGCTTGCCAGTAGCAGGAGAGTTGCAGTTGATTGGTGGCGGGAATAACGGCCGTTTCTGTGCAGCCTAGGAGCGCCAAATGTTCAGACAGGGTCGCTTGCGGTGTGAGATGGGGAGGCAGGTCTGCTTCTGTCAGGACAAATTCAGGTTTGGTTAAGGAGACGCTGGTATCCAGTGTGTAGAAGCCGTAATTTTGCGTCATGGCTGCTTGATTGGCGGCACTGGAATCAGCAATCAATGGCGCCACTTGTTGAATTGCGGCGGCGTCGTTGTGGCTGATTAGGAAGCTGGCAGCCCCTGGCTGGGCATACAAACGCCCGATGATTTGCTGGGGTGGTAGGTATTCATGGTGAATGTCAGCAAAGACGAAAGCGGCGTGGGGCAAATAGGTAAAGCCACCCTCGATAGAGCCGATTTCTTCGATGGTGCTGAGGTAAACGGGTTCACCCTGGTTTTGCGCTACGATCTCTTCGGTGATGTCGAGCAAGATTTTGCCGTTCAAGCCAGCTGCCAGCGAGGTGTCGTAATATTCTTTGAGCAGGATGAGTGGGTCAATGATGAGCGCCAGGCTAAGGATCATGAGCCCACCTGTGTACCCTGTGCGTTTGCGGGTTTCTTGTTGGCTTAGTTTGCCTAACCAATGGCAGAAGAGGAAGGCGATAACGGCCGTTATCACTGGAATAAGCATCGTGGTGAAACGGGCAATCACATTAAAGCCGTAATGGCTGCTGAAATAGGGGAAAAGCAGCAGCACAGGCAGCGTCACCAGCAGCGGCAGCGCCGACACCCGCCTGGTAGTGAACACAAAGCCCCACACCGAGAGCAAAAAGTAGAGCAGGGGGATACCCAAAACCGTGGTGAAGTCTTCCTGACCGTGTAACACTCCGCTTTGCTGCCGGATAAGCTGCAATGTCAGGCGGCGGATGTTGTTGAGCGTTGTTTGCACACCAGGGTCAGATTCCCAAAGATACGACCGTTCTTGTACCACCGCTACACTGTCCAGACCAGAGCCAAAATTGTAGATGAGTACCGGGCTGTAAACCAAGATCACGCCCACGCCCCACAAAATCGGCCAGAGCGGCCAAAGTTTGCCCAACTTGGGCAGTTTGCGGGTGCGGTAAGCCGCCCACAGACCGCCACCCAGTGCGATCAAGGCGCCTACCGGATTGACCTGGATGAGCAACCCTGCCGCCACTGCCGCGGCCACAAGCCAGCTCCTATTATCACGGTTGATAGTTTGCGCCAGACACCAGAGAAAGAGAACGGCCAGGATGGGGAGAAAGTAGGTTGTGCCGCCCATGTGGCTGTTGACCACGATGAGATAAGGATTGATGGCTACGAGGAAAGCGGAGATGAGCGCGGCCCATTTGTTTTTGCCCAAGGCATCTACCCAGAGATAGGTGAGCGGAATGGTCAGAACGCCTGTGATCATGGCAATGACGCGCCCCATCAGCGGTCCGTCAAGACCCAGTTTGATGAGGGCGGCTAGAAAGTAGAAGTAAATGGGGCCAGCATAAGAGTCGTTGCCGATGAGCGGGTAATCCACGCCATTTGCGATGCGCAAGGAGTAGACCGCCTGGAACAGCTCATCTCCTGGCGAGGGGATGATGCGCCAGTAAGGCAGGCGTAAGACAATGCCGATGAGGATGATGAGTGCTAGCAATCCCCACATGATTTTTTTATTGTGGGGAGAAGGATACAAGTAAGATGTAGGCATACTTATGGCAGAGCGGCGGTAATTTCTCTGATGTCGGCAAAGATGAAATCTGGCTTGATGTTTTGGATCTTGACATCTTCTAGTTTGGAGACGCCAGAGAGTACCAGGATGGTGTTGAGGCCTATGTTGTGGGCACCGAGGATGTCGGTGGTGAGGCGGTCGCCGACCATAGCGGTGTTTTCCAGGGTGCCCCCCAGCCGTTTGACAGCTTGCTGGAACATGATGGGACCAGGCTTGCCAATGATGGTTGGTTTGACGCCAGTACTGGCTTGAATGAACGCGAGCAGGGCGCCGGCACCTGGCATAGGTCCCCGTTCGCTGGGATAGGAGGGGTCGGGGTTGGTGCCGATGAATCGTGCCCCCTGGTTGATGAGGTGGGCGCCCATGGCCATGAGCTGGTAGGTGGCATGGCGGTTAAATCCGACCACTACCAGTTCTGCTTTGGCTCCTGTGAGCGCCTCTTCTTCACTGACCAGCGTGAAGCCTTGAGCTAGCAAGGCGTCATGCAGCCCTTTTTCACCGACCGGGAAAACGGCCGTTCCTGCTGGATATTCTTCGCGTAGATAACTGGCTGTGGCTTCTGCAGATGGCACTACCTGTTCAGGGGAAACATCGATGCCGTATCTTTTGAAGCGTTCGGTGTACATCATGGATGTTTTGGAGGCATTGTTTGTGGCCACCACAAAGCCGATGCCTTTCTGGTTTAGTGTGTCGATGAATTCATGAAGCCCAGGTATGGGCGTGTCACCGCACCAGAGAACGCCATCAGCGTCAAGAATTAAGTTTTTGATGTGAGAGAGAGAGGTCATGTCGTTTATGTGTCCTTTTGTTTACGTGATACGTGAAGATGCTCTTGGTATGATTGTGGTTGATCCGTTTCCATGACGTTGGCTAAAGATTGTTTACGCTGTCTCTTGATTTGTTTACAATCCATCTCTTACGCCTCACAGATGACGGATCACAGAATATGGCTCACGGATGACGAATTATACCTTTTTACGGACAAGACGCATGAGTTGGCGTGGCAAAATTGGATTGATAGGTGTGGGGTGGTTAACGGCCGTTTTCCGGTTCCATGGTCTTTTCGCCAACCGCTTCCACGCGGATGAAGCTTTATTTGCTACTTGGGCGCGACTGATTGCCGTTTGGCGAGATCCGCTGCTGCTGACTCAGGCGGTTGACAAGCCGCCGCTGCTGTTTTATTTGCAGGCGCTGTTTTATCCACTGCAAGGGCCGGTGGCGTGGGCGGCGCGGCTGCCGAATTTCATTGCTTCGATTCTGCTGGTGCCGCTGCTGGGGATGTTGGTTTGGCGCTGGTATGGGGATGAGAAAACGGCCGTTCTGGCAGCCTTTTTTCTGGCGCTTTCCCCTTTTGCTATCCAGTTCAGCGCGACAGCTTTTACTGACCCGTTGCTGGTGATGTGGTTGGTGGCTGCTCTTGTGGTGGCGAGCAGCTCCAGGATAAAACCACAGTCTAATAAACAACGTCAGGTGTTTGAGATTAACAAAAGAAACTGGTTATCCTGGCACCATGCTTACGCACGAAAGGACATACTACAAACGTTCGTAGTGGGCAAGAGGTACCTGCGTTCATTTGTTCACTCTCTGAACCCGGCGCAGTTAGCTCAATGTGCTGGGCGTTGTCCCACGTTTACGGAGGGGCGTCTGGCGCTTGCAGGCGTGCTTTTTGGTTTGGCGCTGGCTACCAAATACCAGGCCTGGTTGTTTTTGCCTTTGCTGGTGGGGGCTGCTTGGTTGGCTGGGTGGCGTTGGCGGGACGGGCTGCGCTTTGTTGGCGGTCTGTTGGCTGTGTTTTCTATGGTTTTGTTGTGGGATTTTGTCCGAACGGGTCAGTTTTCCCTGTGGGGGGCGCAGATGGGCAGCTTTGGCGGGATACGTTTGAGCTGGTCCTGGGAAATTTGGCCGCGGTTACATGCTTGGGCGCAGATGTGGCGTTGGCTGTGGGTGTCGCCGATGGTGATGGGGTTCATGGCGGTGGCGGTCGGGTGGCCGTTGGTTTGTATTTTGTGTGCTATGTTCCGCAAACTGTGTTTTAACCGACTACCGCTCGCTGCTCACCGCGCACGGATCACTGATTTACTCGACCAAATGCTGGCGCTGTTTATCTTTGGTTATGCGTTGGTGCATTGGCTGTTGGCGGTGCCGGTGTGGGATAGGTATTTGTTGGCGTTGGCACCGTTGTTGGCGATTTTGGGGGCGCGTTTAATGGTGAATGGCTCATTGTTCATTGTTAAAACGCCGGGCAGGAGGAGCGGGGCGTGGCTGGTTGGCGGGGTGCTGCTGCTTGTTTTGCTGACAGCGGCGTGGCAGGGGCGAAACGGCCGTTTTCCGGTTGGCGGTGGTTCTGGGGCAGATGGCGGCGCAGCGGAGATTGCTGCTTATTTGTATGATGCCCCGTATGGCACGGTTTTGTATGACCATTGGTTTAGCTGGCAGTGGAACTATTATTTGTTTGACCGTGGGGTGTATGTGAACTGGGTGCCGCAGCCCGCGATGTTGGTGGAAGATTTGACGGTTTTTAGTGGTGACGATACCTTACGTTTTATTGTGCTGCCGGATGATGGGTCAGAACGGCCGTTTATGCGTGAGGTTGAAGCGGCTGGGTTCAGCCTGACGCCTATCCCGGAGGCGGGCGGCGCACGAATGGTCTTGTATCAAATTGAATGAACTTAACGCAGGGACGCAGAGAAAAATTTGCGAAGTCTGCGCATTGACATGAATGTAAAACGCAAATATCCACGGATTTCAAGATGGCTTTTTCCTGGGCTGTTGTGGCTGGGGCTGGTTTTGTTGTTTTTTAACAAGATGGCTTTTAGCAACTTGATTTTGGCGCGGGGTGACACCTTTCTCTATTTTTATCCTTACTGGGAGGCGGCGGCAGAGGCGCTCCGGGCGTGGCGGGTGCCTTTGTGGAATGACAGTTTGTTTATGGGCGTTCCCCTGCTGGCAAACAGCCAGGTTGGCTTTTTTTATCCGTTGAACTGGTTTGTGTGGTGGTTGCTGCCCACTCCTTATGCGGTCACTGTTTCGATTGTGCTGCATGTGATACTGGCCGGGGTGGGGAGTTATTTGTTGTCTAGACGTGCTTTGCGGTTGGCCTGGCAGGCGGCGCTGTTAACGGCCGTTTTCTTTGCCCTTGGGGGGTATTTCACTGCTCAGGTGGAGCATATCAACCAGGTGCAGGGTTTGGCGTGGCTGCCCTGGCTGTTGTGGAGTGTAACGAGAAGCTCTCAGGACTTGTCGTTTAGCGAGCATGATCGTCAGTTCCGGAAAGTTGGTTGGCTGCTCACTCGCGGAACGGCCGTTGCTTTTTTCTTTGCCCTCCAACTTTTTGCCGGACACACGCAAACGACGTTTATCAGCGGCGTGGCGGTGGGGGTGTGGCTGCTTGCCTCGGGGGTTACCGATGTAAGTTTGTTGGCTGCGAATCGCCGCTTATGGCTGACGGCTTACGGCTTGCGCTTTTCTGCTGTTGTTTTTGGCGTGGTGCTGGCTGTGCTGATAACGGCCATTCAACTTCTGCCCACTTTTGAGCTTTCCGCTTACTCGGCTCGGCAGGGGGGACTGCCGCCTAATGAAGTGATGTCGTTTAGCTTAAATCCACTGCTGCTGGGGCGGGCGTTGCTGCCCTCGGCCGGACAGTCGCTGTTTAGTGAATATGTTGCTTTTTTGCCGATTGTGGCTTTGGTGTTGGCGGTGATTGCTGCCTGGCAGTGGCGGAAATGGCCCGCTGTTTTTCCGGCGTTAATTTTAGCGGCGTTAGGCTTGTTCTTGGCATTTGGGGTGTTTAATCCGGTGTATTGGATTTTGGCGCGACTGCCGGGGTTTAACTTGTTTCGGGTGCCTGCTCGTTGGTTGGTGTTATATGGTTTGGGGATGGCGTTGCTGGCCGGTGCCGGTTTCCAAATGTTGTGGGATCGCTGGCATTTACATACGCAGCATGGGAAAACGGCGGCAGAGCAAGCGAGGGAGAAGTTGTGGCATGGAGAACGGCCGTTACGCTTGAGTCTTGTTTTGATCATGGCGCTGATGGCCTGGAATGCGGCTGCTGCTGTGTTGACCCGGTTTTGGCCTGTTGGTGCCGAAGCGCCGTTTGCTGCGCCTAATCGGCTGACCTTGCTGCTGTGGCTTGTTGAGGGTGTGTTGGTGTATCTTATGCTGGCTGGTTTAAGGCCGAAGTACAAGCGGGAGTCTCGGTTGTATTTCGGCTTGGTGTCTACGAATGGGGTATCGCCCTGGTGGCTGGCTGGACTAGCGTTGTTGATCCTTTTTACGGCGTCGCGCAGTCTGCCTTACAACAATCTCACTACACCTGAAGCTTGGTTTGATTTACGCCCGCCAGTGGCACGCTTGCTCACAGATGATGCTGTGCCGCCTGGACGGTTGTTAAGTTTATCGCATATCTTTTTTGATCCGGGGGATCAGGGTGAAATTAACAGTATTTATGCCGACCAACTGGATGAAGCGGCGTTGTATGATTACATCGTGGCTATCAAGAGTAAGGAGATCGTTGCGCCCAATTTGCCTTTAGCTTATGGCTTGGCTTCTGTGGATGGCTTTGATGGGGGTATCTTGCCGCTCGATTCGTATAGTCAATTGATGCGTTTGGTGTTACCGGACGGGCAAATGACGACTGACGGCCGTTTACGTGAACATCTGAGTGCTGTACCGGAGGCGAAGTGGCTGGATTTGTTTAACGGCCGTTATCTCATCACGGACAAAACGGCTGATCAATGGCGTAAGACGGGGGGGGCACAAACTGACGTGTTTTTTGATCTGGCTCATCCCTTGACTGTGGCAGCGGGTGCCAGCGAAGCTGTGGTGCATGTTCCCTCTTTTCCGGCGACGGCATTGGTTGCTTTAGTTGAAGGGGAACCGGGAATTTTGAAAGTTGAAACTGCTGCTGGGGATGAATGGCTGCTTGAGTCACAGCTTATGGAAGGGGGCATGGTCTGGTTTAATTGGCCGCCGCCGTTTGCGCGTTCGCTTACTGCAGGCGATCCAGTTGTGCCTACATCCATCACTTTCCAGGCGGGAGAGGATAAGTCGTGGCGTGTGGTGGCGGCGACGTTGGTTAATGTGTTTGATGGCACTTTTCAATCTCTGACGCTGGGTGATTATCGGCTTATCTATTCTGGGGACGTGAAGATTTATGAGAATCTGGATGTGCTGCCCCGGGCGTTTTTTGTGCAAAATTGGCAAATGGCTCCAGATGCTGAGGCTGCCTTGGCTATTATGGCTGAACCGGATTTTGATCCACGAGAAACGGCCGTTTTTGTTGGTGAGCAGGTGTCTGTGGGGAGTGGGCAGTCAAGCCAGCCTGGCCGGGCTGTTATCACGCAGTATGAGCCGGAGCGGGTGGTCATCCAGACGAATGCGAATGCGGAGGGTCTGCTTTTGCTTACGGATGCTAATTTCCCTGGTTGGCGGGCGATGGTTGATGGTGCGCCGGTTTCTGTGGAAACGGTGGATATTTTGTTTAGAGGGGTGTTTGTGCCAGCGGGGGAGCATGAGTTGGTGTTTGAATTTGTGTCAGGGAGCTTTGAAAACGGCCGTTATGTGACGGCAGCTGGCTTGTTTGTTTTTCTGGTGTTGATGGGGCTTGGGCTGTGGAAACGGCCGTTGATTAAATAATCGTTGGGTGCTGATTACAACAAATGAGCAACTGGCGCATCCAAATTCCCGGGAATGTGTTAGAATGAGCAGGCTTTAAAAAATTAAATGAAAGAAACCTGATTTTTGTGCGCTTCGGGGCGCCAGTAAAAGTCGGGTTTCTGTTGGTTTATACAGATATTCAAAGAGGAGAACTATCCCAAATGTCTAAGCAGAAAAAAAAAGTTCGGGTTGCCATTATTGGTATTGGTAACTGTGCCAGCTCTTTTATTCAAGGGTTGCAATATTATAAAGATGCCGCAGATGATGCCGAAATTCCTGGTTTGATGAACGCTACCGTTGGCGGATACCATGTTCGTGATATTGAAATTTCCGCAGCATTTGATGTGGTGAAGGGCAAAGTGGGTAAAGATGTCAGCGAAGCTATCTGGGCTGAACCAAACAATACCATCAAATTTGCTGATGTACCCTATCTGCAGGTGCCTGTTCATCGTGGCATGACCCATGATGGGTTGGGAAAGTATGTGAGTACCGTTGTCGAAAAGGCCGATGGCCCTACTGACGATATTTTGAAGATTCTCAGAGACACAAACACGAACGTTATGCTTAATTTCATGCCTGTTGGCTCTGAAATGGCGACCAAATGGTATGTTGAGCAGGCTTTGGAAGCGGGTTGCGCTTTTGTTAACGGTATTCCTGTCTTTATCGCCAGTTCTCCCTACTGGAGCAAACGCTTTGTCGATGCTGGGCTGCCCATCGTCGGTGACGACATCAAAAGTCAGGTTGGCGCTACTATTACCCATCGTGTCTTGACTAACTTATTCAAAGATCGCGGCATTCATTTGGATCGCACTTATCAATTGAACTTTGGCGGCAATATGGATTTCTACAATATGCTGGAACGGGAACGTTTGGAATCCAAGAAAATTTCCAAGACGAATGCTGTCACCAGCCAACTACCCTATGACTTGGGTGATGACAATGTCCATGTTGGTCCTAGCGATTATGTGCCCTGGCTCACAGATCGCAAATGGTGTCACATTCGTATGGAAGGCCGTGCTTTCGGTAACGTGCCGTTGAATCTGGAATTGAAACTAGAAGTTTGGGATTCTCCCAACTCTGCCGGTGTGATGATTGATGCCGTCCGCTGTGCCAAAATTGGCTTGGATCGGGGTCTCGCTGGGCCGCTGATTGATCCTTCTAGTTATTTCATGAAATCGCCGCCGGAACAGTTTCCCGATGATGTTGCCCGCGATAAGACCATTGAATTTGCTGCTGTGAAGTAATTCAGTGAACAGTGACGAAGGCCGAGCTTGCGCCCGGCCTTTTTTATCAATATGCTGCGTGTTGTGTTTGGCTTAACGCCGCTTGTGCTGCCAGATGATGGCGGTGCTGCCTAGTAGTAAGACCAACAGGGTGGCGATGAGCAGGATGGGGAGCATGTTGCTGTTGGCGGTGAAGGATTGGAGGGAAACGGCCGTTGGGCTGGTATCACAAGGAGTACCGGCATTGTCTTCAGACCCAGCCCAATCAGCATTGGTGTCGGTGTCTACAAAAGCGTTGGCAGCACTATAAATCTGGCGTTGCAGTGATTGTCCGCTGTTGTTAAATACGTCCGGTGCAGGTGGATCAAACACAGATGTATCATCACCGTAAGATAGACTATCAATCATGTTTGAAAGATTATCGTAAAGGATAAGATGGTCGCCAGTATTAGCCAGGTTGTTGCTAAACCATTGTGGCGGTAAGTAGTGTAAAGGGGTATTAGCGCCCCCACATCCATACAAATCAAAATTGATATGGTTGTTGGCAATAATCAATCTTTTCCCAGCATCCAAATTTATATCTGGGAGGGTAATGATGGTGGAACTATTATCTGTGATTGCAGCAATTCGAAATGTAACTCAGTCAGGTTCAAGTTCCAGTTGAACAAACATAAATCTGAGCATCGAATTCCAATCTGAAAATACCCAATAGCGCATC
>PDWJ01000261.1_pt1 | contig 126661 bp, 123 predicted proteins | sample 1430881 | NCBI WGS metagenome assembly PDWJ01 (sample SAMN01162460, study PRJNA174530) | Oral metagenome, whole genome shotgun sequencing project. | biome: Marine environment; feature: Marine mammal; material: Swab sample of the gingival sulcus; isolation source: swab sample of gingival sulcus... | reverse complement strand
TTTAGGGCCTTCTCCCTATGATTTATTGGCTGCTGGATTGGGAGCGTGTACGGCAATGACGATTCGTATGTATGTCAATCTCAAGGGGTGGAAATTGGATGGAATCAATGTGAATGTGACCCATCGAAAGGAGGATTCTGAAGATGGCAAACTCAAAGTAGACGTATTCTCACGCGAGATTGAGTTTATTGGAGATTTGGACGAAAAACAACATAAACGAATGTTGATTATTGCGGATAAATGTCCTGTTCATAAAACATTGAGTACTTCATCGAGAATTGAGACAGTCATATAGCCTGAAAGAGCTGAATTCTGATCGCAATGTGTACATATTGCAATTTCGCCATATTGCGAAATAGATTTCGTCTATAACTTCTTAAAAACAATAGACGTCATCACATCACATCCACCACTTCCAATTCAAAAACCAAAATGGAATTCGGTGGAACTTTTTCGATCTCGTATCCTCCATATCCAAGCTGTGGCGGAGCGATCATGTAAGCCTTTGAACCTTTTTTCAATTGTAGCATGATTTCCTTCCATGCATTGATTTGTTCGGATACTTTCAGTTCAATAGGTTCTGTTTGTTCATCGAAGGTTTCCCCGCTTAAAAATGACCCTTTGTAGGTCACCATAACTTTGTCGGTGAACTGGATAAAATCGCCTTCTCCTTCTTCCAAAATCTTGTAATAAAGCCCACTGGCTGATTTCTTACATTCGATGTTTTTACGTTTCAAGTACTTTTCAATTTTTGCATCGAACGCATTTAATTCCTCATCAGAATACGAATCACAGGAGAAAAGGAGTGCAGCGGGAAGAATGATAAGTAAGAACTTCAAGTATTTCATAGTTTCACTGGGGTTAAGGTGTAGCCTTTTGCTTCAAGTAATCGAATAACGCCTTCTGGTCCTCCGAGGTGACCGGCACCAACGGCAATAAAGGTTGATTTTTCGGAAATCATCTCTTCAATCATTGGAATCCATCGTTTGTTTCGATTTGTTAGCAATAAATCGTTCATTTCCTTGTCCATTTCTGAATCCTCGGCGATAAGTTGATAGAGTCCATCAACATGTTGTTCACCATACAGACTCATCATTTTTTCCAATTCCTCAATAGGCTCGTTGCCAGTTCCACGAACGGTAGACATCACCATTTCCACTTGCTGTTCGACGGTAAAAGACTCGAAATAGCTCATTTGTTCCGCTACGGTTTCAAATCCGTTTAGTTCCAATTCAGCCTCTTTCGCAATCGCTTCGAGTTCTCGTTCATAGGATTCCTTGTTCGCAAAACTTCCGCCAGGGTTGTTTTTATTCATTTCCGTCAGCAATTGAGAAACAACAAAAGGTTTCATTTTTTTTGCGATCATTTCAAAGGCCTTGGGCGTTAAGTCAGTATTGTTTTCTACCCAAGCCAAAATGGAATCTTTTTGTTCACTTGAGAAGAAGTCAAAGAAGGTTCCTTCCTCCAATTGCGAAAGTTTCATGGCTTCTGCGGGATCTGGAAGTCCGGCAATTTCCATCGTTAAAACCTCAGACTTTCCGACGATTTTTCGCAATTTCTTCGGGAAATAAAAGTGCTCTTTTTCAACCAAGTGAACTGTTCCGAAGAGATACGATTTAGTAGAGACACCGTTTCCTTCAATCTTCCAAAGAATGGCTCTGTCGTCCATTGGGTAGGGACGAACAACCGTGTCTTGTGCCCATGAATTATGCCCAAAAATGAATAAGAAGAGGAAATGTAAGAGGAATAAAAATTTGTTCATGTATTATTCAATTTGCAGTGATTCTAGCTAAGAATTGGTATTCTTCTTCGTAGAGCTTCTCTACCTTTAGATTCAACTTATTGGCGGTTTTTTGAAGGGTATCAAAGTCAATGTACAACCACTCGAACCAATCAGTTGATTGATCATCGTAGTGCATTTTAAAATTGAAATTCCCATAATATTCGGTATTCAAATCAACCCAAAAACCACCATCTTCGTCCATGTAAAGGTACTTAATATCGGTTGAGTCGAAGAGGAGCTGTCCATCCTGCCGCATCATTTTGCTTGCTTGAAGCAAAGTACGTTCCAAATTTTTCAGATTCCCAGCAATGCCAATTCCGTTCATCATCATGAGCAGGGTGTCATACTGCTCTTCAACAGCGTAGAAGTCTTTCACTTCGGCTTTCAAACCTTGAGATTTCATGAATTCTACTGCGCCTTTACTGATGTCAATTGCTTCAACATCAAATCCCTTTTCTTGGAGGTATAGGGCATGCATTCCTGCTCCTGCACCGATGTCGAGGACTTTTCCTTTGCAGTGATTGAGTGCGATTTGCTCCATCCGAGGCATTTCTTCGTAAGAGCGAAAGAGGTAGGAAGCGGGGATAAAGTCGTCTTCACATAAATCTGATTCGACGGTAATTTGTCGTTCGACGTTATCGGAATTGTAATCCAGTATAATTCGACCCAGTGGGTCTTTTCCGTTGGAGCTCATTAATAATCGTATTGATCTTCGAAATCGTTGAATCCAAATTCGTCTTCATCGTCCTCAAAATCTGTTGTTTCGGTATCAAATTGCAATTCGTCGCTACTTTTTGATTCTTCTGCGGGAGCATTTCCTACAGAAAGTTTGACAGAAGGACGTTCTGGTGTTGCTTCTTCGTAGCCGATTAGCTCAATTAAGAAGATCCACATACGCATGAAGTCATGCACGAGGATGAATTTCTGATCCTTCGCTTCGATAAAATCTCGAATAATTGAAGTACTCATCACTTGTGGTGTGTCTTGGTCACTTTCTCCGAATGACATGTCGAAAAGGGCAATTTCAGGTCCTTTTACCCATTCGTCGTTTGAAACGTAGAATGAGGCCATTTGCTCTTGAGAGAATTGATATGCATCCACCACGGCGCGGTATAGATTCTCAAAATTGTCAGAATCCGCAATTAAAATATCGCGAAAAACTTCTGATTTATCTTGGGAATCGAGAAGTACTCTGAATTTAAGACCTGCCATTGACTGAAATTTATTGCAAAATTACGTTATTCTATTGAGTCCTACGAAGGTTCTTAGGAGTTTGTTTCAAGTCCGAGTTCCTTCGCAATTTTCAACATGTATTGAAATGCTTCTTCGTGATTGTTTTGAATTTCCCCTTCCAAAATCGCTTCCTTAATCTGCTTTTTGATCGTCCCAACCTCTGAACAAGGCTTGATGTTGAAGGTTTTCATGATTTCTTCACCGTTAACTGGTGGTTGGAAGTTTCGTATGCGATCTTTTTCCTCTACATCTCTAAGTTTCTGCAGCACAATTTGAAAGTTCTTTTTGAACTTTTTCACCTTCAATTCATTTTTTGAAGTGATGTCGGCATTGCAAAGAGTCATGAGATCGTCCACATCATCATTCGCTTCGGAAAGTAATCGGCGTACGGCTGAATCCGTCACATGTCCTTTCACCAAAGCGATAGGGCGAAGGTGCAATCGAACTAATTTCTTGACGTATTTCATCTTTGCGTCCAAGGGCAATTTCAATCGCTTGAAAATCTTAGGAACCATACGTGATCCCATTTCTTCGTGCCCATGAAATGTCCATCCGGCAACAGGGTGAAAACGCTTTGTGGGAGGCTTGGCAATATCGTGCATGATTGCCGCCCAACGTAACCACAAATTATCCGTGTTTTCAGAAATATTGTCCAATACTTCCAAGGTGTGATAAAAATTGTCTTTGTGCGTTTTTCCTTTTCGTTTCTCCACACCATACAGCGCAACCATTTCTGGAAAGAATTCGTGCAACAATTTCGTAGAAAACAAGAGTTTGAAACCACGTGAAGGTTCTTTGCTGAGGATGATTTTATTCAATTCATCCGTGATGCGTTCTTGAGAGATGATCTCCAAACGGTGTGCATTCTTGGCAATCGACTCCAAACACTTTGACTCAATTTTAAAGTTGAGTTGCGTAGCAAAACGAATCGCGCGCATCATACGAAGTGGGTCGTCACTAAAGGTTGTGTCAGGATCGAGAGGCGTTTTGATGATGCCTTTTTCGAGATCGGCTAATCCATCGAATGGATCAATGATATCTCCAAATGAATCGGAATGCAAGCTCAATGCAAGTGCATTTATCGTGAAATCTCGACGATTTTGGTCGTCTTCCAAACTTCCGTCTTCTACAATCGGCTTACGAGAATCTCGCTGATACGATTCTTTACGAGCACCTACAAACTCCACTTCCAAGTCTTTGTACATGAATTGAGCTGTTCCAAAGTTCTTGAAGTAGGATACTTTTTTTACACGTAATTTCTCAGCACATTTTTTTGCGAGATCCATTCCATTTCCGACGACCACAATATCGATGTCTTTCGATGGTCGATCCAAAATCAAGTCACGTACGAATCCTCCGATAACATAGGCTTCGAGCTCGTTTTCGGTAACAACTTGACGGGCTACTTTGAAAACCGGGTGAGTGAGATATTCGCTGTAATTTTTGCGCATAGAGCATGCAAAGATAAACGATTCGATACAATCAAGTGTAAAATGATCCGTCTATACGAGAATTTTGTCCTTATTTTCGTAAAATCAACCGAAACGCTTATTTACAAAACGTGGGAATTATTGCCAACATATCGTATTCCATCGCGAATCGCTACATCGATGGAAAATTTCGTAGAGCCAATATGAAACGTCGATTTCATGACTCGGATCGGTATTATATCGAGTACTGGGACAATGAAACGGAAGGGAAACCTGTCTTTTTGATTGTGCATGGATTGGGTGCAAAAACGAAGTACCAATGGTTTGATCAGCTCAAAGTGATAAAGGACGATTTCCGGATCATTATTCCAAATCTGCTTCACTTCGGTGAAACACGACCAAAAGATGCGAAGCATGGAGTGAAAGATCAGGTCGATATGTTGCAGTTCTTGATGAACGAGCTTGGTGTTTCAACCTACCATTTGATGGGAGCTTCTTACGGTGGACTCATTTCAGGAGAGATTGCCAATAATTACCCTGATCAAGTTGAAGAACTATTCCTAGTAGATGCAGCGATCAAATATGTTTATGAAAGTGATACGGAACGCATAAAGAAACTGTTCAATGTTCCGAGTGTTCCTGAGTTTTTTGTCCCAGATTCTTACCATGGTTTGAAGAAGCTCGTTGCGGCATCATTGGGAAAAAAGGGAATTGTGCCGCCAGCTTTTACGATGCCTAAGTTTCACGAAGAGCTGTACGCGAAGAATTTTGAAGATAAGCGACAAATCGTGAAATCTTTAATGAGTATTCGCGAGGAGTACGAGCAGCATGAATACAGTTTTAAGATGCCTGTTCATTTGTTTTGGGGCGAACACGACCAGTTAATTCCTCCCGATCGTGGAAAACGTTTTTGGGAACATTTGAACCAAAAAGCGACGTTGGATATCATCGATGGGGGAGGACACATGCCCAACATGAACAAAGCCAGAGAGTTTAATCGCTTACTGAAAGGATATTTGGGGATATAACCGTGGTTACTTGCGGATGATTTTCACTTCACCTCCCAAACCAATTTTAATAATCTGCGACGCCTTCAAACGTTTTTCTGTCAAGCGATCCTCAACAATGCTGTCGACACCTTCCTTTATTTTGGAATGAATATCAGCAAACTCCGTAGGAGAAGGTTCTCCCGTTAAGTTAGCCGACGTGCTTACCAAAGGCTTGCGGATAGATCGAATCAACTTCAGGCAGACTGGATCAGTCGTGATTCTGATTCCTACAGAGCCGTCGTTTGCCAAAACGGACGGAGCAAGGTCTTTCGCATTGGGATAAATGATTGTTAGCGGCTTGGTGGCAAAATCAGCGAGATCGTAACACACTTCAGGAAACTCTGGAATATAGCGCTCGATCATTGGAAATCCATCGGCCAGTAGAACAAAACTCTTATCGTCGGAACGACCTTTTAGTTCAGTAATACGCTGACACGCTTCATCATTAGTCGCATCACAACCAATTCCCCAAATGGTATCCGTAGGATAAAGTAAAACTCCTCCGTTTCTTAAGATTTCAATTTGTTTCGTTAAATCAATCATCCTTCCTTTAATTTATTTCATTTACTCATCTTTCAACAAATCAGGTCGACGTTGTTTTGTTCGTTCCAACGATTGCTCGTATCGCCACTCTTCAATCTTTCCAAAATCTCCTGATAATAAAACCTCTGGAACCTTCATTCCGTTAAATTCAGCAGGACGTGAATAGACAGGAGGAGCTAATAAATCATCTTGAAAACTATCTGTCAATGCAGATGTTTCATCGTTAAGGACACCTGGTATCAAGCGCACAACGCTATCGACCAAAACTGCTGCGCCCAATTCTCCACCAGACAACACATAGGACCCAATCGAAATTTCTTTTGTGATGTAATGCTCGCGAATTCGTTCATCAACTCCTTTGTAGTGTCCACACAAAATCATCAAGTTTCCTTTTAAGCTGAGGTCATTGCAAATAGACTGCTCCAATACTACACCATCGGGTGTCATGTAGATGATTTCGTCGTAGGTTCGCTCTGCTTTTAACTTTTCAATGAGAATCGAAATGGGTTCAATTAACATCACCATTCCTGCACCACCACCGTATTGGTAATCGTCCACATTCTTCTGCTTGGAAGTTGAGTAGTCACGAATGTTATGGAGGTGGAGTTCCAAGTGCCCTTTTTCCTGAGCACGTTTCATGATCGAATCTGAAAACGGTCCTTGAAGCAAGTCGGGTAAGATGGTTAAAATATCAATTCTCATAGGGCAAAATTAGCTAATTTAGACGTTCAATAAGTCGACTTTATGAGAATACATCTCCATTTATTTATCCTATCCGTTTGTTTGAGTTTTGTGTCTTCCGCTCAGTTGAGCAAGCCGCCTTTTCCTAATTTAAAGGGAAATGAGACGCCCACCTATGAACAATTGATCATTAAGTATCAGGAATTAGCCAATCAGCATGAGGAAATTGAATTGTATTCGATGGGCGAATCGGATTACGGCTTACCGATATATGTGTGTGTGTTAAATGGCGCTCAAGATTCGATTCAAACCTTCGAGAAGGCTCGAAATTCGACAACTTTGTTGATCAACAATGGAATTCACCCTGGAGAACCCGACGGAATTAATGCGTGTCTCATTTGGATTGAAGATTGGATAAACGCAGGGAAAAACACCAAAAATATGCCTGTAATCGGAATTATTCCTGCCTATAATGTTGGTGGAATGATCAATCGAAGCTCTTCGAGTCGTGCTAATCAAGAAGGTCCAGAGGAGTACGGTTTTCGAGGAAATGCTCAAAATTTAGATTTGAATCGGGATTTCATCAAAATGGATTCGAAAAACATGTTTGCTTTTGCGAAGATTTTCCATGGTCTCGATCCTGATGTTTTCATTGATACGCATGTCTCAAATGGAGCCGATTATCAGTATACGTTGACGTACATCGCCTCAGTAAAAGAACGAATGGCTCCGTCAATGGCGAAAATTACACACGATGAGTTCCTTCCTTTCTTAACGAAGAGTTTGGAAAAGAAAGATGTCGATATGATCTCATATGTGAACCTAAAAGAAGATGTTCCCGAGAAAGGGATGTCCATTTTCAATGATTTGCCACGCTACGCGATGGGATATGGAGCACTTTTTAACACGATGAGCTTTACTATAGAAACGCATATGCTCAAGGCATTTCAAGATCGAACACAGGCCACACTTGACTTCCTGAAATGTACCATTGTTTGGATGAGCGAGCATTCGAAAAATCTAGAGAAAGCTCGAAAGGATGCATTTCTTTATGATGCCGCAACGTTAAGGTTTCCGTTCAATTACGAGTTAACGAGTAAAGTGGATTCAATTCCCTTCAAAGGTTACGAACACACCTACCCAATCAGTGAAGTCACTGGTTTGAAGCGTTTGAAATATCACCGCGATCGTCCGTTCGAAAAGAACATTCCGTTTTATCTGACCTATGTAGCAAAAGATACGCTTACCATTCCTGATTATTATGTTATTGGTCGGCAATGCACAGATGTAATCGAGCGCTTGAAGGCGAATGGGGTAGAGATGAATGTTCTCAACGGGGATTTCGAAACGTATCAGGTTGATCAATTTCGCGTAGCAACGTTTAAAAGCTTAGAAAAACCGTATGAAGGACATTTTCTTCATTCGAAGATAAGTGTGGAGAAAGTGCCAATCGTTGAGCAATTCCAACCGATGTTGAAGGCGGGCGATATACTCGTTTCTACTAATCAACCTGCGCGCCGCTTTATTGTCTCTGTTTTGGAACCTGAAATGCCAGATAGCTACTTCGCATGGAACTTTTTTGACTCTTACGTTCAGCAAAAAGAGTACTTCTCGAGCTATGTGTTCGAGGACAAAGCCGTGGAAATATTGGAGAGCGATCCAGAACTCAAGAAGCAATTCGAAAAGAAAAAGGAAGAAGATCAAACGTTCCGAGAAAATGCTTGGGCTCAACTTTATTATATCTACCAACACTCCGAGTTCTACGAACCCACGCATAATCGTCTGCCAGTTTTTACAATGATGGATCTTTAGGATTGTAATAGAGGCTCAGAATTGTGTCGCAATCGTAAGAATAGAAGAGGGCTAAATCGTTATATTAGCAGCAAAATTATCTTATGAGAGCTAAATTACTCGTCCTATTCATGGTCGTTTCTACTTCCATGTCTTTTGCACAGGATACAACATGGGTTCAAACCTTCACCTTTGACTCTATTTCAACGCGTCGCGGTGAGTTCGTGTTTCCGCCCGAATTGAATGACATGCGTTTCGAAAAAGTATTGATGTATTACAAATTGAAATGTAGTCCTTTGACACCGTGGGATCAATTCGATTGTGGTGAGTGGGATTATTTGGCGTATACGCGCATTTTTGATCATACCGGACAATTGGATTCTGTTCAAGTGGACAGTGTTCAATTTTTGAATAATTATCAATCATCATCAACGTATAACTTTGATTTGTTCACGGGGAACCGAGTAGATACGTATGTTCGTCCAGAACAAATGCGCACAGGAACAACAGCAGGAACATCCTCTTTATTCACGTCTGCAGCTTCTTCGAATTTACCCTTCGATTTGTCAAACAACGGAGGACGTGTACAGGTGTTGGTGACTGCCGTAGAATTGGCAAATGCAGGAATTGTAGCAGGAGACCTTCAATCGTTGAGCTTATTCGTTCCTACAGGAGGTGTAACTGGAAATGGAGATTTGGATTACCCATCGATTTCTTTGAAAGCTACGATAGATACAGACATCTCTTCTTTCCACACAACTGGATTCACCGAAGTATACAACTTAACAAGAGGAAGCTTGAGTACAGCTCCAGCATTAGCTGATGGTGAAAATGAGTTGTTATTCTACCAACCATTTAACTGGAATGGAACGGATAACATCGTGATAGAATTCCAATTTGAGCGCTCTGTACCTGCTGTAAATTCTATTTCTTTTCAAAACGAAGCGACGTCTGGAAACTTGGCCGTAAATTATTCGGGTAGAAATGGGGTGTTGAATTTTTCAGGAAGCGAGCATGCTCTACTAGAAATGTCTGATATAGAATTGGGAAGTGATCTTACTATTTCTTTTTGGGCAAAAGGTGCGATGAATAGCGGAGAAAAATCATCGGTTATCGAAGGATATGATACGTTGAATAATCGTGTAATCAATATTCATTTCCCATGGGAAAATGGTCTGTTGTACTGGGATATTGGAGAAGGAAGTGGTTACGACCGCATTACGAAATCGGTTTCGGTTGGTGAAATAAACGATGAGTGGCACCACTGGGCATTTGTGAAAAACCAAGTTACAGGGGAACTCAAAGTGTTCAAAGATGGCATCTTATGGAACAGTGGGACAGGTTTTACTCGCGATGTTGGTAACCTACACCGATTGGTAATTGGGGCAAACCGAAATTTGGGAGATAATTGGAAAGGAAAAATCGATGAATTCCAAATTTTCGATGTTCCAGTAGATGATGCTACAATCGCAGGATGGTACAACCAACCTACGACGGCTTCACACCCCAACTGGGCCAACCTAAAAGTTTATTATAATTTCGATGAAAATGAATGGGCAGAAGATCTTTCAGGAAACGATTATTTATTGATGCCTTCAACAACAGGATTATTTGATTTTTCTGAGTACCCAAATGTTGGTGTTGAAACAGGAGTCGATCGCCCACAAATTGCATTTGGACAGGGAGCAATCGCGGGAACGGCCTCTCCAGTAGAAACAGATTGGCTCGAAGTTAAAGAACCAGAAGTCGTTTTTGAATTTGCTCAAGTAGATCATCACTTTGAAATTGTAGATGCGTTCTTGGCAACGCCAGATGCATCTGAAGATGTGTATGATGCTACAAATACAGTTGTTTCTTCAGTGCCATTTTCAGGAACTGAAACATATTCAAATTCAACAATAACGTATTACGAAGCTCCATTTGAGGTTATTCACGATGTGGAAATTGGTCGTTTCATCACACCTTATGGAATTCAATTCGACCTTGGAACAAATGGTTTTGAGTGGATTTACGATGTGACGGATTACCAAATGTACTTGAAAGATGTCGTTGACTTGGCGGCACACAACACGCAAGAGCTGATCGACCTTCGTTTTGCATTTATTGAAGGGATTCCTCCACGGGATGTACATGCGCGTCAACCGATTTGGAACGAGTGGAGAAGCTACACGTATTCGAGCCTCGATGATGATGTGAACTTGGTTTCAACTCCAGTAACCTTGTCGGATACTTCTAGCATGTTCAAAATCAAAACACGTTTTACTGGACACGGACACAACGGAAGTGTGAATTGCTGCGAATGGGATTCCAAAGATCATATGATTAGCGTGGATGGAGTAGAGCGCTTCAACTGGGAAATCTGGGAGGAAACAGCCTGTGGAGATAATCCAAATATCAGCCAAGGTGGAACGTGGCCGTACGCTCGTGAAGGATGGTGTCCTGGAGATCTTGTGAAAGAATATGATCATGATTTGACACCTTTTGTTACGCCCGGAGCAACAGTAACATTGGACTATGATATTGAAGATGTCCCTGCGAGTGATCCAGCTCAGGGAAATGGAAATTACGTAGCTGCACTTGATTTGATCTCGTATTCGGCGCCAAACTTCCAACATGATGCGGCAATTATCGATGTGCTCAACCCAAACAAATGGGAATACTACAGAAAATGGAATCCAAGTTGTCAAAACCCTCGCGTTATTCTTCAAAATACAGGAGAACAAGATTTGACATCGTGTACAATCAAAATTTGGGTGAGCTATGGAACTTCTGTTGAGTACGATTGGACAGGAAACCTTGCTTTCCTGGAGAAAGAAGTAGTTGAAATCCCCGTAAATGATCCAGGGTTCTGGAGCGATTACCACGGTTTACATACATTTACAGCACAAGTTTGGAACATTCAAGGAGATCCAGGATTGGATGAGTACGCTCAAAATGATGTGAAAACAGTGCCATTTGAAGCACCTGAAAGCATAAATGGACCGTTTTACGTTCGCTTCCAAACAAACAATAAAGCCTTTGAGAACCAATGGCGCTTAGAGGATGAAAGCGGAAATGTCATCTTCGAACGAACGAACTTAACGAACTCTACGTTGTATCAAGATACATTTGATTTGGCTCCAGGATGTTACAGTATTATTCTGGAAGATTCGGACAATGATGGAATCGGATTCTGGTATTCGTCTCAAGTTGAAGGGGAAACGACGGGAACCTTCCGCTTGCGCTTAGTAGGAGGGACATGGATTGAATTTTTCCCAGCTGACTTTGGAAATTTCCACCGATACAATTTTTCAGTAGGTTTTACCGTTGATACAGAAGAACAAGAATTGGATCACGAGATTGTGATTTTCCCGAATCCGAATCGTGGAGCGTTTGACATTGAGTTGAGTGGATACGTCGGAAGTGATGCGGAACTGCAAATTGTTGATTTGATGGGACGCGAAATACTTCGAGAAAAAATGAATGCACAATCGAATTTTGCTAGTTCGAAAGTCGAATTATTAGATACTCCCGCAGGTCATTACCTGGTAAAAATAGTAACAGCCAACGGAGTATACACGGAAGAATTCGTGATTCAATAATAAGTTTTAATCAATTTCACAAGCACCCCGGTCAATTCGATCGGGGTGTTTTTTTGTTTATGCAGATTTTAGTAACCAAAATTTCTAACACAATCACACCAATCGTTCAATCGCTTCAATCCTTCACACAAAACACTATCTTTGCACAACGTTTTTGAAACAGATATCATGACATACGACATTGCAATTATTGGAGGAGGAATTGTTGGAGCGGCAACTTTGTATAAAGTGCAAACACGCTATCCTGATCTAAAAATCGCTTTAATTGAGAAGGAAGAGCTTCTAGCGGATCATCAAACAGGACACAACTCTGGTGTGATTCACTCAGGTCTTTACTACAAACCAGGATCGCTAAAGGCAAAGAATTGCATTCAAGGTCGTCATGAGTTAGTAGCTTTCGCAAAAGAGCATGGAATTGCGCATGATGTATGCGGAAAAGTGGTCGTTGCAACTGATCCCGAGGAAATCCCGCGAATGGAGAAAATCTTCCAAACAGGACTCGAAAACGGAATCGAAGGAATCAAAATGCTAACAGCAGATGAGGTGAAGGAAATCGAGCCTTTCTGTGAAAGTGTAGGAGGAATTCACGTTCCATGCACTGGAATTATTGATTTTCGTGGAGCCACAGCCAAAATGGTTGAATTGGCGTTGAATCTTCAGAAGGATAGTAAGCTATTCTTAGGTTATGAAGTAACAGATATTGAGAAGAAAAAAGATACTTCAGTGGTAGTTACCACAAAAAATAAAATTGAAGCCAAACACCTAATTTTCTGCGCTGGACTGGAAGCTGATCGCCTGGCAAAGAAGGACGGAGTAAAACTGAAAGAAAAAGTAGTTGGTTTCCGCGGAGATTACTACGAGTTAACTGAACAAGGGAAACATAAAATCAAAAACTTGATTTACCCAGTTCCAAATCCGGACTTCCCGTTCTTAGGTGTACACTTTACACGTATGACCGACGGAGAAATTGAATGTGGACCAAATGCCGTGTTTACGTTTAAACGCGAAGGCTACGGAAAAACGGATTTCTCATGGCGTGATACATGGGATGCATTAACGTACAAAGGAACGTGGAAATTATTCTTTAAGAACATGAAGTTCGGAATCAATGAATACCGAAGAGCTTTCTCGAAAAAATTGTTCTTGAAAACACTTCAACGTATGGTGCCAAGCTTAACAATGGACGACATTAAACCAGGTCGATCTGGAGTTAGAGCTTTGTTGCTTCGTCAGGATGGTGATACACGCGACGATTTCCGCATCGAATACCACGGAAATGCCATTCACGTGTTAAATGCTCCTTCTCCTGCGGCTACCGCATCATTGGCCATTGGAGGTTATGTGACGGATATCGCTGAGGAGCGATTCGGGTTGAAATCATGAGACAAGTAAAATGAACAGAGCACTCTTAATTACACTAATTACTGTCGGGGTTCTTTTTCTAGGCGGAATAATTGCTTTAACTTATATTGGATCAAAAACTCCTGAAACGTTCATTTATAAAAAAGATGAGATCCCAGCTGCTTACAGGGCACAAATGAGGGAGTTAAATCTGATCTCTGAAAATGAAGAGTTGCTTTATTTTTATTCAGATGGATTACTTGATGTAACAGATGGTATGTACGCACTGACTGATCAACATTTAATTCTATACAGCACACAGTGGTCAGAGCCAGAAACAATTATTGCTTTCGAAGATATTAGTTCTCTCGGGGTCAATTATGATGCTTCATTTTTTGTTGATAGCTACGTAAGAGTTGAAACGGTGTATGGAATGGAAGTAGAGTTTCCTCTTTCAAGTGAGCGAGGTAGAGACAAAGAGTTTTATGAATTGCTTTCCAAGAGAGTGGAAGAAGCGAGTGAGTTGTCTTCTTCGTTGGAATAGATAGTTGAAAAGTGATATATGGATGATTTGGTTAAAATGTTAGAAGGGCAATCCTTGAGGATTGTTGAAACGGCAGTCGTAATTATTCTGTACATTTTTCTTCGTTGGTTGTTCTCTAAGATCGTGAAAAGCCATCTGAGCCGAAGATTACTCCATGAAACCCGAGGAATGGCGGTGCGAAAGATCTTCCGTCTAGTTTTATTGATAATCAGCATTGTTTTCATTCTCATTATTTGGGGCGTCAATCAAACGGATTTAGCGTTGTTCCTTGGTTCTGCATTAGCGGTTGTCGGTGTGGCGTTCTTCGCTCAATGGTCGATTTTATCGAATGTAACGTCGAGCATAATTCTGTTCTTTGGACATCCTGTGAAATTGAATGATGAAATCGTAATTCTCGAAGCAAAGGATTATGAAATTGAAGGGAAAGTAAAAGACATCGGTTTGTTCTTTATCACATTGGAAACACCAGACGGTGAAGATGTCACGCTACCCAATAATATTTTCATTTCGAAGAGTATAAAAAGTAAGGCTCAAGAAAATGTTGATGAGGTCTCAAGTGAAGAAGAGTACCATGACTAGGCGATATAAGTGGCAGATTTTTCTCTACCTGTTTATTACAGGATCGCTCATCATAACGAATTGCATTTTGGATTACTACAACTATGCATCAAACAGTAAGTTCCACGATTTAACGTACTTTCAACGAAATGCCGTTCGGGTTTCAGGATTGACAGAAGTTATTCTTTCGCCATTTCAAATAATCAGCTCTCTTTTCTTTAATATTGGTAATGTCCGCGATCACCAAAACATGAATTTTTTCATCTTTAAAATGATTTCCTTGCCCTTTTCCTTTCTGTGGTATTTTAAAACGATCAGGCTACAGCTGTTCGCGTTGCTCAGAAGGAAATTGATGAAACGAGAGAACGCTTGAAAGTGAGCATGCTGTTGAAACATGCTCACATCAGTTTGATTCATTCATTGAATTGCATCAAGAGATGATCAATAGCGAGTATCACCGATCGAATTTCATCCCGTTGATCATACGCACAATACTCCGATTGAAAATCGGCAAGTTCACACTGCAACGCAAAGAGCTTTTTCGCAAGCCCTTTCACTTTCAAGTCACGTAACTGATCATCTGTCATAACTGTTTCCATATTCCTGTTTTTTAGGCTACGTAAATGTCACCTGATGGATCAAAACAAGACCTGCGTAGCAGTTTATACAGTCTTGTCAGTGATACATCTTGTGACATAAGTTTGCCTCAGAAAAATGGGAATATGGAAACATGAATGCATCATGATTGAGCAAGCTGGAAAAGTGTAGTGGCGAAAATTGATTCTGTCGCGAGATTGTTAGCATGATAGGTCAATGCACTATGCGAAGCGATTTATACCACCCTGTCAATGATACACCTTGTGACATACGTTTGCCTCAGAAAATGGGGATATGGAAACATGAATGGGTCATGATTGAATAAGTTGAAAATGGAAGTGGAGTAGGTTGATTGCGTCGCGAGATTATTAGTAGGATAAATCAATGCACTATGCGAAGCGATTTATACAGTCCTTTCAGTGATACATCTTGTGACATAAGTTTGCCTCAGAAAAACGGAATATGGAAACATGAATGCACCATGATTGAGTAAGTTGAAAAGGGAAGTGGAGTAGGTTGATTGTGTCGCGAGATTGTTCGTATGATAAATCAATGCACTATGCGAAACGATTTATACTACCCTATCAGTGATACATCTCTTGACATAAGTTTGTCTCAGAAAACGGAATATGGAAACATGAATGCATCATGATTGAATAAGTTGAAAATGGAAGTGGCGCAAATTGATTATATCGCGTGATTATTAGTAGTATAAATCAATGTACTATGCGAAGCGATTTATACTACCCTGTCAATGATACATCTTGTGACATACGTTTGCCTCAGAAAATGGGAATATGGAAACATGAATGCATCATGATTGAGTAAGTTGAAAAGGGAAGCAATTCGCTGTTAACGAATCAATCTCTTGAAAATGTGAGAATAGGGGAAGTGAAATTGCCTGTGGGAAATCAGTAGCTCTTCATTCTATAATTAACTTTTGAAGACCTACTTTACCGTCTACTTCAACCTTTACGAAGTAAATACCAGAAGAGATTGCCGAAACATCAATGGCATTAGAAGGTTGATTAACCGACTTTTTTAGAATAACTTGTCCAAAACTGTTGATGATTTCAATTTCTAAATCGGAACCTGACTCTGATTTGATCATCAAATAATCCTCCGCTGGATTCGGGTAGATATCGATTCCTAGAGAAACTGCGGTTTCATCGATCCCAACCAATTGTTCCAGATTGTGGGGAGCCAGGCAGTAAGGAAATGAATCATTCGGACCAATTTTTACCACGCATACATGATGATAACCCAAGTCGACACTGTTTGTTCCACCAATGCCAATTACACCTCCATCACTTGTTGGGATAAGTTGATTCAAAAAATCGGGTTCATAATGCGCAATAGTCGCAGCGGTCTGCTCCCAATATAACGTGTCGGAGAAACGCGCAATACCAATATCGTTGAAACCATCAGGATACGACCATATATCAGCCAAACTGTAGGCAATGTAGTATTTGTTGGGTGTTTCATAGGGCGAAATAGCAATGGCCTTTCGTTCTCCCGATGAACCAGAGTACCGTTCGCGAATAATGCCTCCATTCAAATCGAGGCGGAAATAAAATTCAAAAAGTAAGGTGTCGTTGTATTTATCCGTGTATCCCACTCCTGCAATTTCGGAGTTCACTACGTGAATGTCGTTGATGTAGGTGTTTCCTTTGTACCCGTACTGCTTTGTCCACTCGATGGAACCATCGTCGTATAGTTTCATAACGCAGCCCTTGATGTTCATCGAATCCGTGGAATACATTGATCCAGCCAAGAAATACGTCGAGTCGTCAAGTGGATGAATGCTTGTGAGCATGTCGTCGTAGTCTGTACCGATTTGCTTGGTCCATAGGGTATCACCGTTTTTGTCTGCTCGAACGATGTACATGTCTTTGTTGTTGTTGAAGGTTGAATTCGTTTCTCCAACCATCAAAATACCCGTATCAGCTGTCATCACAGCATCATACACGCGTTCCCAGCCGAAATCGCCATAACTCTTTTCCCATTCTAAATTTCCCGATTCATCCGTTTTGACAAGATAGAAGTCGTAGGCGCCATTTCCATAAGAATTCGAGTGCCCTGCAATATAGAACCCGACGTTTTGCTTGTACAGCACGCGTCGACCGACATCCGTTTCTGGGCCGCCGTAATGATTCGACCATTGATAGGTACCAACGCTGTCAATCTTTAGTAAAAATGCTTCCGCACCTGCGCCCCAAAAACTACTCGACGAACCCGTAATCACATAACTACTGTCCTCCAATTGGACAATTCCTTCTCCGTAATCATCTCCATTATCAGAATACAACTTAAAAAAGTTGATCTGACCAAAGCTGGATTGTGCAAGGAGCAAAAAAATAAAGATGCGAATGATTGGCATTGACTCTTGAACGTTTTCGAGGTTAAATCGGTTGGTGACTACTTGAAACGAAGGTAATTAATTTTGATCAGAAATAATCTACGATTCATTCTTCCAAGGATTTGAGTATCGGATAGTGTGTTTGGGAAATCAGAAAGAGGAGTGATCGGATCACTGATAAATCCAACCTTGGAACCTACAATTTTCCTTTCTCAGAGAGTAGAATGGCGACCTTACGCGTATTGGGAAATTGAGCCATTACGATAATCATGGCAACCGTAATCGGAACACTCAAAAGCATTCCAGTGATTCCCCATAAACTTCCCCAAACGGCTAATGCAACAATCCCAAAAAGTGGACTGATATTTAAGGTGTTTCCCATAATTCGTGGCTCCAAATAGTTTCCAATTGCCACTTGAAATGCACCGATTACGAAGAGAATAATCAAAAACGGAATAAACTCTGCGAATTGAATCAATGAGAAAATAGCAGGGAGCGTGGTTCCCAAAATAGGTCCAATTGAAGGAATAAACGAGAAGAAAAAGATGAGGGCAGCCCAGAAAAAAGGACTGTCTATTCCTACGGAATACAACACAATGTAGGCAATAGAAGCCGTCACAAAATTGATCAATGACTTAAGGACGATGTACCGCGAAAGCATTTTATCAATCTTTGAGAAAATCGATGAAACACGTTCGTATTTTTCATCAGTTGATACAATCAAACGAATTTTGTTTGTAAACAGGCCTTCCTCGATAAAAAGGAAAATCGTGTAGAAAACAATCATCATCATGTTGCCCAAAATCCCTGAAATCGAAGAGAATAACGAACTTAAATAATCGATATTGATAATACTACTAATCGAATCGGTAATGGTTGTTTTAGTGGTTGTTACGTCAACACCAAATAAGTCATTAATCAGGAAACTTATCTTGTGGGAGATTATTTCGATGTTCTCGCTGTACGAGTCTGCAGAGAGAATCAGTTGTTCGATATTAGTGGTTAAAACTCTTCCGACAAACATCACAACAGAAAACACGAGTAAAGAGGCCAAAAACGTTTTGATCCACTTTGGAATGTATTTGTGTATAAACTCAATCTTGTCAAGTGAGTTGCGTGTTTTCTTAACAACAAACCAAATCAGCAACGATACGATAAATGGAATGAAGATAGATTGCGCTACACTCAACGCGAAAACGACGAGGGTTACAGTGATTAACCAAGAGGCAATGCGATCAACTTTCATGATTTAAAAGTAAGCAACTTTTTAGAGCTAACGACGAAGTGGTCTAATTTGAACCAATAAAACGATAATTGATGGTTAAATTTCCTTTCGCATTTCCATCTGTAGAGATGTCCATGAAACAAGTATCGGACGACCAATTTAGGAAGTTTACATGTTCGATTTCTCCTTTTTTGATCGTTACACGTTGAATGTTTTTCTGGGCAGAATCATACGTTAAAATGGAGACATTTTGGTTCGATTCACCGATGATTTCAAATTCTAAACTGGAGATGTTTTTTTGCTTTTCAGTAGGGACTAATATCAGTTTATGGTCCTTTTTTAAGTCTATTTCCTTCGTTTGCTCCGAGTTATTTAAGTAAAAAGGAACGATGTAATTGGTATAGGCAAAATAGCCCAGAACAATGATTATTGCCGTGATTATGAGTGTTACGGGTGTTAGCTTTGACTTCATGAAATGGAAAAAAGTTTTGAAATATCCTCGATTTCTCTTGCAAGAATCAAAACAAAATTAAGACATTTGTGGCATCATATCCATAACGATGGAATAATGATTTATACAGAAGAGGGTAGAGACAGGCTCGATGATCCTCTGGCAACCAACTTTAAGTGCGTCTTCGACGTATTGGAAAACCGGTGCCAATTCCTGATTCCTCTCAATGGTGAGTGGAAGAATATAAATTTAATTGGTATGAAAAACGTACAACAATTCTTCGTCGTCCAGCTTGGACACCCGTCTCTCTCTCAACAGAGAAAATCAATCATCTTATTTTTTGAAATGAACCGCGCTTGCCGTATGGCATAGTGTCAATTTCCCTCCGGTTTTTTAGCGCAATTTATCATTGTGCCTCATCCTTTTATTTCAAAAAAAATGTATTCAATTCAATTAACGACACCGTTCCAGTTGGAATCTGGTGAACAAATCGAAAACCTCGAAATCGGGTTTAATATCTATGGAAAACTCAATCCAGCGAGAGATAATGTCGTGTGGGTATGCCATGCGTTAACAGCAAATAGCGATGTCTTTTCGTGGTGGGAAGGACTCTTTGGAGAGAATAAATTGTTCAATGCAGAAGATCATTTCATCGTATGTGTAAATGCGCTCGGATCATGTTACGGAACAACAGGTCCGAACTCTCCTTCAATCAACAAACGTCCATTGCTAGACGAATTCCCATTCATCACAACCCGTGATATGGCTCGGATTAATGAAGAGCTTCGTTTCATTTTGGGTATTGAAAAAATAGCACTTCTGATCGGAGCGTCACTGGGTGGACAACAAGCACTTGAGTGGGCCATTCAAGCACCGAACCTACATGAAAAACTGGTTTTGATTGCCACAAATGCGCGCCATTCTGCCTACGGAATTGCCTTCAACGAAAGTCAACGTTTGGCGATTTTCTCAGATCCAACTTATGGTAATGGGAGAATTGACGGCGGTCGACAAGGCTTAATCGCCGCAAGAAGCATTGCCATGCTGAGCTATCGAACCTACAGTTCTTATGTGAAAACACAAACCAATCCTGGAAATCATGTCGTTGAATCCTTTTTGGCGAGTAGCTATCAAGAATATCAAGGAAGGAAACTGGCGGATCGTTTTAGCGCATATTCGTATGTCACGCTTTCTCGTGCCATGGACGCTCACAATGTGGGACGAAATCGGGAGTCAGTGGAGGCCGCGCTTTCATCAATTACTCCAAAAACCTTGGTGGTTGGAATTACAACGGATCAATTGTTTCCTGTTTCGGAACAGCGCTTTTTAGCCAAACACATCGGTAATGCAAGTTATGCGGAAATCCAATCTGAATACGGTCACGACGGCTTTTTAATCGAATACAATCAACTCGAGAAACTACTCGATGCTTTTCTCACAAATCAACCTCCTGAAAACTACTCAGAAGTAATACAAAACAATCAAACACAATTTAAACTAGTAAAATGAAAAAGGAACTAACCATTGGATTAATTGGCTTCGGGTGCGTGGGGTTCGGTCTTTATGAAGTACTGAACCAATCGAGGTTGATTAACGCAAGAATTAAACGAATTGTAGTGAAAGATCGCTACAAGCGAAGAGAAATTGGACAGGAAAACTTTTCGTTCAGTGTGAGTGATATTCTCGAAGATGTGGAAATAAATGTTGTGGTTGAACTCATCGATGATAGTGAGCAGGCATTCGAAATGGTGAAAAAAGCCTTCGTGGCAGGTAAAGATGTTGTTTCAGCAAACAAAAAGATGATCGCGGAACATTTGGATGAATTATTGGAACTAGCGGAAGAAAACGAGGTGTCTTTCTTGTATGAAGGAGCCGTAGGTGGATCTATTCCTATTCTCAGAAACTTGGAAGAATATTACAACAACGACACACTCACATCCTTAGAAGGAATTGTGAATGGAACAACCAATTATATCCTCACAAAATCCAACAATGGAATTGGCTACGATGAAGCTCTTTCGGAAGCCCAAAAATTAGGCTTTGCAGAGTCAAATCCCACGCTAGACGTGGATGGCTATGATTCGAAGTACAAACTCTCGATTCTTCTTAAGCATGCATTTGGGGTAACGGTACAGCCGAAAAGTTTGTTTAATCTTGGTATTCGCCATGTTTCTGATCACGCAGTTTCTTACGCAAGAGAAAAAGGGTACCGCATCAAATTGTTTTCCCGAGCAGAAAAACTGGGAGATAAGGTTGTTGGGTTTGTGGCGCCTCACTTTGTGAAATCAGATCATTTTGCATTTGGAGTGAATGATGAATTCAACGCAGTTGTTTTGCAGGGTTTGTTTTCAGATCAACAACTTTTCCTCGGAAAAGGTGCTGGAAGTCATCCAACGGCAAGTGCAGTACTGTCGGATATTTCTGCGCTCAAATTCAATTACAAATACGAATACAGAAAATCGGAATCGAATGGAGAGGTGGAGTTTTCAAATGATTTCTTCGTCAAAATCTACTTGGAATCTAAATACATCGAAGCGATCAATGAAGTACCTTTCTATCACGTGGATGAACTGTTTCAAAGTGATCACATCAATTACCAAACGGGTTGGGTAAAATTTAGTGAACTAAAAACCTTCGACTTTAATCACAAGGAGGAGGTGTCGCTTGTGGTATTGCCTGAGCCGTTAAGAGAATCCATTCCTTCAAACAAAATGGCCAACAGACCTTTGCTTGAAAATTTATACACGTAAATAACTGTACACAGTAATTCAGGGCAACAGCATTGTTGTAAGGAGTTCGTTTAAGAAATTATCGATATGAAATTAGAATTAGAAAGAATAGAAGAACCGTTTGTGTTCAAAGTTGAAAATGAAGCAGGATGGTCCTGTCAGATAGATGCAAGCGAAGCAATTGGAGGTAAGCAGAAAGGAATGCGTCCGATGGAGTTGTTAGCGGCTTCTTTAGCGGGTTGTGCATCCATCGATATTACGCGCATTTTGACAAAAAAACGGATTCCAACGAGTCAGTTTTCCATTTCGATTGAAGCAAAGCGATCGGATAGCTTGCCGTCGCCATTTGAATGGATAATTCTCAATATTCACTTGGATGAAACGATTGATCAAGAGGTGGTGAAACAAGTGGTCGAACTCACGCTGAATAAATATTGTTCGGTGGCGGCTTCTTTGAAGAAATCCATCACCATTCGTTACACCATTAATGACAAATCACTATGAAAAATTTGGAAACAATAGCCATTCGAACCCAATACGAACGAACCGATTCCAGTGAGCATTCGGTGCCGTTGTATTTAACAAGTAGTTATGTGTTTGAAGACGCGGAAGACATGCGTAGTCAGTTTGCGGAGGAGAAAGAAGGGCATATTTATTCGCGCTATGCCAATCCGAATGTCGAGGAATTCATCGAGAAGTTAAGGTTGATGGAAGGAGCGGAAGCGGGTTGGGCAACGGCAACGGGAATGGCGGCTGTATTCTCATGCTTTGCAGGATTATTAAAAAGTGGAGATCACATTGTTTCGTCTCGATCTGTTTTCGGGTCAACACACAAGTTGTTCACGGAAATTCTTCCAAAGTGGGGCATCGAAGCGACCTACGTGGATGCGCAGGACCTAAATGGATTTCAATCGGCGATTCGTCCTGAAACGAAAATCCTGTACGCAGAAACACCGAGCAATCCTGCATTGGAAATCTTGGATCTTGAAGCGATTGGAGCGATCTGCAAAAAGAACAACATTCTATTCGCAATTGACAACTGTTTTGCGACACCAATTTTACAGCGTCCAATCGAATTAGGAGCGGATATCGTCATTCACTCCGCGACCAAATACATTGATGGTCAGGGGAGAACGCTGGGAGGCGCGATTCTTTCTTCGAAAGAAGTGATTGGCCAAATTAAAGGCTTCGCACGACACTCAGGACCAGCACTCAGTCCATTCAATGCATGGGTGTTGTCGAAATCCATCGAAACCTTGTCTTTTCGAATGGAACGTCACAGCGAAAATGCGCTGAAAATTGCAAAACTTCTTGAAAAACATGAAGGTGTTCAATCCGTACGTTATCCATTTTTAGCTTCTCATCCGAATCATACTTTAGCAAAGAAACAAATGTCCTTGGGAGGCGGCATTGTGACTTTTGAGATAAAAGGTGGAATTGAAGCCGGAAAACAATTTTTGGACCATTTGAAAATGTTCTCACTTACGGCCAATTTAGGAGATACCCGAAGCATTGCGACACACCCAGCGTCAACTACCCATTCGAAATTACACCCTGAGGAAAGAGCTGAAGTGGGAATCACAGATGGATTGGTTCGACTTTCCATTGGCTTAGAGAACTGGAAAGACATTTGGGAAGATATCGATCAAGCATTGAGATTCTTACGTCCGAAATAGCCTAAAACTCGGCTTTAACCTTATCTTTGCTCAAAATAAGTTTGAATGACAGATGAAATAAAAGCAGTAAGTTACTGCATAGGAATGAGTGTTGCAGGAAGTTTAAAGCAACAAAACTTAGGAGACATCTCACCAGAGGTAATTGGTGAAGCGATCAAAGATATCTTTGAAGGAAATGAATTGAAGTACTCGCAAGAAGAAGCGGATGGAATCATTCAAAAGTACCTTCAAGGAGTAATGGAAAAGAAATTTGAGGTAAATAAAGAAGTAGGAGAGGCATTCCTCGCTGAAAACGCAAAGCGTGATGAGGTAAAAACTACAGCTTCTGGTTTACAATATGAAGTGATGGAAGAAGGTAGCGGAGACAAGCCTTCTGAAACAAGTAACGTGACAGTACACTACCACGGAACGTTGATTAACGGAACAGTATTCGATAGTTCAATGGAACGCGGACAGCCTGCTTCTTTCGGAGTAAATCAAGTGATTAAAGGATGGACAGAAGCGCTTCAGTTAATGAGCCCAGGTGCAAAATACCGTTTGTTTATCCCTCAAGATTTGGCCTACGGAGCAAATCCTCACCCAGGTGGAGCGATTGAGCCATACATGGCATTGATTTTTGATGTTGAATTATTAGAAGTTGCATAAGATGAGAAATTTTGTGTTTATCGCCTTAATCCCTGCATTGTTAATCGGTTTTACCGCGTGTGGTGACGATGCTGAGGACGTTGAAGTAGAAAAGATTGAATTCAAAACTACAAAAGAGAAATTGTCATACGCAATGGGAGCTGAAAATGCGGCAAACCTTTTGAAAGAAAGCCGATTCGATGCTTTGGACAAGGAAATGGTGATCGAAGGATACACAGGAAATTTGTCTATGACGCCACCAAACGAGTGTGATGCAATTTTGGATAAGTTTCTCGGTGAGCGAGGAATGGATTTCGATACAACGTACTTGAAAGATGGTTCGAAATGTATCGGTCGTTACCTCGGTTTCCAGATGTTTTCGCAAATGACCCAAATCGGAAAGGCTGATGACATCGACTTGGAATTGGTCAAAAAGGGATTCGAACAAGGATTGTACGGTCAAGATACGGTTAACATGACCTTGGTTGAAAGAACGAAAGTGATGACCGACTTCGGAAATCAGTTGCAAGAAGAATTCTTCGCTGAAATCGATGAGAAAGACCAAGTCTTTTGGGAAGATGTGTTGAGCAAGCCACAAATCGAGCAAATCGGAGAAACTGGTGTTTACATCGAAACGATCAAGCCTGGAACAGGAGGAAGTCCTGAAGCAACAAGTGATTTCGAAGCAAACTATATCCTTACGAATGCACTTGGTGATACCTTGGAAAGTTCATACGATGCTGGAGCACCGTTAAAAATGAACCTACAAAATGTCATTCAAGGATGGCAAATTGGCTTCCCTGCAATGAAAAAAGGTGGGAAATACCGCATTTTTGTACCGTACGAAAAAGCCTACAAAAACGGAAACCCACAAGCACCACAAGGAGCATTGTGTTTCTATGTAGAGTTGATTGATTTTGGACCAGCAGGTTCTATTGCAAAACCAAGATCACCGTATTAAACGTTGAAAGCTTTTCATGACATAAGCTTCCTGTTATGTATGTGCTTCACCTAGGAGCAAGTGTACAAACAGAAGAAAATAACAAGGCTGTCCTCGTTGGAGGATGGCCTTTTTTGTTCTTAGAATCGAAATCGTTCTTGTGGAAGTTGATCTTAAAATCGAGCCAGTTAAGAAAGCACAAAGAAAAACGTAATGCGGTAGATCAAAGGAATCAATATATTGTTTGAATTTCGCATGAAATATCCTTGTCGAAACGGACTATTTGGACGGTTAAGCACATCATACATAACACCAACGTTAAGTCGAAACGATTCATTAAATTCTTGCGAATAACCTCCTCCTAAGAACAAAGCAGGCGTCCAAACAGGGCCTGTTGAGTAGCCCGTTCCCGTTGAGGTAGCAAACGGAGAACGCATTAATTCAAATTCTGCTCCTGCGAAAAGTACATTTCCGAAGCGCGCATGACCGAATGCTCCTAAACCGAAGATAGTATACGAACTTTTAATACCCGTTAAGTTATTATTACTCCAATTCCGTTGAATACGTAGTGACGGACCCGCAATGAATTTTTCCTGAAACTTGAACCCGTATTTTGTTCCAAGTGAAAAACTTCCCCCAATAGTGGAAGCACCAAAATAACCATCCACACCAAATTCGGTACCTTCAATTTCTTGAGCAAATGAGGCATTCAGCATAAACACACATAAAAATCCTGTCAATAACTTTTTCATATCCGTTTCCTGTTAATTTCGTTCAAATATAGGAAATGATCGGTGACTCGAAACCCTAGTTCGATGCAGAGTATGTATCTTTGAAGCAAAAAAGTCAAAATGAAGTTACTCGACGGTAAAGCAGCCGCAGCAGAAATTAAAGTTGAATTGCGCGAAGCGGTTCAAAAGCGAAAAGAAGAAGGTAAGAAAATCCCTCATCTGGCAGCGGTACTCGTGGGAAGCGATGGTGGCTCAATGACATACGTAAACGCAAAAGTGAAAGCATGTGACGAAATCGGATTTGAAAGCACGCTTATTCGCTACGACGAAAGTGTGTCTGAGGAAATTCTACTTCGAAAAATTCAATCCTTGAATGAAGACTCGAGTATCGACGGGTTTATTGTGCAATTGCCACTTCCAAAACACATCGACGAACTGAAAGTAACTCAAGCCATTGATCCGCGCAAAGATGTAGACGGATTTCACCCAGTTAACTTGGGGAACATGGTATTGGATTTACCCGGATTTTTACCTGCAACACCTGCTGGAATTGTTGAATTGTTGAAGCGAAACGATGTGGAAACGGAAGGGAAATCATGTGTGATTATCGGACGAAGTAACATTGTTGGAACGCCATTGAGTATCATGCTCGGCCGAAACAAGAAACCAGGGAACTGTACAGTGACTTTGGCTCACAGTAGAACAAAGAATTTAAAGGAAATTACCTCTTCAGCGGATATCGTTGTGGCAGCAATCGGTCAACCAGAGTTCTTAACCGCAGACATGGTGAAGAAAGGTGCAGTTGTTGTAGACGTCGGAACAACACGTGTTGAAGATGCTTCTAAAAAGCGCGGATGGGCATTGAAAGGCGATGTGAACTTCGACGAAGTTGCACCAAAATGTTCGTATATTTCACCTGTTCCTGGCGGAGTAGGACCAATGACCATCGCGTCATTGATGATCAATACGCTCCGAGCAATGGAATTAAAAGGCAAATAGTCAAACCAATATAAAAGTAGTGCAACCAAAAAACACAGTTATGAGAAAATTATCTATTATTAGTTTGATCGCATTATTAGCGATTGTAGTAACATCATGTGGTTCTTCGAACAACGTTGTAAACAACGGAATCATCTCAAAAAGAAAATACACAAAGGGATTTTTCTTGAATCGTAAATCGAACCTGAAAACAGCTCAAAATAATACGAAGGAAGCTGACTTGAAAGAGGAAAAAGCGATCGCGAAGGCGGAGAGAGTGGAAGCGCGTAAAGAAAGAAAATTACGTAAAGTTGTTGCCGAGGAACAAGCAGTGGCGAGTGTTGAACAAAATGAGGTAATGGAGTCGATAGAGTCGACAAACGCACCTTCTGAAGCTTCTGTTCAAAGCGAAACGTCATCTTCAAGCTTTTCTGAAGACGGATTGGCCTGGGATGTTGTGGAAGAACAACCAATAGAAACAAAAGAGTCGGAAGAAGTGGTGTTTGAAAGCAACAAGGATGCTGTCCATAAGAAGTCTCAAAAGAATCAAAATTCGGATTCAGATGCGATGTTCATTTTGGCGGTTATCTTCGCTTTCTTCCTTCCACCATTGGGTGTGGCTATTTACACGAACATTGACTGGGTAAAGGTATTAATCGCATTTTTATTGACATTGTTAGCTTGGCTGCCAGGAGTAATTTACGCTTTCTTGGTTGTTTTTGATGTAATCTAAGGAATTCACCAAAAAACATTGAGACCCATATTGGCAATTGTCGATATGGGTCTTTTTTTGGCGTTCGAGCAGGCTATCCGTTATATCTCTGCCGTCCATAGGATCGTCAGAGGATGCCGCTCCTATCCTTAACGCAGACAAAGCGCTTTATTCAATCAACGAATAAGTGCAATGCAGCTCCAAAAATCAATAATGATCTGAATAGGTACGTCGTCCATTGCTTTCTAGTGGTAAACTAAGACTCCCGATTGGTGCGCTGAGGATCTCCAAGTTGTATCCGAGCAAAGAATCCAAAAAACTATAAACGCTCCAACGGCGTTTTCTTACCGTCTACTAGTGAGTAACAGGCCAATTTATCCTTGAATACAGACGATTTAAAAATAGACTTGTTCAAGAGCATTCGAACACACTCTTGAATTCCCTCAACAATCGATGGATGAGGATGAACCAATTCCGATAAAACCTCGATAGGCGCATGTGTTTTAATCAGTAATCCCACCGCTTGGATCGCAGTAGAAGCATGTTCCCCAACCACACGCATTCCAAGAATGCGCATTTCATCATCATTCGAAACGATAATCTTAAAGAACCCCTGTGTCTTACGCATTGCTATCGCTCGGGCAATTACAGAGTAATCCACCTTCACAATTTTTACGGGGATATTTTGGTCAATACACTGACTTTCATTCAGTCCAACAGCTGCCACCTCAGGCTTCAAGAACATAATGGTACACACATTATCGTATGATAAACGTTCTACCGAATCACTGAATGCTTTCTCTACCGCATGACGCGCTTCAATTTCGCCCATGTTAACAAGCGCAATCCTTCCAGATAAATCACCTACAGCGTAGATGTTAGGAATGTTGGTTTGCGTATCGTCATCACCAATGTGTCTACCGCGTTTCGACATCGCAACACCAGCATTTTCAATATTCAACGATTCAATATTAGGTACACGACCAATCGATAGCAAAGCTTTTTCAACTTGAATGACTTCGCTAACGCCATCTTCATATTTCAATTCATATTCAATTTGACCGTCTTTATGTTCGAGACGCTCCAAGTTGGCATTATGATGAATCACAACGCCCTGATCTTCCAAGTTTTTGGCAACCAGTTTACTAATGTCGGGATCTTCAAATGGTAGAATTCTATCTTGGCGATCAATCAAATACACCTTCGTTTTTCCAAAGTTTGAGAAAATGGTCGCGTACTCACAACCAATTACTCCAGCTCCAACAATCACAAGACTTTCAGGATAATCGTCAATGTTGTCGATGCCGTCACTTGTTAGAATATTTACTTCGTCAATATCAATATTGGGAATCGTTCTTGGTCGACTTCCCGTTGCCAAAACAATGTTTTCACTGTGAATAATTTTCTCGCTTCCATCGTGCGAAATCATTACCTCATTCTTCGAAACCAAAGATCCGCGTCCTCGTTCGTAATGAAGCAACCGATTCATGGTTTCGGTTTGAAGCAATTTAATATGACACGAATATTGAAATTTTCGTTCGAAAGTCGCTTCGTCCAATGTTCTGCGGACATCCGACCAGGGCATGTCGATAGGAGATCGACCACACGACCTCAAGGTGGCATTCATATCCGCTACGCGATTAGATAACTCCCACAGCGTCTTCGATGTAAGGGCACCGTTATACACTCCCGCACCTCCCACACGATCCATTTCGATTAGGCATACTTTCTTTCCGAAATCAATTCCACGCATTGCGGCTGCATACCCTGCAGGTCCTCCACCAATAACAATAAGGTCAAAATTCTCCATGTTTCATTAAATTGCGCCTTAAAGATAAGAAAGCGATCCAAAAAGAAAATGAAGTACGAACAAGATCTCACAAATGCAGCGGAACACCAAAAGGAACTGGAAGATTTCCTCCAAAAAGTAGTAAAAAAGAAACCGAAGAGCCTCGATGATAAGTTTCAGATGGCTCACGAAAATGCGTTCAATCAAATTGACTGTTTGGAATGTGGTAATTGTTGCAAAACAACAAGTCCAATATTTCGCGATATCGATGTGAAACGAATTGCAAAGAAAATGAAACGCTCAACGCGCGAATTCGAAAATGAATACCTGCGTAGAGATGAGGATGGCGACCTTGTTTTGAAATCTTCACCGTGTACATTTCTCAATGAAGATAATACGTGTTCCATTTACGATATGCGCCCCCAAGCTTGCCGTGAATACCCGCATACAGATCGCAAACGAGTGGTTCAAGTGATGAACTTGACAAAAAAGAATATGCTTATTTGTCCTGCTGTCAGCAAGATAGTCTTTGAAGTGAAAAAAGATTTGTTTTAATATCAACCCTTTTTTGTTTATTTTCGTCTATATAATCGAAACTGTACAGTTCGAACTATGAAACTTCCAAAACTGATCGCTCTAGCGATAATACTTTCTCTATATACCTACTCTGCACAAGCGCAACGAGGTAAAGAAGGCGATGTTACCATTAGTGGTAATGTTACTGTGAACACCTTTACATATCTCACTGCCGACGCAGGAGCCGGGTCAACCTCAATTCAGGTAAACAACAATACGATGTCTGGTGGAGCTTTTGCTTCCAACCTTGCTGCTGGTGATCTCATCATGATCATGCAAATGCAAGGAGCATCGATGGATATCAATACCACTCCAACTGTTGTTTGGGGAGGGAATTATACCGTGCCTGATGATTATATCACAGGGACATTTGGTGCAAACCCGCACTTTTGGGGGAGAATTACCAACTTCGGACAAGCTGGAATCTACGAGAGAGTGGAGGTGTTGAGTGTTTCGGGGAGTGGAACCATCAATTTGAATTGTGCCCTCACGAAAAATTTCGTCGCAAACGGTCATGTTCAGGTGGTGCGTATTCCACGTTACAACAACTTAACTGTCCCAGGAGGAAATTCAATTACTACCACAAACTGGAATGGAAACAACGGTGGTGTGGTGGCACTCGAAGTAAATGGGAATTTATCACTGAATGGAACAATATCAGCCACAGGAAGCGGATTCCGTGGAGGAGCTTTGGATCCAAATAGTTACACAGCAGCCGGTGCGCCAACAGAAATTCGCGTTCTTGGTTCGTTCGATAACTTGGAAGGATCAGAAAAAGGTGAAGGAATTGGTGGTTTTTACACAGAATATGACGCGTTATTTTCACGCTACGGAATTGGAGCTCCAGCCAACGGTGGTGGAGGTGGAGGATACCAAAACGCTGGTGGTGGAGGTGGTTCCAACGTAGTTGTTGGAGGTTCTTACACAGGAAAAGGAAACCCGCAAGGATACACCGCTGTTTGGGACTTAGAATCTGCCGGATTTGGTGGTTCAACATCTGCGGGTGGAGGTCGCGGTGGATACGCCATTTCTGACGTCGATCAAAATGAATTAGTCGTAGGGCCTGCTAACGCGGCATGGGGAGGTGACGACAGAAAAGTAACTGGAGGATTTGGAGGACATGAACTCCCATTCGTTGCAGACCGTCTCTTCGCAGGAGGAGGTGGAGGTGCTGGTGACCAAGATAGTGGTGAAGGCGGTGCCGGAGGTCGCGGTGGTGGTATCGTAGTGATCCAGGTATATGGAACAACTACGGGATCTGGAACCATTGAAGCAAGAGGTTTAGCAGGACAAAATACAAATCCAAATAATGTTTCTCCGTCGAGTGGAACGCCGCGACGTGGTGTAGACGGTGCTGGAGGTGGTGGAGCCGGAGGTTCTGTGAGTATCGAAAATATTTCAGCAATTCCATCGTCAATTACAATTAACGTGAGCGGAGGAGATGGAGGAAATCAAAATATTACTCTACTCAACGTTTCTCCATTACCACCCTTGTCAACAGAAGCAGGAGGTCCTGGAGGATCTGGTGCAGGTGGTTTGATCCGAGTTGGATCAGGGGCACCAACAAAGATTGCTGCGGCAGGAGCACAAGGGGTAACGAACTCCTCACACATGGTGAATTTCCCGCCAAATGGCGCTACAGCAGGTTCTGATGGATTCTGTTGTTATCCGAATAATCCAACATACAACATTTTAACATCGGATCAGTCAATTTGTTCTGGAGCATCTATAACACTTACTGCAACAAGACCAAGTGTTGGCTCGCCTGTGCCGAGTACCGCTTCCTTTGTTTGGTACGATGCCATGGTAGGTGGAACTCAAGTTGGAACAGGATCAAGTTTTACAACACCTGCGTTAACGGCAACTACAACGTATTGGGTTGGAATCTGTCCAGGAACTTTCAGAACACCTGTTACAGTAACGATTCTCCCGCCTGATGATGCAACATTCTCGTATGCAGGATCACCTTACTGTTCGAATGGAACTGATCCTACGCCTACAGTTACGGGACTTGCAGGTGGAACATTTTCGAGCACAGCAGGTTTGTCAATCAATAGCTCCACTGGAACGATTGATTTGAGTGCTTCCACGCCAGGAACCTACACTGTAACTTACACGACTTCTGGACCATGTCCAAATTCAAGTACGCAATCAATAACAATCAATGCTTTAGACGATGCTACATTCTCGTATGCATCTGCTTCGTATTGTGTGGGTGAACCTGATCCAACCCCAACCATAACTGGTGTAGCGGGAGGTACGTTCTCAAGTACTGCTGGTTTGTCGATTAATGCTTCTTCTGGAGTAATTGACTTGAGTGCATCCACACCAGGATCATACACAATTACCTATACAACTTCAGGTTCGTGTTCTAATTCCTCGACATTTGCGATGACTATTACAACGCTGGAGGATGCGAGTTTTAGTTACAGTGCGGCATCTTACTGTGTGGCAAATACAGATCCAACGCCAACCGTAACCGGTGTGGCTGGAGGAACGTTCTCAAGTACAGCAGGATTGTCAATTGATGCTTCTACGGGAACAATCGATTTGAGCGCTTCAACACCAGGAACCTATACAGTAACGTATACAACATCAGGGGCATGTTCTAACTCAAGTACACAATCGGTAACAATTACCTCTCTTGATGATGCTTCCTTTAACTATTCGGCAGCAGCATATTGCGCAAACGATACCGACCCAACTCCAACAATCACGGGAGTGGCAGGGGGAGCATTCTCAAGTACAGCGGGATTATCGATTAACGCTTCTACTGGAGCAATTGATGTAAGTACATCAACTCCTGGAACGTATACAGTGACGTACACAACTTCGGGAGCATGTGCAAATTCATCAAATGTTTCTGTGACCATCAACGCATTAGACGATGCATCTTTCAGCTATTCTGCTGCAGCCTACTGTGCAAATGATACAGACCCAACTCCAACTGTTACAGGTTTGGCAGGAGGAACATTCTCAAGCACGGCTGGTTTATCAATTAATGCATCAACAGGAGTGGTTGACTTGAGTGCTTCCACACCAGGAACATACACAATAACATACACGACAAGTGGAACATGTTCCAATTCGAGCAACGTTAGTATGACAGTGAATGCATTAGATGATGCTTCATTCAGTTATTCATCACCAAGTTATTGTTTAGCTCAAGCTGATCCAACACCTACGGTTACAGGGTTAGGCGGAGGATCGTTCTCGAGTTCAGCTGGTTTGGTAATTAACGCCTCAACGGGGACAATTGATGTGAGTGCTTCTACGCCGGGTTCATATGTTGTGACGTACGCAACAGCAGGACCTTGTCCAAATAGTGCCACGTTCAATGTGTCAATTACAGCACTTGATGATGCAAGCTTTAATTATTCAGCAGCGGCATATTGTTTAGACGCAGCAGACCCAACTCCAACAATTACGGGTGTTTCTGGAGGAGCATTCTCTAGCACAGCTGGTTTAGTGATTAATACATCAACGGGTGCCATTGATGTGAGTGCATCAACGCCTGGAACGTATACAGTAACCTATGCAACATCTGGATCATGTGCGAATTCAACGAATGTTTCAGTCACGATCAATGCGTTGGATGATGCAAGCTTTAGCTATTCAGCAGCAGCGTACTGTGCAACAGATACCGATCCAACTCCAACGGTTACAGGATTAGCAGGAGGAACATTCTCAAGTGCAGCTGGATTGTCAATTGATGCATCGACAGGACTTGTCGATTTAAGCGCATCAACACCAGGAACGTACACAGTGACGTATACGACTTCAGGTACGTGTCCAAATTCAAGTAATGTTAGTTTGACAGTGAACGCAACGGATGATGCATCGTTCAGTTATGGAGCAGCATCATACTGTTCGAATGATACAGATCCTACACCAACGGTTACAGGATTGGCAGGAGGTTCATTCTCAAGTACTGCAGGTTTATCAATCAATGCATCAACAGGTGTAATTGATTTGAGTGCATCGACCACAGGGTCATACGTCGTAACGTATACAACATCAGGTTCATGTCCGAACTCAAGTACAGTGAATGTTACCGTGAATGCAATGGATGATGCATCGTTTGCTTACGGAGCGGCTTCTTACTGCGCAGACGCAACAGATCCAACTCCAACAGTTACTGGTTTGGCAGGGGGAACGTTCTCTAGTACAGCAGGACTTTCCATCAATGCGTCGACAGGTGTAATTGATGTGAGTGCAAGCACTCCTGGAGCTTATGTTGTTACATATACTACTTCGGGATCATGTCCGAATACGAGCACTGTCAATGTTACGATTAATGCATTGGACGATGCTACGTTTAGTTATGGAGCAGCTTCTTACTGTACGAATGCAACAGACCCAACACCAACCGTATCTGGCTTGGCTGGAGGAACATTCTCAAGCACTGCAGGTTTATCATTGGATGCTTCAACGGGAGCGATTGATGTGAGTGCATCAACAGCAGGAACGTACACGATTACCTATACGACCTCTGGTGCTTGTCCAAATTCAAGCACGACAACGGTCACAATTAACACGATGGATGATGCATCATTCTCGTATGCTTCAACAAGCTACTGTGTGTCTGGAACAGACCCAAGTCCAACAGTGACAGGATTGTCAGGTGGAACCTTTACCTCAACGGCAGGATTGGTCATTAACGCAACGACTGGACAAATCGATGTAAGTGCATCCACGATTGGATCATACACCGTTACCTACACGACAGCAGGAGCTTGTCCAAATACAGCAACAGCACCTATTACAATTCTTTCTGCTGACGATGCTGTATTTACAATGACAGCAACATGTGATGGAGGAACGGCATCTGTGCCTGGAACAACAGGTGGAGTATTCTCATTGGTGGGAACACCTGCGGGAGTAACAATTGATCCAGCAACGGGGACTGTAACAGGAGGTACGTCCGGAGCAACTTATACGGTTCAATATGCAACTTCAGGAGCATGTGCCGCGAGTTCAACAGCATCCGTAACCGTACTCACAAGTCCAGTAATTGATCCAATTGCGGATATTACAGCATGTGATCAGGCGAACTTGCCTACAATTACTGGAACTGGTTTCAGTGGAGATGAGGCCTTCTATAACGACTTACAATCAAATGGAGGTGTTCAAATTACAGGACCAGTGACAAGTTCACAAACCGTTTATGTGTACGCAACGAACTCAGGATGTTCAGATGAAATTAGTTTCAATGTAACCATTAACACAACGGATGATCCGACGTTCTCACTTACGAATTTCTGTGAAGGTGCTGCTAACTCCGCATCAATTTCAGGAACAACTGGAGGAACCTTCGATTTCAATCCTGCAGTAACGGATGGAGCAACAATTGATGCAACAACTGGTGAAATTTCGAATGGTGTGGCAGGAACAATTTATTCTGTTGAGTACACAACAACTGGAGCTTGTCCTGCTAATGCGGTAGAAACAGTAGAAGTATATGCTATTCCAGTTGCACCTACGGTGAGTTCAGATCAAACGTATTGCTCGGGTGATGTTTTGGCGCCAATGACGGCCTCTACACCAAGTGGAACATTGACATGGTATGATGATTTTGGATTAACAAATGTAATCGGAACTGGTTCTAGTCAATCACCATACTCGTTTGATGGAACTACAACATATTACGTGACAGCCACAAATAACGGTTGTGAAAGTCCTGAAAGCACAATCGCAATCACCATTGAAGATTGTGATATTATTGTTCCAACTGCGTTCACACCGGATAACGACGGAGCGAACGATGATTGGGAATTGGTCAACATAGATGTAATCTATCCGAATAATATCGTTAGAGTATACAACCGATGGGGGAACTTAGTGTTTGAGTCTCCAGAAGGTGACTATGACAACAATCGTTGGAATGGAACGTTTAATGGAGAGATGCTCCCTGTTGGATCGTATTATTACATCATCGAACCAAACCAAGAAGGAGTAGAATCGAAATCTGGAAGTGTTTCGATCATTTTAGGAAATTAAGAGGTGATTAGTTAATGACAAAAGAACCAAACACGGAGACAACAACGGTAATTCGAACTGTTTTTCAGGAACAGTCTGATTCGTTGATGCGAAAAGGCCAAAATGTATTGGTCTCTCATTTCGGTGTCTTCTCCCAAAACTTGGTGTCGAGTCTAACGGAGAGTGTTGAGAATTTGATTGTTTCGATTGGAGATAAACGTATTGTAATCAAACGTATGTTCTCCATCCTGATTGAAGGTTTGCAAAATTTGCGACTTCATGGAGAACTGGATAGTCAAGGAGTGCAATCTGGATTTCTCATTCTGTCAAATGACGATCAACACTACAACCTGATTCTATCTAATATCATCAAGAACAAGGATATTCATACGATTTCAAGTTACATCGACAAGATTAACAGTTGTACAAAAGAGGAACTTAAACAGAAGTACACCTCTGTTTTATCCAATGAGTTTATTTCTGAAAAAGGTGGAGCTGGATTAGGGTTGATTACAACGCGTATTAAATCGGGCAATCCACTGGAATTTGAAATCCTTACGCTTTCCGAAGAGCAAAGTTTGTTTGTTTTGAAGATAACGTTGGATCGCGTCTAGCTCATGTTACACGTTGCGTTTCATCCAGATTACGTTCATCCTATTCCCAAGGGACATAAGTTTCCCATGGAGAAATACCAGCTGCTACCTGAACAGTTGATCTACGAGGGAACACTAGAAAATACGAATTTTTTCGAACCTGATATATGTGAGGATCAACACCTGCTTCGAACACATGATGCGGATTACCTGAGTCGTCTGGAGCAATTACAGTTAACCCCGAGGGAACAACGCGTTTCTGGTTTCGTGCACTCCGAACAATTGATTCAACGAGAGAAACGGATCATGGAAGGAACACGTCTGTGTGCGGAAAAAGCATTGACGTCAGGTGCAGCGATGAATATTGCAGGTGGCACACATCATGCCTATTCCAACAAAGGAGAAGGTTTTTGTTTACTGAACGATCAAGCGGTTGCTGCGAACTGGTTGCTCGATGAAAAATTAGTATCACGCATATTGATTGTTGATTTAGATGTGCATCAGGGGAATGGAACAGCCGAATTGTTTCAAGATAGAGATGAAGTGTTTACGTTCAGTATGCATGGAAAGAACAATTATCCTTTGAAAAAAGAGGTGTCAGATCGAGATGTGGAGTTGATGGATGGCACGTCAGATCGCGAGTATTTGCGGCAATTAGAGCGCAATCTAGGAGAGGTGTTGGAAACGTTTCAACCCGATTTTATGTTCCACCAATGCGGCGTAGATGTTCTAGAAACAGATAAACTTGGACGTTTGTCGCTTTCAATGAACGGTTGTAAGCAGCGAGATGAATATGTATTTGAACAGGTAGCAGAGCTAGGTATTCCGGTCGTTTGCACAATGGGAGGCGGCTACAGCAAAGAGATCAAATACATCGTTGAGGCCCACGCAAATACTTTTCGAACAATTCAAAGTGTTCTTTTTTGATGAGATTTCAATTGAAATACTTATTTTTGTTTAGATTAATTCTAAATAGATGCAAAAAGACGCATTTACAAACGCTCAGGTTCTTCCCAATTTTGATTGCTCCATGGTGTGCAAAAAGAAGAAATGTTGTAAGAAATACAAGAAGAAAGGCAATCACTGTAAGAAATGCCCAAAGCTGTAGCGTGAGATTTTCCCTCATCATTTTATGTGTGCTTTGCTCGTTAAATGCCAATGCGCAAAGCATCGAGGTTTCTGGCGGATTTAACCGTTTGGATTATCAAATGGGAATTGGCTACGGACATCGTTGGGAAGATTTTCAGTTGACATCGAAATTGGAGGTAGGCGTAACATCAACCGTGGCGCAACGACGCTTTTTTCCCAGGTTATCCGTCGGCACAAGTTATCTTTTTCTACAAAAAGGAATAGTAGATTTCGGACCAGAATTGGTATATGCAATATCGCGACAGCAACTAACGACTTCTTCAAAAACGGCACACTTCTGGAATGAGGTAAACATGGGCTATCGACTGCAAGTGGGACGAACCATTAAATTTGTACATTCCTTGAATGGAGGATGGATCAATGAATCATTTTACAGCGAAGTCGTCAATCGACGCATTAACTATAATAGTTTAGGACTTTATGCACAAATCGGCGTTTCTTATAATCTTTAGTTTGTTGCTTTTTTCGTCGTGTCGAAAGAAGGAATCGTTCTCTCATATTGAAATATTGGGACACGGCGGTAATGGACTCGAAATTGTCAACGCTTTGTACCACGATAATACCTTGGAGTCGATTGAGTTAGCGTTGCTTACCGATGGTTGTGATGGCGTAGAATTAGATGTTCGATTATCTGCCGATGGAACTTTGTGGCTGTATCACGACAATAAATTGGAAGATGATACAAACGGAGAAGGGTGTGTAGGAACGAGCACAGACGAATACCTGTCCACTTTGCATTATTCTTCGTTGGATAAAGAAGCATTGATTCGCTTAAAAGACATTCCGAAGGCATATCTGGCGAATAAGAAAGTATACATCGATGCACGTAACTCAATTAGTTGTTCTGGGGTGAACGCTGACCTCAATTCTTTCGTGTTAGCATTGCTTGATTTTCGAAACGAATGCGATCCTTCCACAGAGATTATCGTGGAAACACGAGACGATCTTTGGGAGGCTGCAGTGGCTGCGGAAGCATTCACAACTATTAAGTTCATTACGGATTTTATCCAGTACCAAGATGTGATCACCAATTTGCCCACAGTGGATATTATTGTCGCAACGAATGAAACCGTTTCAGAAGAGAATGTGCGGCAAATTCACAATGATGGGCGAGAAGTCATTATCTTTGGGATGCGGAGTGCAAAATCGACCCGAGATGCGTATCAGAAAAATCCAGATGCGATCTTAGCGGATAATCTGCGCACAGCAATAATTGAACGAAACTGATGGGAAAGAATAAGAAAAATAGAGTCAATGTGGTGTATTCAACCAATCCTGATTTTGACTTTGATCATGAAGAAGAGTTTGAAGAGGAAACACTCGATCCGGAGGATCAGTTACTCTATGTGTCAATCGATAGAAAGCAAAGAGGAGGAAAAGAGGTAACACTCGTGGAAGGGTTCGTTGGTTCTGAAGATGATTTGAAAGATCTCGGAAAGTACCTCAAAAGCAAATGCGGTGTCGGTGGAACGGTAAAAGATGGTAATATTATCGTTCAAGGTAAGTTCAAGGATAAAGTAGCTCAACTTCTGGAAGAAAAGGGATACAAGGTCAAAAAGAAAGGCGGAAATTAATAGTCTGTCCTATCGGACGATCAAGCAAAAAAAAAGAATGCCTGATTCTGCGCGCAATCGAAGTCAACCAATAATTCCGAAAGAAAATGCAAGTGCAAAACCAGACAGTCTAAACCAAAAACAAACGAAAACTTCTTAGATTGAGTTTTCAGTCTACTAACCTAACTACATATCTAATATACGAGGATATCAGGGGATTATTTTGCTGAAAATGTGAACGGTATTGATTATTGAGTTTTCTGTATTTCTGAGAGAGAGTAGTTGATTAAAACCTGGTGGCAATTCTCAAATGCACCTTTTTATGGCGAAACAGTTGTCCTGCTAACTCTTTATAGCGAATATCTTGTCGTTATCTTTATTTCGTCGTAGCTGCACCTCAGAAAGACTGCCTAAATCTTTTCAGCGTTAAAGAATTTCTGAGCAGATTTTAGAATCGAACTCAGGTTTAAAGAATTTGTTCAAAAGAAGAATTGCGCATCTGAAAATAAATTATCTTTGCCTTAATGGAAAAGCAAGTCATTCTCAATTCGAAACACTTTGAGCTCACAATAAATCGACTTTGCTATCAATTAATTGAACAACACAACGATTTCTCGGATACAGTGCTAATCGGTTTACAGCCGCGCGGTGTTAATGTGCTTGAGCGAATAAAATCTAGATTGGAAACCATTTTAGGTCACGAAGTAATTTGTGGAAAATTGGACATCACGTTCTATCGAGATGATTTTCGTCGTAGAGAAACACCAATCATTCCAAGTGCAACAAACATTGATTTCGTCATCGAAAATAAAAGAGTTGTCTTAATGGATGATGTACTGTTCACAGGAAGAACAATTCGTTCGGGGTTGGACGCGCTCTTGGCGTATGGTCGTCCCCAAAAAGTAGAGTTGCTTTCATTAATTGATCGCCGATTTAGAAGAGACCTTCCCATCCAAGCGGACTATGTTGGGAAAACGGTTGATACGTTGGTGTCGGAGCGTGTATCAGTTGAGTGGAAAGAAATAGAAGGAGAAGATAAAGTCGTATTATTTACACCAGAAACAAATGGATAGTCTTAGCGTAGATCACCTAACGGGAATAAAAAATCTTACTGAACATGATATCCAACTCATCTTCAAAACAGCGGATAGCTTCAAGGAAGTAATCAACCGATCAATTAAAAAAGTTCCTTCGCTACGCGATATCACAATCGCCAATCTGTTTTTTGAGAACTCTACGCGAACACGACTTTCTTTCGAGTTGGCTGAAAAGAGACTTTCGGCGGATGTGGTGAATTTTTCAGCAGCAAGTAGTTCTGTTAAGAAAGGGGAAACACTCATCGACACGGTGAACAATATTCTCTCGATGAAAGTGGATATGGTCGTGATGCGTCATCCAAACCCTGGTGCGGCGAAGTTTCTTTCTGAACGAGTGGATGCTCGTGTGATTAATGCAGGAGATGGAACGCATGAACACCCAACACAAGCCTTGCTCGATTCGTATTCGATTCGTGAAAAACTCGGTTCGGTAAAAGGAAAGAAGGTGGTAATTGTTGGAGATATCCTTCACTCTCGTGTGGCGCTTTCGAATATTTATTGCTTGCAAAAACTAGGTGCAGAGGTGATGGTATGTGGACCCACAACCTTGATTCCGAAATACATTCACGAGTTAGGGGTGAAGGTGGAACACGATTTAATCAAGGCGCTAGAATGGTGTGATGTGGCGAATATGCTACGCATTCAGTTGGAGCGACAAGATATCAAATACTTCCCGTCACTTCGTGAATACTCGATGCAGTACGGCTTAACAAAGAAAATTCTCGATCAACTGTCGAAAAAAATTGTGGTGATGCACCCCGGACCAATCAACAGGGGAGTTGAAATTACAAGTGATGTTGCCGACTCGGATCAAGCGATTATCTTGGATCAAGTGGAAAATGGAGTAGCTGTGAGAATGGCTGTAATTTATTTGTTAGCTTCGAAAATCGAGCGACAATAAATTTTAGTACATTTGAGAAACACATCAAACAATGGATTTTACAGTAAAGCAGATAGAACGCACATCAATCGTATCAACAAATGTTGAAAAATTGAACGCAGCAAATGCTTCCGACTTAAAAGCGGAACTTGCGGTGTTGAATAAGCAGAACATTAATAATATCGTGATTGATATGTCGAAAACGAAATACTGTGATTCTTCTGGATTGAGCGCTATTCTCTTGGCAAATCGCTTGTGCAAGGATACAAATGGCAAGTTCATCTTGTGTGGACTCCAATCAAATGTTCAGAAACTAATCGAGATCGCGCAGTTAGATCGTGTTTTATCCATCGCAAAAGATCAAAACGCTGCAATGGAGTTAATCAGTAATTCTTAGTGAATTTCACCGTTACCATACTCGGCAGTGGTTCTGCTGTTCCTACCGCTACACGCAATCCTTCTAGTCAATACATCGAATGTAGTGGCCGCACCATTTTAATTGATTGTGGCGAAGGAACACAAATGCAGTTCAGAAAATTCGGACTGAAATACCAAAAAGTAGACTTCATTCTTATCTCACACCTCCACGGAGATCATTACTTCGGTCTCGTTGGCTTGTTGAGTACCATGCACATGATGGGAAGAACAAGACCGATCGAAATTTATGGACCAAAAGGATTGAAGGAGATTATTGAAATTCAACTGCACGCCGCAGGATCTCGTTTGGCATTTGACGTGAATATTCACGAAATTGAACCTGAATCAAACGGTACATTGATCGAAGATGATAAAATTCAGGTGAGTTACTTTCCGATCGCACACAAAATACCGACAAGTGGATTTTTAGTGGTCCAAAAAGAAAAGCAGCGGAAATTGCTGATTGATAAAGCGAGAGCGGATAACGTGAAGATTGAATATTATCACCGCTTGAAACGTTCCGAAGATGTTACGGATGAAGACGGAAGAATCATTCGTTTTGAAGAGTACACCCTTCCTGGAGAACCTGAAAAGCGTTATGCGTATTGCTCGGATACGAAGTATCACGAACCCATTGTAGAATTCATTCGAGGGGTAAATGTTCTTTATCACGAAGCGACATTTGTAGATGCGCATGAAGATCGTGCCGCGAAAACCAAACATTCGACCGCTAAGCAGGCAGCTGCCATCGCAAAACGAGCGGAAGTTGGGAAGCTCTTCATGGGACACCTCAGTGCACGGTATGAGAATACAGAACAGCACGAAATGGAAGCGCGTTCCATTTTCGAAAGATCCATTTTCGTTAAAGACGGCGCGAAATATACACTCTAACGGATAAAGTTTCCATAATTTGGAAATGTTAAGTGTAAAAGTTTCCTGTTTCAGGAAATAATCCCTATCTTAGTGTATGGTGATTTTGGAAGTCGAAACGGGGCGAAAGCATGAAGTTGTGATCGAGCCTGTGGAATCGAAAGACTTCCGTAAGTTGACGAAAAAGCGCTATTTTTTCAATTGTAAGGAGGAGAAGGATCAAGAATTGTATAAACTGCGTAGAGTTGATGATTCTGAGATTCTTGGATTGGTGTCGTTCGAGCGAATTCCTTCCGAATGGAGGATTCATATTCGTTTATTGACGGTTTCCTTCGAGAACAAAGGAACAGAGAAGCAATACGAAGGTGTAGTCGGTAATTTAATCACGTATGTTGCAAGAGAGGCGCTGAAGGATTTTGGGGAAATGAGCTGTGTTTCGTTGATCCCAAAAAGTAAGTTGGCGCACCATTACATGGATAAGTATGGAATGCGACAAACAGGCGTAACATTGAGTGTCGAATTACCAGAAATTCTTGAATTATTAACACGATACGATCATGAGAAGTAAAAAGAACATGCAGGATGAAGATGCAGAATTTGGTGTCGATTCTCGATACGCGTCATACCAAGCACAAAAGGCTGATGGTCAAAAGTTGATGGAAGCTCGGTTGGAGCGCATGAAAAACGTTTCGGAGGAAGATGTTAAACGAGCTCGGTTGATGCAACTCAAATTGCAAATAGAAGATTATTTGGAGAAGCCGACTTGTTCGAAACAGAACTTTTTCACCAACTTTCTTTCATCATACATCGATATTATATACACGAAGCGAAGTAGTTTCGCTAATGATATCGACATCACTCCTGTTCGGTTAAGTCAAGTGTTGAACAATCATCGGGAGCCACACGAAGAGTTCATGTTGCGGTTGATGGTGCATTCAGAAAAGGCGTTTCAAGGTGTCTGTGATTTCCCGCAAAAAACGTGGTACCAAGTTTATTACCAAGAAAAAATATGCGATACCTTGCTGAGAGAAGATGAATGGAAGCCAAAAGCTGAAAAACATGTCAAGCTTCAATACGATAAGAAGAAAAAATAACGATGACTGCGTTGAAATTCATACTCCCGTTTTTGTGTTTGCTCATGTGTTCATGTGCTGAGAAGCATACGGTGAAAAGTGATACTGCGCAAGCGAAACGCAACGTTCAAAAGGATTCTTTGGTTCGAATGTCTGGGGTAAGTCTAGAAATGCCAGCGAATGAAATTGCGGAGAATAAGTTTGGCGAAGTAGCTGATTTTGGTGCGAAATGGGTTGCGCTAATTCCCTACGGGTATACTCAACAAGGTGAGTCAAAAGTTCATTTCAATTGGGAAGGACGTTGGTGGGGCGAGTCGCTCAATGGTACCGCTCGATGCATTACTTACGCACATGATCAAGGGCTGAAGACCTTGCTAAAACCACATGTTTGGGTGGTTGGACAAGGGTGGCCCGGTAGATTTGAACCTGAAAGTGAATCGAAGTGGTTAGAATGGGAAAAGAGCTATCGCGATTATATTTTGGCGTGCGCATACCTCGCCGATTCTCTAGATGTGGACGCTTTCTGTATCGGGACGGAATATCGAAAGGCCGTTGTGGATCGACCTCAATTTTGGAGCGATTTGATTGATGATGTTCGCGAGGTTTATCAAGGTCCGTTAACCTATGCCGCTAATTGGGATAACTACGAGAACGTTTCCTTTTGGGATAAGCTCGATTTCATCGGGATTGATGCGTATTTTCCACTTTCGAAAAAGAAGGAGCCCACAACCCAAGAATTGGAGAAAGGATGGGAGGAAATAGCACAGAAACTCGATGACTTTGCTCAGAAATGGAACAAGAAAATTGCCTTTACTGAATACGGATTCAAAAGTGTTGATTATTTACATGATCAATCCTCAAAAGAAGGACAAGACGTGAAGCCAAATATGCAGAATCAGAAGAACGCATATACGGCCTTTTTTAATTCTGTTTGGAGGAAAGATTGGATGATGGGAGGTTTCTTTTGGAAGTGGCATTTTTACGAAAATGCAGGTGGAAAAAATAATACCCGTTACACACCGCAAAATAAACCAGCCGCCGCGATTGTTCAACGCAATTACAAGGCAACAAAAAGTCCTAAGTAGGGCACTTGCTTGTTAAAATTTGTTGATTTCCCGTCAAATCAAAGTAATCAACGGGATTTAGTGAATAAGTTATCTGAGAATCAGTAAAAACAGGGCCTTCTGTTCCTTATATTTGGTAGTTGTCCAAATCAACTGAAGAAAATGGCAGAAAATCAATATACAGAAGACAATATACGCTCCCTCGATTGGAAAGAACATATCCGATTGAGACCAGGAATGTATATCGGGAAATTAGGAGACGGATCGGCAGCAGATGATGGAATTTACATCCTTGTCAAAGAGATAGTTGATAACAGTATCGATGAGTTCGTGATGGGGAATGGAAGACAGATCAATGTGAAAGTCAAAGACGGAAAGGTTTCCGTACGCGATTTTGGTCGTGGAATTCCTCTTGGAAAAGTCATCGACTGTGTTTCGAAAATCAATACGGGAGGAAAATATGACTCCAAGGCCTTCAAAAAGTCAGTTGGTTTGAACGGCGTCGGAACAAAAGCAGTTAACGCTTTGTCGAGTCACTTTATGGTGTATTCGGTACGCGATGGAGAAAAGAAACAAGTGGCGTTCTCTCATGGTGAAATGGTAGAGGATCTTCCTGTATCTAAAACAGATGAGAAAAATGGAACGTACTTCGAATTTATTCCGGATGAAACGGTTTTCAAGAAAGTAAACTTTAAGACGGTTTACCTCCAGAAAATGATGTGGAACTACTGTTACCTGAATCGTGGATTAACAATTCGCATGAACGGAGAGAAATTCCACTCGAAGAACGGTTTGAAAGACCTTCTTGAAAACAACATGGATGGTGATCCGCTTTACCCAATTATTCACTTGGAAGGGCACGACATTGAAGTGGCTTTTACCCACGGAAAAACATACGGAGAAGATTACTCTTCATTCGTGAACGGTCAGCATACAACGCAAGGTGGTACGCACCAAAGTGCTTTTCGTGAGTCGGTAGCGAAAGTGATTAAAGATTTCTATGGAAAAAACTATGAAGCATCAGACATTCGCCAATCGATTGTTGCGGCTGTTGCGGTGAAAGTGGTTGAACCAGTATTCGAATCGCAAACAAAAACGAAATTGGGATCGCAAGAGGTTGAGCCTGGTGGAAAATCAATGCGAGCATTCGTAAACGATTTCTTGAAGGAAAAACTGGATAACTTCTTGCATAGAAATCCGGATATCGTTGAGACGCTGGAGAAGAAAATCAAGCAGTCAGAGAAGGAGCGAAAAGAATTGTCTGGAATCCGAAAGATTGCGCGTGACCGAGCGAAAAAAGCGAACCTTCACAACAAGAAATTACGCGATTGTCGCATCCACTTAACGGATTTAAAAAACGAGAGAAGAGAAGAAACAACCTTGTTTATCACCGAGGGAGATTCGGCGAGTGGATCGATCACAAAGTCGAGAGACGTAAACACACAAGCGGTTTTCTCACTTCGAGGAAAGCCACTGAACTGTTACGGGTTAACCAAGAAGGTGGTGTACGAGAATGAGGAGTTTAACCTCATTCAGGCAGCATTGAACATTGAAGACGATATGGACGATTTACGCTACAATAAAATTGTGGTCGCAACCGATGCCGATGTCGATGGAATGCACATCAGAATGCTACTCTTGGCTTTCTTTCTGCAGTTTTTCCCTGATTTGATCAAACGAAATCACGTATACATCTTGCAAACGCCATTATTCCGCGTTCGTAACAAGAAAAAAACGATCTACTGTTATTCCGATCAGGAAAGAAGAGATGCAATCGACGAACTAGGAAGAAATCCTGAGATCACACGATTCAAGGGACTGGGAGAGATCTCGCCAGATGAGTTCAAAAACTTTATTGGTGAAGATATGCGTCTGGAACCAGTAATGTTGACCAAAGAAGCATCGATTGAAACGATTCTTTCCTATTACATGGGGAAAAACACGCAGCAGCGACAAGAATTTATCATCAATAACCTTCGAGTTGAAGGCGATATTGTAGACAAAGAAGAAGAAATTGATTCATCGGAAGGTGACGAACTAGAAAAAGCATCCTAATTCATGGCTGAAGACGAAAATGATTCGATGCAAGAGCATCAAGACGATAACCTCAACGAGGAAAATGAAACAGACGGGGCGGATTCTGCCACAGATGATGGAATTATCCCTTTAGGTGGACTCTACGAGAATTGGTTCCTGGACTATGCATCTTACGTAATTCTGGAGCGTGCCGTTCCTGCGTTGTATGATGGGTTGAAACCTGTACAGCGACGAATTTTGCACTCCATGAAAGAAATGGATGATGGGCGCTACAACAAGGTGGCAAACATCATCGGAAACACAATGAAGTTTCACCCACATGGTGACGCTTCCATTGGAGATGCATTGGTACAAATCGGTCAGAAAGATTTGATGATCGATATGCAAGGGAACTGGGGAAATACGCTCACAGGAGACCGTGCAGCTGCTCCACGTTACATTGAGGCGCGCTTATCGAAATTTGCCTTACACATTGCGTTCAATGCGAAAACAACCACGTGGTTGAGTAGCTACGATGGCAGAAATAAGGAGCCTGAGAATTTACCAGTGAAATTCCCGCTTTTGCTCGCTCAGGGAGCGGAAGGAATTGCTGTCGGGATGGCGTGTAAAATCATGCCGCACAACTTCATCGAGCTAATCGAACAGTCGATCAATCATTTGAGAGGAAAGAAGGTGACCATTTTGCCCGATTTCCCGAATGGGGGAATGGCCGATTTCTCGAACTACAACGATGGTCTGCGTGGAGGTAAAATCCGACTTCGTGCAAAAATCCGAAAAGAGGATACGAAAACCTTGGTTGTCCACGAAGTGCCGTACGGAACAACAACTTCGCTGATCGATTCCATCTTGAAAGCCAACGACAAAGGCAAAATCAAGATCAAGAAGGTAGAGGACAATACGGCTCAAGATGCTGAAGTGATCATTCACCTCGCAACAGGAGTTTCGCCAGATAAAACAATCGATGCATTGTACGCCTTCACGGATTGTGAAGTGTCTATTTCTCCAAACTCTTCCATTATTGATGGAGAGACGCCTCGTTTTTTAGGTGTGAGTGAAATTTTGAGATCGAATACGGACAACACGGTTGATCTCCTTCGTCAAGAGTTAGAAATTCGTCTAGATGAGTTACAACGACAATGGCATTTCTCAACATTGGAGAAAATCTTCATTCGCGAAGAAATGTACATTGATTTCAAGAAATACAGCGATAAACCCTCACTTTTCGAATACTTATACAAAGCATTCAAGCCGTTTCAGAAATTACTTGTTCGCGAAATCGTAGACGAGGATCTTCAAAAGTTGACGCAAATCCCAATGATTCGTATCACGCGTTTTGATTCGGATAAAGCGGATGATAATATCGCGAAGCTCGAAGCGGAAATGGAAGAGGTGAAGAATAACCTCGAAAATTTGGTGGAATACGCCATCGATTATTTCAAAGACCTGAAAACGCGATTCGGAGAAGGAAGAGAACGAAAAACGGAAATCAAAACTTTCGATTCTATTTCAGCGAAGAAAGTAATCATCCGAAACAAGAAATTCTACGTTGATTACGAAGAAGGATTTATCGGTCATGGTTTGCGCGGCGCGGAATACATCAGTGATTGTTCGGAAATTGATGATATCATTGTCTTCTTCGCAACAGGAAAAATGATGGTGACCAAAGTTTCTGACAAGAAATTTGTCGGAAAAGGAATCATGTATGCAAACGTCTGGAAAAAAGGCGATAAGCGCACAGTGTACCACATGATCTATCAAGATGGAAAAGGTGGACCAACATTGATGAAGCGTTTCAACGTGAATTCAATTACGCGCGACAAAGAATACGATTTGACGAAAGGAACCAAAGGTTCGAAAGTACTCTACTTCAATGTACATCCGAATGGGGAACGCGAAGTGGTAACCGTGATCCTGAGAGCACGTCCACACTTGAAACGACTCAAATGGGATATCGATCTTGGAGAATTGTTGATCAAAGGTCGAGGTTCGGGAGGAAATCGTGTAACAAAAGAAATCGTATCGAAAATTGTTCAGAAAGAAGTTGGAGGATCGACTTTGGCAGCGAGAAAAATCTGGTTCGATGAGGTAGTTGGTCGACTCAATGACGATAATCGAGGTAAATTCCTTGGTTCATTCAAAGGAGAAGACAAAATCCTGACGCTCTATAAATCTGGCGAATACCGTTTGTCACACTTCGATTTATCGCTTCACTTTGATGATGACCTGATTCACATTGAAAAATGGGTGCCAGACCGTCCAATTTCAGCGGTTTACTACGATGGAGAGAAAGAATTACACTACGGTAAGCGATTTGTGTGTGAGGTAACAACAGATAAGAAAGTTCCGTTCATTAGTGAACACGAAGATTCATATCTCGATGCCGTTTCAACGGGTTATCAGCCGAGAGTACGCGTGGTATACAATAAGTTGCTCAAAGCGACGAAGAATTTACCCGATACCATCATTCAAATGGATGAATTCATCGACGTGAAAGGAATGAAGTCGCAAGGAAATCAAATCACGAAGTTAAAAGTGAAAGAGATTGTACTCGATCATGAGATTGAAGGCGATGTTCCGTGGCCAGAGCCTGAAAAGGATAAAAAGGAAAAAGAAGACAACGATTCAGACGATTCCAAAGAGGAAGAGGAAGGAGGAAGCCCAACGGTTGAGTGGGATTTGTCCAAGAAAGAAGATGAAGATAAGGATCAAGGAAAATTGTTTTAGATAATTCAGGGGAGCTTCGGTTCCCCTTTTTTATAGCTGATTGCCCCTAAGAATGGGACGCGCACAATTGACATTCCATCTAAAAACCATTAATTTTACAATTCGATTGTTCGCAATCACTTTCTGGATGATTTCTCTCCAAGAATGAGGAAAGGATAACAGTTCTCCGAGATGAACGATACAATTCAAAAATAAACTACATGAACACGACAACAGAAAAAATGTCATCAGCAGATTTAATCCAAATAGAAGATAAGTATGGAGCACACAATTATCATCCACTTGGAGTTGTTTTGTCTCGTGGTGAAGGAGTTCACGTATGGGACGTTGAAGGAAAAAAATACTACGATTTCTTGTCGGCATACTCTGCAGTAAATCAAGGGCACTGTCACCCAAAAATCGTAGGAGCAATGGTGGATCAAGCGAAAACATTAACGCTTACTTCTCGCGCTTTCTACAACGATGCCCTCGGACCATACGAGAAATTTGTAACAGAATACTTTGGCTTTGATAAGGTACTTCCAATGAACACGGGAGCGGAAGCTGTAGAAACAGCGATCAAGCTTTGCCGTAAATGGGCGTACGAAGTGAAAGGAATTGCAGAAGATCAAGCGAAAATCATCGTGTGTGGAGGAAACTTCCACGGAAGAACAACAACAATCGTTTCTTTCTCGGACGATGCCAATGCAAAAGATAACTTTGGACCATTCACTCCTGGATTTATCCGCATTCCTTATGATGATACAGCTGCTTTGGAAGAAGCGTTGAAGCAAGAAAATGTAGCTGGATTCCTAGTAGAACCAATTCAAGGAGAAGCAGGTGTATTTGTTCCTTCAGATGGATACTTGGCAAAAGCGCGTGAATTGTGTACAGAAGCAGGAGCGTTGTTCATCGCAGATGAAGTACAAACAGGAATTGCACGAACAGGTTCTTTGTTGGCAGTTTGTGGTGATTGTTCATGTGGTAATTCTTGTCAAAAAGATCCACAAACCTACGTTCAACCTGATATTTTGATTCTTGGTAAAGCAATGTCTGGTGGAGCATATCCAGTGTCGGCTGTTTTAGCAAATGACGAGATCATGATGGTGATCAAGCCGGGACAACATGGTTCTACATTCGGAGGAAATCCTGTTGCTGCGAAAGTAGCGGTTGCGGCATTGGAAGTAGTGCAAGAAGAGAACTTGGCGGAAAATGCTCGTCGTTTGGGTGAACTTTTCCGTAAAGAAATGAATCGTATCATTGAAAATACCGATTTGGTTGTTAAGGTTCGAGGAAGAGGATTATTGAATGCGATCTTAATCAACGATACGGAAGAAAGTGAAACAGCTTGGAACTTATGCGTAGCAATGAAAGAAAATGGATTGCTCGCTAAACCAACTCATGGTAATATCATTCGTTTCGCGCCACCATTGGTGATGAACGAAGAGCAATTGATGGAATGCGTTGCCATCATTGAAAAGACAATCATGAATTTCGAAAAGTAAGGCTACACAGTAGTTACTGAAATAATGAATAAGAAATGCCCACTCAGTGAAGTGGGCATTTTTCATTTACTTAAATTATTCAGTTCGAAAAAGGAACTATTTTTCGATGATTTCATACGAGGTAACAATTCCTTTGATCAAGGCGGAACTCATTCCATTGTGCTCCATCTCATTCAGTCCGGCAATCGTACAACCTCTTGGTGTCGTTACTTTGTCAATCTCATATTCGGGATGCTGGCCATTTTGAATCAATAATTCCGCTGCTCCTTGAACAGTATGTGACACGATATCCGTGGCTGTTTTGGCATCAAAACCGATTTGGATTCCTCCTTGAATCATCGCTCGCATAAACCGAAGAACGTACGCTACGCCGCAGGCTCCCAAAACGGTTGCAGAATCCATGAGTTTTTCATCAATGTGAATGGTTTTACCAATGCTATCAAAGCACTCGGTTACAAGTGCAATCTTTTCAGCGTCAAAACTATTCGAACAAATACACGTCATTGACATTCCAACATCGGCTCCCGTATTTGGCATGGCTCTAAAAACTGGAACGGAGCTGTTAATCGTTGTTTCGAGTTGTTGAACCGAAATTCCTGTAGCCAATGAAACAAGAAGATGTCGATCTGGATCAAAAGCATGTTGAACATCTTGCAGAACTTCCAAAATAGTATAAGGTTTTAACGCAACAATAATGAGTTCCGATGCTTTAATCGCTTCTTCGTTGTTATCAGTGATACGAACTCCTTTTTCCGTTAGATATTCCAAGGATTCAGTGTTCCGTTTGGTTGCAATAATGTTCGACGGAGGTGTTCCCTGAGCCAATAATCCATTCAATATGGATAACCCTAAATTCCCACATCCGATAATCGCAATTTTTTTGTCCATGACGTCAATTTGTCTTTGAGTTTTTTGAAGAGAACAAAATTAGTGGATATAACGATACCGAAGCGATAATTGCAATGTGAATAAATAGCGCAATTACCACAAGAGCAGCGCTTACCGATTCTGCATGAGTCGCATTTGTTTGACCTGTCCAATTATTTCAAAATAAGATCACAAAACCAGAATCCCAATTTTTCGGGCACTTCTGGATGTTCGTCGTCGTCATTTTTTGGATGATCGTATTCTCGAAAGGTCTTTTCACCAATCTCGAAATTTATGGGATAATCGAAGATCGGACCGTCATAACAAAAGGTGTGAAATTCTCCATTTTCTCCGCAAGGGTCTACGTTTTTCGGAAGATCATTCACAAAATCCATATCAAGTTCTCGCCCAACAAAGGAGGCATCAAGGAGATCTGATTTGATACAAACCACAACCGCTTTAAATCCATGCGATATGAAATCCTCCATTAATTCACGGGTATCTCTCTTCCACAATGGAAAATGCGCGCTTATTTCCAATGGAGCCAATTGATTTTCTCGGTACTCCCTCAAGTCTTCCAAAAAGATATCACCGAAGACACAGTCTGTGAATTGATCTGCCTTTAAATCATCCACAGTTTTTTGCATGATCCTTCCATAATCTTCCATTGATGGTTGTTCAGGTAGTTCGATAGTGGTTAGTGGAAGCCCAATGGATTTTGCTTGTTCTTCAAGAAGCTCCCGCCGTAATCCATGCATGGAAACACGATTGAAATGACTATTGATGCTTGTAACCAAACGTTCAATAGACAATGATTGATTCTGCTTCGCGCAGTACAGCGCGAGGGAAGAGTCTTTGCCCGTACTCCAATTAAAATAGGTTTTTTTTCGGCACATGAACAGAAACAAGTTAAAATACAAAGGTAGCTTCTTTCTAAATGGAATCAGGTATTTCTACCTAAAGATTTTTTAGACGCTTCAAGTATATTTGAGGTATGTTGACCACATTCACTACACGCAAAGCTATGCGTAAAAATTGCACAATTGGCCTGCTTGGAGGCATTGGCCCTTGGGCAGGACTAGACGTTCACCAGAAAATTCTGGAATTATCAGAACATAAAGTTGAACAGGATTGTGTTTCTATTGTACACCTTTCTTACCCCAGGGACTATTCCGATCGAACGGAGTTCCTCCTAGGAAAAACAAAGGTTAATCCAGCAGATGCTTTTGTAAAGGTGTTGCGATCAATGGAACGACAAGGTGTAGATGTTGCCGCAATAATCTGTAATACCGCACACGCTTCTCCCATTATTGGTAAAATTCGATCGCAATTGCTTAACTCTTCGATGGAATATGTCAATATTATTGAGGAAACGCAAAAACGCTTATACAAGGATCGAGTTAAAACGGTTGGACTCCTTGCAACGAAAGGAACGTATCAATTTGGACTGTATGAAAACAACTTTCGCGGACAATTAATCGTGCCATCTCACTCCGATCAAGAACGAGTACACAACTGTATTTACGATAGTAATCATGGAATTAAAGTGAAGCATCCACAAGTAGATCAATTATTGTACGAAGAGCTGCAGGAAATTGGAAATAAACTAGTTCAAGAAGGTGCCGAAGCACTTGTTCTGGGATGTACAGAGCTACCCTTGCTAAAGGAATTGAAAAACTGCTTTGATGTTCCTGTCTACGATCCAAATCAAATATTGGCCGAAGCATTAATGTCGGAAGCAAAAGTGATCTCCCAACAAAAACGTAAACCACAAATCAAACAAAACATATCATGAAAACGTTAGAAAAACAATCCCTAGCTGCGTACATTGAACCTGCATTAACCTATGTAGAAGATCCTAAGTTGAAGTCAGCACTCTTGAATGCGTTAAGCAACAAAGAAGCTGAATTAGCTTTAATAGAAGACACATTCGAGAAAATTGGAAGTACAAAATGGACGGAAGATTCATTCAAAAAGATCTTTAATGCCTGGAAAGAAACACACTTGAAGATGCTTGCTATTTACGGGCTTTCTTGTCGGATGCAGCGTATTGCTATTGAGTCGGAAGATCCAAGTATTCAGAAAAACGAATTGCTAATGGCGGCAGCTATGAACGCGGAAACAAGCTATGAAGATTTAGGGCTTGATTTTGATGGCGAAACACATACGCAACTGTACCACGATTTGGCAGAATCGTTTGTTTCTGATGATAGTTGGATGTTGTCAAAATATGCAACCAAAGAAGCAAGTGCATTTAAAAAGTATGTATATCGAAACATGGTTGTTGCTGAGGATATTCAAACAGGATTGTTTACAAATATGTTTTCAGAAATTTATAATCATGCGGAGTATTCAATTGCCTTGGTAGCATTCAATCGACTGATTGATGATCATTTTTCATTTACGCCTGAGCAAAAACAGAAAGCAACAACGTATATTTTTGCGCATATCGAAGATGAAACAGAGTTAAATCACTTTACGGTTGTAATCGATTCGTTGAATCATTATGTGAAAGGTGTGAATACGGAAATTAACTATGAATTAGCACAAGAAACATTTGAAACATATTTGTCGAAATTGAGCACCGTATTCAATGCACTTAGTGAAAAGATGTTCTAAATGAGAGTACTGGATTACTTAGTCGAGCGCAGCAAGACGCATCATTCAAAGACCTTTGTCGCAGATCAGTATCGGTCTGTGACTTATGGTGAATTCTATCAATTGATGCTGATGAAAGCTAGCGGATTACATCAGATAGGTGTTCTTCCTGAGGATCGTGTTCTACTTGTTTTAGAACACGGAATTGATCACCTGTTAAGTTATTTTGCATGTATGCATCTAGGTGCAATTTCTGTCCACTTAAATACATCTAAGCCTAGGAAAAGTATCATTCAGGCGGCTGAAATCACAACTGCAAAGTATTGTTTGGTCGATGGGTATTCGGAAGATCTTTCGGATGGCTCGTTCCGTTTATTACCATTTTCATCCGTTTCCTCTGAAGAAAAGAGGGGAATTGAGGGCGAGTGTTCAATTGCCTATATGATGTTTACTAGCGGAACAACGGGGACTCCAAAAGCTGTTATGACCTCCCATTCCAACACCTTAGCAACAGCGTCGAGTATTTTGGATTTTGCAAAAATGACGGAGAACGATCGCGAATTGATCAGTCTGCCATTATCATTCACCTTTGGCCTTGGTCACATCCATGCGCTAATTATGGTTGGAGGAGAAGCGTTCTTGACAAATAGACGCTATGAGGTCGGATTTCTGGCAAAAGAAATTAAAAAGCAGCAAGCCACAGGTTTTTTAGCTTCCCCCGGGATGTTGAAGAATATGGTTGCAAATCACCGGGAAGCGGTAATTGAGGCTGGTACTTGCTTGAAATATTTGGTGGTAAATTGTACGCCAATGCATCCAAGTTTGACTGCTCAGTTGCTGGAACTTCTCCCCAATACGCAACTGTACATGTACTATGGATCAACAGAAGCCAGTCGCTGCGCATTTATTCATTATAATAGCAATCAACACCGTTTAGACTTTACGGGGAAACATACCTTGAATGTAGAATTGAAAATTGATGCTCCTGATGAAAATGGAGTGGGAGAGATTTGCATGCGAGGTCCGAACGTAATGCCTGGTTATTGGAATAACCCTGAAGCAACTAAAAAAGCAATTGATGCGGATAATTGGATTCATTCGGGCGATTTCGGAATTATGGATGAAGATGGATACATCAAAGTAATCGGGAGGATGAATGATGAAATTAGCGTAGACGGTATGAAGTGTCACCCCGTGGAAGTGGAAGAGATAATTTTAAAGTTAGATTTCGTTAAAGAAGCAGCAGTATGCGCAATTACCGACCCTGAAAAATATCAAGTTGTCGGCTCGGCGGTAGTAATTGAAGATAGCGCTCCAGCAAATTTTAAAGAAGTTATTCGGGAGCATTGTGCGGCTTTGTTGGAACCGTTCAAGATTCCAGTAATCATCCAAGCAATAGAGAAAATTCCGGCTAATGAATTAGGAAAAATCAATCGAAAGGAACTCATTAAAATGCTAACGCTTGAAAAATAAGGGTATGAACTCGAAAGAAGGAAATAAAGAAGCGACCTATTTTGAGACACTCACGAAGGGAACGGGGTGTACGACCTACAAATTCTCCAATACTCCACTGGAAATACCTCAAGCGCAATTCAACAATTTGAATCAAGCTGTGCGTTCCATGCTTGATTTGGTTGATACTGACGCCTATTTTGAACAATGTAAGCAACGAGATTTCTGGAGTCTTCCAACTGTTCCGATGAAGGACACCGATTTTCATGGTTGTGCCGATTTTCTTTTGACTGAAGATGGAGCCAAGTTGATTGAGATGAATATCAATTTGCCTGGAAAGGTTGGTCTGATGGAAACCCTTGGTAAAGTGGCACAAAAATGGATCAAAAATCCAAAGGGAATGTGGACAAATCTCAACTTTAATGAACAGTTGAAGTTAGAGGTGGAAGCGGCCCTTCCTAAGTCACAGAAAATTGCAATAGTAGTGAGTCATCTTGAATCGAGTCAAGTTCACGGCGCACATTACCAGTATTTTTCGGAACAATTGAATCAAGAAGGGTTAGATACAACAGTTGTTTATGCTAATGAGATAGTTGCCCACGAAGATGGATGCTCTTGGAATGGGACCGTTTTCGACGGTGTTATCAACCTTGTGATACCTTTTGTTTGGGAAAGCAACCAGCATGAATTTAAAGAATTGACGAAGTTACTTCAACTGCAACCAGATTGTATTTTTCCATCCCCAACTGGAGGAATGCTAGGAACGAAAGATTTGTTGAACTACTTGAGCTCAAAGCGGAATGAGAAGGGAGCCGAAGTATGGAGAGAAAAGGTACTGTTTGCTAAAAGTTTGAATTCATTTAAGACAGTAGCAGGTCTTTTGGAAGTACTTACCCCAGAACAAATCGTGTTAAAGCCGTTCAAAGATTATGGGGCAGAAGGTGTCTATGTTCAGCCAAATCAAGAATTGATAGAAGATGTTTTCAAGAACAAGAAGAATGAATACATGGTACAAGAATATACCGAATCAGTCGCGAAAAAAATTGATACGGAATCGGACGAAATAGTAGAGTGTCACTCCATTATTTATCGCATTTTTTTCGCCTCTAAAAAACCGTTTGGTTATCAGGCTTATTATTTGACAGGAGATTTGAGTGGAGCATACCATTCTGCCCCAGTAATGGTTATCGTGAAGTAAGATATTTTTCTTGTTTCAGATCATCAGCAGGAAAAAACTGAACCTCGCGAATCAATTGCTTTTCAAATGCTGCTTGAGCATTCATCTCATTCAAGCGAACAGTAGCTTGTTGTACGTCGTCTACCGAAAAATGCTTCCCAATTGGATAGTTCGATAGTGGTCAGTGGAAGTCCAATGGATTTTGCTTGTTCTTCAAGAGGCTTCCGCCGTAATCCATGCATGGAAACACGATTGAAATGACCATTGATGCTTGTAACCAAACGTTCAATAGACAATGATTGATTCTGCTTCGCTTAGTATAGCGCGAGGGAAGAGTCTTTGCCCGTACTACAATTAAAATAGTTTTTTTTCGAAATCACTTACTTCATATTTGATTCGCTACACCCTAATCCTTCCCAAAATTCATCTGGATAACTCAAATCTGTTTTCATGCGTGAACTGTAATGTGTCAGATTTAAACCATAAACAGAATCCATTGGGATGTATTCGACGGATCGCAAAAACGACGAATCCATTGGATTAATAAACTCCAAAGAGTCGATAGATGGTGGATATTTTCCATGTCTGATTTTGTAAAGTTCAATGTGAGAGATTGCCCGTTTGAAATTTTGATCAGCTAGCATTTGCTGCATTTTTCCAAGAGCATTTCCCATTTCTTTCCCCATGTTTTCTGGGAAACAAGAGCTTGTTAGAGCAAGAATGATGGCGATAACGGTAATGTTTTTCATTTCAGATTTAATTAGGGTGATTAAGATCGTAAATATTATTAGAAAGTTAATTTTATCCAACTATTTGATGGAATTGGGACAAGTTGACCGTCATCATTCTCATCGTAATAATCAAAAGCAAATTGGCGAAAGTCGACTGTTGCAGGTTGCCAGCTATTTGGGCGCAAACGCATCAGTTCGTCTATTTCACCAATTAACGCTGGGTCAATATCTTGTCCTCGGCATTCGATGAAGGTTCCTTTTGAAGAGATGAGAAGTTCAATGGTTTTTCCTGAAAGATCATCTAGGCCAAAAGGCGTTTCTGAATTTAGATGAGAAAGAATCTTTACTTTTAAGTTGTTTGACGATGTTGTAGGGTCAGAACCGAAGTAGGCTTCGCTAATTAAATCATAGTCTGCGCGTGGTGACCAATACACCCGTCGATGCTCTGTTTGCACCTCGTTCCACTCATAATCGTGATTGACTTCCGAACCATTTTTGTCTCGTACGGCCCACGCAATTGCTGGTTCAAGCGTCAAGTCATCGTATTGCTTCATTCCGTAGAAGCCAGCATGTACTTTCATTTCATGCTTCTTACCATAGTTGTCCCAGTGAACATCAATCTCGGCCATTCCCGAAGGGAAATCCGTGGTAGTTAATCGCGAAATAAGATAGCGATCTCCTTCAAGGAATTGATTTTTTACATAAATCTTCGGTGCACGACTGTGGAAGTATGCTCCCTTACTATCGTTTGGTTCAGGCTCGCCCGTCCCTTCTAAATAAGGAAATAATTTGATAAACCATCCAGATACGTACGAACCGCCGTATTCATCGTGATCCTTGTAAATGTCTTGCCAAAAATTAAGATCGATGTTGCCGTCATACACATCGGTAAATTTTCGGATGAGCTTGCGTAATTCTTCAGCCCATTCTGTCATGCCGAGCTCATCGATTTTCTCAATACGCGTGTAAATCATCTCCCAATCTTCCCGTGTTCCTTGAAGAGTGATGTAGGAAATACCACAACCAGAATCTCCGAAGTATTGAAACGCTTGACTAAATCCTTCGAGCAGGGTGATCTCATAACTTGTTAATTCAATATTGGTTGTTGTAGAGAATTCAGGAACAAAAAACGAGTAATAATCTGCGGTCACGTACTTCGTGGTAGAATCAGAAAATGCGTGTAATAAATCGACCCAATGAACACTTCCGTTTGGTAAGTCGTCATTCCGAACGCGAATTTTGTCGGGTTTATCGGCTTTGAAAATGTGTGATTCTAATTCCTCAAAATTTTGATTGATATGAATCGAGACACCTTGACAAATGGCTAGCCAAATAACATCGGGAGTAAACGACAGTGGGCGGTGTTCATCAAAACAGGTATGAATGGTTGCAACCAGGCAGTTTCCCCATCCGGGTACAATTGTTTCTTGCTTTAGTTCATCAGGAAAAAACTGAACCTCGCGACTCAATTGCTTTTCAAATGCTGCTTGAGCATTCATCTCATTCAAGCGAACAGTAGCTTGTTGTACGTCGTCTACCGAAAAACGCTTCCCAATTGGAGTCTGAACACGAGTAGTTTGGGCAAATGAGTGCAGGAGAGTAAAGGAAAAACCAAGGAGAATGAGGGAGCGCATAAACCAATTTTGTTGTTTTATTTGTTGAATATAGTGGAAATATTCGCAGTACTTAATCGTTTAATCATCTTTAACACATGAAAAGTTCACGTTTTAACTACAATAGCCCCACGGGGTTCGTTATATTTGTGTTCGATATAAACTAGAATAAATTGGCAGATAAGATCAAATTTGGAACGGATGGTTGGAGAGCAATCATCGCTGAGCAATATACAGTAGAGAACGTTGCACGCGTGTCAGTTGCAACTGCAAAATGGGTGAAAACGAACTTTGACGATCCAACGGTTGTGATTGGACATGATTGTCGTTTTGCTGGAGAACTTTTTGTAGAAACTGCCGTGAAGGTATTTGTTCATGCTGGAGTGAAGGTGAAGATGGCAAAAGGATTCGTTTCTACGCCAATGGTTTCGCTTGGAACTGTTAAATTGGGAGCTTCAGTTGGAGTTGTAATTACAGCGAGCCACAATCCACCATCGTACAACGGTTTCAAGTTAAAATCACATCATGGAGGACCGCTTTCTCCTGGCTACGTGCAAGAAATTGAGGACATGATTCCAAACGAACATGGACTTAATTTGAAGGCTATTTCCATGGAATCTGACTTGATCGAAGTGGTTGATTTAGAGCAAATGTATGTGGACCATGCTCGTGCAAGCTTCGATTTGGAAGCGATCGAGAAGTCTGGTTTGAAATTGGCATACGACGCAATGTACGGAGCGGGTCAACGCGCTTTGAAAATGTTATTGCCGAACATCGAATTTCTACACTGCGAGCACAACCCGTCGTTTATGGGACAAGCTCCAGAACCAATCGCGAAGAACCTTCAGGAATTGGAAAGCTTTATCAAAGAGCGCGGAGATATCGATTGTGCCTTAGCAACGGATGGAGATGCCGACCGAATTGGTTTATACAACGGAAAAGGAGAATTCATCGATTCACACCATATTATTTTATTGTTGGTGCACTACCTTGCGAAGTACAAAGGACTTTCTGGAAAGGTAGCAACGGCATTTAGTACGACACCGCGCGTTGGTAAAATGGCGGAACATTACGGCTTCCCATACGAAGTGGTAAAAATCGGATTCAAATACATCGCTGATATCATGGTAGAAGAAGATGTATTGGTAGGAGGTGAAGAGTCTGGAGGAATCGCAACCAAAGGACACATTCCTGAGCGCGACGGAATCTGGATGGGATTAATCATCTGGGAATTCATGGCGAAGTCTGGTAAATCTTTGGACGACCTAATTGACGAAGTCTACGAAATTGTAGGAGGATTCAAATTTGAACGTAGCGATTTACACATTACTGAAGATCTTAAAATGAAGATTGTAGAAAACTGTAAAAAAGGTGTCTACAAAGAATTCGGTGAGTACAAAGTGGATAGCGTTGGAACAATTGATGGGTTTAAGTATTTCTTAGATGCTGATCGTTGGGTCATGATTCGTCCTTCAGGAACTGAGCCTGTGTTGAGAACATACGCCGAAGCTCCAACTTTGGAAGAAGTGCGTCACATCTTGAAAGTGACAGAAGAAACGATTTGTAAGTAATCAACAGTGGACTGAGCGGAGGCGAAGTCCACATGGAAGAAAATAAAATATACCCAGGCGGACGTTGCGGAGTCAAAGTGTGCCAAAATCAAGTCAATTCAACAAATGTCTTCATCCATCGGTACCATATTCAAATTGAGCTCCTTTGGTGAGTCGCATGGAGTGGCTATTGGTGGAGTGATTGACGGTGTGCCTTCAAACGTTCAATTGGATCTTGAAGCCATTCAGCACGAATTGGATCGGCGCCGTCCTGGACAATCTTCGATCGTTACACAACGAAAAGAATCGGACCAAGTTCAGTTCTTATCAGGAATTTTCGAAGGGAAAACGACGGGAACCCCCATCGGATTTATCATTCCAAATAAAGATCAAAAATCGAAGGATTACGATCATATCAAAGATGTTTACCGTCCGTCTCATGCTGATTTCACGTACGATAAAAAATACGGAAACCGCGATTACCGTGGAGGAGGACGCTCTTCGGCAAGAGAAACAGCCTGTCGAGTTGTAGCTGGAGCCATTGCGAAGCAAATTTTAGCGACACACGGAATTGACATCTTTGCCTATGTTGATCAAGTTGGCGCCATTTCCATGCAAGGCGAAGTACGACGTGAGGAAATTGATCAGAACGTGGTGCGTGCAGCCAACTTAGACGACGCAAAACGAATGGAAGAACTCATTCAATTGGTCCGTAAAAAAGGGGACACGGTTGGCGGAAGTGTTTCGTGCAAAATTCTGAATGCCCCAGTTGGACTGGGAGAACCTGTTTTCGATAAATTACACGCAGCGCTCGGAAAGGCAATGCTTTCAATTAATGCCGTAAAAGGATTTGAGTACGGAAGTGGATTCGCTTCCATCGAAATGAATGGATCGGAACACAACGACGCGTTCAATGCGGATGGTTCAACAAAAAGTAATTTTTCTGGAGGAATTCAAGGAGGAATCAGCAATGGTATGCCAATTGAAATGCGTGTTGCGTTTAAGCCAGTAGCGACAATTGTGCAAGAACAAGATTCAATTAATTCAGAGGGAGAGAAAGTGAAAGTAATGGGGAAAGGACGTCATGATCCGTGCGTTGTTCCGCGTGCTGTTCCTATTGTAGAGGCAATGGCAGCAATCACCATTCTTGATTTTTTGTTGCGCGCAAATGCGGTCAAACTAACGAAGTGAGTAGAGTTATTTAGCAGTTCCTACGCGGTTAACTTTTACTCTAACGGATGTTGCTTCAAGGTGCTTTTCTGATTTGTAATAGAATCCTGCCAAATCTCCAGGAGCCAATTGGTCTTGAATTGTATAGTTTTCTGTTCCTAAAAGTTCATTCGAATCATTATAGAAAGAAGCAATTAACTCCGTGCTTTCAAAATACGATTCACTCGAGAAGTTTTTAATGGAACCCTCAATAATCCAATATCCTTTTGAATTTTGACGTGCAGTATACTCAGCATCAACGTATTTTTCGGCATATTCGTTTTCGAACTCTTTCGTGGTTAATTTCTCCGTTTGAAACTGATCCCATGAGGCAATTTGAACGACTTCATCCTCATAAACGCGTTGTTCATCCGGGTCGAAATTAGTACTTCGCAACTCACAACTTGTTGTGAGTGTGATTAGGGAAACAATGAAAAATACGTACTTCATGACGCTGTGTTTAGTAGTTACACCACTAAGATACAACCAGAAATAGTCAATTCCACGGTCAATCGGTAAAACGGGTGTTTTCCGCAATTCGAGTTTGTAAACTTGAGTTATTCGTATTTAACTAATTTAATTTAAAGTTGTTGACAACGAGATTTCATGGTTTATTTTCTCCGTTTTACGTAATTTCCGCATGTTTTTAACTGAAAAACGGGTAGAAATACTGGGGTGAAAAATGGCTAGTTTCGCTCACTATATGTACTAAACAATTGAAATTTTCATCTGGGCAATCATTTAGAAGTAAAAGAAAGGCATCCACCCTCAACTGTTATTTTCGGAAATCGTAATGATTTCTTAACGAGAGAAGGTCTAGTTGTTTTTTAACTTTGCAACGACTTCTTGAGTATGATATCCTATATGACTACGAAAAGTAGAAATAAACCATACGGAGAGGCAAATGTAAATACCGATAAATGCAGCTTTTACTCAGATTAGGGACATTTCTAACTGTTCTTTTTCTCGTTCCGATGTTTGTAACGTCTCAGGTTCTTTTCTTGGAAACATTTGATGAAGCCAATGGGGCAACAACTGGTACTGCAAGTGGATTAGATTGGTCGGCAGACTGTCCAACGTGCCTTTCTGGTGATTACTGGGAAGTTCAAAACGGAGTGTTGGAAGGGAATGATACGAATGGCGAAGCCGAGTGGTTGAACGATGACTTAATTGATGTAAGTACCTGCGGTTTTGTTGAAGTTAGCTTCGATATCCAAAGCGTTGGAAATATGGAAGCGTGTGGAACGGGATGCAATTCTGCGGATTGGGTAAGGTTTCAATATAATGTCGATGGTGCAGGGTGGATGGATCCACCGAATTCCTACTTTTGTTCAGGACCATGTTCAGGCATCAATGTTGTTGTAGACGGCGATTATACAGGTACATACAATACGGGCTGTCTTCCAGTCAATGGGAATAATCTTCAAATAAAAATTTCAGTTCAATGTTGGGCAGGTTCCGAATCTTGGCAGATTGATAATGTATCGGTGTCATGTGGAGGAGCGAATGCAGGAGGCGATGGTTCACTTTCACTATGTGAAGCTGGAAATTCAGTCAACTTATTGAATGAACTAACTGGAAATCCTGACAGTGGAGGAACATGGACGGGTCCTTCAAACTTGTTGGGAGGAGATCTTGGTACATTCGATCCTTCGAGCATGGTGGCAGGTCAATATACCTATACCGCAGGAGCAGGATCATGTACAAATTCGGCAAATGTCGACGTTACAATACTACCAACACCTTCGGTTACGGTTGGTGTGGATACAGTCATTTGTGAAGGAAGTAGTCTTACATTAAATGCAAGTGGAGCAACGAGTTATTCGTGGAGTAATGGATTAGGGAATGGGGGAACTGTGGTGGTTTCGCCCAATACGACAACAACATATTCAGTAGAGGGGACAGATGCCAATGGTTGTGCGTCTAGCGACGACATACTTGTGACAGTTAATCAGCTTCCCACTCCTGTAATTACGGGAGCTACAACCTATTGTTCAGGTTCCTTTGCGGTGCTATCCGTTGCTTCTCCGTATTCAAGTTATTCATGGTCGAACGGAGTGACAACTGCCACTGCGAATGTGAATGCGGCAAATAATCCTATTTCGGTTACTGTTATGGATGCAGCAGGTTGCAGTGGAACATCTTCTGATATTTCGGTTGTGGAAACTCCACTAATCAATCATGATTCGATTGTAGAGATTTGTCAAGGACAATCGGTGATAATTCATGGAACTGTCGAGACAACGGCTGGTTTATATTCGCAAACATTTCCATCTGCATCTGGATGCGATAGTACCTCTAATGTTACGCTGCTAGTGAAAGCTACACCGTCGATCAACGCAGGGACAGATCAAACAGTTTGTAATGACGGAACACAGGTTACACTAAATGGGAGTGGAGCGACGAATTTTTCTTGGAACAATGGAGTGCAGGATGGTGTCCCTTTTACTCCAACTTTGGGTGTGACAACCTACGAGGTAAGCACAACAGGACAAAACGGTTGTGTTGGAACTGATCAAGTAAATGTGACGGTGAATCCTTTACCGATTGTTGATGCTGGAGCTGATCAAACGCTGTGTTTAGGCGATTTTATAACGTTGAACGGAACGGGAGCCACTTCTTATGTTTGGGATAATGGAGTGACAAATGGCGTGAGTTTTAGTCCAGCGCTTTCGAACACATACACGGTTGTTGGAACGGATGTTAACGGCTGCGTCGGAACAGATAGTATATTCATTCTGGTAGAAGAAGCACCATCCATCGTTTTCGAGGGAGACATTTTGAGCGGATGCGCACCATTGGAGGTGAATTTTACAAATAATTCATTAGGTAATTTCGCGAATGCGACGTGGATGTTCGGAAATGGCGAAGTGGTGAGCACATTAGGAAATACATCGTCTTCATTCACTAATTCGGGAACTTACGACGTAACGCTTAGCTTAACGACTTCAGGAGGCTGTGTGGTAACAAAAACGTACGCGGATTATATTGTAGTTGATAATACACCTTCGGCTTCATTTTTAACTTCCAGCACCTCATTAAATAGTTTTAATTCTACGGTGAACTTTAACAATACTTCAATCGGAGGAGCAAACTATTCTTGGGATTTCGGGGATGGTACGCAATCAAATGTTGAAGATCCAGTGCACACGTATGAAGTGGGGATTTCATCCAATTATACAGTTGAATTGATCGCAGAATCGGAGGTAGGATGTACGGATACCGCTACAATGGAATTGACGACTGGCGGTGAGTTAATCTACTACATTCCCAATGCGTTTACACCAGATGGTGATGAGTTCAATCAGACCTTTCAACCTGTTTTTACAGAAGGGTTCGATCCATTCGACTATACACTTTTGATATTCAATCGGTGGGGAGAAGTTGTGTTCGAATCGCATGATGTAACTATCGGTTGGGATGGAACCTATCCAAATTCAACGGGTTTAAATGCTGGAGTGTATACTTGGAAAGTAGAATTCAAAACAATGGCCTCAGATGAGCGCATTGTAGACACAGGTCACGTAAATGTACTTCGTTGAGAGGAAGAATGGATGCATAAATACTCCGGTTTTTTTCAGAATTCAACAAAACCATAGGATTGCCCATCGAGAAAGTTCAATTGAACAGATCAAAACATTCAAAAATCATTCGAATATTCGGTACAAAGGCACCGTACAATTTTTATCTTTGATCAAAATTTTAAAATTATGTGGCAACGCGTCCAGACTGTATATTTAGGAATTGCAATTATTCTCCTCGGAATTGTTTCGGCTGGAGTAACCCTATTTAGTTTTGTAGGAAAAGCAAATCGTTACGTAATAAATTCATTCGGAATTACAACGGAAAACGCACAAACAGGTGAAGCGATAGAACAGCAGATGATGCCAATGATGGTAGGAACAATTGCACTCGCACTCTTATGCTTTTTGGCAATAATGTCGTACAAAAACATCGAACGTCAATTCAAACTTGGTCGTACCATCTTCTTTCTTTACTTCGTAAGTGTTGTGGGAGTTATCCTACTGAGCTTTTTCGGAGACGCATTGATTGATGATCCCGCAGGAGTGCGAAGAGAATTAGGACTTGGATTTTACCTCTTCGTAGCTGGTTTACCGTTCACATTTTTGGCCAATGTCGGAATCAAAAGAGACAAGCGAACACTGGATTCTCTTAACCGACTTCGCTAGACTATGAATTACTTATCTGTTGAAGAACTAACGAAAACCTTTGGAGATCGAACGATTTTCGAAGACATCACTTTTGGAATTGACCAAGGTCAAAAAACGGCTATTGTCGCCAAAAATGGAAGTGGAAAAACAACCTTGCTTCGCTGTCTGTTGGGACAAGAACACATTGATTCCGGACGCGTTGTTTTCCGAAACGATATTCGGATTGCTTTCATGGAGCAAGCAGAAAATCTCAATAGTGATCGTACCATTTTAGAGGAAGTGTTTTCGCATGATTTGCCTGAACTTCGGGCAGTGCGAGATTACAACCAGGCAATGTCGGCTAATGATGAAGAGTTGATTTCGAAAACCTTCGAGGCGGTGACAGAAATGAACGCCTGGGACATGGAAACAAAGGTCCGACAGATTTTAGACGTGCTCAAGTTGAGCGATACTTCGCAGAAAATTCGACAACTTTCAGGAGGACAGAAAAAACGCGTAGCATTAGCAAAAGTGCTTGTAGCTGAGCCGGATTTCCTCATTTTGGATGAGCCAACAAACCATTTGGATCTCGACATGATCGAGTGGTTGGAAGAATATCTGAAAAAGAGTTCTGCCACTATTTTAATGGTAACGCACGATCGTTATTTCCTTGAAGTGGTGTGTGATACCATTTTCGAGATTGATAATCAAACGATTTATAAGTACAAAGGGAACTTCTCTTACTACCTTGAAAAGAAGGCACAGCGAGAAGATGAACATGCGGTAACGGTTGGGAAGGCACGAAATCAATTCAAGAAAGAATTGGAATGGATGCGCCGTCAACCAAAAGCCAGAGGAACAAAGCAAAAAGCACGGATCGAAGCGTTTCATGACACGAAAAAGGTGGCAAAGCAGCGTTTGGACTCGGAAGAAATGGAAATTCCAATCAAAATGGAACGCCTAGGAACGAAAATTCTAGAGCTTCACAAGATTGGAAAGTCCTTCGGTGATAAAGTCATCCTTGACAATTTCTCCTACATTTTCAAGCGAAAAGAAAGACTGGGAATTGTTGGAAACAACGGAACAGGAAAATCGACCTTCTTGAATATGATTCTGGATGTTGTTCCCGTAGATCGCGGAAAAATTGTCAAAGGGGAAACCGTTGTTTTCGGTTACTACGATCAGCAAATGCTCAAGGTAGATGACGATGTAAAAGTGATTGACGTCATCCGAGAAATAGCAGAATTTATTCCATTGGAAAAAGGACGTCAGCTTTCTGCTGCCCAATTGTTGGAGAAGTTTCTATTTCCGCGCGACATGCATTACAGCTTCGTTCGTAAGTTGAGTGGAGGAGAGAAGCGTCGATTGAAATTGCTGACCGTTCTGATGAAAAATCCGAACTTCTTAATTCTCGATGAGCCTACGAACGATTTGGATATTTTCGCTTTGGCCGTACTGGAGGATTATTTGCAAAGTTTCCAAGGATGTTTAATCGTTGTTTCGCACGACCGTTACTTTATGGACAAAATGGTCGATCATTTATTCGTGTTCCGTGGAGAAGGTGAAGTCAAAGACTTGATCGGTAACTACACGACCTACCGTAAAATGAAGTCGCAGGAAGAGCGAGAAAACAAAAAAGAAGCCAGTGCTCAGCGTGAGGAGGTGGAAAGCGAAAAAGTGGAAGAAGTGAAGCCAAAAGAGAAGAAAAAGCTTTCGTACAAAGAACAACAAGAGTTTGACTCACTCGAAGGTATTCTCGAAAAACTCGAAGAAGAAAAAGAGAAATTAACGGCGGTTCTTTCCGATCCAAATGCTGATAATGATCAACTGATGAAAGCGGGAGAGCGCTTGTCTTTGGTTGTCGCCGAAATCGATGAGAAAACGAACCGCTGGTTGGAATTGTCGGAGTATGCTTAGGCTGCTTTTTGATTGGAAAAACTACAGTTTACAAACGGCTCCAAACTCAATGCCTACGTTGTAATAGTTTCCGCGAATTTCTTTTGCGGCATAAATAGAATTCGTTGTGATCTGAAATCGCGGAGCAAGACGTAGACGTACATTATTAGAAACGTGGATATCGACACCCGTAGAAATCTGACCAATTAAATGAAACGTTGAAAACTGTTCTTTTCCGTCGTATTCTTGCCATTTGTGCTTCGTTCCTGAATCGTACACATATCGTTTAGAGCGAACATACTGCAAAACCATACCAAGCGATGCTCCGGCAGCGATAAACGGTCTCACTCGCTTGTTCCAAAAATACGTTCGGAAGTTAACGGGAATGGAAACTACGTGCAATCGATTGTAATTTTGCTTAAATCCAATCACTTTGTCATACCCAGGTTCCCATTCGAAGGCAATAATGTCATCTGGTTGTTCTGCATGACCGAAAGAACTGTACCCAATCCCAGCTTCAATTGAAAAACGATCAGACAGTACATATCCTACGAAAATATTTCCGCTTTGGCTATATTGTTTTAATTCATTGGCGTTGCGTTGCTTTATGGTTTCCGCTGTACTCGCATTTGCATCACTACCCTCGCTCAGAAAACGATAGGAAATTTCGGGAGTGTAGTTCCAGCCCAAATAAAATTTGGAGTCTTTTTGTAGAGAGGCAGCACGTCCTGTAGTTTGTGCATTGACGATTAATGAAGAAAATAGAAAAATTAAGGCTGTGAAGGTTTTCATCAATAAGTTGGCTTAATTGTGGTTTAAATAATTAAAAAAGTGTTAAAATACGAACTTAACTTAAACTTTTCTCGTTTTCGTGAGTCTAACTAGAAATCCTTTGCACATGAAACGAATCTTATTATCCTCCGGTTTTTTCTTCTTTTTGATTACGACATTTTCGTTTTTAGCGCTTTTGGCGTCGAGAGGTGATCTATAATTTATAGGTCGTTCCGAATTCAATTCCTGCGTTGAAATAGTGCCCGCGAATAGGTGTGTCCTTTGTCACACTGGTTGTTGTCATTCTAAATACAGGCGCGATGCGTAAGGAACCTTTTCGGTTATACTTGATATCAAGTCCTGATGATATTTGGGCGCTAACAATAAACGTTGCATAATTATCTTGAGCACTTACAGAATAGAAAACCGACGTAGCTTGATCTCCATTGTTGTAATCGATCTTTTGAACGGAACGGTATTTATGAAACATTCCTGGACTAACACCAAGGGACGAGAATACAGTAGTTTTGAGAAATCCTCCCCAGTTGTATCGAAGATTAATCGGAATAGAAAGAACAGACAAATGATTACTCTGATTCACTTTACCGATTGGATTTTCTGGATCTCCCGCATAAACGAGGTCTGTTGGTTTTTGTGCTTCACCGTAATCGGTAGAAATGAACCCTGCTTCCACGCTCAAACGTTGATTGAGTCGATAGCCCAAAAACAAGGAGATAGATTGTCCAAAACGAGGAAGCTCATTCTCATTTCTCGATTTAATAATGGATGAGGTGGAGGCATCGGCATTGTTTCCTTTTGATAGAAAACGGTAGGCAAGTTCAGGAGAGTAGAACCATCCCAACGTGAATTTTCGATCGTTGAATTCAAGCGATTTATCTGAATCGTTTTGAGCAAGACTTACCGTTGGAATGAACAGTAGAAGGAAGGATAGAAACTTCATTAGGATTAATTAAAGGTACTACGGTTTAGTGTGACTATATATTCAAGTGTTTGTGAAAATCCTGTAGCTATCCAAAAGTAAATTACCAATGTCGTTATTGTATTATTTAGTGCACAATTGCACATAACCCATTATTGAAGTTCATTATACTTTTTGTTCGAACCAAAGCTTTTGTCAATAGGGTACTTTGTGTTATTAATCTCTATTTTTTTCTGAACAGCCTTTTCTATGTCGATATCGAAATGTTTTGAAATATAGTTCAGGAAAATAAAGATATCAGCAATTTCTTCCTCTATTTTTGATCTATCTATAGAACTAACTTCATCGTCAGATTTCCACAGAAATAGTTCTGAAAGCTCAGCACACTCGATGTTCAGTCCCATCATCAAGTCTTTAAGAGTGTGAAACTGTTTCCAGTTTCGATCATCTCGAAACTTGATAATTTCATTTTGTATTTCTTTGAGGTTCATTTTTCTTTGATGTTGTGCTTTTTTCTATGTAAGTCTAGAAAGCGTTTGTCAGGTCGTGATTCTTTTGGTACCATGCATCTCTTACCATTGAATTTAATTAGATTTTTGTACAAAACTGAGTCTTGACTCAATTTAGGGTTTAGGAGAATTTCCATATTGTCAGAAATCCCTATGTATCCATGTTCGAAAGCTTTATCATGTAATGAGCACAAACAAATTCCGTTTTTAGGATTAAGTCGATTCTCTTTATCTTCCGACCACGGTGAAATGTGACCAGCAACTAGAAATTCAGTCTCGGTTATACCACAAATAGCACATTGGTAATTATAAATTTGCTTAACCTGTTTGGAAAATTTGGTTTGACCAATACGTGTTTTTACATTTGAAATAACATTCCTACTGGAGTAATCGATATTTGGGTTAGATTCAGTAATGTTAGGGTAAACTGAAATATCAAATTTTCGGGATATTGTCTCTGTTAGTTTATTTTGATTAACTCTATTCACCCCAGATACAGTATAATTACTTTTATAGCCCAGTTCACTAACTATCTGTGATTTATCCAAGTTAATTCTAGTAACATTCCCGATAAAATAGATATTTTCCCAAGGATCTTCTCCAGTGATTGGCCATAAAATTGATCCTAGAGGAGTATTATTTATTTTTCCAATCACAACTCCATAATGGCTAAATTTGCCTGTTCCTTTTTCGGTGAACAGAACCTCATCTCCGTTTTGAATCTGGTCGAAAACGGCTTGCTTATTTTTCGTCATTGCCCAGCAACGAATTCCTTCAATCCCACAATACTTCAAAAGTTCCCTTACATATTCTGTAGGAATGTACTTTTTTACTAAGTCAATATCAATAGATTTTTCAATTGACGTTTCAAGGTTTTTTCTTGATGCAGGTGCTAATATTAATCCCATTTTAACTCATCTTTTGGAGCTGTTCAAGATTTCTTCTTGAACGATTAAGTTAGTAAATAATTAATGAAGCCCGATACGATTAAGATGTGACTACACTTTCACCCTAAAATTTTCCGAAAGGTCACATTCAATCGTGGATCATCAATCCTTCGCTGCTTCGGAATTTCGTGTTTCCAGTTGTGTTGTAACGCTCCAGACATCACCAACAAATCGCCATGATTTAAAATGACTTCGAACTTTTCCTTGGTTCCGTTTTTCCGAAAAACCATTTTACGACTTGCCCCAAAATTTACACTTGCAATCACGGGATTCCTTCCTAGTTCGGGCTCATTATCAGCGTGTAGTCCCATGCTGTCATTTCCATCTCGGTAATAATTGACCAAGCCGCTGTTGAACGCTGTCTGAGCAATTTCTTCTGATTTCTGTTTCAGTTCAATGAGTTCGTCTGTCCACGGAATACCTGTGAAGAGTTGATTGCTGTAAACGTAGGAAACACCGTCATCCGCATAGAATCGAGATAAACGCGGTTGGGGAATCGTTTTGCCAAACAGGCGAATGCTTTCCTGTTTCAGCTCTAGCTTGTTCAATAAGTCGTCCATCTCGAAAGAAAGAGAACGTTGAAAATCAGTTATCCGCTGAATAATACCCGTTTGATCATTCAATATATCATCTATTTCCACCTTCATACCTCATTGCTTTGACAAAAATAAGCACTCTAGAATGAATATTGTTTAATATTTACCTTGGTAGATTAAACAATTTTGTATATTTGTTTAATAATGACGCTAAATAATTAAACAAAATAGATTTTGAGAACAGCAATCATTCGAAAAGAACACTTTAATGCCGCTCATCGTTTACACAATTCCAATTGGTCGGAAGTGAGGAACAAGGAGGTGTTTGGCAAGTGTAATAATCCCAATTTTCATGGTCACAATTACCAGTTGGAAGTGAAAGTAATTGGTGATGTTGATCCTGAAACGGGATACGTCATGGATGTGAAGGTGCTCAAAAGTATCATTCGAAAAAATGTATTGGAACGCTACGATCATAAGAATCTCAACTTGGATGTGAGTGATTTCAAAAACTTGAATCCAACGGTTGAGAACATTGCACAAGTAGTGTACACGAACATTTTAAAAGATCTCCCTGAAGGTCTTGAACTCAAAATTAGATTATATGAAACTGAACGGAATATCGCTGAATATCCAGCCTGAAGAAATGACGGTGTCGGAAGAACTCGATCCACATGAAGTAGGAGATCAGCATTTAATGACGAGTATTGAGACGCCAATGCGAGAAGGGGCGTTTGATCTTTCTGATGAGGAAAAGAAAAAAGAGATTGAAAAACACTTTCGATCAATCATGCACGTACTGGGCTTGGATCTCACGGATGATTCCCTCAAAGGAACGCCTGCTCGCGTAGCAAAAATGTACGTAGAAGAAATTTTCTCGGGACTAAATCCTGAAAATGAACCGAAAGTGGCCTTGTTTGAAAACAAATACCAGTACAATGAAATGCTGGTGGAGAAAAACATCACGCTTTATTCGAACTGCGAACACCATTTCGTGCCGATTATCGGGCGGGCACACATCGCCTACATTTCTAGCGGAAAAGTGATTGGCTTATCAAAGTTGAATCGAATTGCGCAGTACTATGCAAAACGTCCGCAGGTGCAGGAACGATTGACGGTTCAAATTGGCAAACACTTGCAAGAAATTCTCGAAACGGAAAGCGTAGCTGTGATTATTGATGCAGAGCACTTGTGTGTTTCTTCGAGAGGAATTCAAGATGTTAACTCATCAACGGTGTCGGCATTTTACGGTGGCGAATTCGAGAAGAAATCAACCAAAAAGGAACTCTTTAATTATTTGAAGTAAGATGAAAAATTATCTAGTCATTGGCGGATCGTCTGGAATTGGAGAAGCAATTGTTCAAAAACTTTCTTCGGATGCAAACAATAATGTTGCGGCGACTTATTTTAGTCATTCGATGGAATCCGAAAGCGAAAATGTGCGTTTTTTTCATTTTAAAGCAGAGGATGATGATCTTGGCTTCCACGATCTTCCAGATGAGATTCATGGATTTGTTTATTGTCCAGGTGCCATCGAATTGAAACCGTTCCGAAGATTAACAGAGGAAGCTATCTTGGACGATTTTAAGCTGCAAGTTCTTGGAGCAGTGAAAACCATTCAGTCGATACTTCCAAATTTAAAGGCCGCTGAAAATGCGGCTATCGTCTTGTTTTCGAGCGTTGCAGTGCAGCATGGATTCAATTTTCATGCACAAGTAGCAATGTCGAAGGGAGCAATCGAAGGACTAACCAGAAGTCTCGCTGCTGAGTTCGCGCCTAAAATTCGGGTCAATTGCATTGCGCCGTCACTCACGGATACGCCGCTTGCAGGTCGATTACTCAATTCAGAAGAAAAAAAGAAGGCCAATGCAGAACGTCATCCTTTGAAACGAATTGGTGAGCCAGAAGATATTGCAGAATTGGCGACTTTTCTCTTGAGCGATCAATCCAAATGGATGACAGGTCAGGTAATTCAGCTCGATGGTGGAATGTCGACGGTAAAAATGTAGTTATGATGAAATTATTCAAGAAAAAATCGCCTGTAGAGAAGCTCAATCAAAAATATGCGAAGTTGATGAAGGAGGCACATCAATTGTCCTCTGTTGATCGCAGAAAAAGTGACGCAAAAGTTTCTGAAGCTGAAGCGGTATTGAATCAAATTAAAGAATTAGAAGGTTAATGGCATTCTATCAATTACATAAAACGCAAAAGGTGAATTGCAGTCTGGATGAAATCTGGGCATTCATTTCATCTCCCAGAAATTTAAAGGAAATTACGCCCGACTATATGGGATTTGATATCACTTCGAAAGACACGCCAGATGTAATGTATCCAGGGCTGATTATCACCTACAAAGTGAGTCCGCTTTTGGGGATCAAAACAAACTGGATGACGGAAATTACACAAGTGGTCGACAAGCAGTTTTTCATTGATGAGCAACGAATCGGGCCCTACAAGCTTTGGCATCATCAGCATTTTGTAGAGGAAATTGAAGGAGGTGTGTTGATGAAAGATATTGTGACTTACGCCCCACCATTTGGGTTTCTCGGAGCGATCATGAATTCCCTTGTGATTCGAAAAAAGTTGGAAGAAATATTCGACTACCGATTCAAAGCGGTGGAACAAAAGTTTGGACCATTTCAGGAAAAGAATGGATGAAAGAACACTAAATAGGGTGATTGAAATGGCGTGGGAAGATCGAACGCCGTTCGAGGCAATTAAATTTCAATTCGGATTGTCGGAAGCAGAGGTGATCAAAACGATGCGATCTCACCTAAAACCGTCAAGCTTTCGAATGTGGCGAAAACGGGTGAATAGTGGTGTAAGTTCGAAGCACGCGAAAAAACGTTCGAGCGATATTTCTCGCTTCAAATGTTCGCGTCAACGGGCGATTAGCAACAACAAGATTTCAAAACGATGAACTAAAAACGATAGTGATGATACATTTAAGTAAGAAAGACATTCAAGAAATGAATCGAATTCGCCGTTTGAATATCATTAACGGCATCTCAGGTGTGAAACCTGCGAATCTCATCGGAACTTATTCAGCCGAAACAGGGACAAACGTGGCCATTTTCAGCTCAGTGGTTCACCTCGGAAGCGATCCTGCCTTGTTAGGGTTTATCATGCGTCCTGTTTCCGATGTACCGAGAAATACCTACACAAATATCAAAGAGAATGGCTATTTCACAATCAACCATGTACATGAATCGTTCATTGAGAAAGCGCACTATACTTCGGCGAAGTTCGACGCAACTGTTTCGGAGTTCGAAGCGTGTGGATTAACGGAAGAATACTTGTACGATTTCACCGCTCCTTTTGTGAAGGAAAGTCGATTGAAATTGGGAATGAAATTCGTGGAAGAAATCGATATTAAAGCAAACGACACGAAGCTCATCGTGGGAGAAATTCAAGAGTTGATTTTACCCGAAGATTGCTTGGATGACAAAGGCTATGTGCGTTTGGACCGTCTATTCGATGTGGGGATTGGTGGTCTCAACAGTTATTACAGTCTTCGTAGAATGAAGTCGTTTCCGTATGCACGCGTGTCGGAAGTTCCTACATTTTCGGTAGGAATGAAACTTTAGTTGGAAGAAAATTCTTTCGTTTCTCCAATCTGTTCGTCATTCTTGAATTGGCGTAGGGTTTCTTTCTTTCCATCAGAATCAAAGGTGATGTATTTCCCGTTGTAAGCGCCATTTTTGAAGTATACAACACGTTCTTTCTTACCATTTTCAGCATACCAAATGGATTTGCAATGAAGTTGTCCTTTCTTGAAGCGATGCACAGACTTCTTGTTACCATTTTCCCAGTATGTTTTCAGTTTTCTGCCCTTTTCTGGAGGGAAAATGGATGCGTCTTCGATGCGCTGTTTCTGAAATTGACTGTATTCTTTATCTAGATCGACACTTAGTTTTTCAGGAACGAATACAAATCGAGCGATTGTTAATTGATCGTTTGGAAAGCGATAATTCAAGGTTGAAAGATCAACTTGTTCAATATCAATTGTTTCGACTGGATGGTAAATGTATTCCTCAATACCTTCTTCCTTTTCCAACGTTGATAGGTCGAATGTGACCACTTTTGTTAAGCTTTCGGGTATTTCAAAGTGTATTTGTATCAATTCACTCAGGTCGACAATTGTTTCAATTTTATACTGGTCATCGATAACATCGACAGCATTTAACGTTCGTCCGCTTTGCACAACTTTCACAAAACGCATTTTATCAATGGAAGAAGAGTCAGAATAAATTTTTCCTTCAAAACCAACTTCGAGCATGTGTGGCGGCAACTTTATCTGGTTGTCTGTGGTGTCGCGCTGAATAGAACTATTGATGAGTTTTTTGTAAAACGCTTGCGAAGCAATAACACGATATTCCAAAATACAATGTCCGTCGGCATTCAAGTGACAGCCATCTCCAGAATCATACTCTTTCGCCACATTAAGCGCATCATCGGCAAATCCGCTCCAAAAATCAATGCATTTTTTGCCGAAGAATTGTCTCAGAGAGTCCCTCATCACTACTTGCAATTGACGGTCTGACGCTTTGGGGAAACTTCTCGGTTGTGTGGTTGTTACCCATAAATCAACATCATTCAGATCCGCATAAAGCGCGTACATTTTAAAATTCGCCAATTGCTCTTTGATAGAGTAACCATTGGAGATGTCATTGGACGGAAGGTTTACGATAATGCCATCAGGATTGTACGAGAAAGCCTTGGTGATATTACGCATGGTGTCTGGCTGGGTGCGCTTAGGAACCCTAGGGACATCGGACGGCAATAAGTGATAGCTGTTGTAGCCACCTTTCGCCAAATTAATCACTTGGTTATTCGGGTTAAATCCCTGAACATATTGGCGGTAAAGGTTTACCCAAGCGTCATCAATATTGGACGGACCTGCACCTGCTGCTGTGGAGGAACCAAGGATCACAATGGTAACGGGTGGATTGACAAATTCATATCCTTCCTCTTGTGAAAAGAGAAGTGTAGGAAAGAGAAGAGCGAGAAGAAAGAAAATAGCTGAACGCATAATCAGTTAATCAATTTCGAAAGTTGATGTGATTTATTAGCAATGTTGAAGTTGAGCGTAAAACGAATTTTCTCCCCGTATGAAGCATTGACGAAGGAATCTTCCAAATCTTTACTCATCCAAAGTGGGAAGTACAATCCGAACACATTACTGATTTTCATTCCTAATCCTGCGTTAAACGCCGTTCGATTTACAGAACCAAATCGGAATATTCCCGCATCTACGAAGGCTCCAAACATTTTTGGTAAGTACGGAAATTGAATCCACGCGTTTCCAGTCAACATCCATTGATCGGTCATTCCGAAGTTTGTCGTTGAACGGAACCCTCCCATGTTTTCAGAACGTTGTTGCGACCAAATTCCTGTATATTCACTTCGACCAAAGAAGTATTCTTCCGTGAAAATGTCTTGTCGACCATCAGTTCCGGCAATGGACATGTAGTAGGCGTAATCGCCAAGTCCTTGGTAGTTTCGGTGATATTGATTTCCGTAGAAACCGCGAAGTTCAATCCAGCGGTCTTGCACTTTTTGCATGTAGCGTAACTTGTAATTGGCGCTCAATCGAACACGAGCAAAGCTGTTTTCCGTATTGAGATTGTATAAATAGTCGTTGCGAGCACGAAGATTCAATTGATGATCCGGTTTTTTCAAGTCGAAGTCGTACTGAACAAATCCACCAACTTGGGCGTAATCGACAGGTCCAACTTGATCGTAGCGATACATTCCTTGAATCAACAGGTTTTGTGCGTAATCCACAGCTTTCTTGTCGCGCGAACCGAGTTGCATGTTCACCGAAGGAGAAAGGGTCACGAAATAAGATTCATTATCTCGGTAGGTACTGTCGTTTTTAAATGATTTCACGGAAAGTCCGTAGCGTACTTTTTTGAAGTTTTGCTTCGGAAGAGCTGTATAGCTGAATTCGCCTATTCCTGATACCATTTTTCGACCAAAAGAGTACATGGGTGCAACGAAATAATTCCATTTTTCAGGAACCAATCCGTAGTTGTGTAAGGCTACTCCCAACATAAATCGGTCGTATACATTAGCGGCAACGGCTGGTGTCCAGAATACGTTGGTATGATCGGGTTCGTTATCGCCCATCAACCATTCAAATTTTGGTTTTTCGATTTTCTTGAAGAGCCCTTTTGTTTTCAATGAGTTATTGGATCGATTGATTTCTGGAATGTCTTTGGTGTGGTCAATCACAATACGATCGTAGTCGTAAGAACCATCAAAGGTAAAGTTCACTTCACCTTTCTTATCGACAGGATCTAACCATTTTGTGGCAACAACCTGATCATCTTTTACCAAATTGACTTCAATCGGACCGCTAACTTGTCCTACGTTCTTTACGATGACCGATATTCCACTGTCCGTTTTCTTTGCACGAACGAGTTTGTAGTCGATGTGGTGTGTCGTGTTGATCAAGTCATCGAAAAGCCATCCCAAATCTTTTCCAGACGTTTTTTCGTACGAAGCGCGCATGTCAGCAGGTGAGGGGTGTTTGAATTCCCATTCACGGTAGTATTCCATGGCACATTTATCAAACAATTCCTCTCCCAGATAATCTTTCAGGTAGAAAAAGAGCAAACCTGTTTTCTGGTACATGATCACGCCGTAATTTACCGGTGTAAATTCAGCTGAATGTGTCTCAACGGGTTGATCAGCTCCCAGCCATGAAATCATTCGGTAGGAAATGTCACCTGAATCATGATGATCCAAATGATCGAAATGCATCACTCCATTCAACAACATATCAGAGAAGTAAGTATTTCCTGGATATTTGGTTTCAATGTAGCGCATTTCGTTGAGCGTGTTCATGCCTTCGTCCATCCATCCGTGTACGCGTTCGTTACTTCCAAGCTGACCATAAAACCAGTTGTGTCCAACTTCGTGTACGATCACAATTTCCAATTCCATCGCATTGCTGGCGTTTCCGATCACGGTTACGTTGGGATATTCCATTCCACCTCCAGCACTAATCGTTCCGTCTACGGCTGTTACGTTGTTGTACGGGTAATCGCCATTCCATTTGGAATAGAAGTAGGTTCCGTCGTTGATGTATTCAATGGAATTTTGCCACAATTTCCAATTGTTCGGAGTGAATAGTGCCCAGCTCGTAACGTTTCGCTTTGAATGTGGAAGTTCTACGTTTCCTTTCAACACCCAATAACGCTTGTCGGCAAACCATGCGAAATCGTGTACGTTTTTCTGCGTAAATCGAATTGTTTTCATCTTAGAAGAAGATGCCGGAAATTTATTGTTGGTACTTCTTCCTTTATCTGAGCTCAACTCTTTTGCTGTTTTTTCAGCAAGTGCGGTCATAAATGCGAGTTCAGATTCTGTTTGGCAGTCTCCTGTTGCACCTACCACGTAGTTTTCAGGGAGTGTAATGCGCACATCGAATGATCCGTATTCAGAGAAGAATTCTCCTTGATTGAGATAAGGCATTACATGCCATCCATTTTGATCGTAGACAGCTGGTTTTGGATACCATTGTGTTATTTGATACGATTGACCGATGTGCCCTAAGCGTGAGATGCTTCCAGATGGAATTTTGACGTGAAAAGGTGTCGAAATGGAGATGTGCTCTCCAGGTTTGAGCGGAAATGGGAGTGTGATGGTACAGATATCTGGATTTTGAGGATCTAATTCCCATGATACGGGCGAACCATTTAATCGAAAATCGAGCGAATCGATGTATCCTTTCAACGAATCACTTCCATTGCGAAGGTCGTCATCATCTTGTTCGTATTGTTGATTGGCCAAGGCTGTATGTCCAGAAGAGTAGGCATTGGGCCACAAATGAATCATTATTTTATCAAGTTCATCGGGTGAGTTATTGATGTACTCAAACTCTTCATTTCCGAATAGCTCGTGATTTTTGTCATCCAGTCGAACATCAATTGTATAATTCACTTCTTGTTGAAAGTCGTCTTGACCAACCGAGAAAAACGGCAGGAGAAATAGGAATATCACAAAAAATCTCATTGTTTTCAGTTTAAGAGTGATAAAGATAAATGAAAGTATTCGATCGAAACCCTTGGACGCAAAAAAGCTCTGATTTTTCGATCAGAGCTTTTTCATTATTTCGTTCAATTAGAAATTATGCCTCAACAACTTCTGCGTCTGGAGCATTTTTCGCTACGGAAGCAATTCCGTTTTCCATCGCCGCCGTAGAGTTGTACATCTCGCTTTTACCAATGATTTGACCATTCGTAGCGTTCAATGTAAAAAATGGACTTCCATCTTTCGCTGTTTTGCGATCAAAGCGGGCATCATCCTGTGAGTTTTTACGAACAGACTCGATTCCGTTGTTGCAACCAGCTTTAGTTGAGTAAGATTGACTTGTCAAAATTACTTGACCATTTCCAGCCTTAAGGTTAAACATCCACTTGTCTGATCCTGATGATTTAATTTCAAATTTTCCCATGATTTCTTTTTTGGTTTTGGTGACCTAAATATAGGAAAATCTATTCGCTTAATGCTTAATCAATAGGTGAAATCGACAACATTATAGAAAAATTGTCTTTGTCGAGTACGAATACTGTTGGCGTCATGAATACATCAAAGGTCGTTTGGTAATTAAGTGCCTCCAATGTGGTGCGGTGTTTCGCGATAACGCTTCTGGCATCTATTTTTGCAGCATTGTACAGGCTATCTGTCATCGCCACATTGATAAATTCCAACTTGTTCTTCTTGATAAACTTCTTCCACTTTTCGAAATCTTCACCAACGGCTTTTCCTACGGCAAAAATCTCTACGTTTCGATCGCGTAGCTTCTCGGCGTACAATGTTTGAAGTTTCGGTGTGATTTTTTTACAATGACCACATTCTGGATCCCAGAAGTAAACAATGGTGTAATCTGCGTCCAACTCGTAGAAGTTGTGCCACACCTTGTTGGTTGTGTCAGGGAGCATAATGTTTGGCGGAACAACGCCCATTACCAAATGCTCGTCAATGTCTACTTTCTTACACAGATCTTCAAGTTTTTTCTCAGGCATCCAATGCGCTTTTGCTGTGCGATCTTCATCTTTTCCACAGTAGTAACGCTGTCCCATGCGAACGAATACTTTGTCCATTCCCATGATTTTGCTTCTTTCATAATTACTGGTGATCCAAGAAACGGAGTACTGAAGCATGTCTGATCCTTCAGGGAATTGATCACACAACTGAATGGCATATTTGATGATCGTATCCCAATGCTGCACCATCGTTTTTTCAAAATAGTTCTGCAGTTTTGTATGGTAGATGCTTGATCTCACCAAACGATCGTCGTTGAAATCTACGTTATCCCAATAGTGCTTTTTGAAGTAATTGAAACGGAAATTAGAGTCGAGAACAACACCGTTTTCATCTGTTGGTGCTTCGGGAATTTCTACGTCCATCGACATATTGATCATTTTTGAAACCAACATGTCTGGGTGAGATTTAACAATATCCCTCTGATAGTCGATTACTCCCTTGTTTTTTTCCTTGATTTGCTTCGTGAGAATTTCATAGCGCTTTGATTCTTTATCGGTTGTTTCCAACTCCTTCTGCATTACATTGATCTGCGCTCTTTCTTTGCTAATGAAGGAAACGTATTCCAAGAAAATTTTGTTTTCCTCCGACTTCTTCACCTTTGCATTCGGCATTGGGTTTTTCGCTGTCGACTCGATTAAAATATCCTCGTCATTGTATACAAATTCAAGTAATTGTTCTCCAGGAAGAAACAACGCCAAAATTCCAGCGTCTTGCTTCGATCCATCAAATTCAATAATTCCTCGTTTTGCCTGTGCCGTATCGGCGTAGTATAAGCCTTTACCAAAATAGCGCACGAGATTTACTGTGGTATCTGGAAGGTCCGAAATCTTAAACTTAATGGTTTGCGAAAAGGCAGAACTTGTTAAGGTTAAAAATGTTGCAAGGAATAATATTCTCATGTTGACGTAATTTCTTTATTTAAAAGTATTCGGTTTTCCGATCAAAAATAATTCTCCGAAACGGATTAACATTTCTTTAACGCTTAATATTCGTTAAAGATGCCTTTTTTAGCCGTAAAATAACTCGCTAGTGCAAATATTCCATAGGCGAAAAACAATGCTAGAATGCTCGTAATGGTAATGGATGTGTCGATGTTAACTCCTCCAGAGGCAAAAACGCTATCCAACAATATTTTAAGTAAAACAAAGACTCCGAATCCAGCGATGGTGATTATTCCAAAAATGCGGACAAAATACAGGAAGAATTTTCGAATGATCTTCTTTGGATGATGACCGATGCGCATGAGCGTTCTTACTTCGTAAGCGTTTTTAGACATGAGCAATTGCATGAATTGAATCAGTACAAGCCCAGAAACCAATACGGCAATAATTGAAATCGACATAATCACAATAAACAACGTTCCCACGATACTTTTCAATCGCCCAACAACCATTTGTGAGTCACGCGATTCCAGTCCACGCTCTTCGAGCATGTCTTCTACTAAACCAAATTCATTTTTCTGTCCTGAAATCAAAATTTGCGTGATTTTCTGTGGTGTTCCATCGGAGAAGTTTTCCATTCCATATTCCATAAACGATTGCGGAACGAGAATGGCCGACACTTGATTGGTGAATCCAACCACTCGACAGTTCAAGTGTTCTACTTTTCTTCCATAAGAAAGCTTGAATTCACAGTTGATTTGCATCACGAGATCATCCGACACTTGTGTCATTCCACTCGCACTCATGAAGGTGTTGAGCATCACGAAAAGGTCTCGCGGCATGATCACAGGAACGAATTCATCGCCTTTTTTCCAATTCCATTTGTCCGTTTTTACATCCAAGAAATTTGGATCGATGGTTTGCACAAAAGCATCTGTAGAAAAAGGAGGAACGAGCGGGTCTTTCGTACCGAACATGACTTTAAAGTTGTTGGATACAACGGGTTGCACATCTTCCACAAAGGGCATGTTTCGCATTTTTTCAATTTCGAGCTCAGAGAAATCTGTTGCTTTAATTCCAAGAGTTCCAGAATTCGATACTTTTTTCTGTACGATGATCGTGTTCGGTCCTAAAATGTCGGCTCCTTCTCCAAATTCTTGTACTTTAATCAAGTAATGAATGGAGGTAACGAGGAACGTAACGCCCAAGAATGAGCCGAATACTGCAATGATCAATTGCAAACGATCCTGATTTTTAAAAAGAAGTTTATCTAGCATATTATTATAGAAATAATTCTTGTTCAAATGAATATCCGTGGCTGTCTCCCAATGTCGTCAAGACGAAGCCTGCATTTTGTTCGATGGTGCGCTCGTGAATCATGTTCATGCAGCGTTCTGCGTTAGCAACATCGAGATGGGAATAAGGTTCGTCCATGATGAGCCACTTGTACGGTTGAGCCATGGCGCGAACAATGGCCACACGCTGTTGCTGTCCCATAGAGAGCAAACCACATTCTTGATCCCATTTGTTGTCAATTTCGAGTTGTTCGAGCATTCGTTTGAGTTCCACCTCGGTAAAGGTATCGGTCAAACTATTTTTGAGTCGAAGGTTTTCCGCAACGGATAGCTTGGGAAACAACTGTAAATCTTGAAATACAACAGAAACCTGACGTGTTCGAACGTCTGTCCAATCATCGGTGGAGAAAGATTTGATGTCTCGATCTCCGTACATAATCGATCCTGAATAATCTTTTCGTAAGCCGATGGTGGTTGTGGTAAACGTCGTTTTTCCTTTCCCACTAGAAGCATTCAAGAGGATGCGTTTTCCGGATTCCAGAACAACTTTATTTCCCCAGATGGAATTCTCGCCATGGTTGATTGAGGCAAGCGGTTCTGGCATTATTTGGTTAAGTGTGATGTTCATTCGCTGGTTTTTGTAGTTAGATTTCAAGAATCATTCCAAGTTTTTTCTTTTTCAAGTTGATCGATGATCTTTTCCTTCATTTCTTCAACTGTCGTGAAAGGAATCCAATGAGCTTCTGGATTTCGTTTTAACCATGTGATCTGACGCTTTGCGTAGCGCCGAGAATTTTGTTTGATTTGATCTACAGCTTCTTGCAAGGAGTTCGTACCATCGAAATACTGAAAGAGTTCTTTGTATCCCACTGTATTCATGGAACTCAAATGACGATAGGGAAGAACCAATTTTACTTCATCGAGTAATCCCGCTTCCATCATTAAATCGACACGCTTGTTGATGCGCTCGTAAAGAAACGCGCGTTCGTGTTCGATTACAAATCGGTGGACTTGAAAAGGTCGTTCTTTCCGTTGGGATGTTCGAAGCTTCGAGTAGGGTTGATTCGTTAGTCGCATGACTTCAATGGCACGCACAACCCTCACTGGGTTCTTTCGATCAACCTGTTCGTAATAGCTAGGGTCTCTCTCCTTTAACTCTTCAAGTAGCTCGTTCAAACCGCCCGCATCGACTTGTTGCTGCAAGGTGTTTCGAAGTTCTTTGGAAGTAGGAATATCATCTAAGCCATGACATAAGGCATCTACAAACATTCCCGATCCGCCGGTCAAAATAATGACATCATGGTTTTTGAATTGCTCTTCAAGAACAGCCATTGCTTCGCGTTCAAATTGCGCGGCAGTTACTTCATCGGATAGTTGATGTGAATCAATAAAGTAATGAGGAACACCCTCCATTTCTTCGGTGGTTGGCTTTGCCGTCCCAATGGAAACTTCTTTGTAAAACTGTCGAGAATCAGCGGAAAGTACGCACGTTTTGAAATGTTGCGCAAGAGCTACGCTTAGGGAAGTTTTTCCACTAGCGGTTGGACCAGATATGACAATTAAATGTTTGATGGTCAAAAGTAAGAATTCTGTCGGGTTCTAATCGTAATGTTGAATCCATTCGTAGTAACGTTCGAAGACTTCGCGAACGTAGTTGTAAGTCGTTTTACTGCGCATCATTCCGTGGCGTACGACTTCATCTTGATAATATTCTTGCTTCGATAAGTTGAGAATCATTTGTTCGACGTTATCGTCCCAAACATTTGGATCTTTTCCGTATTTCTTGGCAAGACGCTGCGCATCTAAAATATGACCACGACCGGCATTGTAGGATGCAAGCGAAAATTTCTTTCGTTGTAGCGGATCAGGAACCATGCTCCAATACTTTTCGTCGGCTTTGAGCTTCTTGGCTCCTCCCAAAATTTGTGTTAGTGGATCTGAATCAGGGAACACGCCGTAGCTAGGGCCAGTGTTGGGCATGAATTGCATCATACCATAAGCTCCACCGAAGGAACGTGCATTCGGATTGAACTTAGATTCTTGGTAAGCAACTGCAGCAATCAGGCGCCAGTCCCATCCCGACTTTTTCGCAGCTTGTTTGAAATAGCTATCGAACTGAGAAATGTTTTTACCATTGAGCGCGACGAAGCTTTTTTGATCTTCAAAACCAAGAAATTTCGATTCGAAATAACGGCGATAGATGTGCGAGAAAACACCTTTCTTTTTGAATTTGATGAGCCACTCGTCCAACTTCGCTTTTAGCAAATGACTGGATTTGCGCATTCCGAATGCCATTTTTTGATCGACCGAAAGTGCCAAGCTAGCATCTAGGTTTTCGAAGAACTCGGTATTGATTTTCGCTACATTATCTTCGATAATTGTGTAATCGATGAGTCCTTCAGAAACCATTTCGATCAATTCTTCTCCGCCCATGTTTCCTTCTACGGCTTCAATGTGAATGGTGTCTCCAATTTCTTCTTGTAGGTGTTCCAAACGTTGATAATAACTCGAGTTTTTCCAAACATGAACAGATTTCCCAACGAGTTCGCTTGCAGTGTTCACCATTTCTTTTTCGAGTTCTTCTTCATCCATATCCTTCCAACCTTCTGGTTTCCGTTGAACCAGTACTTGGTGGGCATGCAAAAATGGCTCAGAGAAACGAATCTTTTTACTTCGTTCTTTAGTCACGGTGAAATTACAAGCAATCAAATCGCCTTCACCTCGATTGAGCATCCCGACGAGGTTATCAAGGTTATGTACAACCCTTACATCCAGACGGACACCGATTTCATCTGCAAATAGTTTGAGTAATTCGTACTCGAATCCCATTTTCTTCTCTTTGTAGATGAAGTAAGAGGTGGAACTGTTTTCCATGAGAACAGTAAGCTTTCCACTCGCTAAAATTTCGGGAAGGTCACTTTTGATAATTGTTCGTTCAAACTTTTCCTCAAGCGATTCTGTCTCCATGACACACGCATTGGAGATCAATAGGGTGATAAATACCAGCGTTATGTACCGTACCGCTTTGATCATTTTTATAGACAGAGGTTGCTTGATTATTTAAACAAATTACTTTTTTTTTCTGGAAGTTCCATTGAATTGTTCAAAAATAGCGAATTCCATGCGATCGTTTTTTATCGAGTTTTACATGCTGAGGATCATCTGTTATTGTGTTAGCTCACTACCATTCATCAACTTAGCGTCGTACGAAAGCCAATAATCAAATGGCATTACCGTTTGTACTTTTTTCGCTTCCACTTTGGTCGGACATCGCTACTATTGTTGAGCCTGAGCGAATATGCAATCAAAATAGCCTTTATGAAGTACCGACTGTTTACATTATTTCTAAGTTCTTTTTCAATCGCGTATTCGCAAACGACGTTTGAGATAAACGGAGCGGTTTTCAATGAGAGTAATGTTCCCTTAGATTTGTGCGCCATTAATTTGTTTCAACAATCTGATTCATCGTTTGTAAAAACAGAATTTACCGATCAAGATGGTTCATTTCTTCTATCTGGAATAGAAAAAGGTGCGTATTATATTTTGGTAAAACAGTTCGATTATGTTGATTACAAGCTTGACATTCAGGTAGAACAATCTTTTACCATTCCGAACATTCAATTGGAGAAAAGCGCCCAAGATTTGGAACAAGTCGTGGTTACGCATAAAGTTCCATTCATTGAGCGACAAATAGATCGAGTAGTGGTGACGCCAGACGCGTTAATTGCAAATGCTGGAAGCAATGCGCTTGAAGTGTTGGAAAGAGCTCCAGGTGTCACGGTAGATCAAAATGGAACAATACTCTTGAAAGGGAGATCGGGTGTTGCTGTTTTTATTAATGATAAACCTTCGTATTTGTCAGGAACGGAATTGGAAAACTATTTAAAAACACTTCCTGCAGGTTCCATCAAGAATATTGAAATCATGGAGAATCCGCCAGCCAAGTACGACGCGGAAGGAAATGCGGGAGTCATCAATATTAATATCAAAAGGTCTACCATGAAAGGTCTTTTTGGAAATACATCAGTGAGCTATCGAAGAAGCCGATATAACAGTAGCAACAACAGTTTAAATCTCAATTACAATCGAAATAAGATCAGCCTGTACGCTAATGTGTATGCAGGTTTCTGGGGAAGTTATCAGGACTTAAATATCAACAGGTATTATTTGAATCAAGATAACTCGCTTGCGTCTTCATTCGAGCAAAATTCCTTCAATGAAAATGACGGGAAATACCTTGATGGAAAAGTAGGGATGGATTATTATTTATCGGATAAGAGTACCATCGGAATTGCCTATAAACTGTCAACTTCTCCATCAAATAGAGGTGTAGACAATACCGCATTGATCCGAAATGCTTCGGGAGATCTTGTACAGCGGGTGGTTGCCGACAACTTGAGTCAACGAACATTTGAGAACAACTTGATAAATGCTTATTTCAGTCACTCGCTTGATTCCCTCGGAAGCAAGATATCAGTTGATGCAGATTACGTGAACTATAAATCGACAAACGATCAGACCTTTAAAAACTATCAATACAACCAAAACGAACAGTTGATTTACGCCGACCTGATCAATGGAGAGATTCCTTCGGAGATCAGTATTTATGCCATGAAATCGGATTACACCAAAACGTTAAAAGGGAAATCAAAATTAGACGCTGGGCTGAAAACTGTTTTAACTAAAACGGACAATGAAGCAATTTACAGTACAACCGTTGGCGGTGTAACAACTCCAGATTACAATTTGAGTAATCGTTTTTTGTACGATGAATGGATCAATTCGGCTTATGTAAACTATAGCACCGAATTGGGACGTTTTGGACTGCAGCTTGGCTTGAGAGGAGAGTATACGCAGTTGGAGGGAAATCAGCTGGGAAATGCCGTAACTGCAGATACGAGTTTTACACGTGAATATGCATCACTTTTTCCTACCTTCTATGCATCTACTCAACTGGATTCAGCAGGAAATCACGGAATGTATTTTTCGTATGGACGTCGAATCAATCGTCCTTATTTTCAAGATTTAAATCCATTCATTAGTCCACTTGACAAGTTTACGTTCTATACGGGAAACCCAAATCTACTTCCCACGTATTCACACAATTTATCCTTGAGTTATTCATTTAAGAATATGATCAACACCGCGCTTTCTTACTCGTTGGTAACAGATGGAATTCAAGAAACACTCGAAATTCAAGACAGTTTGTATTTCAGCCGACCGGGGAATATAGCTTCGAGTCAGTTTTTGTCGCTGTCGGTTGATGGACATTTTAGTGTTGCTTCGTGGTATGACTTGAACCTGTACACAGAAGTAGCATTGGTGAGCTTCAAGAGCGATTTGTATACTGAACAGTTGAATAGTCAAGGGATCAATGTGTTTGCTTCGATTACCAATAGCTTTAAACTTGGGAAGGGCTGGAAAATTGATGTAAGTGGAAGGGCATTGAATGATCAGGTGGCTTCTCAATTGTTGATTAAAGGTTATGGAACAATAGATGTTGGTGTTCAGAAAAATATCTTGAAAGGGAGAGCTTCCGTTAAAGTTTCTGCCACGGATATTTTCCACACGCAAAGAGGAGATGGAATCATTAATAATTTGCGATTAACGAACGCCGATTGGAATAGTAAATACGATTCTCGAAGTGTGCGCCTGACCTTCTCATGGAGATTCGGTAAATCAACCATGAATAAGAAAAAACATAACAGTTCCGGTTCCGATGCTGAACAGGATAGGGTAAAGGGATAGTTACAAGGTTTTCAGAAATGCTTGGTGGTGCGGAATGGCGTCTTCCATGAAATCATAAAATGTTTGTACTACTTCCTTCTCGTATATTTTAAATACTTCATGTCCTGTATGAAGAACGTTGGGGAAGGAAATTCGCGAGGACACACCATTGCACGCTTTCATTAATCCATAGCTGAATTGATACTGATACAGCCAATTCTTCTCTTTCATCTTCGCAATCATGTATTTGAAATCGGGAGAATAAGATGCCTCGTTTTCCAATGGCGTTTGGTAGAAGCTTTCGACGAACTCATCAAGTGGAACCTCGTGGAAATTGTTCCATTCTCGGGCAAGTACATGATCAAAAAAGAGGTCAACGGCAATTCCAGCTACCTTTGGTAGAGGTTCATAGAGTTTTCGCATGAGCTCTAGCACTTTTGGATGATGATCGATGTAGGAATCAATCATCCGATGCAGGAGAATGCCTTGTTGGAGCTTTATGGGAAGATAGGATAAGTCTTTCCCTCGAACAAAATCACCATGTAAATTCGCATACATGAGTTGAGGATCGTTATTGGAAAAATAGATGTGTCCGAGGAAATTCATTGTCCGAATATAGACAAAAAAAATCCCGTCCAATTTCGATACAGATCGAAATCAAACGGGAAAGTTATTTAAATGGTGCTTGTTCTAATATTCGTCTTCGTTGAAGAGGAAATCTTCTCGCGACGGATAATCAGGCCAAATTTCTTCGATACTTTCGTATGTTTCCCCCTCATCTTCAAGAGCCTGAAGATTTTCCACTACTTCAAGAGGTGCACCAGTTCGGATAGCGAAATCTATTAACTCGTCTTTAGCTGCTGGCCAAGGTGCGTCTTCTAGATATGATGCTAATTCTAATGTCCAATACATAGTCCTCTGTTTATTGTTATTTGGCGCAAAAGTAATTTTAATTTGAAATAATGCAAATAAAAACGAAGAAACTTTCGAAAAAATACGAAAAGCCTTCAGTTATAGGTAGAAATCAATAAGTGATTTGGAATCCGAAATTACATTCGAGCTACCCACGGATGTTCCGTAGCATTGAGGTCTTTGCTCAATTTTCTACTCAACACGAAGAGATAATCACTCAATCGGTTGAGATAGGTCAATAAAATTGGCGCGATGGGCTGATCAGCATTCAAATCCACGCAAATTCGTTCGGCTCTGCGACAAACACAACGGGCAATGTGACAGTAAGAAACGGTAGTATGTCCTCCCGGAAGAACAAAGCTACGCATGGGCTCGAGCTCTTCGTCCATTTTGTCGATCCAGTTCTCTAAATTTTCAACATCAACATTGGAAAGATCGGGCAACTTCATATTGGAAGCTTCGGGATCAGCTGCCAATTGAGATCCCATCGTAAACAATCGATCTTGAATCTCGAGCAGTTGCTCAACGATTTCTTGAGCGATGTCTTGATCGCGAATTAATCCGATGTGCGAGTTGAGTTCATCCACTGTTCCATACGCTTCAATTCTCAACGAACTTTTCGGGACACGTGTTCCTCCAATTAATTGTGTTGTTCCTTGATCTCCTTTTTTCGTGTATACTTTCATGCTTCTGTTTGTTCTAACTTACTACGTAATTCTTGAATTCGTGCTTGTTTCCCGATGTTGCGAATGTTTTTGGCTGTTTCGGTATAGTACTCGTGTACGCCATCCAGAAAGTTCAATTGATACATGATCCATTCTTTATCCGTCATGGTTCTGCCTTCTTGAGCATATTCCTGTCGAAGCTTGTTCGCAATGGCATAGTAGTCGGGTCTACCCAAATAATCGTGGTCAGCATCACACATGATTTTCTCTAACAGGTCTTGAGGCTCCACGTTTTTCTTCGTGCAGTTGATGATACGCTCTACAATATCTACCTGAATATCTGAATATCCGAAATTGGGAAGCATGGCTTTTGCCATACCAATTCCGAAATCTTCATTGTCCTTGCTAGAGTGAATGTATCCTGCATCATGGAATAGCGCAGCTGTACGCAATAATAAGATCGATTCATCGTCTACTCCTTCTAATTTCGCATAGCGGATGGCAGCCTTTTCTACATTCAATGTGTGTGGTACATCGTGATAAACAACTGTTTCAGGCAGTAGCGAACGCAATCGCGTCAAGATGTTGACACGCATTTGATCGAAATCCATCGATGCTAACCCGCAAATGGTGCGCAATTTAGCAGATGGATATAATCCATTGCCACCCATTGAATGCTGTCCTTTTAACTTTGATAAATAGAACATTTCGATGCTTCCGCCGCGTTTGTGAATATCAATTTTTCCTCGGGGAATCGTTTCGAAATAAGAGCCAATGCCATCGGCAATGTTGGACGTAATGGTGATGTTTCCACTTTTGGTTACTTCTTCCGCTCGCGATGCAATGTTGACCGTATCTCCCCAAACGTCGAAACTAAATTTGGAAGAACCGATAATCCCGGCAACCAGCGGTCCCATGTGCAAACCGATTCGAATCTCCCAGAAATCCTTTCGCATTGCAATGGCAATATCGCGTTCATTTCGCATGAAATCTCGGATTTCCAGTGCAGCCAGACATGCTCGAATTGCAGGACGTGGCATATTTTCAGTTACTCCCGAAAGTGCCATGTAGGCATCTCCGATTGTTTTGATTTTTTCGAGTTTATACTTCTCAACAATGTCATCGAACTTCGTGAAATAGTATTCCAGTCGTTTGATCAATTCGAGCGGGTGAATGTTCTTTGCTTTGGAAGAAAAATCGACAAAGTCCGTAAACAGTACAACGCCATTTTGAATCCGTTTTGGAGAGAATTTCCCCACATTGCTTAACTCACCCAAAATGGAATCGGGAAAGATGTTACTAAGCAACTGTGCAATTCGTTGATCTTTGTAAAAGAGAGATTTGTAGACCTCAATTTTGCTTCGAATCAAATTGGGACTAAATGGAGCCGAAATGTAATCGACCGCTCCTTGCTTGATGCCTTTCACCAATTTACCCGATGCTCTAGGGTCTTTCGAGATCAAAATAATGTATTGGTTCCCGAATGTATTTTCCTTTTGGATTTCCTTGAGTTGCTCAATCGCATCTTTTGATTCTTCAACATTAACCAAAACGATTCCGACCTCTTTTCGTTCTAGGATCGGAGTTGCATCTTCTAGTGAATCGGCCAGCAAGACATTATTTCCGCTTCCAGCGAGCATTTCCTTTAAACCAACGCGGGTTTTTCGGTCGCTCTCAATAATCAATATGTTGATAAACCGTTCCACTACAATTCAATTTGATCGATCGATACAGGAGCTTCTTTTAGTTCTAAAATGCGTTGAATCACTTCATCTACAGCAGCATCTGGACAGCTCGCACCTGATGTTATGATAATGGTCGTGTGTTCTTTATCGGGTAAAAACGCGTGATGTTTTTTCAGTTCTTTTGAATGAATATCAAACGCTTGGATGCTCTCTTTTGAAAGAATCTCTCCTTTGTTCTTGATGAAGAAAGTAGGAAATTTAGGTTCCAATAATTCAACGAGGTGCGAGGTGTTGCTACTGTTGTATCCACCTACCACAACGGCTAAGTCTGCATCAATATTCAATAATTCCAGCGTAGCTGATTGGTTATCGTTTGTGGCGTAACACAGCGTATCACGTGTATCAGAGATGTGTTCCTTAATGGATGACTCTCCATACTTCTCAATCATTGTTTGTCGAAGAAAATCGGTGATCTCCTGTGTTTCGGAGGCCAACATCGTTGTTTGGTTGACCACACCAATGCGGTTTAAATCTTTCTCAGGGTCAAATCCTTTGGAAAGCTTTCCCTCAAAGTAGTGAGTGAACTCTTCAGTCGATATCTTCCCCAAAATATAGTCAGAAAGTTTTCGTGTCTCTTCGAGGTTTTTCACCACCAATGAAGGCGCATTTTCCTTAGTATGCGAAAACGTTGCCTTCGTTTCTTCGTGTTTGTGTTTACCGTGAATGATGATGGTATGATCCAATTCACCCAACTTCGCGGAACGGTTCCATACTTTCTCAACAAAAGGACACGTTGTATTGTATTTCACCGTATCGATGCCTTTTTTCTCTAGCAACTCTTGAATTTCGATGGTTGTTCCAAATGCCGGGATAATGACAATATCTTCTGGCTGAATTTCATCCCATGGAATGAGTTGCGTACCATCTGTATCTTGAATGAAACGAACACCTTGACTTAGGAGATCGCTGTTAACACCTGGATTGTGAATCATCTGACTTAACAAGAAGATTCGTTTGTCTGGATTTTCCTGAATCGCTTTGTATGACTTTTCGATGGCATTTTCTACGCCATAACAAAAACCAAAATGACGACTAATTACAAAAGTGACATTACCGAAATTCAACGAAGTGGGAGAGAAGTCCTTCTTACGAGGATCTTCCAGCTTTCGCTTCGCCTTTACTTTAGAAATAATAGGCGATCGATAATGAAGAGGGATATCGAATTTTTTCATCTACTCAAAGTTAAGAATATTGTCATATTGGCAAGAGGATAATTGCACCGATCTATTTTCTTAGAATTACAACGATTCGTTTGGAATTTTAGTCCATTTTTTCGTTGAGATGACTAACTTTCCAGAACAAAACAACGAGCTTCATCAACATGATTCGCAGGATTCAATCATTCTTTACAAAACAGAAAATCAGTCAGCTTTTTTTGATTTCATCAGAATTGATCGTCGTGCTCTTTTTATGGGCGAATTTTCGGGTGTTGACAGTGAGTCATGCTTTTGTAAGTGGCGATTTTAATGAGTTACCGAAGGTAAAAGTGGGAATCGTTCCAGGAACCATTCGTTATTTATCTTCTGGACAACCGAATCTCTACTTTTCATATCGAATTGATGCGGCTGCGGAATTGTACCGTTCGGGTAAGATTTCTCACTTGCTGATTAGTGGGGACAATGGAACCAAGGGATACAATGAACCGCAGGATATGAAGAATGCGTTGATGGAAAAAGGAATTCCAGCTGCGGCAATTACACTCGACTATGCTGGATTCGACACATACGATTCCATGATTCGGGCGCGAGAAGTATTTGGGCAAGATCGCTACATAGTCATTTCACAAGAATTTCAGAATGAGCGAGCGGTGTATATCGCCCGACGATTTGGAATTGAAGCGTATGGTTTCAACGCAAAGGATGTTAAAAATTACGGAGGTATCCGCACAAAGCTGCGTGAATCGCTCGCTCGGGTGAAAGCATTTGTTGAAGTTCAGCTCGGCGTACAGCCCACCTATTTGGGTGAAAAAATACGGATCAAATAATGGCCCTAATCTAAAAGAAAACCACTTTCGGATATTTTTTTATCTATTTAAAATTCTGTTATTCAGTTAATTGAATCGGGTTTACTAAATTGTTTTCGAGAAAAATGCAATGGATTGGAATTCTCCCGTCTTTAATAGTGAAGGATCAATGATGTATCCCATTTTGAATGGAAACTGAAAGAGAAAATAAAAAGAAACTGGAAAGCTTTTTCCGTGATGAATACGATTCGCTGAAGTTATTTGTGAATTCGCGTATTCGATCTTCGGCGGAGCGTGATTCGGACGATATTATTCAAGATGTTGCATTGCGATTATTCTCTGGAGCAGATCGATATGCTCCGATAAATAATGTGGCGGGCTTTGTGTACCACTCAATTAAGAATAAGATTATCGATGTAATGCGTGGCGGTAAATCAACGATTCAGGAGCATGACGAAAATGAAGCGAAGTTGATTGAATTTACGGAGCTATTGTATGGGAAATCAGATAATTCTTATTCCGATCGAATGATACACGACTTGAAAAGCGCCATCATGAACTTAAAGCCTGCGTACCGAGACATCATTATTGCGATTGATTTTGAGGGATTTACCTACAAGGAAATCACAGATGAAACAGGAATACCTCAAGGTACATTAATGTCGAGAAGACATAGAGCTATTGCCTTGTTGCATAACGAATTAAGAGAAAAGAAAAAAACGAACGCATAAACAATTAGAAAACATGAGAAATTATTTTGAACACAAGATGAGAAAGAAAAATCCAGCGGTGATTGCAGGGATGGTTGTTTTAGGAATTCTAACCATTGGTGGATTAATAACCTTGTTCGGGTTCACCGTAATGTGGTTGTGGAATTGGCTGATGCCTGAACTCTTCGGGTTGCCGACACTCACTTTTTGGAAGGCCGTAGGTGTGATTATTCTGTCGAAATTACTTTTTGGAGGCTTCGGTGGAGGTGGAAAAAGTGGCAAATCTGGAAAGAAGAGAAAGAAATCATGCGAATCCGATACATCGAAAAAGAAAGACTTCTCCAAATGGAAACACTATGATTCGTTTTGGAAAGAAGAAGGGGACAAGGCATATGAAGCATATTGCCAACGACTGGAAAATCCAGAATCAAGTCAATCTGAGGTAGATGAGGATTCATCCGAAACGAACAAAACTGCAGAGTAGCAATGGAAGTACTTGTTCTTAAAACGAATGTGACGTCAAAGCAGAAAGCTGAGCAATTGCGCGCGGTCTTCGATAATCATCAATCCATCGAGAAATGGTCCGTGGATATCGAAGACTGCGATAAAGTCCTAAGAATTGAAGCGCAGAACGGATTTGGCATCAAAGAGGCCGTTGCGTTGATGCAATTGCAGGGATTCTACGGAAATGAGTTGGAAGATTGAATTTTAAGAGTCGTGATAACTTCCGCTAGGATTAATGATCAGTTCGATCTTAAATCAACTCTCTAATCTCTCCCATAATGCGTTCCGCTAATGCATTTGCGGCATCCAAATCTTTGCTTTCCGAGTAAATTCTGATAATCGGTTCTGTGTTACTCTTGCGCAGGTGTACCCATTCTTTTCCGATGTAGATCTTTACGCCGTCTGTCGTGTCGACTTCTTCGTGAGCGTATTTCGTTGCCATTTCAGCCAATACTTTATCTACGTCGATTTCAGGAGTCAATTGAATTTTATTCTTCGAAATGATGTACTTCGGATAGCTGTCACGCAAAGCAGAAACACTCATTTTTTTGTGTGCCAAATGCGAGAGGAATAAAGCAATTCCAACCAGAGAATCTCTTCCATAGTGCAATTCTGGATAGATCACACCTCCATTTCCTTCTCCACCAATCACAGCGTTTTCAGCTTTCATTTTCGTTACCACGTTCACTTCGCCTACGGCAGAGGCAAAATAAGCATTACCACTTGCTTCAGTTACATCGCGCAAGGCACGTGTTGAAGATAAATTTGAAACGGTAGAACCAGGTGTTTTGCTCAACACGTAGTCCGCAACGGCAACTAGGGTGTATTCTTCTCCGAACATGCTTCCGTCCTCACAAACGAGTGCAAGGCGATCAACATCTGGATCTACTGTAATTCCTACATCGGCTCCCGTTTCTTTGATTTTATCAGAAAGATCGGTCAAATGTTCTGGAAGTGGCTCTGGGTTGTGTGGGAACTCTCCCGTTGGATCACAATACAGTTTCGTAATGTTTTTCACGCCCAAAGCTTCGAGCATTGCTGGAACGAAAATACCTCCCGTTGAATTCACAGCATCTACAACAACACTGAAATTCGCCGCTTCAATAGCTGCTTTATCAACAATTGGCAAGTCAAGAATGGCTTGAATATGTTTTTCTAAATAACTGTCATCGTGGGTAACTGTTCCCAAATCATCTACCTCTGCAAAGTTGAAGGCTTCTTGCTCTGCAATTTCCAAAACGCGTTTTCCATCGTCTCCAGAGATAAATTCTCCTTTTTCATTCAACAGTTTGAGTGCGTTCCATTGTTTTGGGTTATGACTTGCTGTGAGAATGATTCCTCCGTGTGCATTTTCCATTGGAACGGCAACTTCTACGGTCGGAGTGGTGGACAATCCAAGATTAACAACATTAATTCCTAATCCAGAAAGGGTTGAGATGACTAAATCAGAGATCATTTGTCCTGAAATACGTGCATCACGACCAATGACAACGGTCAATGTTTGATTCGGATTGTTTTCCTGAAGCCACGTACCATATGCTGCCGCAAATTTTACTGCGTCGATAGGAGTGAGGCCATTATTTACTGCGCCACCAATTGTTCCGCGAATTCCAGAGATTGATTTGATTAATGTCATAATGTAGTATTTTTAGAAAGAGCGCTTGAGCGCAATCATCTTCATGCACGCAATGGCGCATTCTGTGCCTTTGTTTCCGTGTTTTCCTCCTGAACGGTCAATGGATTGTTGAATGTTCAAATCTGTCAAGAGACAAAATGAAACAGGGGTGTTGTATTTCAGGTTTACGTCGATGATTCCTTGCGTAGCGCCATCGCACACAAAATCAAAGTGACGTGTTTCCCCTTGAATGACACATCCAATGGCTACAACGCCATCTACGGTTCCTTGCTCGCAGAAATATTGACTTCCTAGCGGAAGTTCAAACGCTCCGGGAACAAATCGAATGTCAATATTCTCTTCTTTCACACCGTTATCGAGCAGTGCCGACTTTGCTCCTTCAAGCAATCCGAGTGTGATTTTGTCATTCCATTCAGAAACAACAATGCCGATTTTAAAATCGGCACCGTTTGGAATTTCTTCTTTTATATAATCTGAAAGATTGCGATGTTCTGTCGCCATAATTTCGTGTTATTTTCCAACTTTCATGTTAGATGCTTTCGACAAGTATTTTTCAACTTGGTGCTGTCCAGCATAAGATGGGTAATCATCAACAATTCGTTGGTACATCTCAGCTGCTTTCGGGAAGTTTTTGATTTCTTCCGAACAAAGTCCTGCTTTCATCAAGTACATTGGAGTTGTCAATTCATTCTCTAGCATGTCAGCAGCTTCCAAGTATTTGTTTGCTGCATCTTCGTACTTTTTCATTTCAGAAAGACAGTCAGCTTGAAGTCCAACAGCCATAATTGAAACGTATGTATCTTCGGTATCAACTCCTTCCAACTGCTCGATAGCACCTTCGAAATCTTTGCTTTCCATCAATTGACGTCCCAAAACAAATTGTGCTACTTCACCACCAATTCGACCGTCATATTTCTTCACTTCGCTTTCCAAGTATTCAATGGCAAGATCGGTAGAATCTATTTTTGCGTAGTTCAATCCTTCCCAGTAAACGTGTTTTGACTTCTCGTTTGCCGGCTTCACTACGAACTGGCGGTAGAGGAAGTATCCCAAAATCCCAATAACCAAAACACCAATCCCAATTGTTACAAAACGCAAGGTCTTGTTTGATTTGAATTGTCTCTTTATTTCTTCTCCTGTGATATCTTCTAACATTGTAATAATTTAAGCAGCGCAAAAATAGTTTTTTTTTTGAGAAAAGTCATACCGATTTATGTTAATGAAGGAATTCCGCTAATTTTGTCGCGATGCATCTCGAAAACCTCCATCTTGTTAATTTCAAAAACTACGAAGAAGCTGAGATTTCGCTGACTTCTGGGATTAACTGTTTCGTTGGGAAAAACGGGGCAGGGAAGACGAATATTTTGGATGCTGTGCACTATTTGAGCATGTGCAAGTCGTACATGAATGTAATTGACCGTCAGAATATTCGTTTTGAACAACCCTTTTTTGTGATTCAAGGAGATTGGCAGAAGGAAAATACTTCCATTAACATTCATTGCGCGGTGAAAGTTGGCGCCAAAAAAGTCTTCCGTCGCAATAAAAAAGAATACGAAAAGCTAGCGGATCACATTGGTCAGTTTCCTGCCGTAATGATTTCTCCGTATGATCGTGATTTAATCTCCGAAGGAAGTGAGTTGCGACGCAAATGGATGGACGGAATTATAGCGCAATTCGATCGAAAATACCTTGCGGATATTCAGAAATACGCGAAAGTACTGCAACAGCGGAATGCGTTATTGAAAAATATGGCGGAGCATCGACTGTTTGATCGCGAGTCCATCGAAGTGTGGAATATCCAGATGATTCAGCTAGGTGAACGCATTTTTGAGCGAAGAAAGGAATTTCTGGAATCGTTTATTCCCGTTTTTCAAAAGCACTACAACACGATTGGAAATACGGATGAGCAGGTAAGTTTAACCTATCGTTCGCATTTGCTGGAGGGTGATTTTGAGACTTTGCTGCAGCGTGCCGAGCGAAAAGATGCTCAAACGAGGTATTCGACGGTTGGAACGCATCGCGACGATCTCATTTTTGAAATCAAAGGTCATCCCGTGAAGAAATTCGGATCGCAGGGTCAACAGAAATCGTACATCATTGCACTTCGATTGGCTCAATATGAATGGCTGAAAGAACAATTGGGCGTTACACCCGTTTTGCTACTCGATGACATTTTTGATAAGCTCGATCAAACGCGTGTGGAGCGCTTGATGAAATTGGTGCATGATCAGTTTTTCGGTCAGGTTTTGGTTTCGGACACAGATGAGGAACGCGTGCGCGATATTTTTGCCAAAAACGATTTGGAGAGTAAGTTGTTTCGCGTTGCCGAGGGAGGTGTTTCCGAGGCGGAGTAGTTTTTGTGACTACCTGAAATTCTCACTCAGCGCTTCAATTATCTAGCCTTTCAATTTTTTCATCATACAATTATCCATACCTTTACACTATGAGTGATCTCAAACGTACATCCAACGAAGCACCGTTAAAAGAAGTCATCGACAGATGGTTGAAGGCTTATGGCCTCGACAAAAAAATGAAGGAGATGGACGTAGTCAATTCTTGGGAAGAAATGATGGGAACGGCCGTTGCGCATCGCACGAAGGAAATCAAGATTCGTAATGGAACGCTCTATCTTAAAATGGATTCTTCGGTAATGAGAGATGAGTTGTCACATGGAAAGCAAGTGATCATTCAACGCGTGAACGAAAAAGCAGGATTTCAGATCATCAACGATGTGTGGTTTGGTTGATCACGGGTGAAAAACTTTAAAATTCTCAAGTCGTTTGATCATCTAGGCAGAATTCTGACAAATGAAAATTGTAGAACTGATTTTATTAGTGATTTGCTACTCTTCGTTGCTAATCGCTCTGTTTCTAGAAATAATCTGTTACTCCAAAAATATTGAATCCAAAATTACGATAGCATTCACTTTGTCGTTACTGTTGTTTGTCGTTTCAATGTCGGTTTCTCCTCTAGTAGAATTGAAATTTGGCACTTCTGCAGCTCTCACCTCGAGCATGATTTGCTTGGTCTTTGTTTCGGTAAGCACATTTCGGAATATCTTGAATGAAAGGAAGCATAAGGTTCCCAAGTTGGCGGTAACGCTTCATCTTGTTCTAGGAGGAATCTTGTTGATTCTATCCATACTGGGTTACATTTTTCAATTTTCGGAGAGTGCCAACTCAGCAGTAATTGTTTACTTGTTGTTCTCGGTTGTACTTTCCATGTTGATCGTATTTCGAACAGATCCCAAAAAACAGTATGCGCATCTTGAAAAAGTTGAAAGGCGATTTGCACTGGCTTTTATGGTCGTAGTTCCCGTTGTGGTTATTTTCAGCTATTGGTTTGAGGAACAATACAGTCAATTGCAAATTGGTTTTATGGTTCCTGTCATTTTTATCCTCTTGGCATCAAATAAGATTTACGATGATCTCAAACGATTATCGATCATTCAATCGAAACTTGAACCCAAAAAACAAAAGTTTAAGAATTTCAATTTCACAAAGCGAGAGGAGGAAATTGCTTCATTGCTTTTTGAAGGACATACCTACAAATCAATATCTGAACAATTGTTTATTTCTCTTCCAACTGTGAAGACACATGCAAGTAATGTGTACAAGAAATGCAATGTAAAGAACAAGCATGAACTGATTTTGCTCCTGATGAGTTAATCATTTGTCGTTTTTTCTCTCATACTTTTGTATGAATTTCAGTGTAATTGGGGATTTTCAGTCATTTCTTGCCCAATTTTTTTATCTCCATCATCTACTTTTGCTCCGTTCGATAAAAGTGAGATAAATGGTTTTGAGAAAGAAAGTCGCCTTGATATTGATGTTTGTTTTGTTGGGAGTATTGCTAACATTTCATGCAATGGTGCTCAGTGGAGTAATTCCTTACGACATTGTTTGGGCAGGGAAGTTGAAGTCGTACGATGAGATGATTCGCTTTGAAACAGTTTCTATTTTGATTAATTCTCTGGTGCTACTCGTTTTTGTCGTGAAATACCGTTTGTTGCGAAGTGGGAGAAGCAATAAGATCATTGATATCATTATCTGGATTTTCGCGTTACTTTTTCTGCTGAATACTGTGGGGAATTCATTCTCGAAAAGTACTTTGGAGTTGGTTTTAGGAACCGCTCTCACCTTGTTTTCAGCCGTTCTGTGCCTTGTAATCGTTAAGAAATAGTGGATAAGTGTTAGTTCGCACCACGGCCAGTAAGTTCCAAAATAACCTTGTTTTTGTCCATGCACGATTGGCAAAACACCTCGCGGAGTTTCTCATGATCGAAGGCTTGGAAGGGAATATGACAGTCACCCATGAACATGTTGCACCAAGTGTCGGGATTCATCGTTTGGTTCAATTCGATCAGATAATCGTAGTAACGCGTCCATTGAGCATCCGACGGGTGATTCCAGCTTAGCTGCATGAAATAAGCAATTGTTTCATCCGTTTTGGCGTGAGGTTCTAACATGCCCACCGCAGAATTGATGTCTCCGTATTTTACTGCACATTTTGTTAATGCAATCGCAATGGAGTCGGTCAGTTGGTTATACTTCGTATAATACGAGAATAATTGAGCAATACTCTTTGAAGCGTCGTGTCCGCTTCCCATCAAGTCTTTATTCAAGGTAAAAACTTCGTTGAGCAGCATTACATTCAAATCAAAATTGAGTCGATCGATATTTTTCCGAAAAACGGTGTCAACTTGATAAGAGGATTGCAACTTCTGCATGAGGTCAAGGAGTTGTTGAACTTGATCTTGTTCAAATGGAGGTTGTCTTTTGTAGTCGTCTACTTGAATTCGAACGTACTGATACAAAAATGCTGAGAGCATCTCATTTGATTGCCTGTTTTGTTTATAGAACTTGTCCATGTCGGATGCATGGTAGCGTTTCCAACGATCATTATGTTGTTTGAAGGCTTCCTCGAATTCATATCCGTACAGCAAGTGTTGTTGAGTGAGTTTCGGCGAGGATTCGGCGAGAGTGGGAATTGTAAATTTTGCCAATTCATCGGGACTCAGTGAATCATTTTTCACTAGATAATGCGAGAATTCATACAATGCCTCGATGTAGCGAAGAAGCGAATCGCGTTTTTCTGGACGTTTCTCGTACTTGAATGCATCAAGCAAACGTTGATTTTCATTCCGAATGAGGAAGGGATAGTTTTTTTGATCGAGTGGAATAGTGGCATATAACCGAACGTCACCCCGACGTGTTGGAGCGAGAAGCGATTCGAGTTCCTTCGTGTCGTGGGATTGAAGGTACTGCTGAATTTCCTTGCTCGTTTTGTTTGCTAAAAACTTCCATTTCCCACTTTTAGAGGCGTTGTTCGTAAATCCATACCAATCTGTTGAGGTTAAAACGGATAATTTAATCGCTTTCTCCTGGCGAGATTGAATCAATCGTGTGATGTTTTCTGCTCGGAGTCGTTGCAAGCGTTGATTGATGATAGAATCGCCTTCAACGGAAGCGTAAGCGTGAATCTCAATTGAATCAATGTTGTATTTCAATTCGCCAAAAGATGCAAGGAGCGGCTGGATATCTTCATCTGTGAACTCAACTTGACCTTGTTCGAATGGAACGGTGAAATTGGCGATTTTTTCTTTCGGGAAGAAGACATACGCGCGCTCGGATTTCAACGGAATGAATTCGCTTTCTTGATAATCGGAATATAACTCACCACAAAATGATGTAAAATAATCAATGTCGCAAATCTGTTTGTTTTGGATGTAAACCAAGTTATGATTCCAATAGTTTACATTTTTCGGAACTTTTCCCAAACTGATTTCGAAGTATTCACTGCTGTACCGATCGGCTTTGTATTGACCAAATCGTCGAAAGAAAGAGGTAGAATCCTTTCGGAAGATGTAGGGCAAAAACGATACGTCTTTTTTCTTCTTCCGCTTTTTGTAGCCCTTGAATAAGTCTTTTCGATAGAGAGGCTCCAAAGTGAAACCATTGAGGCGTAATTGCCCATTTCTTCGACTCGGTTTGGTGTAGTATGCTGGATTTCCACACATGTAATCATCGAAGGAAACGATCTCTACAGCAAAGCCGTCGGTGCGATCGCGAATCAGTTGTTGAACATACGCTGAGTTTTCAACTTTTAAAATGAATCGATTGCGTTCTACACGAAGTGTAATGTGCGGTTTTTCCGCTTCCAGTGCTTCGCAAGGCTGACATTTTTCAAGTTTATTGTGCTTGAGTTTGTAGGGATATTTGTGGTTTTCAATTAATTGATTTGGAATGCCTTCAAAACTCGAAACAACTGGCGGTGGGACGTAGTCGGAGTAGTTGAAAAAGTCCTTGTTTTCTTCGAAACGAAACTGATGCGCCACTTTTGCGAATTTTTGACACGCGTAGATTCGACCGCTCTCTATGTCAATTGAAACGGACAAGCCTGTTATTTGATAATCGGGCGTAATCATGTTCTTGAAGTGTCCAGGCGAATTCACCCAAGAGTCAACCATGGCTGCTGCAATTCCTTGGTAAGTATGTGTATCGAACTTTTTTCCTTTTTTGCTCTCAACTTCTGAGTTGAAGGGAACATAGAGAACATTCTCACCAACGCTGTAGTTTTTGGCTCCGAAATATTCGGCGCGAAGCTGTGGTGTTCGTGTGGAAACCGAGTCAACTTCTGTATGCGTGAGTCGTTTCTTGCGGTTCATGTAGCGCGCATGATGATCGGAAGCTACGTAAAGAATGGAATCGTTTACTAATACATCGCAATCGTGCTTTTTTCGAACGTCATCAACACCCGTTTTCACCAAATGTTCGAGGTACTTTTGATTGAAATTGTAGGCATCGAAGCGGTCTCCCTGCGCATGTAGTTGCGGAAGTAAAGCGATAAAAAGTACGAACAAGCGAAATTTCATGGTACGGATGCGTACCCTAAATAACGTGAAAAAAAGATTTGGTTTCAAAGAGAAATGAAAACTCTTACTTCCGCATCAATTCCAAATACATTTTCTCTACTTTGTTGCGTGCCCAATTCGTTCTGCGGAGAAATTTTAAACTGGAGCCCATCGAAGGATTATGTGTAAAGCAACGAATATTCACGCGTTGCCCCATTTCTTCCCAGCCGTACACTTCAACGAGTAGTTCGAGCATGTCTTTGAGCTTCACACCATGAAGTGGATTATTCGGTTGCGGCTCGAGTTCTTTATCCTTTGGAGAATCTGACATCTTTCTTTTATTGAATAACAGTCGTTTGTCGACTCGATGGATATGCAGAGAAGTAACCTAAGGCGCGGTTTTCCCATTGATATGTTGGATTGGCAGGGGCGGCACTATTTGGATCGATCAATGAAATCAACTCATTGTAGTAATCGTAAATTTTCTTGTCGATAGTACGTAATTCAATTTCAATCGTGTCTCCAACGTCAAATAAATCGACAAAAACAGGACGAAGCACAAGATTACCGTTGGTGAATTCATCGTTATTGAGAGTGATGTCATCCAACTCTTTGTACAAAGTGTCATTTTTGGTCAAATACGCTGAAGTGAAATCTCCTTCTGCCGCTGGATCTTGATAGCTCACAGCAACCAAATAACCGCCATCACCCGAAAATGCTCCCGGCTCGATGTACTCGTAAATGATTCCATTTTGAGGAATGAGATCATTCAACTTACACGACGCAGTATAGGTTACGCCATTGGCAAGTACGGTCATGGTGTATGTTGTTTCGAACTGAGGAATGTAGTTGTTCAAAACGTATTCTCCGTTGGCAACAAAAGGAACTTGCTGAGAGTTACCACTTTGATCGGTAATGGTGACTATTGCATCGTCAATTGTTGGCTCATCTTCATTCGAAAAGAAGTTCGATGTTTCAGTTACCACAACGCGAACAGTACTGTCTTCAGCGGTGTAGTTGGCTTCGATAACCGTAACAGGATTCGCTTCGTTGAGATCCACATCAATTACCTTGGTGCAGGATGCGAGAACGATAATTCCTAAAATAAGTGCTGCGTATTTCATCTTATTTAATTTTAAAGTTGTACGTGATAGAAGGAACAATTTTGAAGAGTGCTGTTTGAACTGCTTCTGTTTCTCCAGTATCTTGATTTTCTTGGAAAGAGATCGTAAATGCATTTTCACGACCATAGACATTGTAGATTGAGAAGTTCAAGTTGTGCTCGAATCGTTTTTTGTCTTTGAGGTACCATGTTAAGCCAAGGTCGGCACGGTGATAATCTGGCATTCGGTATCCGTTTCGTTCGGTGTATAATGGAATTACGTTTCCGCCAATTTCATATTTTCCCGAAGGGAAAGTAACGGCATCTCCAGTGTAGTAAATGAACGTTCCTGCAAGTGCCAGGTTTTTGGTAATGTCATACATCAATACAACGGAAACATCGTGAATTCGGTCCTGACGTGCAGAGAATTCTTTTCCATCGTTGATGTCGTCAAACTGTCGTAATGAGCGCGAAAGTGTGTAGCTGATCCATCCTTTGAATTTTCCTTTCTTCTTCTCCAACAACAATTCAAATCCGTATGTACGACCTTTTCCGTAAACCAATTCACCTTCTACTTGATCATTTAAGATGAGGTTGGCACCGTTTCGGTAATCGATTTGATTTTGAAGCCATTTGTAGTAAATCTCCGTTGAGATACGGTATTTGTTTTTCTTGAGGTTTTGATAATATCCAAGCGCTACTTGATCGCCAATTTGTGGTTTGATGTTGTTCGAACTCGGTACCCACACATCCGTTGGACTGCTCGTAGTTGAGTTCGAAAGTTGGTGCAAATATTGGAAATTTCGGTTGTATCCAGCTTTAATTGAGTTACTTTCTGAAATCACGTAGCTCATAGAGAAGCGTGGCTCCAATCCTTGGTGATATTGGACGCTTTCCCAACGGCCAATGGTTGAATCTTGTGAGATTAAATCTCCGTTGTCATCGTAATCAAATTTCGTTCCGCCAACAAGATCGAATCCTGAGTAACGTAGACCATACATCAAGTTGATACGAGGACCTATTTTCTGTTCATTTTGAACGTAAGCACCAAATTCAATTCCGTAGCGACTATCCAATACAATTTCATTAAATGATTCATTGCCGCCCGTTAATGCTCCAGGCATAAAGGTGTGATGCATGGCATTGAAACCGAATTTCAAACTGTTATTTTGATTTGCAAAAAGCGAGAAGTCTTGTTTTACGTTCCAATCTTGAATAGAAGAGTTCACACCAAATGCTTCATCATCCGAACCAATGGTGAAACGGTAGTTGAAATTACTGAAAATTACCGATGTATTCGAAAAGAGTTTATCGCTAATGATACGATTATATCGAACGGTTCCTGTGGCATTTCCCCAATCAAACCCAAATTGATCTCCGAAACTGAAGTTATCTCTTCCGAAGTATCCTGAAATGAAAATACGGTCTTTGTCGGAAAGTTTGTAATTGGCTTTTGCATTTAAATCGTAGAAGTACAACTTCGTGTTACGAATATTTTCGTCGCGTGAAAGTCCTAAGAAGACATCCAAATAACTTCTTCTTCCAGAAACGATGAACGATCCTTTGTCTTTAACAATTGGTCCTTCAACAGCCAATCGCGAAGAAATCAATCCAATTCCTCCTGAAAGTCCGAATTTCTTGTTGTTACCGTCTTTCATTTTCACATCCATCACAGAGGAGGCGCGACCACCGTATTCAGCGGGAATTCCTGACTTGTATAGCGAAACGTCTTTTACAGCGTCCGAATTAAATACAGAGAAGAACCCGAGTAGGTGAGAGGCGTTGTAAACGACAGCTTCGTCGAGTAGCACCAAGTTTTGATCTGCTCCACCTCCGCGCACAAAGAATCCTGAGTTTCCTTCTCCTGCTGTTTTTATTCCAGGAGTGAGTTGGAGGGTTTTCATGATGTCTTTCTCTCCAAAAATCACAGGAATGGTTTCAATATCTTTCGGATCGAACTTGGTTACGTTCATTCCTGATGAGGTAATGTTTTCGTTTTCTTTTACGCCCGTTACCACGACATCTTCCATTTCTTGGACATCTTTGGGAAGCGATAACTCCACATTTAGCGTCATGTTTTCGGTCAAGTCAACTTTGATTTCTTTCGTTTCAAAACCCGCCGAGCGATACATCAAGGTATAACTTCCTTTTTCGAGGGTAAGTGAATAAAATCCGTAAGAATTGGCTCTAGCACCAACGTTGGAAAGTTCTTTAACAATCACAGAACCTCCGAATAAATCTTCTCCGTTGGTTGAGTCTTTCATCGTTCCGCTCACCGTATAGCTTTGTGAATAGGCTGTGCTAAAAATCAGGAATAGTACGAATGTACTTAGGTATTTCATGACCGACATTTTTTATGTAACGCAAAAGTAGAGAAAAGCGAAAGTTATTTTTCAAAAGAATGATGATCGGCTAAATCACATGTTCGGTGGATGTAGCCTGCCCATTACGTGCTTGTCGAATTGCTTGATTACCCGAGAGTCAGACGATTGGGAGACCTAGCAATCCGAGGGTCTAAATCGAATCTGAAACCACGTGATACGTCGGATCTTCCTCTACATTAATTTCGATGATCTTGTCCGCATTTTTCAACAGTTTTTGACAGTCTGGACTCAAATGACGCAAATGAATCGTTTTTCCTGCTTTTTGGTAGCGATCAGTTAATTGATTCAGAGCTTCTATGGCCGACATATCAACAACGGTACTCTCAGAGAAGTCAATGATTACTTCCTCTGGATCGTTCTGGATATCAAATTTGTTGTTAAATACAGATACAGAACCGAAGAAAAGTGGACCATAGATCTCGTAATGCTTCACACCATTTTCGTCAACGTGTTTGCGCGCACGAATGCGTTTGGCGTTTTCCCATGCGAATTTTAAGGCTGAAATAATCACACCGATCAACACAGCAAGCGCTAAGTTGTGAAGGAAGACAGTCACCAAGGTTACAACGACCATCACCACTACATCCGTCATTGGCATTTTTCCGAATACTTTCAAGGACGCCCATTCAAAGGTTCCGATTGAAACCATCACCATTACACCTGTGAGGGCTGCCATTGGCAACTTCTCAATAATGGGTGCACCATACATAATGAAAATCAACAGTCCAATTGCTGCGATAATTCCTGAGAGTCGAGCGCGTGCTCCAGACGAAATGTTGATCAAACTTTGACCAATCATCGCACAACCTCCCATTCCAGAGAAGAATCCTGTTACAATATTTGCCGTTCCTTGTGCAACACATTCTTTGTTTCCTCGACCGCGCGTTTGCGTAATTTCATCAATCAAGTTCAAGGTCAACAAGCTTTCGATCAATCCAACTCCCGCTACAATCAATGCGTAAGGGAAGATCAATACCAAGGTGTCCCAAGTAAATGGAATCGAAGGAACGTTGAACGGGGGGAATCCTCCTTTGATAGATGCAATGTCCCCAACAGTTTTTGTTTCAATGCCAAAGCCAATTACGAGCCCTGAAACGACCAAGATCGCAGCCAAAGAAGAGGGAAATACCTTTGTGAGTTTCGGAAGTCCCCAAATGATTAACATCGTGAGCAAGACCAAGCCAATCATCAAAATCAGTTGATTCTGATCTAGATACTCCATGATTCGGCCTTTTTGCTCTACTTCGTAGAGATCGCCTTTCTCGATGTTGAACTTCACTTTTTTGGTTTCTACGTCGAACACCTGTCCGTTGTGAACCTCAAATTCTACTTCTCCCGATTCGATATTTGAAATTTTGTTATCACGGAAATTATAAGCGATTACACCTGTTTCGCTATCCGTGAAATACGTTTCTGTTGAGTTGAGATCAAAGGCCTTTTCGGTAGAAATTGTCTCGATTTTATCTTGTCCGTAGTAGTCTTTCACTGGCTCTTTGAAAGAATCAATTTGTGCCATAAAAATGACGATGGCTAACCCGTTCACAAAACCAAACATAACGGAGTGAGGTACCAAACGGATGAATTTTCCAAGTCGGAGTAATCCCGCTAAAATTTGCAGAACCCCTGCGAGAATAACGGTTGCAAAAATGTATTGCGTAATTTCATCCACGCTGATGTCTGGCATTGTCTTTTTCAAGACAGCAATCATTCCCACGTAAATAACCGCTACGGCACCCGTTGCACCCGAAATCATTCCTGGGCGACCACCCAAAATAGAGGTAATCAACCCGATAGAGAATGCAGCGTACAATCCCGTAAGTGGAGAAAGTCCAGCGATCATTGCGAAGGCAATGGCCTCAGGAACCAAGGCTAACGCAACCGTTAGTCCACTAAGAATTTCATTTTTGTAATTGACTTTCGCTTTGAGATCAAAGAGGTTGAAAATTTTCTGCATAACTCGTTTTGCCTGTTTGGAGGGGGCAAAAGTACGGGTTTTTTCGCAATCTGTTCTTAGTGATTCTCCTTAAGGACTTTTATCACTTCTGTGTGATTCTCTAATGAAATGGATAAAAGATAGAATCCATCGTTCAACGCAGAAAGATCAATGCTTCCATTCATTGGAGAAAGTGCTGTCACTTTCTTGCCGTCGAGCGTGAAGACTTCGACCTGATCTATGTTTGGATGAGCGAAATTCAAAATGCCCGTCGTTGGATTGGGATAAACAGTTTTTGACATATTCAATTCATTCACCCCGACAAGATCAGCTACGGCAACAATCACGGTGTCTTCATGGTAACAACTCAAGGAGTCGTAAGCGAAAACAGTAACATAGTGAATGCCAGTTCCGAATTGCGAAGCAATAAATTCAAACGAATTATTGGTAGAACCATCCATCCATTCATAGCTCATCATACCCGGCGAAGAAGTAACTTCGAGCGTGTCAAGGATGTCGATAATCGTATCGGCGATGCTTTCAAAGGTAATGTCGTTGAGATGAGCTGTAACGGGAAATCTTCCAGATGAACAATCTCCTTGTAAACGTTCTCCGTAGTGGTAATAAACGCGTCCGTTCCAATCGCGTGGGAAGTAGTTGCTGGTCATGTTAAAATTGACACCACTTCCAGTAATCATGGTGAGTTCACTGGTGAATCGAGTTTGAGGTGAGCCTGGGTTTCGGTAGGATAATTTAGAAGCGGAGTTCGCCATTTTCAGGTAAATTCCGACCGTATCGTCGGTGTTCATGCTGAAAGCAGAGAATGGAACGTGAGTTTGAACGGTGGGATCAGATACATTAACGGTCACTGCATCTACCAAGGTCCATGCTCCAGGTATCAATTCGTAACCAAGATGACTTCCTGCTTTTTTATAAATCTCGATTGATTGTGTTCCTGTAGAATTGATTTTTACATCGAAACTATCAATCACAATGCTGTCGTGTGCGACTAAATCAAACATAGTTCCATTGTAATCGATCGAGGAAGTATTTGTGGTAAAGAGATCATCCGAATAGTATAAATTCCCTCGAACTACTTCTGCATACCAATCGCTTGTTGAGGTGATAAATGGAGTGAAGTAATCATTTCCAAAAGCGATAGGAGTCGGATTTGTGGCGTCGGCATACCAAATAACGGTGTCCTGACTAGCGGCGTTTACAGACACAACTGCTGTTCCTGGATCACATAAAGTATCATGAAGCGGTGTCCATGTTGGGTGTCCACTGGTGGAAAAAGTATACGTCAATGTGTCGTTTGATGTGTCGAAATTATTGGTTGTTGAAACAACTACAGTTAACGAGTAATCGCCTGCTTCAATCGTCGAAGCGCTATAATTCATGCTGTAAATTGAGCATTCTGTCAATCCTGATGAGATAGTAGCCGAAGTTACATTGTTTGTTGCCGATTGAAAATGATATAACTCTGAGGTGACAGTCACGGGAAGCGAATCGTTTGGACCTAGGTTGATGAGCTCGAATTCAAATTCGGAGAGCGAGTCTCCACATGCACTCAAGTTAACGGGAGTGATTGAAACAACCGCAGGATCAGTATCGGGTAATGAAACATACACGTTTTCGGGAATGTTAACAGCAATTACGCGCGATTCCAATAGATAATGTCCTGCATCATTCAAGTGCACACCGTCTCCAGAGTCATAAAAAGGCTCGATTGTGTTTATGGGTGTCGCAATTGTAGTCCAAAAATCAATGGTATTGGGAGCGAACTGTACAAGTATAGAATCTTTCAAATCCGATTGGAGTTGAGCCTGAGCTGCGCTGAAGTTTCGAGGTTGTGTGGTGCAAATCCAGATGGGAACGGATGCAGCTGTGGCAATTTGAACAACGGTATCAAGGTTGAACATCTGTTCAGAATAGGAGAATCCAGCTGCGACATCATTCGATGGCATATTCACAATTATGGCGTCTGGCGATTCCGCCAAAGCAGCAGTGATATTTCGTGCTACATCAGGATTCGGACGACCTGGAGGCGGTGTGAATCCAGTTGGCATAATTCGGTAGGTATTGTATCCACCTACAGCGAGATTGATCACTTCATTTGCGGGGTTGATGGATTGTAAATGATTGCGGTAGCGGTTCACCCATGCACTATCGGCAGTAGAAACGCCGGAGCCCGCAGCAGTTGAAGAGCCTAATACAACAATTTTAAAGGTGGAGGCGGAAACGCACGGGTTTGCTTGCGCATTCGCAATTGAATTCAGTAGAAAAACTGAAATGCACAGTAGTAGGGTGTGGTGTAGATTTTTCATCGAGGACTAATTTACCGTTTGTTGTCCTCTTGAACAAGTTATTCTTGATGATTTGGAGGTAAGTCCGTTGGGATTTTTGAAACGCGATCATGTAAAACAATACTCCCCGTAACGCCAACATTGAGCGAAGAATTTCCTGGAAGCTTCACGAGGAAGTGACATTTTTCCTTTACAAATTCTGGGAGGCCAGTGTCTTCAGCTCCTAACAAGTAAATAGCGCGCTTCGGATGTTCGAATTCGTGCAACATTTCTGCTCGATCGTCAATTTCGATTCCAACAATTCGACAATCGTAAGGAATATTCGCGAGGAAATCATCAAAGGTTTTATAGTTGAACAATGGAATACGCGACCACGTTCGAAGAACGTCAGAAGATTGTTTCTTGTAACGACCATCTACCGTAAAAATGTACGAAGCACCAAGTATATAGGCTGATCTCCAAAGCGTTCCAATATTGTGATGTGTTTTCCCACGAAATACGCCAATCGCGCTATATCCTTTAATGTTCACTGTTTTCATGTGTCTAAATTTTCAGCGGAAGAAAATGCAGAAAATATGCATTCGTGCAGCCGCTTCGCTTTCTTGCGATATTTTTAAATCAGTCAAATTGTGTGATGAATAAATATCAAGCTCGTTTCAGCTGCAAAAGTGCGATTTTCTTCTCGATTGGCACAAGCAGGGCATTGTTTTTGTTGCTTTGACACCAAAATACCTTCATGTTTCGACTTCTACTTTTTCTGTCCATTTCCCTTTTCTTTTTGAGTTGCAAAGAGGTTTACACCAAAGGTGATGAATTGTTTTATCAGATTTCAGAGGCAGATAGTACACGGTGTATGGATGAAATAATTGGGGAGATTCGTAAAACAGCGAAAGACAATCAAGACGAAGAGGATCGATATACCGAATGTATAATTCAATGTGGTTTACCAAGTCGTGATTTTTTGCAGGTAGAGATTAGCGATAATGGGAATGTGACACTAAATGGTTCAGTGACTTCCGAGAGTATGGTTGAAAGTGTTGTAAATCACTGTATGATTAATCGGAATTTGACTCCTGCCGAAACTGCTAAAGCCGTTTTGAATCGAGATTATAAAGGTATTCGCCATCCATTTTATAATCATTTCTCTTTGATGGAGATTGAAGAGAATATTAAGAGTGCTTCAAAAGAACACAAGGAGATCGCGGAATATCCAAATGCGGATCCAGAACTGATTAATTATTATCGATCCAAAGTAACGGAATGGGAATTAAAGAAGAAAGTACTACTACTGATCAAGTCTAAAACCTTACCAGAGATGAGTTATAGTTCGAAAATTGAAGTAAGCTATCTTCATCCTTCAAAAGAATCAGAAGAAGTTTTAAATGATGTTGCAATGGCTTTCTATCATCTACGAAATATTGAGTGTTTACGCTATTTTGGAGAAACGTACCTCAGTCTATATGATCGATTCCAGCGAAAAAAGCGATCCATTGACAAGGAAAAACTGCAAGCGATTGAAATTGTGCGACCCATTGTCATTTATGACAAAAATCTGGAAGTGAGTCCTCGTTCCTATGGCCCTGTGGAATTGCCGTCCCCTGCTCGCTAATTTATTCCCATCTTTGCAGAAAGATTAGAATATGTGGATTTTCCAATTTTTTAAGCATGCACTGGGTGGGGCGTTCGATTATTTCTCAATACGGGTAAAAGGGAGATTCGCGGCTTTTGCCATTCAATTGGTGCTTTCGTATTTGCTGGTAGGAGTGTTCACGTATATCATTGCAATGCTTGCGAGTCCGCTGTTTTATGGTGGAAGTTTCTCTCTAAATATTATTTCGGTGGATGTTCTGTACGATTGGGCGTTACTCATCGACCCTGTGTGGACTGTAACGATGGTCGTTGCGGTCAATTTTTTGTTTCGAACGGATCTTTCCAACAAACGAATGAAGTTTGCTGATTTTTACAACAAGCGCACTTCCACTTTTTGGTTTGAACTCTTTCTTACCGTCTCTTTACTTACAATTCTTTTAATTATTTACCATAGAAATGATTTGTACTATCCGATTTCCTATGGGAATGACCTAGACTTTTTATTGGGGCAAGGGTTTGGCGATAACATGGGGTTTCTTGGTCCATTAATCGAGAATTGGTTGTACTATATTTCTCTTTCCTTACCGATTATTGCGATCGTTGTACTGGAAATTCGTGAGCGTAAACGAAGTGGTGTCGTGTTAAAACATCCGATGTGGAAGATATTGGTTGTTGCGATTATTCTCGGTTTCTTCGTTTCAGGGTCAATGGATGCCTTTCTTCGTATGTTTGGAGATCTCGTGTTAACACTTATTTATGTACCTTTTGAAATGATGGAAATCCCTGTCATTTTGGGAGTGCTGACAACTATTTTCTTTACAACTTTCAAGTTCATTGCACTATCTACAATATATCATTTTACCATTCAATATGGTATTCAAGAGAATAAAGAACGTGTGCTTTTTTCAGAAACTTCAGAAGACCTTTTAGATAATTAATAGTATGGAATTTATTTCACAAGAACTCGACGATTACGTATGCGCTCATACCGAAAAAGAGCCTGAATTATTATACGAACTCAACCGAAGAACTCATTTGGAGGTATTGCAGCCCCGTATGTTGAGTGGTCAGTTTCAAGGGCGTGTGTTGAGCATGCTTTCTCACATGATTCGACCTAAAAACATCCTCGAAATTGGAACGTATACCGGATATTCTGCGCTGTGTTTGGCGGAAGGTATGCAAGAAGGAGGAAAGATTGTAACACTCGATAAAAATGAAGAACTCGAAGATTTAATCACTGAGTTTTTTGAACGCGCGGGCTTGGCGGAATCCATCGATTTTAGAGTGGGAAATGCCATGGAGATCGTCCCAACGCTCGAAGAGCAATTCGATTTGGTGTTTATCGATGCTGATAAACGAAATTATGGCAATTACTACGACATGGTGATCGATAGAATGCCGTCGGGTGGATACATTTTATTGGATAATGTGTTGTGGTCTGGTAAAGTGATTGAAGAGGTAGATCCGAATGACATTGATACGGTTGAATTGATCGCCCTGAACAAACGCTTGCAAGAAGATGATCGCGTGCAAAATGTGCTACTTCCTATTCGTGACGGATTGACGATACTGAGGAAAAAATAGGATAGAGTTGGAGTTAGACATTCTTTTCGAAGACGATTTCTTGGTCGCTATTCACAAACCTGCGGGACTACTCGTTCACCGAACGAAACTAGCGAAAGATGCCACCGAATTCGCCCTTCAAATTTTACGCGATCAGATTGATCACAAAGTGTTTCCTGTACACCGTTTGGATAGAAAAACGTCGGGCGTATTGCTTTTTGCGAAAGACGAGGAAACCAATCGCATCATGCAAACTCAATTCATGGAACGCGAAGTCGGTAAACGCTATAAAGCAATTGTTCGCGGATGGACGGACGATGAAGGAACCATCGATTATGCCTTAACGAATGAGAGTGGATCGGAACAGGAAGCCGTAACGCATTTCAAAATACTCCTTCGATCCGAAATTAATCTTCCCAATGGGAAATTTCCAACCGCTCGATTTTCACTCGTCGAATTGAATCCAGAAACGGGACGCATGCACCAATTACGCAAACACCTCGCACATATTTTCCATCCGATCATTGGCGATCGTCCGCACGGCTGCAACAAACAAAACAAGCTGTTCAAAGAACACTTTTCCATGATGGAAATGATGCTACATGCCGAAAAGCTCACGTTTAAGCACCCGAAGCGTGGGGATGATATATTAATACAGTCGACCATTCGAGGTGAGTTTAAGCGAATGTTATTAGAATTGCATCTCGATTAGTTGGGCGTTTTTACGCGCTCTTCGTTCCTATCTTTTTCTCGTTCCTTAAAAAAGGATATCCACTGCGATCCCGAACGCGAAATTTCCATAACAACCCTCAACCTTCTGCCCAGACGAAGGACGATAGCTTTACGAAAAGAGAGAACTGTGGTGCTTAACCGTGCGCGTAATCTTTAAATCCTTCAATCTCTCAATGCGTCATGAAATCAAAGAATCCCTGCAATCATCAATCCGCCCATCACAAAGAGCAGGACTCCAACCAAACGCTGGACACCCACAATGGTTGTTTTTTCAATCAGCCGTTTTCCAACGAAGGTGCCGACAAAGGCAAATACAATCCCAACGATGAGTAACATTTTTCCATCGGATAAGGAAGCTGCTAAGTTTATTTCCTTTGATGAACCAATGGAAAATAGTCCGAGGTAAACGGGGATTCTCGAAATATCAATTACAAGCGAAATAGCATTGGAAGTTCCAACAAATTGTTTTTTATCCAGACCTGATTTCGATAGAAATGCTGCTCGAAATGCGCCTTGATGTCCTGAAACACCTCCGAAAAATCCACTTAACAACCCACCGAGCGGCAAGTGCTTTTCATCGACTTGCAAATTGCTATATTTTGGGCTCAAATCAAACCACGCGAAAAAGATCATCAACGAACCGACAATGATGTTGAGGTAGGTCATTTCGAAGGTTTTTTCTCGAATGGAGTAGGAGTGAATGGGAGCATATCCTGTAACTTCTGCAAGAAGAAGTCCACCGAAAACGGCTGCAATCATTGCGGGAATTCCAAATCGTAGAAAGGTTTGAAGGTGAATAAATTTCCGTACCAATAAGAATTTAAACAGGTTGTTGGACAAGTGGACGATTGCTGTAGCTCCTACTGCGACTTCAATATCAAAGAAGAGAGCGAAAACGGGGAGCATAATGGTTCCTAATCCAAACCCTGAAAAGAATGTGAGGCTGGCTCCAATGAGCACAGCGATGGCGACGATGATGTATTCCATACAGCAAAAAAACGGAAAAAGCGGGCAAACTTTGTTACGGAAGTATTATTTTTTGCCCTCATTAAATAGATAAAGCAATGATCGATTTTCGAAGTGATACCGTAACCAAACCGTCTGAAGCGATGAGAGACGCCATGTTGTCTGCCCCAGTAGGAGATGACGTTTTTGCAGAAGATCCTACGATCAATGAGCTACAGGAATATGCAGCCGATTTGTTTGGAATGGAAGCAGCACTCTATTGTTCTTCGGGGACGCAAACAAACCAAATTGCGATCAACGTCCATGTAACACCAGGAGGAGAGGTGATTACGCACAAAGAAAGTCATGTCTATAAATACGAAGGTGGTGGAATTGCTCGAAATTCGGGCGCTTCCGTGCGACTATTAGAAGGAAATCGTGGACGAATCTCTGTGCATCAAATTGCGCAATGGATCAATAATCCAGATGATGTACATTATCCACTCACACAACTAATTTCACTCGAAGATACGTCCAACAGAGGTGGTGGAGCGATTTACGATTTCAATGAAATCAAAAAGATTCGAAAATTCTGCTTGGAGCAAGGGCTTCCTCTTCATCTTGACGGAGCGCGCTTGATGAATGCTATGGTAGAGAACGGAATTGACATCAAAGAATATGCTTCGCAATTCGATTCGATATCATTGTGCCTTTCCAAAGGATTAGGTGCTCCTGTTGGTTCCTTGTTGATTGGCTCGAAGGATTTTATCAAAAAGGCGCACCGGGTTCGAAAAGTATTCGGAGGAGGAATGCGTCAAGCGGGAATTATTGCCGCTGGTGGATTGTACGCGTTGAAGAATAATGTTGAAAGGTTGAGAGAGGATCACGAAAATGCGCGAGCATTGGAAGCGGCATTCAACGAAATGGATTGGGTAGATAGCGTAATGGGTGTGGAAACAAATATTGTTGTCGTCATTTTAAAGGATGCTGATGCGCGCGACGCCATTATCTCGAAATTTCATGAAGCGGGGATGGCACCCATGGCATTCGGTCCTGGAATGATTCGTTTTGTAACACATTTAGACATTTCCAAAAGCGATATCGACAAAACGATTTCATTTATTCGCTCGTTGAAGTAGAGTAAAGAAATTAATCCTCCTCAACTCTCATGGGCGGTGGAGGTGGTGGAATCGGGGGAAGAGAAGTCCTCTCAGATGGCTCCTTACGTGTTGGTTCAGTAACCGAGAAAAGTGGTTCCCCTTCTAGAACATAGGCATGCGGAAGAACCATTTCGAAGCGCTCGGGTTTTGGAGGAGTGGAATTGACAGTTGTCGCGGTATATTTTACATCGGCAATGTCCATGGGGAGCGTAAATTCCAAACAGGTTCCAGCGATTTCAGTGGGAATAGGTAGCAAATTTCCTCCGAGTTCAATATCTGTGCAAAACCACGCCTCGTATGGGATACCAGCGAGTTCGTACGTTGCCAAGTGACAAGGATAGCTTGCAATCACCTTGATGGTGTCAAAATTAAATGATAAACTATCAAATATAAAGACCTCTAAATCTTCGTAGAGAACCGTCTTTGCCTTCTTATTTGAGCCAAACCGTTCTAAATACAACACCCATTCTTTCTCCTTTTGAAACGTGACATTCAAATTATATGCAATCGTTGCCAAGAAATCAATTTCTAAATGGGTAGAGTCGAAATAAATCTTTCCTAAAACTCCTTGCGTGTTTTGTTGTTCGAATGGGGTTTCTATTTGGTGGTTTTCTGCATCATACATGTGGGTGACACGCCCAGAGAATTCAATAGAGCCGACGCGAACTTGTCCAATTGAACAATAAGAAATAATTGAGAAAAGTATGAGGGATAATGACTTCATTGAGGTAAAAGTAACATTTCAATGGTAGTTTTCATCTCTGATGCTTAATTTCCGTAGTCATTCAATTCTTCTTCACTATCTTTACTACAAATAATTGTGACGAGATTCCATCATCGTGATTTACAACAAGCAACATGAAAATGAGTTGGATGAAATACATAGCCGTTTTCGTGATTAGTTCCGTACTGATCGCTTGTTCCTCCGAGAAGAAGGAGGAAATCAAGGATTTGGGCGAAATATTGCCCGAATCGGAGCGCAGCTATGACGAACCAGACGAAGAACAAACGAATGATTCAGATACACTTTCTGCCTATCAAGAACGTTTTTCTGAAATTGGCGTACTGGATAGCATTTTGCCGTACGATGAAGATTTGTTTCCAGATCGAGTAGGACCAGAAAAGATGGAAAAACTTCGACTTTTTGTGGGAGACGAGGAAGTGGTGTTTGCGCGGTGGACTTTTGCAGACTCTACCTTGGTAACGAATGCATTGTTTAACTGGTTCGATTGTTTTGGACCCAAGTGCAAGTTCATTCGAATAGGAGAAGAAAAGAACCTTCAAGTAAATTCATTTCAGATTTTCATGAATGATACAGCATTGGTTTATATCGAATCGCCTACAAAGATTGATTCAAAAAGATGGGACGCCTATTTTGAAGGAAAAAACTACGAACTCGACTGGAATTACCGATTGGAGCAATCGCGTTACGGAAAAGTTCGGTGGTACAATTACATGGATAAAAAGAAAACACGCATACAAAACGAAGCATTATGAACATATTAGACCGAGGATTCATTATCGTTCGACCGAAACAAGCTTTTGTCGACTGGGCAAATCAACAAGACGATGAATTTCAAATTGATCTCGACGCCGAACCTTCGGTTTATTTGATTGAAGAAGACTTTTTTGAAGTGGAGCCAATTATAGAGCGTCACTACAAAATGATTTTCGAATGCGAATTGGCGGCCGTTTCTGATAATGAAGAAGGTTTTCCTGAAATCAAAATGGACGTTTTCAAAGAATGGTTCTCATTGGAGGTAGGCTCCACAGTAGTTGATTTGGAAGAGTAGTTTCTGACTTCGGAATTTACTTCGATAATCCAACACCGTGCATCAGCAACGCAGGTAATCTGAAAATCTGAATATCCGAAAATCGAACTAACACCGATCAATTAAAACGGCATTGTAGTAATTCGGATCAGTAGAAACATCTTGCGTGACCCAATTCGGTTTCGTGAAGGTTTCATCTTCGGATTCAACTTCTAATTCGGCGAGAATCAACCCTTCGAGTTTCCCGTGAAATTCGTCCACTTCCCACGTCTTTCCGTCAACCATTACTTCGTAGCGGTGCTTACGGATATGCTTTTCCGTGAAAAGGTCAATCATTGCTTCAGCGTCGGAAACTGGAATTTCATACTCAAATTCAGTTCGGGTGATTCCTGTAGTTTTTCCCTTAATGGTTAGGTAACCGCGTTCTCCTTTGATGCGGACACGCACCGTCGAATCCTCACTTTTGGAAATATATCCTTGCACAATCAACTCAGGTTTCGGCTTTTCTGCCTTTTCCCAAATCACTCGATCCACCAAAAATTTATATTCAATCTCCTTCATACAATCCTTCAATTTTTTTCTTGATTTTCCGACTATCCGACTATCCGACTATCCGACTATCCGACTAACCGACTATCTAGCGCTCACTCAACCTTCGGTTTGGGCATTCAGAAAATCGGAAAATCTAAGAGCGCAGCGATCCAAAAAACCAACTTATCCAGCGATCCAAAAATCCAATTATCCTACAGCTCCCACAAAACCAAATTTCTTCCCCGACTTTCGCAAGGTCAATGGCACTTCAATGACTGTTTCGCCAGATTTTACATGAAAAATATATTCCCATTCGTTCTCGCCACGTTCAAACACATCTTGAATTTCAATGTTGTCAATTTCATCAAGCTTCAAATTGATCCACTTTCCAGTAGAAATATCTGATCCGCCAAATAACTCGTTTACAAACTGTTCTTTGTTTCCATCCAAAAATGCAATTTGCTCCTTGCGATAGCCTTTGTCCATGCATTTGATCACTTTCTTTTCTTGGTGATTAACGACGGCTGTATAAAACTTATTAACGAAGTCAATCGCCTTTGTATCTATCTCTTGTGCTTGTGTGCCAAGTCCGAAGAAGATGAATAAAATGAGTGCCAGGTATTTCATAATAGCCAAGTTACCAATTTGCGTCAAATTTCACGTGATCATTCCTTATATTCGCACTTGATGCAGTTGAAAATTACAGAACGGAAGGACCTAGATGTCCAAAAGTGGGACGCCTTGGTGAGTCGAACCGGTACAACTGCTATTTTTTCCTACTCTTTTTATCTCGATGCGGTTGCCGAAAATTGGTGTGTGATTACGAATGATGATTACACTGTTGGCTTGGCACTTCCGTACACAGTTCGTGCGAGACGAAAGATTTTGTACACGCCCATTTTTGTCAGTTACCTTGAGGTAATGGGAAAGGTCGACAATGAGTTGCTTCAAACAGTGATTCTCAAATTTTTTAAAACGGTTGAAATCGAACTGCGAAGTGCTGTGCTCGGAGCGCCCCAAGAGATGTTTGTGACGCAATTGTTGAATCCAGAAAAAAAGCGAAAGGGACAAGTCAATCGGATGTTGAACAAAGCCAAGCGCGCGAACTTGGAAGTCGTAATGACAGATGATTGGCAAAAAGTATTTGGCGTAGTAAGTTCTGAATTGAAAGGGAAGTTCTCTGGCATGACGGAGATTTCACTCCAACGATTGAAAAAAGCGTATAGCACTGCACATGATCAAAAACGACTCAAGACCTTCGAAGTTCAGCTAGAAAACGAATGTGTGGGTGGGATTGTTTGTATCGAAGGAAACGGACAATTGCTCTATTCGAAAGGTGCGTGTATAGCAGAAGCGAGAGATAACGGTGGAATGTATGCCGCTATCGATGCGGCCATTGGGTATGCAAACGAACAGAATTTAGTCTTCGATTTCGGAGGTTCACGTGTGGAAGGTGTGCGCCGCTTCAATTATGCGTTTGGTGGTGAAGACATTGAATACGCGAGTTATCGCATCGATCGGAGTCCACGCTGGTTTCGTTGGGTGCGAAGATTGAAAAAACGTTGGGGTAAAAAGTCATAATGATACCTAAGCCTATGAACTCAAATTCGTACTTTTGAACATGCTTCTCCCAAAATCAAATACACCGAGGTGGGTCGTGATCGTCATCGACTTGATGCTTTCTGCATTTGGTTTGCTCTTTGCTTATTTGATTCGTTTCGATATCAAGGTTGATGAAGCGGTCATCGCAGAAGAATGGCAAATTCTATCGAAGTCAATTGGTATTTTCTTCGCTGTCAAATTTTTGGTGTTCTACACGTTCCGTATTCACAAAGGATTGGTTCGACATACATCAACGGAAGATTTACGTCGTATTTTTCTTGCCTCTGCGCTCAGTTCACTGATCTTCTTCTTGCTCGGAATGGTTCGCTTCTACTTCGTAGATGAATATTATTTGCTTCCAACATCCGTGTTGCTAATCGAGTTTTTGGCTTCTTTTATGCTGTTATTGGGGTTCCGCTTCTTTGTGAAACTCATCTACCTCGAATCCATAAAAGTGAAGAACGTGGAAGACCGCGTGTTGATTTATGGAGCTGGAATTTCGGGCTTAATCACCAAAAGAACCATCGAAAAGAGTGTTGAAAGTGGTGAAAAGATCATTGGTTTTCTCGATGATAACGCAAAGCTCGCAGGAAATCGTTTGGAAGGTGTCACGATTTACCACACTTCGAAACTGGAGAAAATCATCGAGAGTGAAAAAATATCACGACTCATTATCGCCATTCAAGAACCAGATGAGAACAAGCGCAAGCAAGTGGTTGAAATGTGTTTGAAGCACAATGTATCCGTTCAGAAAGTTCCAAGTACAAAGAGTTGGATCAACGGAGAGTTCTCGACCAAGCAAATTGCAAAAGTGAAAATTGAGGACCTTCTCGGAAGAAAACCAATTCGGTTGGGAGAGGAGAAGATTCAGGAAGAATTGAGTGATGAGGTGATTTTGATTACAGGAGCGGCAGGATCGATTGGAAGCGGGCTCGTTCGACAAATTGCGCCATACGCACCCAAACAGATTGTCTTACTCGATCAGGCGGAATCACCTTTGTATGATTTGCAGAATGAGTTGAAATCGGATTTCCCAGACTTGCATTTTGAGGTCGTTATTGGAGATATTCGAAGTTTTGAGCGCATGAAAAACGTGTTCAATAGCTTTAAACCACGTTTCGTATTTCACGCAGCAGCCTACAAACACGTGCCATTGATGGAGAGCAATCCTTCCGAGGCTGTTTTAACAAACGTTTTGGGAACGCGAAATTTAGTAGATCTCGCACTGGCAAACGAAGTATACAAGTTTGTGATGATCTCGACCGATAAAGCGGTGAACCCAACGAATGTGATGGGAGCATCAAAGCGCATTGCCGAGATTTATGCTCAAGCGAATAGCATTCAGAACAAAACGAAATTCATCACAACGCGCTTCGGAAATGTACTCGGATCAAATGGTTCGGTGATTCCATTATTTAAACGACAAATTGAAAACGGAGGCCCCATTACGGTGACGGATGAGAAAGTAACGCGCTTCTTTATGACGATTCCTGAAGCCTGTCAACTCGTGCTCGAAGCTGGAGTAATGGGCGACGGAGGAGAGATTTTCGTGTTCGATATGGGCGAATCCGTTAAAATTATTGACTTAGCGAAGAAGATGATCAAGCTGAGTGGTTTGGAACTCGGAAAGGATATCGAAATAAAGGTGACTGGATTGCGTCCAGGTGAAAAACTCTACGAAGAGCTGTTGGCCAAAGAGGAAAACACCTTGCCCACGCATCACCCGCAAATTTTGAGAGCAAAAACAAGTGTTTCAGATGGTAGCCTAATCGAAAACGTGAATCGATTGGTAGAACTCTTTGAGACGCAAAACAATATGATCATCGTTCAAAAAATGAAGGAGATTGTACCTGAGTTTATCAGTAATAACTCCGATTTTGAAAAATTAGACAAGAAATGATAGAACCTTTTAAAGTACATGTTCGTTTTTCTGATCTCGATGTGTTGGGACACGTAAACAACAGTGTGTATTTAACGTATTTTGAATCAGCCAGAGTTTATTACTTCAAACATTTGTTAGGAGTGGATTGGGACTGGACGAAAGACAGTGTTGTATTGGTGAAGAATGAAGTGGAATACATTCGCCCAATTTTGTTACACGATGTTCCAGAAATCGAAGTGTACACAAAACACATCGGAACAAAAAGCTACACCTTTGGTTACAACATTCGTGTAAATGGGGAACTTTACTCAAAAGGCGCTTCTACTTTGGTGGCGTACGACGTCAACACGCAAAAAACAACGGAGATAAAACCGGAGATGTTGGAAGTACTTCGTAAGTTGCAAAAAGAATCATCCGACGAGAAGTAGGAAAAGTGGACTAAGATTTGTAGAATACAAGTCATCACGAAATAAAACAATCACATGAAAGGACTCATTTTAGCGGTATTGACATTGACTTTTTTTGGTGCGAATGCACAATTGGACGTACCGAAAAGACAAGAACGAAAGTGTTACGAAAAGTACGATGCTGAAGGAAAATTGATTCCGAAATCGAAGCAGCGCTATGCGGAATGGGAGTGTGGTAAATTGGCAGGAGTAGTGGACTGTAACGAAAAGTTGACCTACGATCAGGATGCTGATATCGTGTATGCTGGAAACTACGGCAAACCGTTTACAGGACGCTGTGAAACCTGTCACATGAACGGAAAGCTCGAGCGCCGAATCACGTTTGTAAATGGAAAACAAAACGGAATCGATACAAGTTATTACCGATCAGGATGTGTTCAGTCTGTTCAAAGTACGATTCTCGGAGAGCAAAATGGGCAGTGGTTGTTGTATTATGATAGTACCTACAATTTGATGTGGGAAATGAACTATCAAGCAGGTGAAAAGCATGGTAAGCATATTTTCTTCACGAAAGAAAAAGACACAACGAAGTGGGAGAATTACAACAACGGTTTACTCCATGGAACAAAGCGCGTGTACTATCCAGGTTCGAAAATTAAGCGCGAAGTGAATTACACAAATGGCGTGATGGACGGGTATTTCAAAGAGTACAATCCAGAAGGAATTTTAACACTTGAAATTCTTTACAAAGACGGAAAGAAGAACGAAGAAGCGAAATACTATTACGATGACGGAACCTTGTTGAAAACAGAGAACTGGATGATGGATGTAAAGCACGGAGAGTTCAAAACGTTTTATTACCAAGGTGATGTTCAAACACAGGAGAACTACAAAAAAGGTGTCAAAGTAGGATGGTTCATCGAATATTATCCTGACGGAAAAGCGAAGCAGAAAATTCTGTACGATAAAAAAGGTGTTCGCATTGAGGAGCACAAATACGACGAGCAAGGTCGCGAAACGTACGCTTTTGGTGCGCCAGATCAAGGTGGAGCAGAAGATGATGCCATTCCAACAGTTGGTAAAAAGAAGAAGAAACGTCGTAGAAAAAAAGGCGAATAAAAATGATTGCTAACCTATATTTGTTTCGATGAATAGGTATCAGATCTGGCGAGTGAAATCAAATATAGCCTACCATTGAATAGGCAATATATCCAACCATTTCCTTGATCAGTTTGTTCCAATAACTAAAGTTATCCATACTTGGAATGATGTATTGATCCCAATGGAAACTCCACGTTTGATTCGTGAGTAAGTCCGTTGAAAAAGGCGTACACTTCAATCCTTCTTTTTTGAAACACGCCAACGACCGCTTCATGTGCGTGCCAGATGTCACAAGTATATACGATTTTAATTCGGGATGCTTCTTTAGCAATTTTGCACTTTCCTGCGCATTTTCATGGGTGTTTTTGGAAATCTCTTCAGTTAGAATGTCTTCGGGCGGAAAGCCCCATTTTACCAAAATCGATTTCATTTGTCGTGCCTCGTGTAGACCGCGATCGGTGATGTAGCCAGAATCACCAGAAATCAATATTTTTTTCACTTTTCCCGTTTTGTAAAGCGTAATCGCTTGAAAGATACGATCCGCTTGACGGTAAATGGTGAGTTCATCCAAATCATTGTTGTAGTCCGACATTCCCCCCAACACAATGGCTACATCGTGCTTTTTTACGTCTTTAATTTTTGTTCCGGGGACTTCCCACAAACCGCAGAGCATAGAAAAGATCACCGAGTTGGAAAAGAAAACAAACAAACCGATGGAGGTCCACTTCATGCGTTTCTTCCAAACTTCATTCTTTAAAAACAATGCTCCGAGAATCGCTAATCCCAACCAGAAGACGGGAGTGATGAGAAATAATAAGGCCTTAGACAGAATGAAAAACATGGGGTAAAATTAATGAATTGTACTTGTGGACTCGGAAACAAGCCTTATTTTTGATTAAAAAACGAAAAATATGGCTAAAAGTGAAGCAGTTAATGATGTAGTAGAAGCTGCAACAAGCGGTGAATGGTTAGGATATTCATCGGATGAGATAATGGACTTATTGGTGAGTATCGGAGCCAAAATAGCAATCGCAATAGTTGTTTTCATTGTTGGTTTTTGGTTGGCTAAATTCCTCGCGAAAACGGTTAAAAAGGTTCTAACGAAAAGAGAAACCGATCCAAGTTTGGTGTCGTTCCTAACCAGTTTGGTATCAATGCTCATCAAGACGCTCACGGTGGTTACTGCAATTACTCAACTCGGAGTGGAAATGACTTCTTTCGTAGCTATTCTCGGTGCTGCTGGTTTGGCTATCGGTATGGCATTTTCTGGAACGCTTTCGAATTTTGCCGGTGGAGTCATGCTATTGCTCTTCAAACCATTCAAAGTAGGAGATTTCGTTAATGTACAAGGAGAAGAAGGAACTGTTGATGAGATTTTGATCTTCAATACGATCCTGAAAACAGTAGACAATAAAACAATCATTTTAGCAAATGGCGCTGTAGCAAACGGAACCATTACCAATTATACAAAAGCTGACAAACGTCGAGTGGATTTCGTTTTTGGAATTGCCTACGGTGATGACCTCAAAAAAGCCAAAGATTTGTTGCAGAAATTCGCAGACGAAGACGAAATGATTTTGAAAGATCCAGATCCTGTTTTCATTGGACTTTCTGAATTGGCAGATTCTTCTGTAAACATCACCGTGCGAGCTTGGGCGAAAACGGAAAACTACTGGAAAGTATACTTTAATATGAACGAGCGCGTGTACAATGAATTTGATAAGGAAGGGCTTTCAATTCCCTTTCCTCAAGTGGACGTACATCTCCCAAAAGAAGGAGAGTAGTGCACGAACTCATCAATCACCCCATCGTCAAAGCGTACATAGCGCACAACCATTTTGGCGAATTATTGGGAATGGATTTCCAAGTGGGAGCCCCTGGCGAAATTGAATACCACATGGACATTCATGAAAAG